>Ga0307506_10000002_pt1 | contig 136365 bp, 119 predicted proteins | sample 25_S_MG_FD_202175 | JGI IMG/M metagenome (GOLD analysis project Ga0307506, IMG submission 202175) | Soil microbial communities from Populus trichocarpa stands in riparian zone in the Pacific Northwest, United States - 25_S | ecosystem: Environmental > Terrestrial > Soil > Riparian zone >... | reverse complement strand
GATCCTTGAGCTCGGTCAGCACCGAGACGACGATCTGGCGAGCCCCTTCCAGATGGGGCAGATCCGTGATGTTGGCCGCCAGGGCCGTGCTGCGGAGCTCCATCTTCTTCAGAATGATCGCGGGCAGCCGGCGAAGGCGAGGTAGGAGGCGGCGACGAGGGGATCGGGGAATTGGCGGATGCGGTCGATGGCTTTGCCCTCGGGCTGGAGCTTCCAGCCGCGGATCTGCTGGAGGCGGAGCTGGACCCTTTCGGCCTTGAGGCGCTCGGTGGCCTGGTTGCCGGCTTTGGACATGGCGGTGCCGACGGTGTCGCCAGTCTCTCGCGCGGCACGCCCAGGAGATCGGCCAGCTCGGTCTAGCTGAGAGACTGTTGCTGACGCAGGGTGCCGATGCGGAGGCCCATCTTCCGGCGCGTTCCCTGGATTTGTCCACTCGGCGCGACTTTTGAGGGGGCAGGGGGCGGGTAGCGGGAATGGGGAACGGAAAACGTGGGGGGAGGGCGGCAGGCCCCTCCTTGGTGCCGTGGCTGAAGGCTTGGAGGGGACGGCGGAATCGGCGGGAGCCGATCCTGAAGCGACAGGAGTGAGCCAGGTCAGGACGGACCTCACTTCCGTCGCGGCGGGCCCAAGCCAGATCGTGGCGGAGCTTCGTTCCGCCGCCCACCTCTCGGCGGCGGAGTAGCTACGGGGCTTTGACGTCGCGAATGCGGTCATCCAAAGAAAAACCGGAGCGGGCCACGCGGCCCGCTCCGGTTTGGGTGTCGCGGCTCAGCGCGGCCTACTGGTGCGGCGGGCGGTAGCCGTCGTCGTCGCGATTGTCGCGGTCGTTGCGGCCGTTGCGGTCATAGCGGCCGTCGCGGTCGCGATCGGAGCGGCGGCCGTAACGGTCGTCACGACGGTCGTAGCGGCTGTTGCGGCCCCAGCGGCCGGTGTCGAAGAGGCCGTTGTAAGAGCTGCCGTAATACCGGCTGAGCTCGTTCATGTCGGCGGCGATCCGGTTCATGCCGCGGTAGATGTAGGAGCGCGGCTCGATCGAACGGAGCGTATCCACCGTATCGTTGTAGGCGTTGAGCAGCTCCGCGAAGTCGTCGCGGGTGTGGTTGTAGCTCCGGCCGTTGGTCTCCACCTGCTCATGGAAGTGCTCGGCGGCGTCGTTGAGCTCGTGGAGCTGGGCGAGGGCGCGCTCCTCGTAACGGTCCGGACGGCGGTTGTTGCGTTCAGCCTGCTCGTGGACAGAGGTCGCCGTGGCGTCGATGTCATGAGCGAGCGCGGTGACCCGGTCGGAGTGCCAGGTCTGGCTGGGATTTCCATACCGCCACTGGATGGTGGCGCCGTACTGCGCCTGGACGGCGGGAGTCAAAGCGACCGTGAGAGCTATAGCTGCGATCCAAGGTGTGGTTTTCATGTCGTAATCTCCTTCCCGGCCTTGGTGGCTCCGGGTGTCATCCCTCATACATAGCAAGGTCGATGCCACCGCCGCTTCTCGATGGATAGCCGAGGGCTTGGGAGGAGAAGAGGAAGTAATCGTCCTCTGGAGAGGACGATTACTGTGGGTTGATCCGGGTTGATTCGGGTTTACCCCCAGCGCAGCCCCGGCTCCCCCGCTTCGCGAATCCCGAAATGATCGAGGACGCGCAGCGTGTAATGGTCCAGGAAGCGGCCGAGGTCCTCGCCGCCGATGTAGAAGGCCGGCACGGGTGGCAGGAGGACGGCGCCGGCGTAGAGGAGGCGGCGCATGTTCTCGACATGCACCAGACTGTAGGGCGTCTCCCGGAAGCCGAGGACGAGCGGCCAGTTTTCCTTGAGCGCGACCGCGCCGGCACGGTGGACCAGCGTGCGCGCCGAGCCGGTGGCCAGAGCGCCGAGGGTGCCGGCGCTGCACGGCAGGACGGCGGTGCCGGTCAGCCGGTACGAGCCCGACGCGATCGGCGCATCGAGCTCGTTGTCGCGATGGACGAGGACCTTCTCCCGCTCCTGCGGCGACAGCCCGGCGGCCTCTATCAGGTCCTCGGCGCCGGTCTTGTCTGGCCCGAGCTCGTGCCGGAGCACCTGGCTCGCTCCCGCCGACACCGCGAGATGGATCCGCTCGATCTCCGGATGCGCCGCCAGCCGCCCCAGCACGTGCCGGGGCAGCAACATGCCGGAGGCGCCGGAGACGAGGAGGGCGATGCGATGGGACATGGCGCCATCGTATGCGAAAGCGGGTCTCCTCCAGCGGCCGGCCCTACAGCGGGAAGTCCAGGTTGTACACGAACCGTCCGCGCTGCACCGCGAGCAGCAGGCCGCCGCGCTCGATGCCGCGCAGGACCTCGCGGCCGAGGTCTTCCGGCTTGGCCACTTCCTGGCCGTTGGCGCCGAGGATCACGTCGCCGGGGCGGAGGCCTTGCTGGGCCGCCTGGGAGCCGTCGGTGACGCGGCGGATCACCAGGGCGCCGCGGCTCTCCTCGACCGTCAGGCCGACGCCGCTCTCCAGGAAGCGCAGGCCCAGACCCTGCGGTGGCGGGGCGGCGCGCAGGCTCACCTTCACGGTGCGGTCGCCGCGCCGGATCTCCAGGTCCACGGGCGTGCCCGAGGGCGCGGTGTAGAGGGCGGTCGCGACGTCTTCTCGTGCCGTGACCGGGTGGCCGCCGAGGGTCACGATGACGTCGTTCTCCTGGAGACCCGCGGCACTGGCCGGCGAGTCCGGATAGACCTTGAGGATGAGGGCGCCGCGGCTCACCGGCAGGCCCGAGCGCTGGGCGAGCTCGGCGTCCACCGTCATCAGGCGCGCTCCGGTCCACAGCGGGCGCAGCTCGCCGAAGCGCAGCAAATCGTCCACGACGCGGCGGGCGCGGTCGGCGGGGATCGCGAAGCCGATGCCGTTGGCGCCCTGGATGATGGCCGTGTTGACCCCGATCACCTCGCCGAGGATGTTGACCAGCGGCCCGCCGGAGTTGCCGGGGTTGATCGAGGCGTCGATCTGCAGGAAGTCGGTGAAGACGCGCTCGCTGCGCTCCGACGGCACCGTGCGGCCCACCGCGGAGAGCACGCCGCTGGTCACCGTGTGCGAGAGGCCGAAGGGATTGCCGATGGCCACCACGGTCTCGCCGATCATCAGGTCGGAGCTGCGGCCGAGAGGCACCGCGGGGAGGCCGCGGGCTTTCACCTTGAGCACCGCCAGGTCGGCGTCGCGGTCGGAGCCGAGGACGTCGGCGTCCAGCTCGCGGCCGTCGAGAGTCGTCACCACGATGCGCGAGGCGCCTTCGATGACGTGGGCGTTGGTCACCACGATGCCGTGGGCGTCGATGATCAGGCCCGAGCCGAGCGACTGGGTGCGGCGCTCGCCGCGGCCGAAGAACATGCCGAAGAACGGATCGACGTCGCGCACCGTCGCCTCGGCGGAAACGTTGACCACCGCGGGCGAAACCTTCTCCACCACCGCCACCAGCGGCGTGCGGCGGGCGGCCTGGGAGGAAGTCGAAGGAGCTTGCGCGCCGAGCGGGCCGGCCTGAAGAAAGACTGCTCCGAGCCAGAGAACGAGGAAGGGCGGAGAGGGATAAGGGAAGCGGAAGGAAGCTCGCCGTCTCATGGTGTGTAGGATAAGGCGGGAATCCCGCCGTGGAGCCAGTGGTTCCACCTCTTTGGGCACCCGCGTTCCGCGGGCCTGCCGCAACGGTGACGTCCCCCCCTTCGAAAGGAGGCTCCCGATCGTGTCACTCCGCACTACGCTCGCCTTGCTGGGCCTGCTCTGCCTGGCTGCCGCGGGGCATGCCGCAAAAACCGCCGCGCCCCAGACGGCTCCGGGCGACATTTTCCCTTTCAAGACCCACGAGACCACCCTCGACAACGGTCTCCGGGTCGTGACGATCCCCTATGACAGCCCGGGCATCGTGGCCTATTACCTGGTCGTCCGCACCGGCTCCCGCGACGAGGTCGAAGCGGGGCACAGCGGCTTCGCCCACTTCTTCGAGCACATGATGTTCCGCGGCACGGAAAGGTACTCCCAGGACGCCTACACCGACCTCATGAAGCGCATGGGAGCCAACTCCAACGCCTCGACGTCGGACGACCGCACGACCTACACTCTGATCGGACCCTCGCGAGAGCTCGAGACGATGATGGACGTCGAGTCCGACCGCTTCAAGAACCTCAAGTACGACGAGGAGGGTTTCCGCACCGAGGCCCTCGCCGTGCTCGGCGAATACAACAAGAGCGCGTCGAGCCCCTTCCTGCCGCTGGAAGAAAAGCTGCGCGACCTCGCCTACACCAAGCACACCTACAAGCACACGACGATCGGCTTCCTCGCCGACGTCAAAGCGATGCCGGGGTATTACGATTACAGCCTGCAGTTCTTCAAGCGCTTCTACCGGCCAGAGAACGTCACCCTGCTCGTCGTCGGCGACGTCAAGCCGGACAACGTCGAGGCGCTGGCCAGGAAGTACTACGGGGACTGGCAGAAGGGCTACCAGGCGGCTCCCATCGTCGCCGAGCCGCCGCAGACGGAGCCGAAGACGGCGCACATCGACTGGCCGACCCCGATCTATCCCCAAGTCATGATGGGCTGGCACGAGCCGGCGTTCTCGCCGACCGCCGTCGATTCGGCGGCGCTGGATCTCATCGAGCAGCTCCTGTTCGGCGAGACCTCGCCGCTGTACAACGAGCTGGTGGTGGACAAACAGTGGGCGGACCGCCTCGGAGCGCAAGCCGATCTGCACCGCGATCCGAGCCTTTTCACCGTGTTCGTGCGGGCCAAGTCGGACGATCTGGTGCCCAAGGTGCGGCAGGCGATCGACGGCGGCATCGAGAAGCTCCAGAAGGAGCCGGTCGATGCGGCGCGCCTGGAGCGGCTCAAGTCGCACGTGCGCTACGCCTTCGCCCTCAGCCTCGATTCGACGCCGGCGATCGCCGATCAGGCGGCGGACGCCATCGTCCTGACGGGCGACGTGAAGTCGCTCAACCAGCGCTTCGCGTCCTACCAGAAAGTGACGCCGGCGGACGTCCAGCGGGTCGCCCGCGAGATCTTCCGGCCCGAGAACCTGACGGTCGTCACCCTGTCGCATCCGGAGACGAAGGAGACCAGCCATGAGTGATCTGCGGAAATCCGCCGCCGCCTTCCTCCTCCTGGCCGCGGCCACCGTTCCTGCCGTGGCCGCCGCCCCGGCTCCGGACACCCCTGAGATCGTCGAGCTGCACAGCGACGCCTCGCCTCTGGTCTCGATCCGCCTGCAATTCGACGCCGGCTCGATCTACGATCCGGCGGGCAAAGAGGGGCTCGCCGCCCTCACCGGCCTCATGATCGCCGAGTCCGGCACGCAGAAGCGCTCGTACAGCGACCTGCTGGAGGCCCTCTTTCCCATGGCGGCCTCGATCGGGCTCAACACCGACCGCGAGGTCACCGTCATCGACGGCACGGTACACCGCGACCAGCTCGACGCCTACACGGCGCTCCTCGAAGAGGCCCTGCTGCGCCCCGCGTTCGCGGAGAGCGACTTCCAGCGCAACAAGGAGCAGCTTCTCGCCTACCTCACCAATGCCCTGCGCTCCGGCAGCGACGAGCTGCTCGGGCTCGAAGCGCTCCAGGACAAGATCTACGCCGGCCACCCCTACGGCCATCCTCCGCAGGGCACGGTGGAGTCACTGCAGCGCCTCACGCTGGACGACGTCAAGGCGTTCTACAAGCAGCGCTACACCCGGGGCGGCCTGATGCTGGGCCTCGCCGGCGGCTATCCTCAGGGGCCCAAAGGCTACCTGGACCGCCTGAAGAAGGACCTGGCGGCGCTGCCCGCCGGCCAGAAAGGGCGCCTGGAGCTGCCGGCTCCCGCCGCGATCAGCGGCCGTGACCTCACGGTGATCGACAAGGAGACCGCTTCGGTCGGCATAAGCTTCGGCATGCCGCTGCCCATCAACCGGTCGAACCCCGACTACTTCCCGCTCATGGTCGCCAACAGCTACCTCGGCGAGCACCGGACGTTCTACGGCAAGCTGATGACCGAGCTGCGCGGCAACCGCGGCCTGAACTACGGCGACTATTCCTACATCGAGTACTGGTACTCGCCGCCGCGCACCGACTATCCGACGCCGAACGTGCCGCGCCGGCAGCAGTACTTCTCCGTCTGGATCCGTCCCGTGGTCCCCACCGACGCCCAGTTCGCCCTGCGCGCCGCGCTCTACCAGGTGCGGAAGCTGCACGACGAAGGGATGACGAAAGCGGATTTCGAAGCCACCCGCAACCTGCTGATCAACTACTCCAAGCTGTGGGCGCAGAGCCTCGACCAGCGCCTCGGGTTCCTGATGGACAGCAAGGTCTACGGCATGCCGCCCTACATCGAGGAGATCGAGAAACGGCTCAAGTCGATGACCGTCGAGCAGGTCAACGCCGCGGCGAAGAAGTACCTCGACCCCTCGAACCTCGCCGTGGTTATCGTCACCGCCAAAGGCCAGCAGCTCGCGGACACCCTGAAGCAGGACGCGCCGAGCCCGAAGACCTACAACACCCAGGTGGCCCCGGCCGTCCTCGAAGCCGACAAGACGATCCAGTCGCTCAAGGTGCAGCCGGCGAAGACCGAGGTCGTGCCGGTGGCACAGGTCTTTCAGAAGTAACTGCCTACCCCTCGAGGCGATCTTTCACGATCGCCTCGAATTCCGCATAGTCCCGGCCGCCGATGAGGCAGTCGCGCACGGTTCCCTGGCGATCGATGACCATGGTCAAGGGACGCCCGCCGACGTCGAGCCAGCCGAGCTCCCGGGTATAGACGTTGAGAGTGCTGAAAGGGTGCCCGGCGGCGAACTTGAGAAGCTGGGTGCGCTCCTCGTCCGAGAGCGTCACCACCACCAGCCCGCGGTCCGCGTAGGCTTTCTGGAGCTTGTCGATCGCCGGCAGCTCCTTGCGGCAGGGCGGGCACCAGGTGGCCCACAGGTTGACCAGCACCACCTTGCCGCGCAGCTCGCTCAGCCGGCGCGGCGCGTCGTCCGCCACCTGCCGGAAGGCGAGATCGCCCGCCGGCTTCCCGACGGTGCCGCGGATATACCGCACCTGATCCAGTATCGGCCGCATCGGTCCGGTGAGGGCGTAGAGGCCGCCGGCGAAGAGCACCGCCAGGACCATCAGCCCGGCGGAGCCGGCGCGGCCCCGCCGGCGCGCCGGCACCAGGAGCCGCCGGCCGCGGCCCAATCTCCAGACTCCGAACAGCGACGCGGCGACGAACGCCGCTGAGATCCAGACTCCCCAGGCTGCGATGAGCGGGAGAGCTCGTTCGATCGTTTCCATGGTCCACCTCCTGTCGTTCTACCTTCGTTCGGCCTTCCTTCGGCACTACGTTGCATCGGGCTCCGGTGTTACAAGGGTCGTGGTAGCATCGCTCGGTCAGTCCTTGTTTTCTTCTCAAGAGGAGATTGCGTATGGCTTCGAGGACCTTCCGTATCCTCTGTCTGCTGCTGCTCGCGCTGACAGCGGTCACGGCGCACGCGGCGCAGACCGGCTCCATCTCGGGCGTGGTGCGGTCCAACGACGGCTCCGTGCTGCCCGGCGTCATGGTGAATGTCAGCGGCGACGCCCTCCCCGCCGGCCGGTCGCAGGTGACCGGCCCGGACGGCGGCTTCAACTTCCAGCGCCTGCCCCCGGGGACCTACAAGGTGCAGGCCGATCTCACCGGCATGGGGAGCGCGCAGCGGGAGGCGATCGTCGGGGTGGACAAGGACACCCAGCTCGACCTGGAGCTCAGCGCCAGCCTGTCGGAGGCGATCACGGTGAGCGCGGCGGCGCCGGTGATCGACGTCAAGTCCGCCGAGGCGCAGGTCAACTTCACCCAGCAGGTGATCGAGAGCCTGCCCGTGGCGCGCGACTACAAGGGCCTCTTCCAGCTCGCCCCGGGTGTCTCCGAGAACAACCGCAACACTCCGAACGCCGGCGGCTCGCGGCTCGACAACACGTTCCTGGTCGACGGCGTCAACATCACCAACCCGCACTACGGCGACCTCGTGCCGAACATCAGCGAGATCGACATCGACGAGGTGAACATCAAGCGGGCCGGCGTCACCGCGGAGTTCGGCCGCACCGGCGGCATGGTGGTCAACGCCGTCACCAAGTCGGGCACCAATGAATTCCACGGCCAGGGACGGTTCGAATTCCAGCCGTCGAATTTCGTCGCCGACAGCAAGCACTCCTCGGTGCAGAACACCACCGACCGCGAGATCCCCGCCATCTCCATCGGTGGGCCGCTCCTGCACGACCGGCTGTGGTTCTACGGCTCGGCCGGCTTTCCGACGGTGACCACGACCGACCGCAAGAACTTTGTCGTCAACCACCTCCCGGACAAGAAAGACGAGACGGACGAGTACTTCCTCAAGCTGACCGCCCAGCCGACCCAGAGCCAGAGCCTGACGGCCGCCGGGCGCAAGCGGGACACCACATTCAAGAACAACGGGATCGGCGCCAATACGCACCCCAGCGCCGGGAGCAACGATTCCACCGACTACACGATCGGCACGTTGTCCTATACCTGGCTGCTCACCGCGGACAGCTTCGTCGAGGCCAAGTACAACCATGACAAGGAAGAGAACAGCACCAGTCCGGTGACCGATCTCGGCTACCAGCCGACGTTCAACGCGCTGCGGCCTGATCTCAACGGCCAGTTCACCACCACCGCCGATTTCCTGGTGGGCGGAGCGCCCAAAGCTGGCCAGATCGTGGGCGGCACCTCCCTGGCGATCAACAATCAGGACTTCACTCGCGACGAGACCAAGCTCACCTACCAGATCTTCCGCAACTGGTTCGGCAACAGCCACGACATCCGCGCCGGCCTTACCTACAACAAGGACTCCGAGCGCCTCGAGCGCCGCGCGAACGGCTGGGGCACGGTCACCTGGAACCCGGGCACCCGGCGGTTCACCGCCAACTACGTCTCGCAGCAGCCGCCCCACACCGGCCGCGGCGAAGGGTACGGCGTCTTCGCGCAGGACCAGTTCTCCGTCGGCGACCGCATGACGGTGACCGCCGGCCTCCTGGTCAGCAAGGACAATTACTTCGGCGAGGCTCTGGGCTCCACTCCGGGCACGAAGCGGAAGGTCAAGATCCTGACCTTCGACTGGGACCAGCAGATCCAGCCCCGCCTCGGCATCACCTTCGTGCCGCAGCGCGCGGTCGGCGACAAGCTCTACGGCAGCTTCGGCCGCTACTACAACACGGACAACAAATCGCTCGTGCGCGCCGCCTCGCCGACCCGCATCTTCAACACCACCGCCATTTTTGACGACACCGGCAAGCTGATCAGCAACGTGCCGGCGGCCAACACGCAGAGCAAGACGATCGACAAGGGGCTCGACCCGCAATACACCGACGAATTCGTCCTCGGCTACGCCCGTCCGCTCGGCACCGCCTGGTCGGCCGAGCTGTGGGGGATGTACCGCGACGTCGGCGACATCATGGAAGACATCAGCGCCGACGGCCTCGGCCACGGGCCGTTCCACGTCGCGCAGCTCCCCGACGCCTACCGCCGCTACAAGGCGGTCACCCTGGAGCTGACGCGCCTGCCGATCGACGACCGTCTCATGCACTTGGCGGTCAACGCCAGCTACACCTGGAGCCGGCTGAGCGGCAACTGGGACATCGACTTCGGCGGCGACTCGCCGTTCCTCAACTCGTCGTTCATCGGCGACGGCCCCGGCGTGCTGATCACCGACAACCGGGACGGCATCCTGCGCGGCGACCGTACGCACGTGGCCAAGCTCTTCGCCACCGTCCGGCCGATGGAGCACCTGCGCGCCGGCACCTACATCCGCTACCAGAGCGGCGGCGCCTGGGAAGCCCGCGTCCTGCCGGATGCGACCGTCTCCAGCTCTTCCTACATCGCCTACTGGGAGCGGGCCGGCTCGCGGCGCATGCCCGACTGGTTGAACGTCGACCTCCTGGCCGCCTACGGCTTCCAGCTCGGCCCGGTCAACCTCGAGCTCGAAGGGCGCATCCTCAACGTCTTCGACAAGCAGGTCATTCTGGCGGTGGACGACCGGCAGTACCTCCTGCGCGTGGTCCCGGGCCAGCCTCTTCCGCCGCCCAACCCGGCCTTCGGCACCGGCACCGTCTTCTCCTCGCCACGAGCCTACGTGCTGACCGCCATCGCGCGGTTCTAGCCAGGAGGCCTCACCCCCCTGCCCCCCTCTCCCATCGCCCTCCCACCGGCCGGGAGAGGGGGGAAGCGGCCATGTGAGGCCTTTGCGATAGGATCTCTCGCCGGAGGAGAGATCGACCGATGAAGACCCTCAGAAGCTCTGTGTGTGGAAGCTGGCACGAGGCGAAGTCAGGCTTCGTGCCGCTGGTGAACCCGTCGACGGAGGAGACCGTCGCCCAGGCGTCGAGCGAAGGTGTGGATTTCGCCGCCGTCCTCGCGTGGGCAAGGGAGCGCGGCGGCCCGGCGTTGCGGGAGATGACGTTCGCCCAGCGCGGCGAGCTCCTCAAGAGCATGTCGAAAGTCCTGCGCGACAACCGCGACGAGCTTCTGGACCTCTCCCGCCTCAACAACGGCACCACCAAATCCGACGGCTCGTTCGACGTCGACGGCGCGGGCGGCACCCTGGCCTGGTACGCCTCGCTGGCGAAGAACCTGGGCAACCGGAAATTCCTCGTGGAAGGGGACGGCATCCAGCTCGCGAAGAGCGAGAATTTCTGGGGCCAGCACATCCTCATTCCGCGGCGCGGCGTCGCGGTGCACATCAACGCCTTCAACTTCCCGGCCTGGGGCTTCGGCGAGAAAGCCGCCTGCGCGCTCCTCGCCGGCATGCCGGTGATCACCAAGCCGGCGACGGCCACGGCGCTGGTCACCGAGCGCACCGTCGAGCTGATCCTCGCCGCCGGCATCCTCCCCGAGGGCGCGCTGCAACTGATCATCGGCTCGACCGGCGACCTGCTGGACCGTCTCGGGCCGCAAGACGTCCTCGCCTTCACCGGCTCCGCGGATACCGCGCGTACCCTGCGCAACCGGCCCAGCCTCCTCGCCGCCAACACCCGGATGAACGTCGAGGCCGACAGCCTGAACGCCGCCGTCCTGGGGTCTGACGTCGCCGCCGGCTCGCCGGTCCACGAGCTGTTCCTGAAGGATGTCCTCCGCGAGATGACCCAGAAGACTGGACAGAAGTGCACCGCCGTGCGCCGCATCCTGGTCCCCGAGCACAGCCTCGACGCGGTGCAAGAAGCGCTGATTGAACGGCTCGGCGCCGTGGTCACCGGCAATCCGGCGGCGGAAGGAGTGACCATGGGTCCGCTGGCGACCGCGCAGCAGCTCAAGGCCGCCGAAGACGGTGTCGCCGAGCTCGCCAAATCGGCCCGCCTCGTCCACGGCACCGGCCAGCGCATCGACGGCGCCGGCAGCCCCGAGGGCAAAGGCTACTTCTTCGCCCCGACCTTGCTGCGTGCCGCGGACAGCCGGAAGCCCGGAGCGGTCCACGAGCTCGAGGTCTTCGGCCCCGTGGCGACGCTGCTCTCTTACGACGGGAACGCCGGCGACGCCGCAGCCGTCGTGGCCCTGGGCGACGGAACCCTGGTCACCTCGGTCTACAGCGACGACTCGGCCTGGGTGGGAGATTTCCTGGCCCATGGCGGCGGCGCGACGGGCCGCATCTACGTCGGCTCCGAGGGCTCGGCAGCGGAAGCGCCGGGCTCGGGAGCCGCGCTGCCGCAGACCCTCCACGGCGGCCCCGGCCGAGCCGGCGGCGGCGAGGAGCTGGGCGGCCTGGTCGGTGTGAAGCTCTATCTTCAGAGAGTCGCCATGCAGGGCAGCCGCCGCATGGTGGACAGCGTCGTGGGGACCGAATCATGAGCCAGGAGAAGAACCAGGAATTGCGCGACCATCTCGTCTACCTGCTCCGCAAAGACGGAGCGCACGCCGGTTTCGAAAAGACCCTCGCCGGCCTGCCCGCCGAGCTGCGCGGCAAGAGAGCCCCCGGCCTGCCGCACACCGTCTGGCAGCTCCTGGAGCACCTGCGCCTCGCCCAGTGGGACATCCTGGAATTCAGCCGCGACCGCGACCACGTCTCCCCCGAGTGGCCGCAAGGCTACTGGCCGAAGACCGAAGCCCCGCCGGACGACGCCGCCTGGGACCGCGCCATCGAGGCCTTCCGGAAGGACCTCCAGGCGATGGAAGACCTGGTGAATGATCCCGCCACCGACCTCTACGCCCGGATCCCCTGGGGAGACGGCCAGACCATCCTCCGCGAAGCCCTCCTGGTCGCCGACCACAACGCCTACCATCTCGGACAGATCGTGAGCGTGCGGCAGGCGCTGGGGGCGTGGGGGTAGCGGGAAGCCGAAGTGCGGTATCATTTCGCTGGAGAGAAAAACCATGACGCCCGAATACAAGCTGCATGCGGTGGTCTTCCAGGACGGGGATTGGTGGGTCGCGCAGATCCTCGAGCACAATCTCGCCACGGCCGCCAGAGGTCTGGAGGCGATTCCGGCGGAGCTTGAGCGGTTCCTCACCGTTCAGATCGTCGGCAGCCTGGAAGCGGGCATCGAGCCTTTCGAAGATCTCCCCAGAGCGCCGCAGCGCTTCTGGGACTTGTACGAGCAGGCCGCTGGGGGCTCACGCCACGAGCAGCGTTCTCTCCGGCTCCCCAGCGCGTTGCGCGCGACAGCATCTTTCGATGCCCTGATCGCCGCCTAATCATCTCCTCTGGGATCCAGCCCAAGATCCAGATAGGGCAGGTCGAGGACTTCGCAGATGGCCTCCAGGACCCTCAGAGGAGGGATGTCGTCTTCTTCGAGCCCTGGGACCGCATAAAGCCGTCTTCCTCTCTTCAGAACGATTCCCTGGACAGACACTGTCGCTCTGACCTCGATTCCGCGCTCTCGGCGGAGCCATTCCACCAGCTCGCCCAGAGTCATCTCCCACGGGTGCCTCGCCAAGGTCCGCCTCCTCCCGATTCCAACTCGCGGTAATTCCGCGTGGAAGGTAACTCCAAGGCTTCCCATTGTCGAGGACTTTTTTCTACCGATCCTCCGACCGCTCCGGCGCCGCGCACACGCTCGTCCGCTTGTAGGCGCCCTCCGCGTTGACGTTGTGCCCGAAGCCACAGCTCCCCTCCTGGGTCACATCGAGCCTGTCGCCCTTGAACGTCATGCCAAGCGTGCATTCGGCGTCGGTGTCCTTGAAGAGGGCCTTGCCGTTGCGGACCTCGACGGTGCCACCGATCTCGCCGATGTTCGGGCCGTATTTCTTCCAATTCATTCCCTTCCACAGAGCATGGACGGCGAACCGCAGCTTGCCGTTCTCGTCCTTGATCTCGATCGAAGCGTCGGGGTCCGCGTCCAGCGCCCAGGTGCCGGTCAGACCTTTCGTCTCGACCGGATGCGACGCGCCTTCGACGCCCACCTCCAGCGTGTAGGGGAAGCTCTTCGCGGCGCCGTAGCCGTCGACCGTAATCGTGTAGTCGCCCGACTGCGGCATGGTGAAAGACCACGCCTTCCCCTGCGCGCCCGCATTGCCGTTCCCGGGACAGGTCACGCTATAAGACGCGTTCGGCTCGGAAGACTCGAAGCGGACCGACAGCACCTGGCCGGCACTGGCCTTCAGCTTGTAGACATGGCTTTCGATGTCGTCGCCCTGGATCTTGAGCGTCTTATGGATCGTCGCCGCGCTCTTTCCCTTGTCGAACCGGATGCGCTGCGGCACGGGCTCTTTGACATCTGCGAACGCCAAGCCGCACACGAGAGTGGTGAGCAGCGCGAGCGCCGCGATGTTGCCAAGGCTGGGCATGGGGGCTCCTCCTTTTGCCTTCAGCATACGCGAAGCGTGGTCAGGCCAGCCGTTCTGCGAAGCGCTGGAGGATCTCGGGGGTGATGTGTCTCGGGTTGAGCCGCTGAATGGACGAGGCGATCTCAAGAGCCGCATTACGCGGCAGCATGCCTGAGAGAACCAGGTCGATCATGAGCTCCAGCCCCCAGAGCACGGGAACAGAAACTTCGGCGCAAGACCTCCGCAGTGCCTTGTCGTTCGTGACGCAGGTCCATCCTTCTGCCTGCGCCAAGATCAGGCACAAGCGATCGTGAAAGGACAGCCGCCCCCGCATCTTCCCAGCCTCAAGGAGCTGGTCGACCGAGCCATCCACGATTCGTAAGCCCAAGCTGACGCAGTCGGCTTCGCTGAAATCAGTGACCTCGTCCAGAACGGGCCGCGGAATGCAGACGGTCCCCAGGGACCGGTTCACCAGACCCAGGATGGTCTTGTCCGTGGCGGCGTAGTCGATGAGGACGTTGGCGTCCACGATGAGGAACCGCCGCGGAGCGCTCGTCAAAAATCCGTCCTCAACCTACCCAGGACGCCGACAGTTGGCGCATCTCGGAGATCGAAAGGCCCAGGATCTCCGCGCCTCGCGCGAGCGTAATGGCTTCCGTCTCGACGGCTCGTCGCACCAGGCGCGCGAGCCGGTCTTCCATGAAGTCGGCGGGCGAGAGGTCTTCCGGCTCGCCGGCGCGGGAAGGCTCCGGAAAGCTCGCCCGGAAGGCATCCGCGGCCAGGGCCGACGGCTCGTCTTCCTTGAGGAGGCTCTTTCCAAAGCGGTGTTTGTATTCGCCCTGGAAGCGCTGCCAGATCTCCGGACCAACGGCTCCGATCTCTCCCAGTCGATAGAGAACGGTCCGATAGCTGACCCGGAACATCCTCTTGACCTTGAAGACGCGGTCGACGAAGGACATGCCGTAGGTCTCGTTCCATTCCTTCTGGAACACCGCCGGCGGCATCAGGAGATGGGATGCAAAGAGATTGGCCTCTTTCTCCTGCTTGGCCTCCTCGTCCTTGCGGTCGACTTGATAATCATCAAGGTGCAGCACGAGGTGGCCAAGCTCGTGCGCCGCGGTGAAGATCCAGCGTTCGACGGAGATCCGGTCCCAGGTATTCACCGCCACCGCCGGTCCACCATCCACCGCGCCGACGGAGAGACCGAAGAAGGCGTCGGAAGCGATGCGAAGTGGCAAGACCTTGATTCCTTTGGACTCCAACAATCCGCAGAGATCCCGGACCGGCTCGTCCGGAGCAAGACCGAAGCTCTGCCGGACCGCGGCGGCAGCCAGAGCCGGACTGGTCTCGCCGTATCCCCAGAGATTTAATGCGAGAGCGCGCAGCTCGTACTCGACCTGGTCCCCCAGGATCTCCTCGATCTCGTTGAAATCACGGAGGCGGCGTCCGATCTCGAGCAGAATCTGCTCCCGGGTATTGAGCCGCCGGAAAGAGCGGAACCGGACGTGCCGGAGCTCGCAGGAGGGAGTGACCAGCTCCTGGACTCCGACGCTCAGCGCTCTCGCCAGAGCCTGGAGAGTCTCCGTGCGCGGCAGGGAAACACCGGTTTCGAGATTCCGGTAAGCGACGCGTGTCACACCCGACGCCTCGGCCAGAGCTTCCTGGGTCAGGTCCCGGTCCATGCGCAGGCGGCGAAGATTGGCGCTGATGATCTCACGGCTCATGGCAGCCCCTCCGCAGAGATCATACGCATGTCGACAGAACTTGGCGAGAAGAATAGTTTCAGCCCAGCTCGAACGACGCCACCACCGGCGCGTGGTCACTCGTGCCGACCTCGGGGAGCACCTTCGCCGCGGTCGCCTTCGCGGCCACCGCTTCGCTGGCGAGGACGTAGTCGATCCGCCAGCCGATGTTGCGCTGGCGCATGTTGCGCCAGGGTGCCCACCAGGTGAAGAGGCCTTCGTTGTCGGGGTCGAGCGTGCGCCCGACGTCGACGAGGCCCTGGTCGAGGAGCGCCGCGAAGAGGTCGCGCTCCTCGGGACGCTGGCCGATGACTCCCGGTTTGCGCTCCTTGGGATGGACGTCCTGGTCGGTGCGGGTGACGTTCAGGTCGCCGCAGAGGATGAGCCGGCGCCCGGCGGCGTGCATCTCGCCGGCATACTCCTTGAGGGCTTCCAGGAACGCGAGCTTGGCGGGGAAGTCCTTGCCGCCGTTGGGCACGTAGATGGAGGCCACGACCAGATCGCCCACGTCGGCGGTGACGATGCGGGTCTCGTGGTCGAAGGCGGGGTGCGAGAAGGCCGGCTCCTGCGGGAAGGTGTCGCGGCGCAGGTTGAGGCTGACGCCCGAGTAGCCGCCGGCGCCGTGCCAGTAGCACCAGTAGCCGTCGAGGTTGCAGACCGGCTCGGGAAGCTGCGCGGGGGTGGCTTTGATCTCTTGCAGACAGATAACATCCGGGCGGTCGCGGCCCGTCCATTCCAGGAACTGCTCCTGGCGGGCGCGGATCCCATTCACATTCCAGGTGGCGACGGTGATCGGCATGACCCGGGATCATACCGTGAGCCGGTGATTTTTGTGTCGCCTGAACGGGAGGGGAAGCTTGAAACGGATACGGATTCTCGCCATCTCCGGCAGCCTGCGCGCCGCCTCCTCGAACACCACCGTGCTGCGCGCCCTGATCGCCCTCGCTCCCGAGGACGTCGAGATCACCCTCTACGGCGGCCTCGGCGACCTCCCCCATTTCAATCCCGACCTCGACGGCGACACCGTGCCGCCGCCCGTCGAAGACCTGCGCGCCCGGCTCCGGGCCTCGGACGGCCTCCTGATCTCCTGTCCGGAATACGCCCACGGCGTGCCCGGCGTCATGAAGAACGCCCTCGATTGGCTCGTCAGCACCGTCAACGGCGAGATCGTCGGCAAACCCGTGGCCCTGATCAACGTCTCCTCCCGCTCCACCTGGGCGCAGGCGTCGCTCACCGAAACCCTCACCGTGATGTCGGCGCGTTTCCTCTCCGAGGCGTGCGTGACGCTTCCGCTCACCAAGACCAAAATCGAGGAGGCCGGGTTGATCGCCGATCCGGAGATTTCCGCGGCTTTGCGCTCGGCCGTGGCGGAGCTCGTGCGGGCGATAGAGGAGAGCCATGAAAGTTGAAACTACGGTTGCGCTTTCCGAGGACCTTGTGGCAGCCCTTGAGAGTCGAACCCGAGACGCTCAAGAGCGCTCTGCGATTGTCGAGGCCGCTCTGCGAGCCTATCTTGCACGGCCACGGCAGGGTGCGGATGAGGGTGATCTTGAGATCATCAATGCCCGCGCGGAAGAGCTCAACGCTGAGGCAGTTGATGTGCTCGCTTATCTGACGATTCCGTAAGGCTCGACTCGATGCTCCACCTCGATCCGGACGCTCGCGATCGCCAGCGATCCATAGAGCGGACAACGGCGCTGGAAGCCCGCGACGAGGGCTGCGGCCTGTGCTTCGTTCGGTCCCCGCAGAGTGATGGCAAGGTGCACGGCGGTGAAGACGGTCACGTCGGTCCGCGGCTGAGCGCCGCGGTCGACGGTCCCCTGCACCGTCAGATGCACGTGCTCGAGCGGAATGCTCTCGTCCCGCGCGATGACCTGCATGACCTCCGCGCCGCAGGCCGCGACGCCTGACAGGAACAGCTCGGCGGGCGTCGTCACTTCGCCGGGGCAGCCGTTCTGCACCGGGCCATCGACGACGAAGTGGTGATTGCGGGCGCTGCAGAGGACGCGGCCGAAGGTGGAGGACGTCTGCGCCTGGACCTCGTAGCGGCGGACGGAGGTGGCTGGATCTGTCATCCGCCGTACGGTAGCACGGAGGCTTCACCGACCAGATTAGATAGAGTAGCGCTCATGAGAACGCTCCGCCGCGCCCTCCCGTTCGGCCTCGCCGCCCTGATCCTGCTGCCGCTCTCGGCCGCCCACGCCCAGTCGCAGCAGCCTCCCAATGCCATCGCCTCTTCGTCCTACGATCCGTTCTTTCTCGGCTACGAGACCGAGCCGGGGATGGATTTCGGGGGCCGCACCGTGGCGTCCGTCCAGTCCCTGATCAGCCGCGGTGCGTTCTCGATGTCGTGGGCCGAACGCCACCCGGCCCTGGCGCCGGTCTGGGAGTTTCCGGTGGGGGCGTTCCTCACCGTCGTGCAGCACGAGGTGGACGGCCATGGCGGGCGCGGGCGCGAATTCGGCCTCTCGCCGAGCTACGAATTCGGCTTCGACTTCTCCGGCGCCACGTCGACGAAACGGCCGCCCCGGACCGATGTGGAGAGCACCCTCCTCGGCGTCGGCGGCGTCGAGGCCGACGGCATCATGGCGCGCCGCATCCTTCTCGACTCCCTGCGGCCGGAGGGTGTCGACGGCGCCAAGATTCCGCTGGCGATGATGGCCAAGCTCGATCTCACGCTCTACGTCTCCGACGTGGAAAAGCCGTCCAGCAAGCCGGGCGACTTCATCGATCAGTACAAGAGCGGGAACGACATGGCGTATTACCTCGTCGCGCGCCAGGGGGCGCGGCGCGCCATCGCGCCCGCGGACGTGTGGAACGGCGTCTACGCGGTCGACACGAACGATCCGCGGCTGCGCGACACCTGGGACGACATCCGCGTCACAGCGCTGTGGAACGCGCTCGATCCGTCCCTCTTCGCCGCCGTCTACGCCTACTTCCGCGAGCACGTGCTGCACGGCCAGGTCCGCGTCCATCCGCCGACCCTGCGCGTCTCCGACGCCCTCTCGCTCAGCTTCGGCACCCGCGGCGCGCTCGGCCCGCAGTCGGTCTCCCGCTATCTCGATCTCTACGGCATCACGCGCAAGGGAGTCCTCAACGTCTACGTCCGCGACCTCGACTCCACCATCGACCACACCTGGGGCGCCGGCGCCGCGGTCCACGGCGTCCGCCTCGGTCCCGCCCTGGAGGCCGGCCTCCAGGCGGACGGCTGGCGCGAGCCGGATGCCCTGGAGGGGATCTACTCTCGCGGCGATCAGCGCTGGAACGTGACCGGCACGGTCGACGCCACCTTCGGGAGCTGGGGCCTCTCCGGCAAGGTCGGAGCCAAATCGAGAGGGTTCCTGCCGGGCAGGCCGGAGAGCAAAGGCGCCTACGTGGGCTTGGGGGCGACGGCAGCCTGGTAGGCTCTGGCTCAAACGGCTCGTCAAAGGCCTCAGGGCAACAGCTCGCCGGGAATCAACCGGACCAGGAAGTCCTCGCACGGCAGGCAGAGAATCCCGTCAATCTCGAGAGTTTCCCGCCCCCGGTACAGCAGGCGGAGAGTCGCTTCGGGATAGTCCTCGCGGAAGGCCCGCAGGCCCCGGAGATCCGCCGGGCGGATGGTCGCCGTGTGCTTGACCTCCACGGCCCAGAAGCCGTCGCGGCCGTAGACCACGAAGTCGACCTCGTTGCCGGACTTGGTGCGCCAGAAGGTCAGGGTGAAGTCGCTCCCGGTATAGTCGATCCAGGCGCGGAGATGCTGGGCGACCAGGCCTTCGAGCGCCGCGCCGGCGATCTCCTCGGGGCGGTCGAGCGGACCCGCGGGCCGGATGGCGACGTAGACGCCGGCGTCGAACCAGTAGAATTTGGGGTGCGCGCTGAGATGGCGCTGGGCGCGCTTGGTGAAGACCGGCACCTGGAAGGAGAGGAGGAGGTCTTCGAGGATGCCCAGGTAGCCTTCGACCGTCTTGCGGCTGACCTGGCACTCGCGCGCCACGGCGGAGAGGTTGAGCGCCGCGCCGTGCGAGAAGCTGACGGCCTCCAGGAACCGCGAAAACTGGCCGACCTGCCGGACGAGCCCTTCCATCTGGACCTCTTCCCGGAGATAGAGGCCGATGTACGCCTTGAGCGCCTCGGCCGGCTGCTCCGCATCCCAGATCAACGGCACGAGCCCCTGGGTGAGCGCCGACTCCATCCGGAAGCGGTCGCCGAGCTCCGCGGCCATGAAGGGGTGCAGGAAGCGCAGGAGCGCCCGTCCGGCCAGGAGGTCGACGCCTTCGCGCCGGAGCTTGCGCGCGCTGGAGCCGGTCAAGACGAAGCGCGGCCCGGCCCGACGCTCGATCAGCTCGTGGACGACGTCGAGAAGGATCGGAGCCTTCTGGACTTCGTCGATGATGACGACGGCCTTGTCCGGGTTCCCGGCGACCAGCTCGCGCAGCCTCTCCGGCCGCGCGTTGTACTGGCGATGGACATCGGGAGCCAGCAGGTCGATCCACAGCGCATCCTCGTAGGTGGCCCGAAGCCAGGTCGATTTGCCCGTGCCGCGGGGACCGAAGAGGAAATAGCTGGCCTGAGGAACCTGGAGAAATCGCCCTACCGTCGCCATTCTTCCTTCCTTTTTGGCGAGAGCACCGCCAGATTGTAGGCGATTCCCTGAAAAAACCGTAGCGAATACCCGAGTCCTTGGCCCGAGCTCTCTGGTACTTGGCTCAAGGTCTCCAGTACTTGGCCCGAAGTCTCCGGTACTTGGCTCGAAGTCTCCAGTACTTGGCCCAAGTTCTCCAGTACTTGGCCCAAGTTCTCCAGTACTTGGCCCAAGTTCTCCGGTACTTGGCCCAAGTTCTCCGGTACTTGGCTCAAGTTCTCCAGTACTTGGCCCAAGTTCTCCGGTACTTGGCTCAAGTTCTCCAGTACTTGGCTCAAGTTCTCCGGTACTTGGCCCAAGTTCTCCGGTACTTGGCTCAAGTTCTCCAGTACTTGGCAGAAGCTCTCCAGTACCCGGACCGAGTACTGCGGTACTCGCCGCCATCCTTCGAGTGCTTGGCTCAAGCCCTCCAGTACTTCGCGTAGTTTCCCCAGGAACCAGCTTGAGGTCAGGACATCGGCTCGCCGAGCACCTTCGGCGTAATCGGCCTCGTGGACACATTGCTGCCCGTGATCATCCGGCGGAGGTATCCGGCCTGTCCGAGATGAAACGCGAGATGCGTTCCGAGGTGGAGCAGGAACCAGTCGGTCCGCAGGGTGACGTCCCCCATGGGCTCGGGGTAGACGGCCTGGAGAGTCTCCGAGCTCAAGGTCTGGAGCGTGCGGGTGACGACTTCGCGGGCGCCGGCAAGGTTCTCGGCCAGCTCGCGCCGGGGGACGCCGCGGAGGCGAAACTCGGCGTCGCGGTCGCGGACGTAGCCCGAGCCACCGAGGATGGCTCCCAGGTAGTGCCGCAGGTTACCGCAGACATGGAGCGCCAGCGTCCCGGCCGGGTTCGTGATTCCGGGCACCGTCTGCCAGACGGCGTCGTCGCTCGGGAAGAGCTCGATCTCGCGCTGAAAGGTCTGGAGATCCCGGGGGATCGTGCGGTGCAGGTATTCGAGCATGTCGTGCATGGGTTGCCTCCAAGGAGGGTTGCGGTTCTATCCCCGCCGCATCTCCAACCCCGTCACCAGCAGCGTCGGCGAGCCGATCATGCCGTTCAGGGCGTGGAAGGCGAGGTCGCGGCCGACGCCGGTGATGTTCTGGAGGAGGGTGCTGATCTTGCCGCAGAGCCAGGCTCCGGCGATGGGGGCGGTGGCGCGGCCGGATTCGACGGCGAAGCCGCAGACGGGGAGGGCGAAGGTGCTCTCGGCGAAGTCGAAGCGGGCGCCTCCGGTGGCGTCGATCAGGTAGTAGCCCTGGGTGACGGCGCCGAGGAGGGCGAGGACGGAGGTCTTCGGGTCCGGCTTTAGATAGAGGTGGGTCGGCCCCGGCGCGGGCAGGTCGCGCCAGCCGGCGCGGCGCGTGCAGCCGGAGGGGACGCCGGGCACGGTCTCGGCTTGCCACCAAGTGAGGAGCGGCTGGCGGAAGAAGCCCTGGTCGATCAGCAGGACCTCGCGGGTGGGCATCCCCTCGCCGTCGACGCCGGCTTCGAAGGCGCCGCCGGGGAGGCGGCCGTTGTCGACCAGGGTGAGGTGCGGGCTGCCGATGCGGCCGCGATGGTCGCGCAGGCCACCCATGGCGGTGGCGGCCTTGGGGCCGACGAGGAGGGGGAGGAGGCCGCAGAGGAGACGCGCGGCGACGGCCGGAGCGAGGAGGATCTCACCGGTTTCGTGCTGCGGCGGGCCGCCTTGGGCGGTGACGGCGAGGCGGTCGGCGAGGCGGCGGGCCAGGGCCGGCGGATGGAATTTGCGCGCTTCCCGGGCGGTCAGGTAAAGGGAAGCGGTCGGTGCGGGCCGGCCGGGTCCGGCGGCTTCGAGGTAGAGGGTGGCGATGCGGCTGCGGGTGTGGGCGCGGAGGCCGCGGCTGTTGGCAAGCTCGCCTTCGCTCGAGCCGTCTTCCAGGGCCGCTTGGAGGAGGCGCGCCTTGGGCAGCTCCGAGGCCAGCTCCTTTCCGATGGCTTCCAGCAGCTTCAGACCCTCGCGCTCGCCGATCAGCGGCGCGTCGAAGTCCGAGGGCTCGTTCCAGACCGGGACCGGGACCGGCTGGGGAAGGCGGAGGGCGCGGCCGGACGGCTCGGGCCAGGGACCGTCGGGGCGCGGCTCGCCGGTGCCGGCGGTGAAGAAGGAGCCGCGGTGGTGGCCGGCGCGCACGGCCCAGGCCTGCTCCTGGGTGAAGGTCGAGGTCTCGGTGACGGCGGTGAGCTCCAGGCGCCGCGACCGGCCCCGCTTGGCCAGGACCTCGGCGTCCGGCCAGCCGCGGCGGACGAGGGAGACGAGGACTTCCTGGAGCTGGCTCAAGCCGGCGTCCCGTCCGGAGTCACGGTGACCCCTTCCAGCCGGAGCATCGGCGCGGTGGCCCAGACCGGCACTTTCTGCCCTCCCTTGGCGCACCAGCCGGCGCCCGCCGCCACCGAGGTGCGGCCGACGGCGACGACGCGGGTGAGGAGATCGGCGATGCGGCCGCGCAGGATGCAGGGGCCGACGGTCTCCGTGAGGTTGCCGTTGCGCAGCCGGCGGGCGAAGGGGAGATGGAGAGAGAATTCACCGGAGAGCGGATGCAGGGATCCGCGGCTCGCTTCGGGCAGGTAGAGCGCCGGAGAGCCCGGCTCGTCACCGGCCAGGAGATCGGCGTCCTCGGTCTCCCCGGGGAGCAATTCGAGATGGCTCGAACGCGGCGCGGGCGGCAGATGGCGGGTGCCGCGCCGCCCCGCTCCCGGCACCAGCACCGGCGAGGTGTGCGCCCACAGGGCATCGGCGAGCGGCTGCTCCACGATGCCGCCGCGGAGCAGCCAGCGCCGGAAGACGGGCGAGCCCTCGTCATCGGTGGTCCGCCGCACACCTTCCGGCGCCGCTCCGGGATCGTCGAGGACGTGCAGGCTCGGGGAGGCCATGGCGACCCCCACCGCCGCTTCGAGATTGCCGCCCTGGGCGAGCACGTCGGCTTCGAGCGCATGGGCCACGGCTTCGTGGAGGAGGACGGCGACGGCGGGCGAGCCCAGCACGGCGACGCCCTGGAACGGCGGCGGCGGCGCGGCCAGGCGGGCGCGGAAGAGGGCGACGATGGCGGCGGCGGTGAGCTCGGCGGCGGCGTTGTCCAGGCGCGCGAAGAGGGCGCCGTAGCGGCCCCAGGACATCTCCGCCGCCACGCTGTAGAACACCTCGGACTCCGGACCGGGCACCAGGCGCGGGCCGACGACCTGGATCCAGCGGCGGTGGCGGCGCACGGTGAGGCGCACCGGGAAGCCGACGTGGTGGTTGCGCACCGCCCGCGTCACCGCGCCGGGAAAATCGAGCAGCTCGGGCGCGGCCGGCGGCGCCGGCGGGCTGGTGTGCAGCGCCGGCTCGGGGTACGTGGCGGAAGGCATCGCGCGCGCCACCTGGCGGAGCGCTTCGGCGAACGGACGGCTCTCCACGGCGTCGCGGGTGGCGAGCCAGGTCTTCCCCTCGCGCACCAAGCGGATGGCGAACCCCTCCTCGCGCCAGACGCGCAGCCCCGGCCCCTCGTCCTCCGGCGGCAGCTCGATCTCCTCCTTGCGCTCGAAGAAGGCGTCCACGACGTCCTCCGGTTGCTCGGCGATCTGGGAGAGGGTGCGGGCGACGGCGGCGGTGTCGAGCTCGGAGAACGGCATCGCGGCGGATCATATCGCGCCGCGGGAAGCGGCCTCACCCCCATCCCCTCTCCCATCGCCCTCCCCCCAACCGGGAGAGGGGCGCCGCCGCCCGGCCCTCTCCTCTACAAGAGTGGCCCGTTTTTCTCCCCCTCTCCCGGCGGATGGGAGGGCGATGGGAGAGGGGGCCGGGGGGGGCCGGGGGGTGAGGCTCTGCGGGTGGAGGCTTCGACGGTCTTCAGGGCAGCTCCTGCGGTAAGATCCGCCGCTATGGCACAGGCCGGGGCAAAGTTCGAGGAGCTGAAGAGGCGTCTCGCGGCGGCGGAGCGCGGCGGCGGCGAGGAGCGGATCCGCAAGCAGCACGAGGCGGGCAAGCTGACGGCGCGGGAACGGATCGAGCTGCTGCTCGACGCCGGCTCCTTCGTCGAGGTCGACGCTCTCGTCACCCATCGCTGCCGCGATTTCGGCATGGAGAAGCAGAAAATCCCGGGCGACGGCGTGGTCTGCGGCTACGGTCTGGTCGACGGCCGGCTGATTTATGTCTTCGCCCAGGATTTCACGGTCTTCGGCGGCTCGCTCTCCGAGACCAACGCCCAGAAGATGTGCAAGGTCATGGATCTCGCGGTCGAGAACGGGGCGCCGGTCATCGGCCTCAACGATTCCGGCGGCGCGCGCATCCAGGAAGGCGTCGCGTCGCTCGGCGGCTATGCCGACATCTTCCTGCGCAACACGCTGTCGTCCGGCGTCGTGCCGCAGATCAGCGCCATCATGGGACCCTGCGCCGGCGGCGCGGTCTATTCGCCGGCCATCACCGACTTCATCTTCATGGTCGAAGAGACGAGCTACATGTTCGTCACCGGTCCGGAGGTCATCAAGACCGTCACGCACGAGGAGGTCACCAAGGAAGAGCTGGGCGGCGCGCACACCCACGCGGCGAAGAGCGGCGTCTGCCACTTCACAGTGCCCAACGACGCCTCCTGCCTGGCCGCCATCCGCGAGCTGCTCTCCTATCTGCCCAGCAACAACCTGGACGAGCCGCCGGCGGGCACCAGCAGCGACGATCCGGGCCGCGAGTCCGCGGCGCTCAACAGCCTGGTTCCGGAAGATCCGAACAAGCCGTACGACATCAAGCAGCTCATCACCGAGGTGGTCGACGACGGCCGGTTCTTCGAGGTTCACGGCCAATACGCGCGCAACATCGTCGTCGGCTTCGCCCGCTTCGGCAACCGCAGCGTCGGCATCGTCGCCAACCAGCCGGCCTATCTCGCCGGCGTGCTGGACATCGACGCGTCGCTCAAGGGCGCCCGCTTCGTGCGCTTCTGCGACGCGTTCAACATTCCGCTGGTGACCTTCGAGGACGTGCCGGGATTCCTGCCCGGGACGCAGCAGGAGTATGGCGGCATCATCAAGCACGGGGCGAAGCTGCTCTATGCTTACGCCGAGGCGACGGTGCCGAAGATCACGGTGATCACGCGCAAGGCCTACGGCGGCGCCTACTGCGTGATGTCCAGCAAGCACCTGCGCACGGACGTCAACTTCGCGTACCCGACGGCTGAGATCGCCGTCATGGGGCCGGAAGGGGCGGTCAACATCCTCTACCGGCGCGAGCTCGAAGAGGCCGGCGAGGATGCGCCGCGGGTGCGCGCGGAGAAGGTGGCGGAGTACCGGGCCAAGTTCTCGAACCCGTACATCGCCGCCGAGCGCGGCTTCGTCGATGCCATCATCGAGCCGCGGCGGACGCGGCCGGAGATCGTGCGGGCGTTGCGCCAGCTCGGCAGCAAGCGGTCGAGCATGCCGCAGAAGAAGCATGGCAACCTGCCTCTGTAACGTGCCTCTGGACGGCCGCATAAGTCTTCTGTTTTCTTGACATCGAGCGGTCTGTGGGGCAAGCTCACGTCGCTCGACCAGCGCATGAGATTTCAACTGGGAGGCGGTCAGCAATCCCAGGAGGGGACATGAGAGAAAAAGATCGAGAGCTGAGGCGCCGGCGCAATCGCCGGAACAAGCGTCTGAAGAAGCGGGTCCTGGATGAGATCGCCCAGAAGGCCGAGCGGCCGAGCGCCTCGAAGCGCGCGGTGAAGAAGCCTCCGGCCGATGCGAGCCCGGCCGCCGCCGAGACTGCGGCCAGCGCCGCCCCCGCGGCCCCCGCCGAGAAGAAAAAGCCGGCGGCCAAGAAAGCGCCGAAGAAAGCGGAGACGGCGGAGGCGGTCACCCCCGCGGCTCCCACGGCTCCCGACCTGGGCGAGCCTGGAGGAGACGAGGGAGCTTGATGCCGGATTTTCGCTCGCTGAAGGCAGTTGACCCCGCGGTCTACCAAGTGATCGCGGAAGAGCGCTCCCGCCAGAATTTCGGGCTCGAGCTGATCGCATCGGAGAACTTCGTCAGCCGGGCCGTCCTGGAAGCGACCGGCAGCGTCCTCACCAACAAGTACGCCGAGGGGTATCCCGGCAAGCGCTACTACGGCGGCTGTGAATTCGTCGACGTCGTGGAGCGCCTGGCCATCGAGCGGGCCAAAGAGTTGTTCGGCGCCGAGCACGTCAACGTGCAGCCGCACAGCGGCACCTCGGCCAACATGGCGGTCTATTTCGCCATGCTGCGTCCCGGCGACAAGCTGATGGGCATGGATCTCTCCTGCGGCGGCCATCTCACGCACGGCCATCGCCTCTCCTACTCCGGCCGCGATTTCCAGGTGGTGGCCTATGGGGTCGACCGCGAGACGGAGCGGATCGACTACGACGCCTTGGAGAAGCAGGCGGTCGAGGAGAGGCCGAAGCTGATCATCTGCGGCGCCAGCGCCTACAGCCGGATCATCGACTTCGAGCGGTTCCGCGCCATCGCCGACAAGGTGGGCGCGCTGCTGATGGCGGACATGGCCCACATCGCGGGCCTGGTCGCCGCCGGCGTACATCCGTCGCCGGTGCCGCACTGCCACTTCGTCACCACCACCACGCACAAGACCCTGCGCGGCCCGCGCGGCGGCATGGTGCTGTGCAAGGAAGAATTCGCCAAGGAGATCGACCGCGCCGTCTTCCCCGGCATCCAGGGTGGACCGCTGATGCACATCATCGCCGCCAAGGCGGTGGCCTTCCGGGAAGCCCTGTCCGACGGTTTCCGCGGCTACCAGCAGCAGATCGTGAAGAACGCCCGGAGGCTGTCCGAGCGCCTCATGGAGAAAGGCTTCCGCGTCGTCTCCGGCGGCACCGACAACCACGTCTTCCTGCTCGACGTCGCCAAGTCCGGCCTCACCGGCAAAGTGGCGGAGAAAGCTCTCGAAGCCGCCGGGATGACAGTGAACAAGAACACCATCCCCTACGATCCCAATCCGCCCCTGGTCGCCTCCGGCGTCCGCATCGGCACCTCGGCCCTCACCACCCGCGCCATGAAAGAAGCCGAGATGGACCAGGTCGGCGACTTCATGGCCGAAGCCCTCCGCGCCGCCGAGGACGAAAGCATCCGCACCACCGTCCGCGCCAAGGTGCGCGAGCTCTGCGAGCGGTTCCCGCTGTATGACCCGTTGATGTAGTTACTCGGTCAGGACCGGCCGCCAGAGGCGGCCGAGGTCCTCGGCAAGGGGCTCGCCCTCGGGAATGCGCGCCAGGTGCCCCACGCAGCGGGCGAGGGTGGGGCCGATCAGCGGCAGGTGGCGGTCAGCGCCGCGCAGGGAGAATGAGGTGTAGGTGCCGACGGCTTTCAGGGTGCGCTGGGCGGCGGCGCGGTGGTATCCCGTGCGAGCGGATTCTCCGGGAGCAGTCTGGAGATTCGGCAGCGCGGCGGCGAGGAGCTCTTCTTCGATCTCGGGCGGCGGAAAGAGGGTGTCGTTGAGCAGGGAGGCGAGATCGTAGAACGCCGGGCCGAGGCGCAGGTCCTGGTGATCGAGCACGGCCAGGCCGCCCTGGTCGTCCACCGGCATCAGGTTGCGGCTCATGAAATCGCGGTGGCATGGGGCGGCCGGACCGCTCCCGAGGCGGCCGCAGATCTCGTCGAGGGCGGCGGCCAGGGCTTCGGTGAGCGCGCCGTCGCCGGTGAGGCCGCGGGGCGCCAGGAAGAGATCCCATGTCTGTTTGAGCTCGCGACGGAGGAGCTCGCTGTCCAGGCGCGGATTGAGAGCGGCGACGCTCTCCACGGGGAGCCGGGCGATCCTCTCGCCGAGCTCGCGGGCGCGCTCGAAGTAGAGGCGGAGGACGCTCCAGGGGCGATCCTTCCAGTCGCCGAGCGTCCGCGTCCCCAGGTCCTCGACGAGCATGAAGCCGTTCTCGCAGTCGGCGGCGAGGATGCGCGGCACCGGCACGCCGGCGCCGGTCAGCAGCTCCGAGGTGCGCCGGAAGCGCGCACAACTGGCGCGCACTTCCGGCGGATAGGTGGCGAGGATGGCGCTCGCTTCCTCCTCTCCACCCGCGAAGACGACGCGGGTGTAGCGCCGCGGCGAGACGTCGCCCGGGAGCGGCTGGATCTCCGCCACCGGCCGGCCGAGGCCGGCGAGCCATGTCTCGATGTCGTCGAAAGCGGCGGCGGAAGGGACGGATCGGCTCATCGAAGCTCCTCGGAAGGGGCACAGAGTACCACGCGGCAACACCGGCGAAACACGGCGGGAATTGCATCCCGGCGGGCTTTTGTTGAAGGCGGCATATAGTTTGACACCCTGGAGACCGCGGGTGATAATTCGGCGTCGGCCCCCAGCAACCGGCCGGGAGGATTTGATCTGGACGACAAGCTGCATGTGATGCTCCGCGAATTGCGCCGAGCGCTCTCCGAGGCGATCTCCGATTCGTCCGAGGTGAGCCGCACGCTGCGGAGGATCCGCGAAGAGGGGTATGCCCTCTATCTCCTCGTGGACTGCAAACGGGAGCGCGAGGATCGTCTCGACGTCGATCAGGACGACGACGATCCACTCCCGTTCGCCGCTTCCCGCGCCGCCAGGGCCTCCGCGAGCCGAGCTCCCAGCCGCGAGCCGGCCTTCCAGATCAACGGCAAAGACCTCTCCTTCCTGCGCTCCATCGGCATCGATCCCACCCGGCGTCTGCGCCGCCGCCGGCCGGTCCTCGATTGACCCCCCAGATCGACCTCCTGGGCCTGCCGCGCCCGCAGCTCGCCGCGGCGCTGGCGCCGGTGATCGACCGCCCGTTCCGGGTCGAGCAGATCTACCGCGCGCTCCATGAGCGCGGTGTGAGCGATTTCGCGCAGATGACGGACCTCAGCCGGGAGCTGCGCGAGCGCCTCGCCGCGAGCTACCGCATCGACCTGCCGGAGATCGCCGAGCGGGTGCCGTCGAACGACGGCACTTGCAAGTACCTCCTGCGGCTCCCGGACGGCGCCACCATCGAGGCGGTGGACATCCCCGACGGCGGCCGCCGCACCTTCTGCCTGTCGAGCCAGGCCGGCTGCGCTCTCGCTTGCACCTTCTGCGTCACCGGCTACTGGGGCGCCGGGCGCAATCTGACGGCCGGCGAGATCGTCGCCCAGGTGCAGACCATCCGCGCCGACCGCGACCTGCCGGCCGAAGGGCTCAACCTGGTGTTCATGGGGATGGGCGAGCCGCTGCTCAACCTGGAGAGCCTGGAAACCGCGCTCGCCATCCTCACCGAGTCCATCTCGCCGCACCGCATCACGGTGTCGACGGTCGGCATCCTGCCCGGGATCGAAGCGATGGCGCGCTGGGAGCGGCGGCCGAACCTGGCGATCTCGCTGCACGCGCCGGACGAGGAGCGCCGCTCGCGGGTGATGCCGATCAACCGCACCTATCCGCTCGCCGACCTGATGCCGGCGCTGCGCCGCTTCCCGCTCGAAAAGGGGCGGAAGATCACTTTCGAGTACATCCTGATCCGCGATTTCAATGACGCGGAGCGCGACGCCGATCTCCTGGTCCGGCTGCTCAACGGCGTGCGGGCGAAGGTGAATCTGATCCCGATCAATCCGGACCCGGTGCTGGGTGACACCATGGTGCCGCCGGATGACGCGCGGATCGACCGCTTCAAGGAGAGGCTGCGCCAGAAGGGATTGATCGCCACCGTCCGCCGCCGCCGCGGCGAAGACGTGAGCGCCGCCTGCGGCCAGCTCCGCGCCTTCGGCCGCGATCCGCGCGGCGTCCGCAGCAAGGCGTCTACGCCGTCTTCCAGATGAACGCGTGGTTGCGTCCCGCGTTCTTCCCCTCCCGCCGGTAGCTCCACAGGCTTTCTTCATCGCAACGCGTACACCCGGGCACGCAGACGGTCTCGCCGACGCCCGCCGCGGCGAGCTGGCGGCGCACCGCCGCGTGCAGATCGAGGTGCGGCTTGCCCGCCGGCCCGGCCTGCACCGCCGCCGCATCGCTCGCCGTGGCCACCTGCTGGGCGACCTCGGGTCCGACCTCGTAGCAGCAGGCGCCGATCGCCGGCCCCACCCAGGCGGTCCATTCGCTCAGCGGACCGGCGAGCCCGGCGAGGGTCGCCGGAAGGATGCGCCCGGCGATGCCCCGCCAGCCGGCATGCACCGCCGCGAGGCCACCCGGACCGGAGAGGAGGACCGGCACGCAGTCCGCGGTGATCACGCAGAGCGCGAGGCCGTCGCGATCGGTGACCAGCGCGTCGCCCTCGCCCTGGAGGCCGGGCTCGTGAGCCGTGAGAACTGTGGCCGAATGGATCTGCTTGGCCCAGGCCACGTCGGGAGCCGCCGCGTCGATGCCGTGCAGCACCTCGTTCCGCTCGGCGGCCGGGCCGCGGCCGGAGAAGACGATCTCCACCGCCCCGCGCCGCTCGCGCCACAGCCACGGGCTGGTTGATCCCATTGAGCTCATCGGGTCCTCCGGTATGGGTCGTCGTGGACTTCGACCGGACCCAAGCCTGTAAAGGGGATAGAATCGCACACCTATGCCGCGCCTTTACCTTGAGACCTCGGTGGTGAGTTACCTGACGGCCAGACCCGCCAGCGACATCGTCACTGCTGCACACCAGCTCATTACAAACCGGTGGTGGTCACTTCGCCGTGCCAGCTTCGAGCTTCTGATCTCAGAGCTGGTCCGCGAGGAGGCCTCACGAGGAGATGCCGGCGCGGCGGCAAGGCGTCTTGCCGCGATCGATGACATTCCGCTTCTCGCGGTCACGCCGGCCGCTTCAGAGCTGGCCGGGTCCATCATACGAGAGCACGCTCTGCCAGCCAGAGCGTTCCCCGATGCTCTTCACATCGCTATCGCGTCGGTCCACAGCGTCGAGTACCTGCTCACCTGGAATTGCTCTCACATCGCCAATGCGGAGCTGCTGCCTCACGTCAACGCCCGAAGAGCTAATGGGAGAAACCCATGATTGATGACCCGATTGTCGAAGAGCTGCATCGCCATCGCGAAGAGCTGTTCCGTGAATGCGGCAACGATCCGGAGGCACTCGTCAGATACCTTCAGGAAAAAGAGCGCAGCTCGAACCGACCCGTTCAGCTCCCGCCTCCGCCCAGCCCTGCGCTACCGCGGGCTCGCCATGCGCGCCGCTGAGGTAGACTAGCCGCCGCATGGCGCACGAAGCTTACGAAGCAGTCATCGGGCTGGAAGTGCATGTCCAGCTCCTGACCGCGAGCAAGATGTTCTGCCGGTGTCCGAACCGGTTCGGAGCGCCTCCCAATACGCTGGTCTGTCCCGTTTGCCTCGGCTATCCCGGCACGTTGCCGGTGCCCAACCGGCATGCGGTCGACCTGGCGGTCAAGCTCGCGACGGCGGTGGGCTGCACGGTGCGCGAGGAGTCGATTTTCGCGCGCAAGAACTACTTCTATCCGGATCTGCCGAAGGGATATCAGATCAGCCAGTTCGACCGGCCTCTCGCCGAGGATGGGCTGCTGCCGCTCACCTCTCACGACAAGGGGGTGCGGATCGAGCGCCTGCACCTGGAGGAGGACGCGGGCAAGCTGCTGCACGAGGCGCCGGGCGGCGGTGGTCTTCCTGGACCGAGCCCTGGGCAGAGCTTCGTGGACTTCAACCGCTGCGGCGTGCCGTTGGTGGAGATCGTCTCGCGGCCGGACATGTCCACCGCCGCCGAGGCGCAGGACTATCTCCAGACGCTCCACCAGCTCCTGCTCTACACCGAGACCAGCGACGGCAACATGGAAGAGGGAAGCCTGCGCTGCGACGCCAACGTCTCGGTACGCCGCCGCGGCGAGACCCGCCTCGGCACCAAGGCCGAGGTCAAGAACGTCAACTCGTTCCGCAACGTCGCCCGTTCGATCGAGTTCGAGATCGGCCGCCAGACCGCTCTTCTGGAGGCCGGCGGCCGGGTGGCGCAGGAGACCCGCAGCTTCGATGCCGACCGCGGCGTGACGCGGCTCCTGCGCTCCAAGGAAGAGGCGCACGACTACCGCTATTTCCCGGACCCGGACCTGCCGCCTCTGGTGGTCACCGGCGAGCGGGCCGACCTCCTGCGCGGCGAGCTGCCGGAGCTGCCCTGGCAGCGGCGCTCCCGTTTCGCCGCGCAGTACGGCCTGCCGCCGGCCGACGCCCAGCTCCTCACCGGCGCTCGCGAGCTGGCTGATTATTTCGAGGCAGTCAACCATGAGACCGCGGTCGCCGCCCTGCCGGCGAGCCCGAAGGCCATCGCCAACTGGGTGATGACCGAGGTCCTGCGCGAGCTCAAGGAGCGCAAGGTGGAGATCACCGATGCGGCCACCGCGATGCCGCCGGCTCGTCTCGCCGCGCTGGTCGCCCTGGTGGATGCCGGCAAGCTGTCGAGCAGCGCCGCCAAGGAAGTCTTCGTCGCCATCTGGGAGTCCGGCGAGGAGCCCGCGGTGGCCATGGAGCGCCTGGGGCTCGGCCAGATCAGCGATGCGTCACAGATCGAATCCTGGGTCGAGGAGGTGGTCCGCGACCATCCGGCCCAGGTCGCTCAGCTCCGCGCCGGCAAGGCGCAAGTCATCGGCTTCCTCGTCGGCCAGGTGATGAAGCGCTCCGGCGGCCGTGCCGATCCGAAGTCGGTGCAGCAGCTTCTGCGGCAAGCCGTCGAGTGATCCACTTCTTCCAGGTCACCAAACGCTACCCGGGGGGCCAGACGGCTCTCGACCGGGTCAGCTTTGAAATCCCGCGCGGCCAGTTCGTCTTCCTCACCGGCGCCAGCGGCGCCGGCAAGACCTCGCTGCTGCGCCTGATCTTCCGCGAGGACGTGCCGGACGAAGGGCAGATCCTGGTCAACGGCCGCAACGTCTCCTCGATTCCGCCGAGCAAGATCCCTTACCTGCGGCGCACCATCGGCGTCGTCTTCCAGGACTTCCGGCTGATTTCGCGCAAGACGGTCTTCGAGAACATCACCTACCTGCCGCGCATCCTCGGCGCCGACACCAGGTCGCAGAAGAAGCTCGCCTACAACGCCCTGCGCCGGGTGGGCCTGTCGCACCGCGTCAACGCCTTTCCGCTCGAGCTCTCGGGCGGCGAGCAGCAGCGCGTCGCCATCGCCCGCGCCCTGATGAACGAGCCCGAGATCCTGATCGCCGACGAGCCCACCGGCAACCTCGACCCCGATCTGTCGTGGGAGATCCTCCGCCTCTTCCTGGAGGTCAACCTGCGCGGCACCACCGTGCTGCTCGCCACCCACGACCGCGACATGATCCAGCGCGTCGGCCGCCGCGTGCTCACCCTCGACGCCGGCCGCCTCGCCAACGACCAGGAGCTGCTCGGCACCGATCCGCCGCGCCTGGAGCCGGCTGCTGGTGAAACATCGGCCGACTCACCGCCGGAGATGGAGGAGCCGCGGTGAGTCTGTTCCAGGCTCTCCGCGCCTTCTTCCGCGAGGCGCTGATCAATCTGATCCGTGGCTGGAAGGTGAGCCTGCTCGCCATCCTGACGATCACCGTCAGCCTGCTGGTGGGTGGCGCCTTCCTCCTGGTCAGCCGCAACCTCCTCGCTTCGGTGGAGCGCTGGCGCGGCGAGACGCGGGTGGTGATCTACCTGCAACCGGGGACGCCGCCGGACGTGCTGCAACGGCTGGCCGCCGAGGCCGCCGCGTCGCCCTGGGCCGCATCGGCGGACACCGTGACCGCCGACGCGGCACGGCGCCGGTTCCAGGATGCCTTCCCCACGCTCACCGATCTGGTCGAAGGCGTCGGCGACGAGCCGCTCCCCTCCTCCATCGAGATCGCGCTCAAGGACCCCGGCCAGCGCCCACCCGAGCTCCGCGCCTGGCTCGAAAGCTGGCGCCGCCGTCCCGAGGTCTCCATGGTGGACGACGACCGCGAGTGGCTGCACCAGATCGAGACCGTGGCGGCCGTGCTGCGCGGTGTTGGATTGGCCCTGGCGGGAGGCCTCCTCGCCGCCGCCATCTTCACCACCGCGAGCGTCATCCGCCTGACCGCCTACCTGCACAGCGACGAGATCTCCGTCCTGCGTCTGGTGGGAGCCACCGAGTTCTACATCCGCGGCCCCTTCTACGCCGAAGGTTTCCTCCAGGGCCTCGCCGGCGGCCTCGCCGCGAGCGGCGGCCTCTGGGCCGCCTTCACCCTCCTGCGCCTGCGCCGGCCCGGCTCCCTGATCGAAACCCTCCTCGCCGCGCAGTTCCTGAGCCCCGCCCAGATCGCCTTCCTCGTCCTCCTCGGCGGCGCCGCCGGCCTCACCGGCGCGGTGATGTCGCTGCGGCGCGAGAGTCTGTAAGGGCGCTCCGCTGTTGGGGTGATCAGCTCGCTCGGAGGAGAGGCTCCGGCAGGGTGCCCAACGCTTCGGCTGCGCGGTACAAATCCACCGCTTTCTGAGCATTCAACCAGAACTCGGGAGAGGTTCGAAAGGCCGCACCCAATTTCAGCGCCATCTCCGGGGTGAGGCCCGTTCGACCATTGACGATCCGGTTGATCACCTTGACCTCGCAGCCGATGTGGTTGGCCAGTTGTCGTTGGGTCAGACCGAGAGGCTTCAGGAACTCCTCCTGGAGGATCTCGCCCGGGGGCGTGGGTTCTCGCTTGCGTTGCATGGTTGCCTCCCTCAGTGGTAGTCGACGATGTTGACTTCCGTTGGCCCGGCATCAGTCCAACGGAAAACGACACGCCACTGGTCGTTGATGCGGATGCTGTGAAATCCAGCCAGATTGCGCTTCAGAGCTTCCAGCCGATTGCCAGGAGGCGACCGTAAGTCTTCGAGCTCGTGAGCGTAGTCGAGCATGTCCAGCTTCCTTTTAACGACCTTGGCTATCCCTGACCAGCCGACCTTGTGGGGGATGAGGGCTACGACGAAAAAGTCCTCGACCTCGGAGTCGGCGAAGCCCTGGATTGCCATTCCAATCGAGAGTATACCTCGAAGTGGTATACCTCGATCAATGCCTGCGCCCCGCCCGCCGTTGTCGGAGAGCTGGATTGGATGAGGGGATCCGGCGGCTCCGGCCGTTCCTTGGATACGTCCGAACGAGTCGGACCCCAAGAAACCGATCAAGCCACAAGGAGCCCATCATGGTCATCATCCAGATCCCGTTCGGCAACTGCCTCTCCACCAACCACAACCAGACGCTGGTCCGCCCTGTCCTGACCGGCCGCGAGATCAACCACAACCAGACCGTGATGCGTCCTGCCGCGGGCCGGTAAGAAGACCTTGACGAATGGCGTTCGATTTCCTAACATCAGGAAGTCGGACGCCACCATGATCACCACCCAGCAAGAGCTCGCTCGCCGTCTCCGGGAAGCCCGGGAATCTGCCGGCCTTCGGCAAGAAGACGTGGCGCGTCATCTCGATCTTTCCAGGCCGTCCGTGGCCCAGATGGAGCTCGGAAATCGAGCGGTGACCGGTCTCGAGCTGTCCACGCTGGCGCGGCTGTACGGCCGGGACATCCGGGACTTCCTGTCCTCTGAATTTCACCCGGAGGACACCGTCCTGGCTCTCTTCCGGGCCACGCCGGAGATCGCCGGGCAGGATGTAGCCCTGGAAGCGATCCGCGACTGCATCCTGCTGTCCCGCGAGCTCGCCAACCTCGAATCTCTTCTGGGCCTGGATCGCTCCCAGGTCGGTGCGCCGTCCTATTCCATTCCCGCTCCCAGGAACCGCTGGCAGGCCATCGAGCAGGGCCATCGTGTGGCCGCCGAGGAGCGGCGGCGCCTGGGTCTCGGCAGCCGTGCGCTCCGGGATGCCGCCGAGCTCCTGGAGGAGCAGGGCATCCGCACCGCCATGCAGGATCTGCCGGATGAAGTCTCCGGCCTCACCTTGATGGAGCGCGGGCTCAGTCTCTCGATCGTGATCAACCGGCGCCACCATCACCTGCGGCGCCGGTTCTCCTGGATTCACGAGTACGCTCACGTCCTGCTCGATCGAGCGCAACGGGGCACCATCAGCGTGAGCTCGCGACGGGACGACCTTGCCGAAGTGAGGGCCAATGCCTTCGCCGCGAGCTTCCTGATGCCGGAGGAGGCGGTGCGCTCGTTTCTGGCCGACCTCGGCAAGGGCTCGCCGGGCCGGGAGCGCGCCGAGGTCTTCGACGAAGAGGGCACGGTTCCGGCGGAGTGGCGGTCAGAGCCGGGAGCGCAGGCTGTCCGTCTCTATGAAGTGGTCCTCCTGGCTCATCACTTCCAGGCGAGCCGCACGGCCGCTCTCTATCGCCTGCACAACCTGCGGATTCTCTCCCGCTCCCAGCTCGACGCCTTGCTCGAGGAAGAGAAGGCGGATCGCGGCCGGCGCATCGAGCGCCTCCTCGGGCTGCCGGATCTGCATCACACCGAGGCGCGCGACGAGTTTCGGCTCCGCTTCATCGGGCTCGCCCTGGAAGCCTGCCGGCAGGAGAAGATCACTGGAGGGAAGCTGCGGGAACTGGGGAGGATGGTGGGCCTTGCGGATTCCGACCTCGACGAGCTGATCGAGGACGCCGGGCTCGGTGAAGAGGATCACGAGCCGCTGTTGCCGGCCGGTCTTTGAGTCGAGGCGAGTGGCGGCACGGCGTCTCGTTCTGACAGACACGAACGTCCTGTTGAATCTCGCGTTCGTGGATCGCCTGGACCTCCTGGGAGCTCTCCCGGATCTTGGCTTCTGCGCTCCGCGTGAGGTCCTCGACGAGGTGCTCGGGCCGCGCGAGAGAGCCCTGGTCGAGTCGGCTCTGGCTGGAGGTGTCCTGCATGAAGTCGTGCTCGAAGGGTCAGAGCCCCTGAGGTTATTCGCCGAGCTCCTCCAGATCATGGGGCGAGGCGAAGCGGCGTGCATCGCTCTGGCAGCGCACCTTCGAGGCTGGGTGGCCTCCGATGAGAAGCGCGCTTTCCGCAGAGAGGCTGAACGGTGCCTCGGTCCCGGGGCGATCCTCAACACGCCCGGTCTCTTCATTCTGGCGATTCGGCGGAATCTCATCGGTCTCGACGAGGCGGACCGGATGAAGGAGGTGCTGGAGCGGCACCGTTTCAAGATGACCTTCGCGTCTTTTTCAGAGCTTCTCCACCAGGAAAACCAAGGCGGATAGACAGAACACCGGTGCCTTTGTATCGTCACGGGGATCTCTTATCCCGTGCCGCCGGTGTTCTACGCAGATCTCCACATCCACTCCAAATACTCCCGGGCGACGAGCCGGGATGCGGATCTTGAGCATCTGGCTCTGTGGGCGCGGCGCAAGGGGATCACGGTGGTGGGGACGGGCGATTTCACGCATCCGGCGTGGTTCGAGGAGATCCGCGCGAAGCTGGTGCCGGCGGAGCCGGGGCTGTTCCGGTTGCGGCCGGAGATCGAGCGGGAGGTCGAGAGGCAGCTTCCGCCTTCGTGCCATGGGCCGACCCGGTTCCTGCTCGAAGTCGAGATCTCGACGATCTACAAGAAGTGGGACCGCACGCGGAAGGTCCACCATCTCCTCTATGCCGCTGAGCTGAAGACGGCGGCGCGGATGCGGGAGAAGCTCGGGGCGATCGGCAATCTGGCTTCGGACGGCCGGCCGATTCTCGGGCTCGATTCGCGGCATTTGCTGGAGATCACGCTCGAAAGCGGGCCGGATGCTTATCTGATCCCCGCCCATGTGTGGACGCCGTGGTTCGCCGTGCTGGGCTCGAAGTCGGGGTTCGACTCGGTGGAGGAGTGCTATGGCGATCTGACGCCGCACATCTTCGCGGTGGAGACGGGTTTGTCGTCCGATCCGCCGATGAACTGGCGGGTGCCCTGTCTCGACCGCTTCACGCTGGTGAGCAGCTCGGACGCTCATTCGCCTCCGATGCTCGGCCGCGAGGCGAGCGCGTTTGCGACGGACCTCGACTATTTCGCGATCCGGCGGGCTTTGGAGACGGGCGACGGCTACGGCGGCACGGTGGAATTCTTTCCCGAAGAGGGGAAGTACCACATGGATGGCCACCGCGCGTGCAACGTACGCCTGGAGCCGGCGGAGACGCGGCGTCACGAAGGTCTCTGCCCGGCCTGCGGCAAGCCGTTGACGGTGGGGGTGATGCACCGGGTGGAGGAGCTGGCGGGGAGGACCGAAGCGGAGGCCGCTTCGATGGGAACAACCGGGAGGCTCGGGCGGAACGATGCGTTCCGCTGCCTGGTGCCTCTGCCGGAGGTCCTGGGGGAGATCCACGGTGTCGGCGCGAAGTCACAGACGGTGGAAAAGGCCGCGGCGCAGCTCGTGGCGCGGCTGGGTCCGGAGCTCGACATTCTCGAACGGCTGCCTCTGGAGGACATCGCGCGGGCGGGCGGCGGGCTCTTGCTGGAGGCGCTCACCCGGCTGCGGGCCGGCGACGTGCGCCGGGACGCCGGGTATGACGGCGAGTATGGGGTGATCCGGCTGTTCGATCCCGGTGAGATCAGGGCGCTGTCGGTGGTGGCGCCGCTGTTTCCTCACCCCCCGGCCCCCTCAGTAACTTCAGGCAGCGCTCTCCCGCCCGCCCGGGAGAGGGGGAGACAAGAAAAGGCAAGAGAAGAAAAAGCTGCTGAGAATGGAAATGAGGCTGTTCTGGATCCCGAGCAGCGAGCCGCCGCCGAGCATGTGGACGGCGCTCTGTTGATCGTCGCCGGTCCGGGGACGGGCAAGACGCGGACGCTCACGCATCGGCTGGCGCATCTGATCACCCGATACGGCGCACGGCCCGAGCAGTGCCTGGCGGTGACGTTCAGCCGGCGGGCGGCGGCGGAGATGGAGGAGCGGCTGGTGGATCTCGTGCCGGCGGCGGCGGGGCGGATCGTCGTGGCGACGTTCCATGGGCTGGGCCTGAGACTGCTCAAGGAGCAGGCCGCGGGGCTGCCCGATAGCTTCCGGGTGGCGACTCCGGAGGAGCAGATCGAGATCGCGGGCGGGAAGCGGCCTCTGGAGGAGATCGGACGAGCTCGCCGGCTGCGTGGGATCGATCCCGAGGCGGCGATTGCTCCTGCGATTGCTCCTGAAAATGCGGACCTCGTCACGGCCTATCAGGACGCCCTGCAGGCGCGCGGCCTGCTCGACTTCGACGACCTGCTCCTCCGTCCGCTGGCGCTGCTTCGCGAGCGGCCGGATCTCGCGGCGAGCTGGCGGGAGCGCTTCCGGTGGATTTCCATCGACGAGTACCAGGACATCGATCCTTTACAGTACGCGCTCATCCGCCGGCTCGCGCCTCCTGGCGCCAACGTTTGCGCGATCGGCGATCCGGACCAGTCGATCTATGGCTTCCGCGGCGCGGACGTGGGCTTCTTCCTGCGCTTCCGGGAGGACTGGCCCGCGGCGCGCGTGGTCCGGTTGACGCGGAATTACCGCTCCACGCGCACCCTGGTCGAAGCCGCCTGCCAGGCGATCCGGCCGGAGAGTCTGGTGCCGGAGCGGCGGCTGGTGGCGGTCCGCACGGGAGCGGATGCGCGAGTGGTCATCGAGCGGGCGGCGAGCGAACGGGCCGAGGCGGAGATGGTGGTGCAGACGCTGGAGGAGATTTTCGGCGGCACGTCTTCCTTCTCGTTCGACAGCGGGCGGGTGCGTTCCGAAGACTCCGGCGACGCCGGCGATGCCGGCGCGGAGCTCTCGTTCGCGGACGTGGCGATCCTCTACCGCACCGATGCGCAGGCGCCGCCGTTGATCGAAGCGCTCGGCCGGGCGGGCATCCCGTTCCAGAAACGCTCCCACCGTCCGCTGACCGAGCAGGCCGGCGTCGGCGCTCTGCTTTCGATCCTCCGGGAGAGATCTCTCGAAGAACGCCAGACGGTGAGCGTCGAGGCGCTCCTGGACCAGGCGAGCGCGGCGCATCTCCTGGCCGCGGCCGAGCTGCTGCGTCCGCTGGCGACGCGGTTCGGCGACGATCTCGACGGATTTCTCGCCGCGGCGGCCGTCGGCGGCGAGGTGGATACGTGGGACCCGCGGGCGGAGCGCGTCTCTTTGCTGACGCTCCACGCGTCCAAGGGGCTGGAGTGGCCGGTGGTGTTCCTGGTGGGCTGTGAGGATGGGCTGCTGCCGTTGCGCTGGCCCGGGTCTGATTTCGAGCAGCAGGACACGGCCGAGGAGCGGCGTCTCTTCTTCGTCGGGATGACCCGCGCGCGGTCGCGCCTGTTTCTCTTCTCCAGCGCGCGGCGCCCGCCTTCGCCGTTCCTGGCCGATCTCGACGCGGCGCTCGTGGAGCACCGGGTGGAGCGGCTGCTCCGGCCGCGCGGGCCGGAGCAGCTCCGGTTGCTCTGAAGAGGTCAGCTAGCGCGGCGCTCCACCCTTGGGCGGCGTGGGGACCGGCACCTTCTTCGGCGGGTTCTTCTTCAGCTCGTCCAGCAGATAGGCGATGGCCTTTTCGAGGCTCGGGTCGTGTCCCTTGGCGACCTCGTCGGGACGGTCGATCACCTCGACGTCCGGCGCGACGCCTTCGTTCTCCACGGCCCATTTGCCGTCCGGCGTGTAGAAGCGGAAAGAGGGCGCGGAGAGGGTGCCTCCGTCGAGGAGCGCCGGCGTGGTGCCGAGGCCGGCCAGACCGCCCCAGGTGCGGGTGCCGATCAGCGGGCCGAGATTCGCCTGCCGGAAGTAGAACGGGAAGGCGTCGCCGCCGGAGCCCGCCTGGCCGTTGATCAGGGTGACCTTGGGGCCGTTGTTGTAGAAGGTCGGCGTGGTGAAAGACTCGAGGTTGCGCTGCGCCCAGTAGCTGTGCAGCGGCCGGCTGAGGAGCGCGATCATGCGGTCGGGAATGAAGCCGCCGCCGTTGAAGCGGTCGTCAAGGATGAGGGCGTCCTTGCTCGCCTGCGGGTAGAAGTACTTGAACAGCTCACGGTTCCCGTTCACCGCCGTATCCGGCAGGTGGAGGTAGCCGATGCGGCCGCCCGACGCCTTGTCGACCTTGGCGCGCGTCGCCTGCACCCAGTCCAGATAGCGCAGATTCTGCTCGCTGGAGATCGGGCGCACCCTCTCCTCGTGGGCTCCCTGGAGCGACGGCTCGCTGTTCACCAGCAGGGTGACGGCGCCGTCCGCCCGGTTCTGCATCAGGCGGTAGAAGTTGTCGACTCCCTTGGTGCTCTCGCCGTCCACCGCCAGGATGTAGTCGCCCATCGCGACATGGACGCCCGGCTCCGTCAGCGGCGAGCGGAAATTGGGATTCCAATTCTCGCCGGGGAAGATCTTCGCGATGCGGAAGAAGCCCGAGGGATGCGCTTCGATCTCGGCTCCCAGCAGGCCGTTCTCGACCCGCTTCGGTCCCGGCTCGTCGCCGCGATCGACGTAGATGTGGCCGGCGGACAGCTCGTTGCCCATCTCGGTGAAGATGAAATCGAGATCGGAGCGGCTGGCCAGGAAGGGGATGAGCTGGGCGTACCTGGCGCGGATCGCCGGCCAGTCGAGGCCGTGCATGGCCGGATCGTAGAAGTGGTCGCGGAGGGTGCGCCAGGCGTCGACGTACATCTCGTTCCACTCCGCCCGCGGATCGATCCGCAGCTCCAGCTTCTCCAGGGACAGCTTGCCGTCGCCGGCTTTCTGGTCCGCCTTCGCGTCGACGATGCCGTAGGTCTCATCCTGGTTGTAGAGGATCTTCTTGCCGTCGGCGGACAGCTCGTAGTTGCCGACGCCCGGCAGGACGGCGGACTCCTTCTGCTCCTTGAGGTCGTACATCTTGAGCTGTCGCGCGGCACCGGTGCCGGTGACGTAGTAGACGGCGTCCGGGCCGGCGGAGAGGTTCCGGTAGTCGCCCGCGGGGCCGGGGATCGCCCGCACGCGCAGCTCGAAGCCGTCGACGTCGATCTTGAAGGGCTTCTTCGCGGCCTCGGTCTTGTCAGCCGCTTCCGCCTTCTCTTCCGTCCCCTTGGCAGGCTTCTTCACGGGCTTGGGCGCGGGCTCCAGCTTCCGGGCGCCCGGACCGCCGCTCTTCGCTTCGTCCGCGGCCGGCTCCTCGTCGCTCTCGGGGAGGAACAGCGCCGGCCCGTCCTTGGCCAACAGGGCGACATAGACGCGGGTCGGGTTGGTGTAGACGTAGTCGAGCTCGAAGCTGCTGAACGTCAGATTGAAATCGCGGTTGGAGAGGAAGTAGAGATAGCGGCCCTGGGGATCGAAGACCGGCTCCGCCTCGTTGGTGAGATCGCTGGTGAGTTGGTATGCCTTGGCCTTGTCCAGCGAGTAGACCCAGACCGAGGCGAGCTTGGAAGGGCCGATCTTGGTATAGGCGATCCACCGGCTGTCCGGCGACCAGGTGTAATCGGTGAGGTCGTTGCGCGTCTCGCGGTCGGCCTCGGTGGCCTTGCCGCTCGCCACGTCGATCCAGATCAGCCGCTCGTCCTTGTCACTGAAGGCGATCTTCGTGGAGTCGGGCGACCAGAGCGGCGGGAAGCGCCAGATGGTGGCGCCGGTGGTGACGCGGCGCTCCTCGCCGGAGCCGTCGCTCTTGCGCACCCAGACCTCGTATTCGCCGGTGCGGTCGGAGAGATAGGCGATCCAGCGGCCGTCCGGCGACCAGACGGGGTCCATATCGCGGACGCCTGGCGAGCGGGTCAAGTTGCGGATCTCGCCTTTCTCGGCGGGGACGGTGAAGACGTCGCCGCGGGCGCCGAAGAGCGCGCGCTTGCCGGTGGGTGAGAGGGCCATGGAGTGGATGTCCGCCGTGACGTTCTTGAAGTAGGGCAGGGTGTGCGCCAGATCGCCCGCGACATGGATGGGCACCTTGTGGCTCTGGCCCGAGGCCGGATCGAAGAGCCAGAGGAAGCCGCCGGCCTCATAGACGATCCGGCGGTCGTCGCCGCTCGGCCAGAGCGCGTCCCAGTCCTTGTGATCCGTCACCTTGCGCACGGTTTTTGGTGATGGGGTGCCGGCGGGATCGAGGGAGAACAGGTTGAGGATGCCGCCCTCGCGGTCGGAGATGAAATAGATGGTGTCACCGATCCACACCGGCATGAAGTCGTTGCCGTCGTAGTCGGTGAGCCGCTCGGCGGTGTTTTGAGCCAGGTCGTAGGTCCAGAGGTCCGAGGCGCGTCCGCCGTGATAGCGCTTCCAGCCGCGGTACTCATTCATGATCGGGCTGTAGACCATCTTCGTCCCGTCCGGCGACAGGGTGCCGCTGCTGCCCTCCGGAATCGGCAGCGGGACCTCCATGCCACCCCCCGCGGCGACCAGATAGGGGCGGGCGATGCGCTCGCTCCACGGCGTCCGGTGGGTGTTGAAGAGGACGTTCTTGCCGTCCGGCGTCCAACCCAGGACCTGGTTGTCATAGCCGCCGCGCGGCGGCATCTCGCCGATGTCGTTGTGGAACGTGAGCTGCCGCGGCGCGCCGCCGTCGACGCCGATCACGAAGACCTGGCGGTTGCCGCCGTACTGGCCGGTGAAGGCGATCTGCTTGCCGTCCGGGGAAAACTTGGGGAACAGCTCCTCGCCGGGATCGGCGGTCAGCCGCCGCGCGGTGCCGCCCTCGGCGCCGGCCAGCCAGAGGTCGCCGCCATAGGAGAACACGATCGTGTCCTTGTCGATGTCGGGGAAGCGCAGCAGGCGCGTCTCCTCCGCCGCCTGCGCGAACGCCGCCGCGGACATTGTCGAGAGCAGCACGGCGGCCGCTATGATCCATCTGCGCACGAAGTCTCCTTTCCGAGAGGCGGAGGCCCCTCGATCCGTAGGGTCCGAGTGGGAAACGCGAGGGCGATCCCTTCTTCCTCGAAACGGCGCAGCAGGGCGAGGTTGATCGCCTGCTGCCGGTCCATGTAGACGCTATAGTCCGGCGTGGTGACGAAGTAGACGGCTTCGAAATCGAGGCTCCAGTCGGCAAGGCGCTTGAAGTGGGCACGGTCGAAGCGCACCTGGTCCTGCGCCTCGATGATCGCGCGCACCATCGCGGGGATCTTCTCCAGCGTCCCGGCCGGGGTGCCGTACACCACCCCGAGCGAGAACACGATCCGCCGCTCCGCCATCCGCTTGAAGTTGCGGATACGGCTTTGCAGGAGATCCCCGTTCGGAAAGACGATCTGCTCGCCGGAGACGCTGCGCAGGCGCGTCGTCTTGAGGCCGATGCTTTCGACCGTGCCGTTGAAGTCGTCCACCTGGATGGAATCGCCGAGGACGAACGGCTTGTCGAGCACGATCGACAGCGAGGCGAACAGATCGCCGAGGATGTTCTGGAGCGCCAGCGCGATCGCGATGCCGCCGACGCCGAGCCCGGCGACGAGGGCGGTGACGTTCACCCCCAGGTTGTCGAGCACGAGGAGGACCATGAGCGTCCACAGCACCAGCTTGCCGATGAACCCGAGGACGCCGATCAGGCTGACCGTCGCCGCGTCGGCCGCCAGGCGCTTGCGCCGCGTGCTCGCCACCCAGAAGTCGATGCCGATCAAGGCCCAGAGCGCGATTTGCAGCAAGACCGCCACGATCGCCGCCGAGCGCAGGACGCTCTCGACATGCGCCGGCAGGGTGAGGAACAGGCTGCCGAAGTAGAGCACCGGCAAGAGCACCAGCCCCTTGTGCGTCCGCCGTACCATGTCGACGACAAAATCGTCCACCTCGGTCGCCGTCCGTCCGGCGATCCGGCCGAGCCGCCGCACGATCAGCCGCTTGGTCAGCATCAGGACCAGGTAGGCGGCAGCCGCGATCGTCACCGCGAGGAGCCAGGAGCGCACGGAGCTGCCGAGGAACGGGGTGTCGAGCATGAGGATCATCGAGGTGATACCCCGGCGGGTGCGGGCGAGGCGGATGGTATCAGAGAGCGTTTCAAGCCGCCGCGAAATCCCGCAGCCGCACCGGCAGGCGGCGGGCTCCCCAGGTTCCCGGCGGGCCGGCGAAGCGGCCGGCGCAGGGTGTGCCGCAGGAGGTGCAGCTCCCGTCCGGCGTCAGGTTCCAGTCCGACAGGACGTACCAGTCGCGGCCGATGAGCCGCTCGCCGCAGGCGTGGCAGGAGGTGCTGCCGCCGGCTTTGTCGTGGACGTTGCCGGTGTAGGCATGGCGCAGCCCATTGGCGAGAGCGATCCCGCGCGCCCGGGTCAGCGTGGTGGGCGGCGTCGGCGGATGGTCCATCATCTTCCAGTCGGGATGGAAGGCGGTGAAGTGGACCGGCACGTCCGGCCCGAGCGCCTCGGCGATCCAGCGGGTCATCTCGTCGATCTCCGCGCTGGAGTCGTTCTCGCCCGGGATCAGGAGCGTCGTGATCTCGAACCAGACGTCCGTCTCCTTCTTGAGATAGACGAGCGTCTCCTTGACCGCCTCCAGAGAGCCGCCGCAGATCTTGCGGTAGAAGCTCTCGGTGAACGCCTTGAGATCGACGTTCGCCGCGTCCATGTGCCGGTAGAAATCGACCCGCGGCTCGGCGCAGATCTCCCCCGCCGTCACCGCCACCGTCTTCACCCCCACCGCATGGCAAGCCTCCGCGACGTCGACCGCGTACTCCAGGAAGATCACCGGATCGTTGTAGGTGAACGCGACACTGGCGCAGCCGAGCCGCTGCGCCGCCCGCGCGATCACCTCGGGCGTCGCCTGGTCGGCCAGCGTGTCCGTCTCCCGCGATTTGCTGATGTCCCAGTTCTGGCAGAACTTGCAGGCCAGATTGCAGCCGGCCGTGCCGAAGGAGAGCACCGCGGTGCCGGGCAGGAAATGGTTGAGAGGCTTCTTCTCGATCGGATCGACGCAGAACCCGCTCGACCGTCCCCACGTCTTGAGCACGATCTGGTCGTTCTCCCGGGCCCGCACGAAGCACAGCCCGCGCTGCCCCTCGAGCAGCTTGCAGAACCGCGGACAGAGATCGCACTGGACGCGCCCGTTCTCGAGAGCGTGCCAGTACTTGGTGGGAACCGTGTCGGAGCCGATGAGAAGTGGTGCTGCCATGTCATTCATTGAAACGGTCAGGCGGAGAGGGGCATTCCCCCGTGATATATTTGGAGGAGCGCTCTCGTCCGGGTCTGCTCGCATCTGCGTGCGCCATGATCCGGCGGCCCGCCGTAGCGAGCTCTGCGAGAGCGGAAGCGAGCAGGCAGAGGCCGGAAACGAGCTGTTGGTCCGGAGCCGCGAGCCGGCAGACCCCTCTACCCACTCGATGGAGACGCCCAACGGCTCGGTGGACCGGCCTACCGGCTCGATGGAGCGGCGGCCAGAGCGGCCATCCAAAGTGATTGCCTTCAGGATGAGCGGGATGCCACTGGCCGCGCGAGTCCGAGGGGAGCTTCCGGCATCAGGTCCGCGCCGTCCTGGCGGACCTGCGCCACCGCGGCCTCGGCGGCTTCAGTCCCCCAGCGCCTTCCGCAACATCACGATCTGTCCACTGTGATACGCGGCGTGCTGGAGGACGCCCACCACCATGGTGCGGAGGGCCACGCCGGTGCCGAGCGCTCGATCGGAGATCGAGCCGCCGGTCCGGTCCAGATCTTGATCGGAGAGCACGGCGAGAGTCTCGCGCAGCTTGGACAGCGAGCTGTCCAGGTGCTCCTTGGCCTGCTGCCAGGCGGATTCCGAAACTTCTCCAATCTCAGGAAAATCCCCATCCTCCGGCATCCCCGGCGGATTCCCTTCCAGGCGCCGAGTCACCTCGCCGTTCCAGGAAGCCATGTGCAGCACGAGCTCCCAGATGCTGTGCGCGTGCGGAATCGGATGCGCGGCCGCCTGCTCGGCGGTGACACCCTTCAGGGTGTCGGCCGTCGAGGGTCCGTGCCAGGGATCGTCCGCGTGCGCCTTGCGGAGGAGCTCACTGAGGGTTGCGGGATCGATCAAGATTGCGCCCCTTTCCTTTTTTACTGATCCAGCCGCTCCACCTGCACATCCGCATCCCCGTCGCGGTCGCGCCGGATGGTGAGCTGCCAGGGATTGCAGCAGACTTCGCAGTCCTGGACCATGGTACCCAGGTTGTCGGGCTCGATGGAGATCTCGACGCGCTCGCAGCACCAGGGGCACTGCACTTCGATGGTCTCGTTCCAGTAACCGTCGCCGCTCATGGCTTCGCCTTCTTGCGGCCGAGCCGCTTCACGATGTCGAATTCTTCCTTGGTGACCGGCTGCACGGAGAGGCGCGAGCCTTTCTGGGTCACCACCATCTTCTCGAGGCCCGGGGTCGCCTTGAGGGCGGCGAGGGGGATGATCTCGGGGAATTTCTCCACGAAGCGGACGTCCACCATGATCCAGGTGGGCGCGGCGGGATCGCTCTTCGGGTCGAAGTACTTGTGGCCTTCCTGGAAGGCGTAGGGGTCGGGATAGCCGCCGCGGGAGATCTCGGCGAGGCCGGTGACGCCGGAGGGCTCGGCGTTCGAGGCGTAGAAGAGGACGCCGTCGCCGGGCTTCATGTCGTCGCGCATGGAGTTGCGCGCCTGGAAGTTGCGCACTCCTTCCCAGGTCGCCGTGCCGTCGCGCTCCAGATCGTCGATCGTGTACGCCTCGGGCTCGCACTTCATCAACCAGAACCGCTTTGCTCGTGCCATCGCCGCCTCCCCAGACGGGATGATATCCCAGGCCGATCTGAAGCCAGCGGCACGTGGCTTGCACTAAATCCGGAGTGGGGCGCTTGTGCCTCAACGTGGGGAAGGAGACTCTGCATGCAGAACACCACAACCATGACCGATACCACGACCCTGAACAGCTTGCTCCGCGGCGAGATGTCCGCGATCGAAACCTACCGGCAGGCCATCGAAAAGTTTGCCGGCGAGACCGGGATCGACCAGCTCCATACCTTCCAGAAAGACCACCGCGACGCCGCGGACTCGCTCTGGCAGCACATCGAGAAGCACGGCGGCAAGCCCTCCGAGGGCTCCGGCCCCTGGGGCACCTTCGCCCAGGCCGTCGAGGGCGCCGCCAAGCTGCTCGGCAACGCCGCGGCTCTGAAGGCTCTCAAGGAGGGCGAGGAGCACGGCCTCAAGGACTATCAGGACGCCCTGGACAGCAGCGACCTGCCGGCCGACTGCCGCGACCTGCTGCTCAGCTTCGTCCCCAAGATGCGCCAGCACGTGCAGGTGCTCGACGGGCTGATCAGCAAGGTCTGATCCGATTTCAGAAAACGAGAAAAGGCCGGCACCCGCGAGGGCGCCGGCCCTTTTTGTGTCCACGATTCAGTTTCAACATTTGGGCTACCATGGACTGGCCATGGCCCCCAGTCCGTCCACCCTCCGCGGCTTCAGCCGGCTCGCCGTCGACGCCACCACCGGCGTCACCGATCTGGTCGAGGCGATGCACCGCAACATTTCTCCGGGTGCTCCCGGCGCCAAGGCGCAGTCCGGCCGCGCGCGGGGGATCGCCGGCTTCGTCTACCGCTGTATCCGCGGCGTGACGCGCCTGGTGGGCGGCGGCCTGGACATCGGCCTCGCCCAGCTCCGTCCGCTCCTCGGCGAGGCGAGCTCGTCACCGGGGCACGAGGCGTTACAGGCGGCCTTGAACGGCGTGCTGGGTGATTATCTCGTGGCGTCCGGGAACCCGCTGGCCATCCCGATGCGGCTGAAGCCCGCCCGATCTTCTGGCAGCGTCCCGCCCACCGGCAAGCTCCTCGTGCTGGCCCACGGCCTGTGCATGAACGATCTGCAATGGAATCGCGAAGGGCACGACCACGGCGCGGCGCTCGCCCGCGATCTGTCGTACACGCCCGTCTATCTGTGCTACAACACCGGCCTCCATCTTTCGATCAATGGACACGAGCTTTCCGATCAGCTCGAAAATCTGGTACGACAGTGGCCGGTGCCGCTCGAAGAGCTCACGATCCTCTGTCACAGCATGGGCGGCCTCATCACCCGCAGCGCCATCCATTATGGAAAGGCCGCGAGCCGCGATTGGCCGCGGCACCTCAAAAAGGTTGTCTTTCTCGGTACGCCGCACCACGGCGCATCCCTGGAGCGCGGCGGTAACTGGATCGATGCGCTCCTCCCCATCAGCTCCTACACGGCGCCGCTCGCCCGCCTCGGGAAGATCCGCAGCGCCGGCATCACCGACCTGCGCCACGGCAACCTCCTCGACGAAGACTGGGAAGGAAAAGACCGCTTCCAGCGCACGGGCGATCAGCGGCGGCCGGTGCCCCTGCCCGCGGACGTCGCCTGCTACGCGATGGCCGCGACGAAAGGAGAGAAACTCGGCGACGGGCTCGTCCACGTCGACAGCGCCCTCGGCCGCCACCGCGATCCGGAGCTCGACCTGGCGATCCCGGAATCACGGCAATGGATCATCAACGGCATCCATCACTTCGAGCTGCTCAGCCAACCTGAAGCGTACGAAAAAATCAGAGAGTGGCTCACTGGAGCGGCCACAACATCGGCACCATCACCAGCAGGATCGCCAGCACCAGCACCGTCAGCGGCAGGCCGCAGACCATGAAGTCGCGGAAGCGGTATTTGCCGGGGCCGTAGACGATCAGGCAGGAGGGCTCGAACGGGGTGATGAAGGAGAGCGAGGCGGAGAGGGTGATGAGGATGGCGAAGGCGCGTGGATCGAGGCCGAGGCGGTGGGCGGTGGCGACGGCGACGGGGAGCACGACGAGCGCCGCCGCGGCGTTCGACATCGGCTGGGTGAGCAGAATCGTCAGCACGGCGAAGGCGGCGAGGATGAACCCGGTGCCGAACGGCGCCGCCCAATGCACGATGAGGTCGGCGATCCAGACCGCCGCGCCGGTCTTCTGCATCGCCAGGCCGAACGAGGTCATGCCGGCGATCAGGATCAGCAGCCGCCAATCGATCAGATTGTAGGCCTCCTCCATCGTCACCAGGCGCGTGCCGACGACTCCCAGGGCGGCGAGCAGGAAGGCGATGGGCAGCGGCACCCAGCTCAGCGACGAGGCGATCACGGCGACGAGGAAGATGCCGACGACCAGGAACCCTTTGCGCCGCCGCGCCGGCTGATGCTCGATCTCCTCGAGGACGAAGAGGTCGGCGTTGTCAGCCAGGAACCGGAAGCTCTCGGGGCTCCCCTGGAGCAGCAGGACGTCGCCGGCGCGCAGCGGCAGACCGCCGATGCGGGTCGCCAGCGTATGGCCGCGGCGGTAGATGGCGATGACGCTGACCCCGAAGCGGCGGCGGAAGTCGAGCTCCCGGATGGTGCGGCCGACGAGGGCCGACTGCGGCATCAGGAGAGCTTCGACGATGCGCAGGGCGGCGACCAGCTTTCCTTCCTCGTGGAGGTCCTGCCGGATCTGCAGGCCCGCAGTGTCCTTGACCTCGAGCAGCGCTTCACGGCTCGCCTGGACGAGGAGCAGATCGCCCTCGGCGAGGCGCGTTCCGGACTCGGGCTCGACCCGCCGCTCGCCGCGCAGGATGGCGCGCACCTGGAGACCCATCGCCGACAGCCGGCTGTCGCGCAGTGCCTGTCCGGCCAGAGGCGAGCCCGGCGTGATCTCGACCTCGGACAGGAATTCGCGGATCGCGTCGCTCTGCGCGACGTTGCCCGCGACGGTCTCCGGCAGCAGCCGGTGGCCGATCGTCAGCATGTAGACGAGCCCGGCGATGCCTACCGTGATGCCGACCGGCAGGAACTCGAACATGGAGAATGGCCGCATCCCCGCCGAGCGGATGTAGGCGCTCGCCGCCACGTTGGTCGAGGTGCCGATCAGCGTGCAGGTGCCGCCGAGCATCGAGGCGTAGGCGAGCGGGATCAGCACCTTGCTCGGACTCACCTTGCTCCGTTTGCAGAGGCCGAGCACCGCCGGCATCAGCACCGCCGTGGTGGTGGTGTTGTTCATGAACGAGGAGATGAAATTGGTCAGCGGCATGACGCAGAGCAGGATCCGCGCCTTGCTGCCGCCGGCGAAGCGGTGGATGACCTCGCCCAGGGCGTCGAGCACCCCGCCCTTCATCAGCGCTCCGGAGAGGACGAAGATGGAGGCGAGGATGATGATGATCTCGTTGGAGAAGCCGGAGAACGCCTCCTCGACGGTGAGCGTCTTCGTCAGCACCAGCGCGGCGAGGAGGAGCAGCGTCGCGAGGTCGACGGACAGCCACTCGAAGGAGAAGACGAGGATCACCGCGGCGAGCAGGCCGAGAACGAGGAGGATGGAGAAGGTCATAGAGTTGCCTGGACGGCTGCACACGTCTTGCCAATCGGGCCCCGAGCCCTTAGTCTTCAGCTCCCGAGAGGAGGCTGCTCAGCCGTGCACCAGATCATCGACGTCTTTCTTCATCTTGACAAGCACCTCCAGCCGATCCTGGAGACCTATGGCGGCTGGACCTACCTCCTGCTGTTCGCCATCATCTTCTGCGAGACCGGCCTGGTGGTCACGCCGTTCCTGCCCGGCGACTCCCTCCTTTTCGCGGCGGGCGCCTTCGCGGCCGCGGGCTCGCTGTCCCTCTGGGTGCTGCTGGCCGTCCTCCTCGCCGCCGCCGTGCTGGGCGACACCGTCAACTACTGGGTGGGGCATTTCCTCGGCCCGCGCCTGCTGGCGATGAAAGTGGGGAAACGGCAGCTCATCAAGCCGGAGCATCTCGCCCACACCCACGAGTTCTACGAGAAGTACGGCGGCAAGACGATCATCATCGCCCGCTTCGTCCCCATCGTCCGCACCCTGGCGCCGTTCGTCGCCGGGCTGGGACGCATGAGCTACGGCCGCTTCATGAGCTACAACGCGGTCGGCGGTGTGATGTGGGTGACGATCTGCACGGTGGCCGGGTACTTCTTCGGCAACCTGCCGTTCGTCAAGAACAACTTCTCCATCGTGGTCCTCGCCATCATCGCCCTGTCGCTGCTGCCGGCGGTCTGGGAGATCCTGCGCGCCCGCCGCGGCCGGACAAGCCAGACTTCCTCGGCGCCTTCGAAGCCGGTGGATTTTTCGTAGGGCCGAGGGACTCTTCTACTTCTTCAGCCCCGGCAGCGCGGCGGCGGCCTCCACGTTGCGGCAGCCTTGGCCGCGGCAGGTGGAGAGGGCGTGGACGCGGGCGGTGAGCTGGCCGAGCAGCTTGGCGTCCAGCCTGGGCGCCAGGTTCTGGAGCTCGTAGCGGTCGTTCACCAGGTCGTAGTACTCACGCTCGCCGGTCGAATATTCGACAAATTTGTACGTCGCCGTGCGCAGGCCGAGGTGCGTCGGATACTCCTCGACCGCCGGGCCGTCCGCCGGCTCCTGCACGCCGGTGCCGGCGACCTCGCGGAACTTGAACTGCTCGAGGTACACCTGCTGCCGCCAGGGCTGCGCCGGCTGGGTGCCGCGGAGGAAGGGCACGAAGGAGCGGCCGTCGACCGGGAGGGGCATCGTGGCCCCGGCGAGCTCGGCGATGGTCGGCGCCAGGTCGACGTTCTCTGTGAGCGCCTTCACCACCTTGTTGGCGCGCACGCCCGGGCCGCGGACGATGAGCGGCACGCGGATGTCCTCTTCGTACGGCGTGTACTTGGTGGCGAACAGGCGGTGCTGGCCGAGGTGGAAGCCGTTGTCCGAGGTGAAGAGGATGTAGGTGTTGTCGAGCTGGCCGTTCTTCTCCAGCAGATCGATGAGGCTGGCGATGCTCTCGTCGACCGCTTTGAGCGAGCGCAGGCGCAGCCGGTAGAGCTTGTCCAGCTCGTTGATGTCGTACTGATTCAGCCGGCGGCGCTCGCGGATCGCCTGCGGCTTGTCGCTGACGTCGGCCTCGTCGAAGGACGGGGTGCGCGGCGCCTTGGCTTTGCGGAAGAGCTTGGCGTGCCGCGGCGCCGCGGCGGCCGGCTTGTGCGGCGCATAGGGGTTGAAGAACAGGAAGAACGGGGTGCGGAGGACCGCCGCTTCGTTGATGAAGGCATGTGCCCGCTCCGTGATGACGTCGTCCAGATAGTCGGCCTCCGCGTTGCCGTGGGGCACCAGGATGCCGTTCTGATTCAGCGTGTAGTTGTACTGGTAGTAGGCGTCCCCGATCGCCGGCACGTCCCACTCGTTCCAGCCCGGGGGCACGTAGGTGGGATCGACGCCTTTCGGGTAGTCGTTGAGGTACTTGCCCATCAAGGCGGTGCGGTAGCCGGCCGCCTGGAGAGCGACGCCGATCGTGTGGTTCTCGTGCCCCAGGCCGCGGAAGAGCTGGAAGCCGCCGTCGGGGAGCGTGTTGGTGTAGATCTGGGTGTTGTGCGTGTAAAGACTGGTGAGGATCGAGGAGCGCGAGGGGCAGCAGAGCGACAGCGGCACGAAGGCGTTGGCGAACGTCGTCCCCTCTTTGGCCAGCAGCTCCTGCACCTCCGGCATGGCGTCGAACGAGCCGAGGATCAGGTCCTGGTCGTCGGTGAGGATCAGGATGATGTTGGGCTTGCCGCTCCCCGGGGCCGCGGTCTCTTCGACGGTGCGGAGGGCATCGCTCCCCGTGGCGATGGCCATGGCGGAAGCGGCGAGAACGAGGAAGGCGATCAACGCCAGGAGGCGCCTGGTGTGCGGTCTCATCAGAAAAACTCTCCTCACGGCGCTGTTCTATGGGATCGGCTGCGCGTCGAGCCGGCGGCACTCCGCGCCGGCGCAGGTGCTCAGAGCGTGTACGATCGCCGAGAGCCTGGCGCGGAGCTGCGGGGCCATGCGGGCGGCGATGTTGCGCAGCTCGGCCGGATCTTTCACCAGGTCGTAGTACTCGAATTCGTCGTTTGCGCGCTCGACGTACTTGTACGCCGGGGTGCGCAGGCCGAGATGGGTGAAGTACTCCTGGACGCCGTCGGCCGCGGTGCGGTCCGAAGGCTCGTCGACGTCTGCCTCTCCTTGCGCGTCGCGGAAGGCGAACTGCTCCAGGAAGACCGCCTTGCGCCAGCCCGGGGGCTCCGGACCGCCGCGCAGGAGCGGCAGGAAGGAGCGGCCGTCCGCGCGGACGCCGAGGGTGGCGCCGCCGATCTCCGCGAAGGTCGGCGCGAAGTCCACGTTGAGCACGAACGCGCCCGTCGTCGTCCCGGCGGGCACGCCCGGTCCGCGGACGACGAGCGGCACGCGGATGTCTTCCTCGTAGGGCGTGTATTTGCCCGCCTTCATGCGGTGCTGGCCGAGGTGGAAGCCGTTGTCCGAGGTGAAGACGATGTAGGTGTTGTCGAGCTGGCCGGTGTTCTTGAGCGTGCGCACGATGCCGGCCACCATGTCGTTCACCGCTTGCAGCGACTGCAGGCGCCGGCGGTACTGGTAGTCGAGGAGGCCGACGTCCTCCGTGGTCAGCAGCGGCTTCCGCACGCTCTGCGGCTTGTCGTTGATCTCGGCCTCGTTGAACGAGGCGGTGCGGGGGGCCTTGGCATCCGGAAAGAGCAGGGCGTGCCGTGGCGCCGGGGTGGCGGGGCGGTGCGGCGCGTAGGGCGCGACGTAGAGGAAGAACGGGCTCCCCCGCTCCACCGAGTCGCGGATGAAGAGGCGGGCGCGCTCGGTCAGGACGTCGGTCAGATAGTCCGCCGCCTTGTTGCCGTGGACGACGAAGCGGCCGTTCTGGTTCATCGTGTAATTGAACTGGTTGTAGCCGGCGCTGCCGATCGGCACGTCCCATTCGTCCCAGCCCGGCGGCACGTGGTTTTTGTCGGTGCCGCGCGGATACTCGTTGAGGTACTTGCCCATCAGGGCGGTGCGGTAGCCGGCGTTTTTCATCGCCGTGCCGACCGTCGCCTTCTCGCGTCCGAGATCCAGGAAGCGGTGGAAGCCGCCGTCCGGCGCCACGTTGGTGTAGACCTCGTGGTTGTGAGCGTACTGGCCGGTCAGGATCGTCGAGCGCGAGGGGCAGCAGAGCGAGAGGGGGACGAAGGCGTTGGTGAACGTCAGCCCCTGGGCGGCGATCTGGTTGCGCACGGCCGGCATGACGTCGAGCGAGCCGAGGAGCGCGTCCTGGTCGTCGGTGAGGATGAAGATGATATTCGGCCGGGCGGTATTGGAACGGGTGGCGCGGAGGCGCGGAGCGCCGGCTGTCGAGGGTGTCCTGGCCGCGGCGATGCCGGCGAGGAGGGCCAGCAGAAAGATGGGGAGGAGGATCCGGGCGCGGCGGTGTTGCAGGGAGGAGAGCACAGCGTCGTCATTCTAGCGCAAGGATACCGCGCGTCCCCGGAGGGCGGCCCCCCGGGGACTTTTGAGGTTGCGGTCTAACGGTTGTAGGGATCCGGGGCGGTCGACTCGGAGGCGCGCCGGTCGATGCGGTCCCAGGCGTCGCGCGTGGCGTCCTTGGCTTCGTGCCAGGCGAGGCGGGTGTTTCCCTTGGCCTTCTCCCAGCCGTGCTCCAGGTCGCGCTCGGCGTCGTTCCAGGTGCGGTTCGTGTGCTGGACGCGGGACTCCCAGCCGTACTGGTAGGCCGGGCGCAGGTCATCGTACGTGCGGCCCTTGGCGTAGGGGCGCGTGGCGTAGCTGTCGCGCCAGTAGGCGTCCTCTTCCGTCGGGTTCACCGATTCGGCGACGCCCTTGCCCGCGAGGCCGCCGGCGACACCTCCGATGGCCGCTCCGACCATCGCGCCGATCGGTCCGCCGACCGCGCCGCCGATCACCGCTCCGACGGTGCCGCCGCCCGCCGCGCCGACACCGGTGCCGATGGGATGGGCGCCCGGCTCGTCGGAAATGGGATCGGGGTTGGCGTCGTGATGGTGCGCCGTCTCGTCGACGACGTCCAGGGTTGCGCTCCTGCCTGAGGTGGTTCTCTCGTCTGCCATGTTGCGATCTCCTTTGGAGTGGTTCTTCCGCTCCGTATTTTTGATTTGCAAGCTGGAGGCCAACTTCTGATATAGTCGGTGGTGGCATGAAGCGGATTTTCCAGCGCTCCCGACGATCGGCAACCCTCTCCGGGGTTGTGCTCGTGGCGTTGGCGGTCTTCCTGGGATCGCTGGACTGGCTCCCGGCTTCCGAAGCCAACCTCTTGATGGATGGGACGGGCGATCTCTTCTGCTCGCCGTCCGCGATCCATCCCTGCCAGGCTCCCCACGTCGAGCGGTCCACCGTCGTCAAGCGCGTATGGTCCCCCGTCCGCCTGCATCAGACGCGGGCCAAGCACGCGAGGCTGATCGGCGCCGTCGCCCTGACGCCGCCGGTCCTACGCACTCTCCTCGTGGAATCCCCGGACCTCACCGCGATCGGCGCCTTCCGCCGCCCGACCGGTGCCCGGGCTCCTCCTCTCGCCTGATCTCCTGATTCTCTGACCTGACGAACCTCGTGTCGGCTTGCGCTCCCTGAGGGAGTCAGGCTGCCGGGATCGTTTCAGCTCCGCCGTCCCTCCGGGAGAGGGGAGACCTCATGACCAGACGGGGTGACTCCGCAAGCTCTGTCATGGTTTTTTCTCCTCTCTCCCAGGGGGATGTCGTTTTTTACGAGCTTTACGGAGACAGCAGCGCGCGGGCGAGGAGTGTCACGGCCAAGTCGAGATGCCTCTCCGGCGGCAGGGAGGGGCCGAGCATCCGCGCCTGCCCGGGCAAGGTCGCGAGACGCTCGTCGTAGACCGCCCGCGGGCTCGCTTGGCGCAGCACCTTGACCAGGCGGGCGAAATTCGCCGCCACCGAAGGCTCCAATCCCGGTCCGAGCCCGGCGAAATTGAGCTCGGCCTGGCGGAAGGCGAGCGGCGGCCCGGACGCCGGATAGAGGTGGAGAAACCCTTCATTCTCCACCCGGATCTCATGCTTGGTGCTCTTGACCGTCTTGGTGACCATCAAGCCGCCGGTGAGCACGGCGCGCCCGAGGCTCAGCTTGCGCTGCTCGACCATCTGGGTGCGCTTGTGCTGCACCCGCACGATGCCGCGCAGCAGTAGGCGGACATCTTGCCAGGGCACCTCGACCGCCCGGCCGTGCCGCGGCTGCACCGTGAGAGAGCCCGGGCCGAGCTCGAAGCTGCGGACCACCAGCCGCTGCGCCTCGGTCCCCACCGCCGCGGACGGCAGCACCAGAACGGAGAAGCCCCGCGAGCGCAGCTCCTCGGCAAGCTCTTCCGCCGGCCCGGCCTCGCCGAACGTGGCGAGCACCGACGGCCCGCCCGCCGGCTCGCTGACCCGGCTGCGCGCCTCGAGGAGCGTGCGGCCGAGCACCGCCGCGAGGCGCACCGCGAGGGCGTCTCCGGCATCTTTGTCGAACTGCAGCGCGACGATGTGCATGGCTTTGGCGAGAACTCTACCGCACCGCGCGCGTATCATCACAATGCCATGAAGCTGCGCGCCAAGCTCGCCCTCGCCTTCCTGATGCTCGCCGTGCTGCCGCTCGGCGCGATCGTCTTCTATTCCTATGTCTCCTCCGAGAAGGCCTTCCGGAAACCGCTCTCGACCGGATCGGCGCCGCCGACCTGCCGTTCGTCGACTCGCTGGAGATCCTGCCCGGGGGGGCTGCGACGGGCATGCTTGAGGGGAAGCCGGTGTTTCTACGCTTCCACGCCGAGCCAGGTGAGGTGGGAAGAATCGTTGTGACGAAGCAGGCTCCGCCCCTCAGCGCCCCCCCTCGTCCTCCACTAGAGGCAAAGACCGCGGTGGAACGGGAGCTGAGTGGACGATCGAGGTGGTCGTGCGTCCGTAGGGTGTGAAGCGGTCCAGGATGGGCTCGAGATCGTCGATCGAGCGCAGATAAAGCTTCATGAAGTAGCAGTCTTCCCCGGTGATGCGGTAGCACTCGCCTAAGTACCTTCGTATGATGCGCCGATGAATGACGGCGCACAATCCGCCGATCGGCTTCGCCGGCTGCCGCCGCAGGTTTTCTTCCTGGTCAGCGCGGTGTTCCACTACCTCGGGCCGTCGTTCGCCGTGCTGCTCTTCGCCCGGGTGGACGTGCTCGGTGTGGCATGGCTGCGCATCGTCAGTGCTGCGGCACCGTGCTCCTCGCCGCCATCGGAGCCCGGACGCGGCGCAACGCCGTGGCTCTCGCTCTCACCACGTGTGGCGTCGCCACGATCACCAATATCCGCCTCACGGGGCAGCCGCTCGGCTTCCTGTTCGCGTTCGGCAACTGCGCGCTGTTCCTGCTCTATGTGATCCTCGGCCACCAGATCGCCAACGCCGGCGGAGACGAACGCGGACCCATGGGCGGGATCGACCGGCTCGGCGCATCGATGATCGTCGCCGCCGTGGTGATCACTCCGATCGGCCTGCGCGGCGCCCTGCGGACGCTTTCCGATCCTGTGCTCCTGCTCGCCGGTGCGGGAGTGGGTGTCTGCTCCTCGGTCATCCCCTACGTCATCGACCAGCTCGCGATGGCCAGGCTGCCCCGGGCCACCTTCGCGCTCATGCTCTCGCTCCTCCCCATGTTCGCGACGCTCATCGGCGCGCTCGTTCTCGGCCAGATTCCGACGCCTCAAGACCTGATCGGAATCGCGCTCGTCATCGCCGGCGTCGCGCTCCATCAGACGGAGCACGAGCCCTCGCCTTGAGCTCCGGCCCCTCGAACGACACCCCCAGGCTTTCAGACGTAAACCGTGGAGAATCCTCTCGCTTCTCCGGTATCTCTGCGGACGGAAGAGCTGACGACCTGCCTGCCGTCCCCGTAGCATCGCTCCTTCCGCATCGCCTATAATGCCGTCCCAGGCGGTACAACCGGTCATGCATCCTCCTGATATCGGCAGCCGATACGAGCGCCTGGACTGTCTTCGCGAAGGCGGGATGGGCGCTGTCTATCGGGTGCGGGATCGCCGGCTGGACCGGATTCTGGTCGCCAAGACGATCCTGCTTCCGGAGCATGCCGGCCCTCTGGAGCAGAGGGAGCGGCAGGAGCGTTTCCGGCGGGAGGCGGAGCTGGCCTCCCGGCTGACGCACCCGAATATCGTCCAGATCCACGATCTGATCCCGGACGGGCCGTGGATCATCATGGAATTCGTCGAGGGGCCGACGCTCCGGGACCTCCTGGACGAGCGGGCTCTCTCGCTCGGCCTGACTCTGGAGATCGCCCGGCAGGCTCTGCGGGCGCTGAGCTACCTGCACGCCAAAGGGGCGATCCACCGCGACATCTCGCCGGACAATCTGATGCTGACGCGGGACGCCGAGGGGGCTCCCGTGGTCAAGCTGATCGACCTTGGGATCGCGCGGAGTGTTTCCGACGACGGCCAGCTCACGGGGAAGGGCGGCTTCATCGGGAAGCTCCGCTATGCGTCTCCGGAGCACCTGGAGGACATGGAGCCGCTCGCGGTGGCGAGCGACATCTTCTCGTTCGGCGTGGTGCTCTACGAGCTGCTCACCGGGCTCCATCCTTTCGCCGGCCGCTCCTCGTCACGCGGCCGGGGCCGGAGCCATCCGGCGCCGCTCGCGTTCGCGGTGAGCGATCCCGGCGGACGCATCCCCGCCGATCTGCGCGCCATCGTCGCGCGGGCTCTGGAGGATGATCCGCGGCGGCGTTTCGGCAGCGCGGACGAGTTGGCTGTGCGCCTGGCCGCGGTGCAGTCCCGATTTTCCTGGGATGCCGGAGAGGTGTCGGCGGTGCTCGGGACTCTCCCGCTCAGGCCCGCGACCGGCGGCTCCCCAGGGGTGGCGGCAGTGAAGGGTGGCGAGGTCACGCGTCCCAGCCTGGACCGGATTCCCCTGGTCCATCAGGCGACGCGACCGCCGCAGCGCTCCAGGCCGGCGTCGAGCAACGCTCCCTCGGCTTCGGCGCCGGGAGTGGTGCGCAAGCGGACGCTGCCGGAGGCGGCGGTGGAGCTTGCGGCTTCATCCTCCGGACCGGCTTCCCGGGGGATGATCCAGTCCCTGGCCGCGACGGTGCTCGGCCTGCTGCTGCTCTGGCCGTTCTATCAGCTTCTGCGGAGCCGGCCGCTGCGGTCTGATGTCGCGGCCAAAGCCGTACGGAGCACCGAGTCACAGCCCCCTGCCGCCGGCATCGTTCCGGCCGTCAATGCCGCGCCGGATGCGGCGGGTCCGCGGCAGGCCGAGCCGGCCCTGGTTGTGCTCGCGGAGAAGGAGGAGCCGGAAAAGCCGGCGCCGCCCGCTGTCCAGCCGATCCGGAAAGCCCGTCCCATGACTCCTCGGGGGATCAGCAAGACCATCGGCGGCGAGGAGTTTTTCGACACCGAGCCGGCGGTCGCTCTTTCAGTCCCGCAGCCGGAATCCCCTCGCGTTGCGAAGGGGGCTCAAGCGGAAATCGTGATCGGTTTCTGGGTCGATACGGCGGGTGCGGTGAGCGACGCGCGGGTCGAGCTGTCCCATGTCGACGGCCAGGCTCCGGCGTCTGCGTTCGAAGCGGCGGCCCTCGCCGCGGCTCGACAGGCGCGTTTCCGTCCAGCCAGGAGGAAGGGCGCGCCTGTCGATTCCTGGAATACTCTGACGTATTCGTTCAGCGCGGGCGAGTGAGCAGGCGAACGGGATTTACCAGACGAACAGCAGATCGAAGCGATTGTCCGAGAGGCCTCCCGAGGAGTTGTAGCAGCGGACGAAGGCGGTGAAATCCGCGCCGCCCGTGGCCCAGCTCGAGACCTTGCAATAGTCGGCGTCCTCGCCGCCGTAGGCCGTCACCTGCACGTGCCCGCCGGCTCCCCAGGAGCCGCTGCCGCCGAACAGGGGGCCGCCGCCGACGCCTTTGCAGGTCACCGTATAGAGGCCGGTTGCGGTATGAGTGACGAAGTTCGCAGCGGCGCGGCCCACCGCGTTGAAAGAGTAGATCGAGCTGGGTGAGTAGGCGGACCCAATGGCGTGGGTGGCATCGTTGGCCCAGACGTAGCATTGCTCCGAGGCGCTCCGGCCCGGATCGGCGACAGCGGCGGAAGAGGCCAGACATCCGAGGGCGAGGGCGATCGTGCAGGCTGCGATCAGTTTGCTCATAGTAATCTCCCTTTGGATCGAGGTGTTTTCTGCGTCCTCTCTCTAGGGCGATCCCGCGGGGTTTTTGTTACACCCCGCGCAGCATCTCCAGCAGATCCTCGCGGCTGAAGATCTTGGCGAGCTTCGGATCGTCTTCCTCGACCACGCTCTCCATCATCTGGCGCTTGCGCTCGATGATGGCGGCGATCTTCTCTTCGAGGGTGCCTTCGGTGACCAGCTTGAAGACCTGGACGGCGCGCTTCTGGCCGAGGCGGTAGACGCGGTCGGTGGCCTGGTCCTCGCGCGCCGCGTTCCACCAGCGGTCGTAGTGGATGACTACCGAGCCGCCGACGAGATCGATCCCCGTGCCGCCGGCCTTGAGGCTGCCGAGGAAGACGCGGCAGGCGGGATCGTTGTTGAAGCGGTCGACGATCTCGCCCCGCCGCACGCTGGCGCCGGTCAGGGTCACGTGCTCGACGCCGATGCGCTGGAGCTGGCGCTCCATCAGCGTGATCATGCCCAGGAACTGAGTGAAGACGACGACCTTCTGGCCGCTCTCCAGCGCTTCCTGGAGGAGCTCCTGGTAGAGATCCCATTTCCCCGAGCTGTACTCCTCCGCGCGGTCGAGCTGGCCGAGGGCGAGGGCGGGATGATCGCAGACCTGCTTGAGGAGATTGAGCAGGGCGAAGACGTGGATGTACGGCAGCGGCTCGTCGGCCTTCTCGATCGCCTGGACCAGCTCGGCGCCCTTGCCGCCGACGGTGTCGCGGTAGAGCTTGATCTGGTCGTCGGACAGCGCGCAGGTGCGCACGTCCTCGATCTTCTCCGGCAGCTCGTCGAGGACGCTGGTCTTGAGGCGGCGGAGGACGAACGGCGAGATCGCCCGCCGCAGCTCGCGCAGGCGGTCGTTGGCGGTCAGGTCCCGCTCATCGAATTCCTTCCCCGGCGCGCTCGTCGCGAGGAGAGCGGCGCGGCCGTAGCGCTCCTCGAAGGCGTGATCGGAGCCGAAATAGCCGGGCAGGATCAGGTCGAACAGCGTCTTGAGATCGCCCAGCGCGTTCTCGATCGGCGTGCCGGTGAGACCGATCCGGCTGTCCGCGAGCAGGTGGGAGGCGGCCTGCCAGGCCTGCGTCTGGCGATTCTTGATCTGCTGGATCTCGTCGAAGACGGCGAGGCCGAAGGAGATCGCGGAGAGCTCCTCGGCGTCGCGGCGCAGCACGCCATAGGAGGTGATGAGGACGTCGCCGGCGCGCAGGCGCAGCGGCAGGCGGCGCTGCGGACCGTGATAGACCACCGGATTGAGCCCCGGCGCGTGGCGCTTCATCTGATTCACCCAGTGGCTGACGACGCTGGTCGGACAGGCGACGAGGAACGGCTCGGCGACCTTCTCGCGCTCTTTCAGGTGGACCATGAGAGCCATCGTCTGCAACGTCTTGCCGAGGCCCATGTCATCGCAGAGCAGGCCGGCCAGCCGGTTCTCGCAGAGGAAGCGCAGCCAGTCGACGCCGATGTGCTGGTACGGCCGCAGCGGCGTGGCGAGACCGCGCGGAGCGGTGAACGGCTCGGCCGGAGTCAGATGGAGAAGCCGATCGAGGACGTCGCTTTCCGGACCGTGCTCCGGGGCGGTGACCTCCAGCGGCTGCTCGGCGACGGCCTGGAAGCGCAGCAGCTCGCCGGCCGAGAAGCGGACCTTCTCGTCCCGCGGCGCGGTCTCCCCGTCCGGACTGCCGAGCAGCTCGTCGAGAGCACGAAAGGCGGGAGCGTTGAGATCGATCCAGCCGCCCTGGATCTCCAGATAAGGCAGCCCTTCACGCCTGGCCTCCAGGAGACGGGAGAGGGCGATGCGCTGGTTGCCGAAGCCGTACTCCACCCCGAGCCAGTACCAGCTCCGCTCCAGGGCGTTTTCGAGATCGAGAGAGGCGATCTCCAGGTGGTCGTAGGTCTTGAAGATGCAACGCTCGCGCAGCGGCTCGTCGAGCACCAGCGTGCCGGCGCCGAGGTCCGCACTGTGCGCGGCGAGGAAGCCGGGCACCTGGCTGCGCTTCAGAGAGAGGCGGGCCGGCGCGCGGAACTTGCGCTCCTGGCCGTCCTTCTCCAGCTCGGCGAGGAGGTTGAGGTCCTTGAGCCAGATCAGGCTGCCGTAACGGAACTTCTGGAGATCGTCGCGGGAGTAGAGGAGCGCCTCGCCGCTGGCCTGGATGGCGCGCAGCATGGGCCGCACCTCGACGAGATCGAGCTCGGTCTCCTCGCTCATGTGGAGGATCGACTGGAGCGGGATCGGCTTGATGGCGAGGTCCGCCTGCTGCGGGAACGTCTCGGCGAGGAGACGGAGGACGGCGCGCACGCGGTCGCGCGGCACGGTGACCTGCACGACCGGCTCGCCGCCGGGCCGGCGGTAGGTCAGCGTGAAACGGCCGGTCTCCTGGTCGATCGCCGGGTGGAACGTGCCGGTGGACTCGGAAGATCCATCCTGCAGCTCGTGCTCGCGCACGCAGTGGTAGGCGAGGCGGTGCCAGAAGCTCTCCTCCCACGTCTGGCGATGCGTCCGCATGCCGGCTTTCTGAAGAACGCGCTCGTCCGGCGTCGCCTGGAAGAGCGCCAGGCGTTCGAGCAGGCCGGCGCGGTCGAAGACCCCGGCGCCGGCCACTTTGCCCGTGCGCTCCAGGAAGCGGAGCTGCGCCGCCGAGTCCTCGATGTAGAGCGCCAGCTCCGCGCCCGCCGGCGAGGTGACGCGGACGGCGTGCCCGCCGGCGCTGTCGATGCGCTGCACCCGCGCCTTGGCGGCGGCCTGCTGGTCGCCCTCGAAGAGCAGGCGCGCCAAGCGGTACCAGACCGACGCCGCGAACGTCTCCTCCCAGGAGCGCGCCGCGTACACCTTCTGCACCTCGCCCGCCGCGCGCGAGATGTCTTTGAGATGGGCGCAGGTCGTCTTCTTGGCCGCCGCGCAGGTACACGAGCGCAACGGCTTCGAGCTGCCCGGCACCTTCTCGATATAGATGGCGGTCTCGGTCTCCTGGGCCTCGGGGACGAGACCGATGCCGGTGCGATGGAATTCGAGGTGCGTAAACGGCGGCATAAGCTCCCTGAAAAGAGAAAAGATTCTAGCGGAAAAATCCGAAGACGTGCTCCTGGCAACCTTCGCCCTTGAACACGTTGTCCACCGTCCGCTCGAGCGTGAAGCCGAGCCGGCACAGGAGCCGGATCGAAGGGAGGTTCCGCGCGTCGGTGACCGCCTCGATGTGCTCCAGCGCAGGGACGTCGAGGAGCATCCCGACGACCTCCACCATCGCCTCCCAGGCATAGCCGCGCCCCTGGTGCGCCCGCGCCAGGCTGAATCCGACCTCCGCCGAGCGCTCGTCCTTCCGGATACAGAACCCGATGTCCCCAATCAGCTCGCCATCCAGATCGATCCCGACCTGGCACCACCGTCCGGGGACGCCGAGGCGAGCCCTCGCCTGCCCGCGCAGGAACGCCGCCGCCGCGCGGCGGGTGATGCCGTTCCAGGACTGATAGCGCGCGATCTCCGGATCGTTCCGGTAGGCGTGGAACGCGTCGAGGTCGGAGACGGCCAGCCGGCGCAGGAGGAGGCGGTCGGTGGCGATGGGCAGGGGGAGGGTCATGAGCCCCATTATCGTAAGCCACCGGCAGCGGTGCCGAGAGCGGCCTCACCCCCATCCCCTCTCCCATCGCCCTCCCTGCCCCCGGGAGAGGGGCGCCACCGCCCACTCCTCTCTTCTCCTGGGAGGGCCACCTCAACGGCCTGCGTAGCGCAGTCACTGCACCGCGCCAAGACCTCTGGTCTTCGCGCGTGGGCCTCTGGTTTTGACGCGGTGCAACCGCTGCACCACGCTCGGGCCTCTGGTTTTCACGCGGCGCAGCCACTGCGCCACGCTCGGGCCTCTGGTTTTGACGCGGCGCAGCCACTGCGCCACGCTCGGGCCTCTGGTCTTTACGCGGCGCAGCCACTGCGCCACGCTCGGACCGCTGATTTGTGTGGGCTCAGCTCGCAAGCTGAGTCACGGAATTCGCGGCGAGGCTGGCAGATTTCCCGGTCTTCGGGGTCATCAGCCACGTCATCGTAAGCCACGGTCTGATGAGCCAGAGCCTCCTCCTCGCGCTATCCTTGGAACATGACGGGAGAGATCTCTTCAGACTGGGAGCGCCTGCTCGCGGCCGAGCGCCACCTGCAGGCTCTGGTGCCGGGCTCCGTGCTGGTGGGCGGGTCCGCCGCGGCGCTCCATGCCGGACATCGTGTCAGCATGGACGGGGATCATGTCGTGACCGATCTCAAGGAACGGTTCGATGACGTCCTGGCCGATCTGGAGGCCGCCGCCGGCTGGCAGACGGCGCGCGTCCGCCGGCCAGTCCTGATTCTCGGACAGTTGGACGGCATTCTGACCGGCATCCGTCAGCTCCGCCGTACCGAGCCCTTGGAGACCGAAGAGATTGCCGGGCTGCGGGTTCCCACGCTCTCCGAGATGGCCCGCATCAAGGCGTGGCTGCTCGCCACGCGCTTCACGACACGTGATTATCTCGATACTGTGGTCCTCTTCGAGCGCCTCGGTGAGCGCGGAGCTCGCAAAGCCCTCTGGAGGCTCGATGCGATCTATGCCCAGCCCAGTGGAGCCTCCGTGCTCGCAGAGGTTGTCGAACGGCTGGGCTCCGCACAACCCGTGGATGCGGCGAAGATCGATCTGGCCGGCTATCGCGGTCTTCGGCCGCCATGGAACGAATGGCAGCATGTAACCTCTCGGGGCCGCCAATGGGCTCAGGTGCTGGCAGACCTGCTGCTGCGTGAAAAGGAGGGTCAGGATTGAGCCGATCTGCCCTTTCAACCTCGCGGGCGCTCTGGAACCGCAGCGGCCTCGCGCTGGAAAGCGACGAAGTCCTGGCTCAGATCCTCGATCGCGGAGAGATTGAAGCCTGGAGAGAGCTCTATCGGCTTGCCTCCGGGCCCGGTGAGGAAGCCGCTGTGCTGCGCCGGCGGATCTTGCGCCTCTGCCAGACCGTCCCCCTCTCCTCTCCCCATTTCTTCATCGCCGCGATGGGAGCCCTCGGCGAACCGATCGAGCCCTATCCGGACGTGCCGCCGCCTGTCGACGATCTCGCCTGACTCGCCTGCCGCTTCAGATCAATCCGCGGCTGGAGAGCTCATCCTTGAGATAGGCGTAGTAGATCGGCGCGGCGATCAGGCCGGCGATTCCGAAGGCCGCCTCCATGGTCAGCATGACCAGCAGCAGCTCCCAGGCGCGCGCCTTGATCTCGTTGCCCACGATGCGGGCGTTGAGGAAGTATTCGAGCTTGTGGATGACCACCAGGAAGACCAGCGAGCCGATCGCGGCGCCCAGGGAGTACGAGAGACTGACGATCACGATCACCGAGTTCGAGATCAGGTTGCCGACCACCGGCAGCAGCCCGACGAGAAAGGTGAGGATGATCAGAGTCTTGGTGAGCGGCAGCCGGACGCCGAGGAGGGGGAGGACGACGACCAGATAGATGGCGGTGAGCGCGGTGTTGAGCGCCGAGATGCGCACCTGGGCGAAGACGATGCTGCGGAAGGCGTTGCCGATCCGGTCGGCGCGCTCGGTGAGCGCCCGGGCCAGCGGCGCGCGGTTCGCGGACGGCCGCGCTTCGTGCAGCGAGACCATGGCGCCGATCACCATGCCGATCAGCGCGTGGACGAAGGTCCGCCCGAGCTCCGCTCCGACGCTCTGCAGCTCCCCGGCGTGCTCGCGCAACCATCCGACCGCGTCGTTCCTCAGCTCGTCGGCGTTGTCCGGGAGCTCGTCGGCCAGCCAGGGGGGGAGATGCTCCTTCGAGCTGTCGATGATGTCGGCCATCTTGGCGAGAAGGATGGGCAGGTTGCCTTGCTCGCTGCGGAAGAACGCGATGACGGCGACGATGAAGAGCGTCAGCGCGGCGACGATGATAAACGAGAGGAGCCCGATGGCCAGGAACTTCCCGGCGTCATGGCGGCCGCGGATGAAAGGCAGCTTGCGGGCCAGGAGGTGGACCAGCTCGTAGACGGCCAGCCCCCCCACCAGCGCCGCCAGCAAGTGCAGGTGGAGGGCCAGGAACAGCGCCAGGGCGGCAAGGATCCAGGAGGCGATTTCCGATGCCGAAGGACGAGGGAGGAGCTCGGGATCTTGGGATGTGGTCATGAGGGGTCTCGAGGACCCCTCGATCTTGGCACAAGAAGGTCCACGGGAAGAAGAGCCGTCCGATTCTCGTGCCTGCCTAGAACTGCCAATCGTTCCGGTCCATGAAGCCCTCGACATTGGTGCATGCGACACCGAAGTGCTTGCACACGTTCGGGATCTTCGCCGCATTGAGCTTGTGACCTTCTTCGGTGACGACACATCCCTCGCGGACAGACACCACCATGCCGGATGCGACGGCGTCCTCGAATTTCTTCCAGAACGTAGGGAAGCGCCCCGGATAGTAGTTCCCGAGGACACGGAGACTATTGGAGTCGAAGACGTAGAGCATCGACTCCGGTCAGACGGCGGCTTTCTGAAGGAACAACTGCTCCAGGCCGGGCACCCGGCTCACCCGAATATTGAGAAAGTCCGCCAACTGCTGGACCGAGATCGCTCCCTGGTAGTAACGGCCGAAGGCCAGGCGCAGGAAAGTTTCCCCGAGATACGAGGCCTTGGTCGCATAGTAGTTGCCGCCTCCTTCGCCTCGCGGCCGATTTTCGTACTCCTTCCGCAAGCGCGCCGTTCTCTCTTCGTAGTCCGCCTGCGAGACGAGGTCCAGGTCGCGGAGACGCCTCAAGATGACCTCGCGGCTCACCTTGTATTCTCCAGCCAGGACCGCCACCGACTCGTCGTCGGTGCGAAGGCGCTGGACACGGCGGCGGAAATCGGACCCGGGGACGAGAAACTCTGCCGCGAAACGGTTACAGAAAACTTCCACCCGCTTCGCTTCGCCGGAGAGCGATCCGATATAGCGATCGTCGAGCTTGGTCACGCCGCTCGTCCGGAGCAGGGTGTGGGCAAGCTCGTGAAAGAGGGTGAAGATCTGGCGCGTCGTCGCGGTGCTGTTGTTCAGATAAATGATGGGGAGCTCTTCGTCATAGAGACAGAACCCGGAGACGTCTCGCTGCTGAAGGGAGCTTTTGAAGACAAAGACTCCCTTGTCCTCGACGGCTTTCCGCCAGGCCTTGAGGGCCTCTTCGGGCCTGCGCCACTCCGTCTTCTGCGTCTCGAGATCGATCTCCAGAGAGAGCCTCACTCGATCGGCGATCTCCATGGCGGACAAGGCGGCGCCTGTCCCGATCTCTCGAAAGATCTTGCCGGGTGCCGGATTCTTTCCTCCATTGAGCTCATACAGCGCGAGTTGCAGAGCGCGGGCATCTCGAATATGGAACCTGGTGTCGGAGCTCAGCTCCTCGATCTCGAATTCAGGAAGAGTCCGGAAGGAGTGCTCCGGCTCGGGCTCGTCCGGGGGTTCCGGAAAGAAGAAGAGCGCGATGGGCCGCTTGTAGACCTTGTAGGCGAGCGCTTCGAGCTGCGCATAGGTCGGCGTCGAAGCACCCGCCTCCCAACTCTGGATGATCTCGGGCTGCTTGCCTAACGCCCTCGCAACCTGGTCGACAGACTGCCCCGATCGGTGCCTCGCCCAGACGAGGATTTTAGGGTTGATTCCGGTAACAGGTTCTCTCATGGCGATTCGCCGGGGCCGCACGGTCGCCCCTGAGAGGAATTGTAATACAGCCGGCCTGTTTTTCTTCGCCCGTCCCCTACCGCCAGCCCAACCGCAGACCCAGCCGCAGCGTGCGCGGTGCGGCGAGCTCGATGGGGCGGGCGGCACGGCTGAGGCCGAGGTCGAGCTCGCGGGCGGCGGCGGAGCGTTCGTCGAAGAGGTTGAAGATGTCCAGGCCGCAGGAGATCCTGAAGTCGCCGAGGTCGAGATCGCGGTTGATCCGCGTGTCGACGGTGACGAGGTCGCGGGTGCGGAAGGTGTCGACCCGGCCGGTGAGCTGGACGGCGGCGAGGCCGGCGCGGTCGCGGGCGATGGTCCGGTAGTACGGCAGCGGTCCTCCCTCCCGGCCGTTCACGGTGGCCGAGAGGTCGAAGCCGGCGAGCTGGACGAGGCCGCCGGCGACGAATGACCAGCGTCCGCCGAGGAAGCGGGCGTCCTGGTGAGGAACGCCGTCGAAGGCGCTCCGCGGCGCGACGCGGCCGTCGTCGTCGCCGCTGCCCAGGGTGTTCGTGGGATCTTCGTAGCGGATGAAGGCGGGGCCGAGGTGGCCGGTCCAGTCCTGCCAGGTGAGGTGGCCGCGGCTCATCCAGCCGTCACTGAGCCGTTTCTCCCAGGTCAGGGTGAGCCCGAGAGCGTCCTGCCGGCGGTCGCCGTTGGTGAGCAGTCGGCCGCCGCTGGGCGCCAAGCCGGGGAGCAGGTCGAAATACGGCACGGCGTAAGGCGCGCCGTCCGGCAGGAGGCCGGTGAGGGTGCCGGCGGGTTGCCAGTCGCCGGCCGTGGCCAGGCGGATCTCTCCGGCCGCGTCGCGGATCAGGAGCCTTTCTTCCAGCAGGTGGCGCGTCCGCCGCCAGGTCGCCTGGAGGCTGACGATGAATTCGGGGCGGAGCGACCGGTCGAGCCCGAGGACGGCTTCGTCGGTGATCTCCGGCCGGAGATGCGGATCGATCCGGTTGCCGAAGCCTTCGGTGTACCAGGAGACGGGCGCTCCGCCGTCCGGCAGGAAGGAGTAGGCCGCCGCCGGAGCGCCCGGATCCATGGAGAGCGCCGCGCGGTCGCCGAGCCGCGAGGCGTAGCGGCTCAGGGAAAAGCGGAGGAGGTTCCGGCGCTCCGGGTCCGGCGTCCAGGTCAGGCCGAGGCGTGGTGCGAGAGTCCGCGGCGCCGGTCCGCCGGCGATGCCGAGGTCCTGCTCGTCGAGCCGCAGGCCGAGGATGGCGTTGAGGTTTGCGTAGCTCACCGTGTCCTGGACCCAGAGCCCGGTCGTCCCCGTGGCGGCGCGGGCGTCCCCGGAACGCCATTCCTCGCTGAGGTCGACGCCGCTGGGCAGGCCGACCTGCCGGCCTTTCACCAGGATACGGATGGGTGCGGGCAGCTTCCGGAGATCCCGTTGACGGCGGTTTTCCGCGCTGATTTTCAGCTCGTGAGCGGTCTGCCCCCAGTTGAAGAAGGTCGAGGAGTCCAGGCGCGCGGTGTCCGACCGCAGGTCTTCCGCGCGGCCGAACCAGCTCCCGTGGATGATTCCGGCCTCATCGATCCGCGCCTCTCCTCCGGTTGGTGCGGGACCCCGGGGATCATCGCGCCACCGGCCGAGAGACCGGCTGGCGGTCGCTGTGAGATAGAAATTGGAGGAGAAAATCCGCGTATATTCGGCCTTCCAGTGATCGTCCGCGCCGTCGCGGTCCCACGTCGTCTCCGGCGCGCGGTCCGGTCCCGCGCCCAGGCCGGAGCCGGAGGTGTCGCCGCGGCTGGCGAGCAGGGTCGCCGAGCTCTCCTTTGTCAATTGCAGGTTGACCTTGAGCGCTCCTCTCGTCTGGAGCGTTTTTTCCGGCTGGCCGCCGAAGGCGATGCGCTGGGTGTCCGCGCGGCTGACGGTTCCCCAGATCCAGGCGGAATCCTTGCGCACAGGACCGCCCGACTCGAAGCCCCAGGAGAAGAGATCGTCGAGGCGGTTGCTCTCCGGGCCATGGTCTGCCTGGAGCGTTGCATCGCTCTTGGCGGTGTCGGCCGAAGCCCGCCACTCATTCGTGCCGCGCCTCGTGATCATGTTCACCTGCACCCCCGGTGTCGATTGCGCCGTGTCCGCGCCGCCGGTCCGGACCTGCATCTCCTCGAAAGAGTCGAAGGCGAAATAGTCCGGCGCGGTGCCGAAGGCGGTCACGTCGGTGATGATGACACCGTCGATGGACCAGGAATTCTGATTTGCGGAAGTCCCAGGCATCACATAATTCGCCTGCAGTCCGCCTTCGTTGCCGCCGAGGTTGATGCGATCGGTGAGGACGCCGGGAGTCGTCTGGAGGACCGCCCATGGGTCGCGCGCCGACGGAATCCTCTCGAGCTCGGCACCGCTCACCGTCGCTCCCGTGCTGATGCGCCGCTCGTCGAGGAGAGGCGATTCGCCGAGGACGGTGATGACGTCTTCCGTGTCATCGCCCATCAGACCCAGATCAGGCTGCGCGCCGCGCGGAGGATTCACCGGCAGGACGCGGGTCGCCGGAACCACCCCTGCCGGCGCCGTCGGCTCGACGTCCACCGAGACCAGGCTGGTGTAGGGCGTGATCAGATGATGGCGCAGGCCGAGCTCGGTCACCTGGCGGCGCACGTCGTCGGCCTTGGCGACGTCAGCGGTGTCTGAGATTCCGGCCGCCAGGCTGTCCATCAGCGAGTCGATTTTCTTGCGTGCCCAGAGCTTGTCGATCCCGGCGCCTTTGATCACGGCGGCGGCGGGCAGCTCATCCGCCCAACTGGTCCCACCGGGTGAGCCGCTGCGCAGGCCAGAGACCGCGACCGGCCCGGAGGCGTTCTGGCGGGCCGTCACGACGAGCGGCTCGCCGAGATAGAGATCGGGCACGCGCGCCGGCCAGGCCTCGGCCGACGGGTCGGCCCAGCGGACGTCGATCTGGCGCAGCATCGGCGATTCGAGCTGCGCGAGGAGCGCTCCCATCCCGGACTCCACCTGCTCGATGCTGGTGATCGCGGTGAAGGAGCCGCGCCCGATCTCGGCCGCCCGGCGCAGGAACGCGGCGTTGGGAGCGGAGCCGATGGCCACCGTGAACAGGCGGCGCTCGCCGAGGTTCTTGCCGATGAAATCGAGGAGCTGCGCGTCGTTGCCCACCTGGCCGTCGGTGACGAAGATCACCTGCGGCACCAGGCCCGGCCGCGGCGCTCCCTGGCCGAGAGCGATCCGGAGCGCCGGCAGCATCTCCGTGCCGCCGGTGGACTGGAGGCCGGCGACATAGCTCCGCGCCTGCGCGAGGTGGCTCGCGTCCGCCGGCACGCTGGCGGGGAAGAGGGCGCTCGCCGTGGAGTTGAATTGAATGACGTTGAACCAGTCGCCCGGCTGGAGACGCTGGAGCCCCAGACCCAGCGCGCGCCGCGCCTGGTCGAGGGAGGTGCCTGCCATCGAGCCCGAGGTGTCGATGATGAAAACCGTTTCGCGCGGCAGCCGCGCCGCGAAGGCTTCCGGATCATCGGGCGGCATCACCATGAGCAGCGCATACTGCTCGCCGTCGATCTCTTCCGAAAAATAGACCGCCCGCGGCTCGCGGCCCACGGCCGGCTTCCATTCGAGGACGAAGTCGCCGTCGGCGAAAGCAATGTTTCCGTTCCGATCACCGGCGAGGTCCACGGCGTAGCGCTCGCGCCCGTCCTTGCCTTTTCCGCGCGCGACCGCGATGCGATGCGTCGGGCTCTCGATCGGACCGAGAGGGAAGCCGGGAGCCAGGTCGACATGAATGGCGAATGGATTGACCGGCGGCGCGTCCGCCGCGCGCACGGGCGGCGCGCAGGCCACGGAAACGGATTGAGATTTCTCCGGCGGAGTGTATTGCGGCGCCAGCAGCATGGGGAAGGTCAGGTTGAAGCGTCCTTGACGATAGCTCACGATCTGTTGCAGCTCGATCGTCACCTCGATCGTTTCGCCCGGACCGATATTGGCCAGCGACGTGGTGAACACGCCGGCCCGCTGCTCTTCGATCAGAGCCGCCTTCGTCCCTTGTTGCTTGGCGATTTCATACGTCTGCCGCGCCTCGGCTTTTTCCTGCACCACTCCTTCGATCACGCGGTCGCCCACCGTCATGCGCAGCGTATCGACCGCGGCGCCTTCCGGCAAGGGAAAGATATAGATTCCTTCGAGCCATTCCCGTGTCGGATTGGTGAAGATCTGCGTGATGCGAGCGCGGGCGATGATCCCCGTGACCCGCACCTCCACGGAAGTCCCCTGCACCGGAGCCGCCACGGTGCCGATGCGATCATTGTGCAGGAGAAGGCCTCGCTCGGTCGCCGCGGCGCGGCCCGCGATCAGTAGAGACACGACCACCGTGACCGTGAGAAAACGGTTCCATCTCATCCCGTACCTCCTGATCTGAATCCCGTCCTTTCACGAGGACGGGATCGAAAAGATGCTCAACGAGAAGAGCAAGCGGAGTGCCACGGGCTCGCAAGAGGGAAAAATACGGGACAGCCGGGTCCCTGTTCAATGAGATGTGCCGCGAAATTCAAAAAATTGATCGATTTGATCCGATGGAATCGGCTTCGTCCGCGGGAGGGGACGGAGGTGTCCTGTCCGATGATAGATTGGTTCCATGATGGTCTACCTTCTCTGCGGGCTCGCCTTCTCCGGCAAATCGACCCTGGCGGCGGCGGTCCATCGCAGGCTCGGCTGCGCTCTGGTCAGCCTCGACGACCTCAACGCCCGCCGCGGGCTGCACGGCGGCCTGGGAATCCCCGCAGAGGAGTGGGCGCGGACGCATCGCGAAGCTCTCGCCGAAGTCGAAGCGGCGCTCCAGGCCGGCCGTTCCGTGGTCGTCGACGATACGAATTGCTTCCGTTTCCTCCGCGACGACTACCGCGGGATCGCCGATCGTTACGGCGTGCCCACCGTCGTCCTCTACCTGGAAGCTCCCCTCGATCTCGTGCGCGCCCGGATGCGGGTCAACGAGAGCAAGCCCGCCCGGGCGCCCGTCACCGAGGCCGTCCTGCGCGACCTCGCCGAGAAGTTCGAGCCGCCGGCGGCAGAGGAGACGGTGCTCGTCGTCCCGGCCGGCGCGAGGCTGGAGGACTGGGTGGCGGGCCTTCTTTCTGACTGCCGCGAGTCCTCCATGACAGGCTCAAGTCGCAGCGAAGAAAGCACTTAGACCCTGCCTGTCAAATCTCACCACGAGATGGTGGATTATGACAGGCGCCGCGCCTCAGCGCGGTCCCAGGAGGATAAGAAGCGCTCCGGCGATGCAGAGGAGCCCTCCCGCGATGTCCCAGCGGTCGGGGACCGTCCGTTCGACGAAGAGGAGCCAGAGCAGCGCGGCGCCGATGTAGATGCCGCCGTATGCCGCGTAGGCGCGGCCTGCGAAGGCGACATGGACGCGGGTGAGGGCGCCGGCAAAGAGAACGAGCGCGAGGATTCCCGGCACCAGAAGCCAGGGCGATTGGCCGAGGCGCAGCCAGGCCCAGAAAGCGAAACAGCCCGCGATCTCGCAGAGCGCCGCGAGCAGAAAAAAGCCGAGCGGCTGGAGGGCGGCCATGCATGGGAGCTTACCACCCGGGCTCCGAGCAACCGTTCAGCACCTTGGCCGGCCGCTCCGTGACCGTCGCCGACACCAACTCCGCGGTTACTCCACCCGGCGGCTGCCGGGAGGTGCGTATGGGTTGCCTTCTTGCGCCAAATCCTGGGAAAAGGAGAGGTCTGCATCTCCTGTTTCCGGCGTTTCAGCGTAGGTGGCTTTGACTCTCTTCGAGACCTGGAAATAGCGGATCCAGACAAGGCTGCTCACGAGGGTGGAAGCGGAAGAAGGCGAGCCGTTCGCGAAAAAAATCGAGCCAATTCCTGTCGCCAGATTCAAGAGCAGCCAGGCGATTGCCCAGCGGGGAGCCCAACGGTATCGTCTCACGAGGAGAAAACCGATGACGAGGCCGAGGAGGCCCAGCAGAACTGTGCTCGACAAGAGGACGCGGCCGGAGAGGGAGTAGCCTGGAGACCAGGGAGCGGGAACGGTCAGGAGGAGCGTGAGAGAGTTGAGCGACAGGATCACAACGAAAAAGCGGAGCCAGCCTCTGACTCCGACAAGACTTTCGGACCGTCTTTCCGCCTCCGCCGTCTCCAGCAGAATCTGATGCTCGGCCGTCGCGACGTTGCGCCGTTCCAGCTCGCGGTGGAGGCGCGACAGGGCCTCCGGCGTGTAGCTCGCGGCATCGACCGTCACCGCGCGCACGAGATCCTCCGTCTCCCATGTCTGGTAGACGGCTGCCAGCGATTCCTCGTCCTCATTCCAAGCCGTGGGATCGGACATTCGACTCCCTCCTGATCGTTCACTCCCGGTATAACTTGATCATCTCCTCCAGACGGTCCAATCCCTTGCTGACCTCGCCCAGGCTGGGGCCGAAGGAGAGGCGGACGTGCTGGTGGAAGCGGGAGAGGCGCTGGGAGCGGCGGTGGCCGGGGTTGACGTCGAAGAAGAGGCCGGGGACGCAGATGACTTTGTGGTCGAGGGCGGCGCGGAAGAAGGCCATGCCGTCCGAGATGGGCTCCGGGAGGTCGCGCACGGACACGAAAGCGTAGAAGGTGCCGGCGGGCTCGGGGTAGATGCGCAGGCCCATCTCGTGGGCGCGGCGCAGCAGCAGCTCGCGCTTGGGCAGGAAGGCGTCGCGGATGGCCTTGGTCTCGGCGATGACCAGGGCGGGGTCCATGAGCGGCACGGCGGCTCGCTGCTGCGGGCGCGAGCCGCCGCCGTCGAGGAAGGAGCCGGCGCTCTCCAGGGCCTCGATGACGGATTTCGGTCCCACGGTCCAGGTGACGCGCCAGCCGGGATAGCGCCAGTTCTTGGTCATGCCGTCGACGAGCACGACGGGATCGCGGTCGACGTCCTCGACGTAGCGCGCGGCGCTGACCATGGGGCCGGGCTCGCCTTCGCCCAGGCTCCAGATGTAGTGCGAGTAGAACTCGTCGATCAGCAGCGTGCAGTCGAGCTCGCGGCCGACGGCGACCCAGTCGGCCAGCTCGCCGCCGGAGACCAGCTTGCCCATCGGATTGCAGGGGTTCGAGAAGAGGACGCAGGAGAGGCCGCGACCCTGCACCTCGCGGCGCAGGTCTTCGACGCCGAAGCTGTAGCCCTGCTCGCGGCGCAGGAGGATGGGGATCGGCGAGACCAGGCGGAAGATGTCGAGGAGCTCTTCGTAGGCCGTGTAGTCGGGGAGGAAGTGGCCCAGGTTGACCTGGTCGAGGGAGGCGACGGCGCGCGTCAGCGCCGCCCGGCCGCCGCCGGAGATGGCGACGTTCTCGGCCGTGTATTGCGAGCCCATGCCGCGGCGGTAGAGCCCGTTGTAGAGCGCAGCGACCGCTTCCCGCAGCTCCCAGATGCCGGCCACCGGCGCGTAGTAGTGGTCGGCGGGGTCGATCACCACCTCGGTGACGCGCGGCGGCGCTCCCGGCAGCGGGCCGGTCTCGGGTTGGCCCTGGCCGAGGTTGGACCAGGAAGGATCGCCGGTCGTGTAGCCGCGCGTCGTGGCTTCTTTGGTGACGTAGACGACGCCGGTGCGCGGCACGGAACGGAACGCTTGAAGGGTCGAGGGTGCGGAAGCAGTCATGGCGGAGGAATCCTAGCAGGCCTGGGCGAGCGATCGGCGGACGGCGGCGAGCCGTTGAAGCCGAGGAGCGCTGCGAGCTCGGGCTCCAGAGCGCGGTTGGAGGACAGGACGGGACCGTGGAACCCGGCGTCGAGCGGCTCGGTGGAGCGGGTACGGAAGACCCCTCCGGCCTCCTCCAGGATCGGCCGGATCGCGGCGACGTCGTGATAGGCGACGGTGCCTTCGAGCATGGCGTCGCAGCGCCCTTCGGCCACCAGCATGTGCCCCCACCAGTCGCCGAAGCCACGCGTGCGGCCGGCGCGGGCGACGATGCCGCTGAACGCCGGCCAGAGACCGGTGCGCTGGAAATAGACCAGGCCGCCGTGCTGGAGGAAGGCGTCTTCCAGCGTCGCGGTCGCGCTGACGCGCAGGCGCCGTTCCCGGCAGGTGGCGAGATCAGTGCCCTTGCCGGCCCAGGCGCCTGCACCGCGCGCCGCGCACCAGGTCTCGCCGTTCTCGCCGAGCAGGGCGGCGTGGACGGCGCCGAGCACCAGCTCGCCGTCCAGCTCCAGGCCGAGGAGGGTGGCGAACCAGGGCAGGCCGGCGACGAAATTCTTGGTGCCGTCCAGCGGATCGATCACCCAGCGGTCGCGCTCGTCGCCCTCCTGGCCGAATTCTTCGCCCAGGAGGCCGAGCTCCGGCGTGGCCCGGCGCAACGTCTCGCGGATCGCCTCCTCCGCGCCGCGGTCCGCCTGGGTGACCGGCGTGGCGTCCACCTTTTTCTCCACGGAGAGCTCGGCGGAGCGGAAATGCTCGCGGTGGATCGCGCCGGCCCGGCGGCAGGCCGCGAGGGCCGCGGCGAGGAGCTTCTCGGTGGCGAGGGCGGTCATGGGCTCGACTGTAGCAAAGTCGCCTCGATGTCCCGGGCCATCCCCATCGCCCGCAACGGCCCGGCAAGGTCTTCGGGGACCGGCGCGAAGAGGCGCAACGGGCGGCCGTCGGCGGGATGGTCGAGAGAAAGCTCGAGGGCGTGGAGGGCGAGGCGGTGGAGCCCGAAGCGGTCGCGGAAGAGGCGGTTGTGCTCGCCTTTGCCGTACTTGACGTCGCCGATCAGGGGGTGGCTGAGGTGCTTGAGGTGGCGGCGGATCTGGTGCAGGCGGCCGGTGCGCGGGCGGACGTCGAGGAGGGCGTAGCGCTCGAAGGTGGCGAGACGGTGGTATTCGGTGACCGCGGGGACGCGCGGGCCGTGCGGCGAGCGCGGCACGGGATGGTCGATGAGGCCGTGCTCGGGCGGAATGCCGCGCACCAGGGCGAGATAGCGCTTGCGCACGGTGCCGGCGATGAGCTGTTCCTGGACGCGGCGCGCGGTGCCGGGATCGAGGGCGAAGAGGAGGACGCCGCTGGTGGCGCGGTCGAGGCGGTGGACGGGGAAGACGCGCTGCCCGAGATGGTCGCGCACCAGGGTCAGGGCGACGATCCGGTCGCGCGACCAGCCGCGGTGGACGGCCAGCCCGGACGGCTTGCTCACGGCGACGAGGGCGTCGTCGCGGTATAAGATCGCGAGCGGTATCGCAAGCGGGAGCGAAAACAGGTCGTAGTCTGGCATTCAGCAGTTACAATCAGCACCAAATGAAGCCACAGAGAACCGACGGCTCCACCGTCGGATTGTCAGGCACGGGCTTGGGATCTGAAATGGGGATACAGGACCGCGCGTCCGTGCCCTCCCCGACCTTGACCATCCTCTATCATCCGGACCTCCGGCGCATCGGCGACCTGGTGCCGCTGAGCGAGATCGCCCTCGGGCGCGAGGTGCTCCTCGGCCGTTACCAGCCGGAGCTGGCGCGCCCCGACCAGCTCGTCGGCGAGCCGCTGGCCGACGCCTACATCAGCCGCCGCCCGTTGCGGCTGCGCGCGGTCGCCGGGAAAGGGCAGGAGCAGGACGTCGAGCTCCTGCTCGACGAGAGCCGCACCAGCGTCGTGGCGCAGGGCGTCCCGGTCCTCCAGGGGTGTGTCTTCACGGCCCAGGACGTCGAGCGCGGCGTGATCCTCGAGCTGTCGGCGCGCGTCGTGCTGCTCCTGCACAGGACGGTGGGCCTGCCGGTGCGCTTCCCGCCGCTCTTCGGGCTGATCGGCGACAGCGCGGGGATCGTGCGCGTGCGCGCCGACGTCCAGCGCGTCGCCGATCTCCAGGTGCCGGTGCTCTTGCGCGGCGAGACAGGGACCGGCAAGGAGCTCGCCGCGCGCGCCATCCACGAGGCGAGCCCGCGGCGCAACGGCGTCTTCCTGGGGGTCAATCTCGGGGCGATCCCGGCCTCGCTGTCCGCCTCGGAGCTGTTCGGCAGCGTCAAAGGGGCGTTCACCGGCTCGGTGGCGACCCAGGAAGGGTACTTCCGCCGCGCCCACGGCGGCACGCTCTTCCTCGACGAGATCGGCGAGGCGCCTCCCGAGGTGCAGGTGATGCTCCTGCGCGCCCTCGAGACCGGCGAGATCTTCCCCGTCGGCTCGCAGACGCCGCAGCGCGTCGACGTCCACGTCATCGCCGCGACGGACTCCGATCTCGAAGGGAAGGTGCGCACCGGCGGCTTCCGCGGTCCGTTGCTCCACCGCCTGTCCGGCTACGAGATCTGGCTGCCGCCGCTGCGCGACCGCCGCGACGACATCGGCCGCCTGCTGCTCCATTTCGTGCGCGAGGAGCTGGAGCGGATCGACGAGCCGTGGCGGCTCGATCCAACGAGCCCGTCGTGCGATCCGCTCTGGCTGCGCCCGCATCTGGTGGCCCGCCTGGCGCGCTACGACTGGCCGGGCAACGTCCGCCAGCTCCGCAACGTCGCCCGCCAGCTCGTCATCGGCAGCCGCGGTCTCCCCTTCCTCCAGATCGGCCCGCAGGTCGAGCGTCTCCTCCAGGGCGAGGACGCCTCGGCGGACAGCCGGCCGGTGCTCGACACTCCTTTCGCGGGTATCCCGAAGCCGGGCCGGGAGTGGCGCCGGCCGGCGGAGATCGGCGAGGACGAGCTGCTCACCGCCTTGCGTCGCAACCGCTGGGACCTCAAGGCCACCTCCGAGGATCTCCGCGTCTCCCGCACCTCGCTCTACGCGCTGATCGAAAGCTGTCCCAAGGTGCGGACGGCGGCGGACTTGAGCAGCGCGGAGATCGCGAGCTGCCACCGCGACTGCGGCGGCAACCTCGACGCCATGGCCGAACGCCTGGAGGTCTCGAAGCGGGCGCTGGGCCGCCGGCTGCGGGAGCTGGGCCTGGCCTGAAGCGATGACAGAGACACCTCACACACCGCTGACCATCGGTCCCTACCGGGTCCTGGAGCGGCTCGGCCAGGGCGGCATGGGCGAGGTGTTCCTCGCCTATGACGAGCGGCTCGACCGCCGGGTCGCCGTCAAGCGCATTCGCCCCGACGCCGGCACCTCGCCCGAGCGCCGCGAGCGTTTCCGCCGCGAGGCCCGGGTCTCGGCCCGCCTCAACCATCCCGCCATCGTGCAGATCTACGACATCGTCACCGAGGGCGATCTGGAGCACATCGTCATGGAGCACGTGGAAGGCGCGGACCTCCACAAGCTGCTCGCCCGCGGACCTCTGGAGGTGCCGCAGGTGATGAAGCTGGCCCGCCAGCTCGCCGACGGCCTGGACGCGGCGCACCGGCTGGGGATCGTGCACCGCGACTTCAAGGCCGAGAACGTCCTGGTCACCGCCGCGGGCCAGGCCAAGATCGCCGATTTCGGGATCGCCAAGCAGCTCCTGGCGATGCCGGGCTCCGCGGAGCCCGAGGAGTCGCTGACCGCCGGCAATGCCGTCCTCGGCACCTACCGCACCATGTCGCCCGAGCAGGCGCGCGGCGAGACGGTGGACCACCGCACCGACCTCTTCGCCCTCGGCGTCCTGCTCTACGAGGCGCTGACCGGCCGCTCGCCGTTCGCCGCCGAGAATGCCCTGGCCACCCTGAACCGGGTGATCCATCTGCGGCAGGAGCCGGTGCATGTCCTGCGGCCCCAGGTGCCGGAAGCGCTCTCGACGCTGGTGGACGATCTGCTGCAGAAGGAGCCCGCCCTGCGCCCGCAGAGCGCCGCGCAGGTGCGGCGGGAGCTGGAGGCGGTGGAGCCGGCGACGTCCGCCGGAGGCACGGAGACGCTGGCCGAGCCCGGTTCGATCCCCTCGAAGCCGGGGATCTCCTGGACCCCCTCCTTCCCCTCCCTGCCATCGGCGACGCCGCGCCAGCCCGACGCGGCTTTGACGGCTCTCAAGACCCGGCCGCGCCTCTTCTGGTGGATCACGGCCGCCGCCGTGGCGCTGCTGGCTCTCGCCGGCGGCTATCTCGCTCTGCGCCGTCCGGAGGAGCCGCTCTCCGTCGCCGTCCTGCCGTCCGAGGTGAGCGCTCCGGCGGGGGCCGGCGACTTCGATCTGCTGGCCTCCGGCGTCCAGGCGGCGCTGCTGCGCGGGCTGATCGGCCTGCGCGGCATTTCTCCCAAGGCGGCGGACGAGGTCCGCTCCGTGCCCGGCTCGCCGGCCCAGGTGGCGCGCGCGGTGGCCGCCGACGAGGTGATCACCTCGCGCCTGGCCTGCCGTCCCGAGGCCTGCCGCGTCTCCCTGAACCGCCTGCGCGGCACGGACGGCACGGTGCTGTGGGCGGAGAGCTTCGAGCTGCCGACGGACGATTTCCACCTCCTCGCCAACGCCGTCACCGGCCAGATCCAGCGGGCGTACCCCGATCACCGGCCGCGCTCCGGCAGCTCCGACCTGGAGGTGAGCAGCGAGGATCTCAAGACCTTCCTGGAGCTGCGGCGGCGCTTCGACGCGCGGACCGGGTTGGATCTCGACGCGCTGCTCGCGGAGCTGGCGAGCCTCCGCCGCCGTTCGCCGCGCTTTCTCGACGCCTACCTGCTGGAGGCCAACGTCGCCCGGCACCGCTTCAACGACTCCCGCGATCCGCAGGACCTGCGGCACGCGGAGGAGCTGATCCGGCAGGCCCGCCTGTTGGCGCCCGAGAATCCGCAGCCTCTCCTGCTGCTGGTCAACGTCTCCCTGGACGGGCAGAAGCTGGCGCAGGCCGAAGAGGCATTGCGCGACCTGGAAGAGCTGATCCCCGGCGACGTCGATCTCCTCCATCGCCGTGCCCAGATCCTCCGGCAACAAGGCCGGCTGCCCGAGGCGATCGAGATGATGCGTGCAGCGGTCCGCCGCCAGCCGTCCTGGAAACGGCTCCTCACGCTGGCCCGCATGGAGCAGCAGGGCGGCCAGATCGCAGAGGCCCGCCAGAACCTGGAGCTGCTCCTGGAGCGCTCGCCGGGCAATTTCGAGGCGCTGAACCAGCTCGCCCAGATCGAGCTGACGAGCGGCTCCCTGGAGCGGGCGGCGGAGCTCTACGCCCGGCTCGTGCGCGACTCCCCGGGCTCGGTGCAACGGTCGAACCTCGGAGTCGCCTACCTGCTGCTGGGCCGCTATGCCGAGGCGGCCGACAGCTTCGAGAGCGTGGCCGCCCAGGAGCCGAAGAACCCCTTCTATACCCTGAACCTCGCCGATGCCCGCTTCCTCACCGGCCGGCGGGAGGAGGCCCGCGCGCTCTACCAGAAAGTCGTCGACCTCATCTCCGCCGGCTCCGGGACGAGCCCGCAGCTCCTCTCGGTCAAGGCCCAGGCCCTGGCCCACCTCGGCCAGAGCCTGCCGGCCGTCACCGCGGCCCAGGAGGCGTCACGCCGGGCTTCGGACGACGCGGCCGTGGCGTTCGAAACCTCTCTCGTCTACGCCTTGCTGGGCGAGGACACCTCCGCCCTGGTGAACGCCGGCAAGGCTCTCGAGCTCGGCTACGATCCGCGGTTCTTCAATCTCCCCTGGTTCGACGCCGTCCGCGCCCGGCCCGACTTTCAGAAGTTGCTGCGCTAGACGGGGTCCGGGGTGTTGACGATCGTGGGGTCGCGAGGCCCGGAGCCGAAGAGGAACGTGAACGAGAAGAGCTGTTCGCCGTCGCCGAGACTCAAAGTGTTGGTGTCGGAGAGCGTGGCGGTGTTGGTGCCCGTCCGCGGAATGCTGAAGGGGCCGAACGGGGTGCTCATGATGATGGCGGGATTCTGGAAGGTGTCGTCGATGACGGTGAAATCGATGAAATAGCTTCCCGGGTTGATGATGAGGGTGGCTGGGTCCTTGGGATCGACGGAAACTCCGAGGCCCGGCGTCGTGACCTTGAAGGTCACCTGGGGCGGGATGGCCGGCGAGGCGACCGAGACTTCGACTTCAGCATGGACAGGCTCCGTGTCTTTCTCGGCGATTTTCGGCGTGGGGTCGAGCACTTCGAGCTGGCTGAGCATGGGGCTCTCCTTTCCCTGGATTGTCGTCTGCGCCGCAATGTATCGCAAGGCCCATGCCGGCGGGGAGGAAAAGAGAAACCACTGAAAACAAAAGGAGAAGAGACCGCGGCCCGGGTGACGCGGCCGGACCGACACGTCGGCTGACATGTCGGCCCGGCCCGTGACACGGCCGTCTGTGTCGGGTTCCTACCGGCGGAAGCGGTTGAACCGGCTGGGATTGAACGTCGAGGAGATCTTGGAGGCGCGGTCGACCGGATTGGCCGTGGCGGCCCGTTCATCGCTCTGCGCCTGAGGGTCGCGGGTGGGAGGCGTCGGAGAACGGTGCGAGGCCGGCCGTGCCGCGCCGCCTCTGTGACCCGAATGGCCGGCATTCGGCCACGGGTTCGTCCCGCCCTGCGGCGTCGCCGGCTGCGGAGCGCGGCCCGTCCGCGGTCCCTGCGGGCCTCTGCCGCGCGAGTCGTTCCTCGGCCCCTGCGGCTGCGCGGCGCGCGCCGGAGGCTGGCCGCCGCCGTTCTGCGCCTTGCGCTCCGCCTTCTGGCGGGCGCGGGCGCGCTCTTCGGACTTGCGGGCGCGGATCGCCGCGATGCGCTCGGCGATGGGGATCTCGAAGCGCTCCTCCGGCTTTTTCTCGTAGTCGAACCCTTCGAGCGTCAGCCGCTGCAGCCGCTTGCCCACCTCGCGCTCGATCGCTCCGAGCTCGCCCTGCTCCTGCGGCGCCACGAAGGTGAAGGCGTCGCCGGTCATCTCCGCCCGGGCCGTGCGGCCGACGCGGTGGATGTAGTCCTCGGGGATGTTGGGCACGTCGAAGTTGACGACGTGGGACAGCGCCTCGACGTCGATGCCGCGCGCCGCGATGTCGGTGGCGACCAGCACCACGTTGCGGCCATCCTTGAAGCGCGCCAGCGCCTCGGTGCGCTGCGCCTGGCTGCGGTTGCCATGGATGCGGTCGCAGGCGACGCCGTGGCGCTCCAGGAACTCGGCGAGGCGGTTGGCGCGGTGCTTGGTGCGGGTGAAGACCAGGACGCTCTTGATCGTGCCGCGGCGCAGCAGCTCGAGGAGCAGCCAGGGCTTGAGATCCTCGCGCACCGGGTAGACGGCCTGCGTCACACCGGTCGCCGGCGCCGACTTGCGCTCGATGTTGAGAGCCGCCGGCTTGTTCAGCATCTCCCGCGACAGCGTCACGATGGGCGCCGGCAGGGTGGCCGAGAAGAACAGGGTCTGCTGCGGCTTCGGCAGGTGCTTGAGGACGCGCCGGATGTCCGGCAGGAAGCCCATGTCGAGCATGCGGTCGGCCTCGTCGAGGACGAGGACCTCGAGATGGTCGAGCTTGGCATACGGGTACTGGAAATGGTCGAGCAGGCGGCCGGGGGTCGCCACCAGGACGTCGACGCCGCGGCGGAACGCCTTCTCCTGCGGCCCCATGGCGACGCCGCCGAAGACGGCCGCGCCGGTGAGAGAAGTGTGCTTGGCCAACCCTTCGAAGCTCTCGAGGATCTGCGCCGCCAGCTCGCGGGTGGGCGCCAGGATCAGCGCCCGCGTGGTGCCGCGCGGCTTGTCCAGCAGCCGCTGCATGATCGGCAGCAGGAACGCCGCCGTCTTGCCGCTGCCGGTCATGGCGCAGGCCAGGATGTCGCGCCCTTCCATGGCGGGAGGGATGGCATCGCTCTGGATCGGAGTAGGCTTGATGAATCCGAGGTCCGCGACGCCGCGCTCGAGGCTGGGGTGAAGGCCGAATGAGGTAAAGCTCATCGTATCTATGGCTGTCTTTCCGAGGCGGACGCACCCTTCCCGGTCCGGGAATCGGGGTCGCGCTCCGCGCTCTTACTTTGCTCCGGCGGGATTTCTGGGAACGGGGACTTGCCGGTGAGGCCGCCGCTCGGGCTCCGAGGGAGCCGCTTCTGACTGTGGACACCGCCTGGCCTTTTCGTGAGGCCTTCCTGCGGCGCGACGTGAGGGTCTCACATCGCGGGCTCTTCAGCAAGCCGTCCGCCCTGGAGAACAGGCGGGGTGCGCGGAAAATGCCCGGGGGGCGCGGGCGAGGCCAGATGCGACTCCTTCAGCGTCGCGCGCGGCGTGCCAGGTCGGCGGGGAGGCCGCCCACCTCGCGAGAGATCTCCTCCAGCTCGGCATCCGTGCCGCGGACGCCGGCGACCCGCAGCAGCGCGCGCCCCGCCGACGGCGGAAGCGGCCCCAGCTCCTTGCGGGCCACCGAGCCTTTCGGAAATCCGTTCAGGTCCAGAGGCTCTCGGCTGGTGATGATGGCGAGCGCCTGCTCTACGCCGTCGCGGCGGGCCAAAGCCGCAAGCAACGCGGTGAGGCCCGGGTCCACATCCTGCAGCCCCTCCAGGACCAGGATCGTTCGTTCTTTCGCGACCAGAGCGGCAAGCCGCTCTCCCTGATCCGCGGGCGATCCGGACGCAGACGTCCGATCTCCTAACCATCCAAGCGCCTCCGGCAGAAAGGCCGTGGACGAGGCGCCTTCTGAGAAAGACCAGCCGAAAACTCTCTGGGGGCGGCAGCCTTCATCCGCCTGGACGGCCTCTAACCATCGGGCCACGAGAGCGGTCTTGCCGCTTCCCTTCGGCCCGATGACGGAGGCGATCCGCACAGCGCCTTCCTTCCATACATTGTCCAACCACAGCAGCTCGCCGGCCCGGCCGAACAGCTCGCCTGGGATGACTGGAAGGCGCGAAGTCTCCACCCGGATCGAGAGGACGGGCGGCTCCAGGTCATCGAGGGACATCGGCGCAAGAGGTAGCGAGCGGAAGACACCTTCCAAGCCCCCCTGGGGCAGCTCAAAGGAGCGCACAGCCTCCTCTCCTCCCGCCTTCTCCTGGAGCCCCTCGGCGATGGCCTCAACCACCTGGTTGAACGCGACTTCCCAGGTCGCTGCGTAGTCGACCGTCACCGTCTTACCGTCGCGGGGAAGCATCTGGATTGCCTTCAGCCAGGGGACGAACTTCCAAGGGCATGGCCGCAGAAGGACCGGCATCAGCCGCATCCCCGCTTCGCTCCGGCGCTTGAGGAGATACGGGATCTCCTCTTTCACACAGAAGTCCGACGCGAGGTAATCCGCCGAGATCAGGCAGACCGCCACCTCCGCCCTGTCCATCGCCGCCCGGATCTCGTCGTACCAGGTTTCCCCCGCGTCGATCTTGCGGTCGTCCCAGACGACGAACGTACCAATCTGCTCCAGAACCTTGAGGTGGGAGCGGAGCTTGAGCTTCCAATCCTCGTCCTTGTGGCTGTAGCTCAGGAAAACGCTGGGCTTGGACATCTGACCGCTTCGATGATGCGCAGCATGTCCTCCGCGTCCTCATCCGGGAGCGTACCGATACACTCTGTCAACGGGTGGGCGATGGTGTCTCCCAGCTCGAGGGTCAGCCGGACCCGGCTGTGCTCTGCCAGACCATTCAGCGGCTCGAGAGGACGGAGCACGCCGTCTTCGTATAGTGCTTCGATGGATCGGGTCACGGCGAAAGCCTCCTTGCCAGATAGTATATCTCTCCCCTATACCGGCCGCGGCCGCGACACGTGCCCGTTCCCGCGCACCGCGAACCGCAGCGGCCACGCCGCCGCCTCACCGGCGTAATCCACCCCGATGCGCGGACCGGCGGCGACGCTCTCGTCAGGGACCGGCTCGCCGCGGGTGATCAGGAGCGGCGCTCGAGTGAGGAGGACGCCGTCGAGGGAGCGGTCGACGCCGAGGGCCTGGCAGAGCTTGCCGGGGCCTCCGGCGAGGTCGCCGGGACGCGGGCGGCGCGGCCAGCTCCGGTTCTCGATCATCCGTTCTTCTCCTGCGACCGGCTCGCCGGCGCGCAGGAGGACGGCGCTGCCGATGTCTTTCGCGCCGGTCACCGCGTTCAGGCACCAGTGCATGCCATAGATGAAGTAGACGTAGGCGTGGCCGCCGGGGAGATAGAGGCTCTCGTTGCGCGGCGTCCGCCGGCCGTCCCAGGCGTGACTGGCGCGGTCGGGCGCTCCGAGATAGGCTTCCGTCTCGACGAGGCGGAGGACGAGGCGCTCGCCGCGTTCGCCATCCAGCGGCTCGCGCACCAGGTAGCGCCCCAGGAGGTCGCGGGCGACGGTTTCAGCCGGACGGCGGTAAAAAGAGACGGGCAGGGGACGAAAACGGCTCACGGGCGGATATCATCGCCCAGTTTCAAGGCTGGAGGTCAACCACATGGCTGTCGATCCGCTCCCCCATCCGTCCGCTTTCTCCGAAACGTTCTCCGCGATACCGCCCCTCTTCGAGGCGCTGCCGGAGCCGTTCGCTGAAGAGTATGACCAGAACGCCCCCTGGAGCCTTCTGGGCGATCCGCTCGGCGCGATCCTGGAGGCGCTGCCGTCCAGCCGCATCGAGATCCGGCTCTCCCCCGACGTGCACCTCCTGGGCGACGGCATCGTCATCGGCGCCGGGACGCACATCGGCCCGGGCGCGGTCATCGAAGGGCCGATCTGGATCGGGCGCGACGTGGAGATCCGGCCGGGGGCGTATCTGCGCGGCGGCGTCTGGATCGGCGACGGCGCGGTGGTGGGGACGAACACGGAGATCAAAGGCTCCATCCTCTTCCCCGGGGCCAAGGCGCCGCACCTCAACTACGTGGGCGACTCGATCCTCGGCGCCGGCGTCAACCTCGGAGCCGGCACGATCCTCTCCAACTTCCGCCACGACGGCCGCGAGGTGCGCATCGGCCGCCTGAGCTCCGGCCGCCGCAAGCTGAGCTCCGTGCTCGGCGACGGCGTGCAGACCGGCTGCAACTGCGTCCTCCATCCCGGCGTGGTCGTCGGCCGCGGCACGCACATCTACCCCGGCGTGCAGCTCCGCTCCGGGATCTATCCCGAGAAGAGCATCGTCAAGCTGCGCCAGGAGCTCGACATCGTGCCCCAGGAGTGAGGGTCACAGCTTCGGCCGCGGGAAGGCCTTGGTGGCCGTGAGATCACTGCCGTCGGTCGGATAGGTGACGACCATCACCGTGCGGTCGTCGTCCACCGCCGCATCGCCGCCGAACGCCTCGGCGCTGGCGAAGAGGGCGTCGACGATCTCCTGGGCGCTGCGGCCCTGGTTGTCGCGGGCGACGCGGAGCATGCGGTCGTTGCCGTATTCCTCGATCGGATCGCCCTCTTTCTCCCGGCCGCGCGTCTCGCAGATGCCGTCGGTGTAGAACACCATCATGTCGCCCGGCTTCATGATCACGAAGCCGCGCTCGTAGGTGGCTCCCGGCAGCGGACCGAGCACCGGGCCACCCTCCTCCATCCAGCGGACGGTGCCGTCCACGGCGAGGTGGAACGGCGGCGGATGGCCGGCGTTGACGTAGATGAAGACGCCGTTGAGCTCCAGCTCGCCGTAGAACATGGAGACGAAGCGGCTGGTGAGGGTGCTCTGGTGGATGATGTTGTTCATCCGCTCGACCGTGCGCACGATCTTGAAGTCGCGCGCGAGCCCCATGCGCAGGCCCATGTAGATGTCGCGCACCTGGAGAGCGGCCGGCAGGCCGTGGCCCGAGACGTCGGCGATGGTCAGGCCGAGGATCTTCTGGGTCACCGGGATGTAGTCGTAGAAATCGCCGCCCACCGCTTCCATGGGATCGGAGCGGCCGGCGAGGTCGAAGTTGCCGTAGACCGGCGCGCGCCGCGGCAGGATCGAAGCCTGGATCTTCCGCGCCTCGGCGAAGATCCCCTCCATCCGCTCACGCCGGATCTTCTGGTTCAGGCTGTGGCGCAGGATTCCCAGCGAAAAGAGGATGTCGTCCCCGCGGTCCTCGGAGGCGACGTCGAACGCCAGGATGTACTCCTCGTCCCCGACCTCGATGGCGGCGAACTGGCGCACCCCGATCAGGCTCTCGAAGCTCTTGTCCATCCGGGGGTCGTCGGCGCTCATGTAGACCGTCCCCTCCTCCAGAACGAGCTGGATGGGAGGATAGGTGGGCGACACCTTGAGCCCGCGCGGCACCTCCTTGGCTTCGCCGAAGGTGGCCTGGAGGACGTAGGACTGGCCCCGGCGCTGGTAGAGGCGGCCGCCGTAGATGCCCAGCTCGTCATGGAACTTGACGATGATGATCTCGAGCAGCGAGTGGATGGTGGTCCCCACGTCCTCCGCGCGGTCCATCGCCGCGACGACCTGCTCGACCTGCTTCATCAAACCACGGTAGTTGACCGGGCGCACGTCCGTGATCAAGGAATCTCCTCTCGCATTTGTCCTCTCTTCGGCCCCTCAAGCCCCTCAAGGATAGCGCGAAGCCGGCTTCAGCCGTTATCGATCAGCGCCATCACGATCCGGTCCTGCGCCCCGTGCGCGTCGCCGTTCACCCGGTTGAGCAGGATGGAGAAGGCGTAGGACTTGCCGGAGACCGCCTTGGCATAGCCGGAGAGGGCCGAGACACCCTCCAGAGTTCCTGTCTTGGCGAACACGTTGCCGCGGTAGGGGGGCACGGCGAAGCGGCGCTTCCAGCCACCGTTGTCCTCGCCGCCATAGGGGAGCGACAGGGCGTACTCCCGCCCGGCGGGATGGAAGTACATGTGGCGCAGCAGAGTCGTCAGCGCGCGCGGCGCGAAGCGGTTGTCGCGGCTCATCCCGGAGCCGTCGGACATGGTGAAGGTGCCGGCGGGGATGCCGATGTTGACCGCGAACTCGCGGATGGCGCGTACCCCCTCGCGCCAGCTCCCCTCGCGGCAGCGGGTGGCGCCGATCAGCTTGGTCAGGGTCTCGGCGTAGAAGTTCTGGCTCCGCTTGTTGGTCACCTCCAGCACGGAGACGAGGTCGGTGCGATGCACGGCGACCCGGTCCCACACCGTGCCGGGGAGCTGCGGAACCTGGCGCAGCCGGCCGGTCAGCGTGATCCCCTCCTCCGCCAGCGCCGCCTTGAGCGCCTCGCCGAAGTAGCTCACCGGATCGGGGATGGTGACCCAGGTGTCGCTCGGACCGGACCCGTCCCAGACGTTGCCGCGCACCACGACGGCGTCCTCGGTGCGATGGACGATGAGCTGCTGCACCCGGCGGTTGGTGGTGGTGCGCGAGGTGTTCTCGATGCGCACCACCGGCAGGTCCGGGATCAGCTCGACGCGGGCGGGGCCGCCGGCGCGCCCGGGCCAGACGCGCACCATGATGCAGTTGTCGTTGAACGCCAGGGCGTCCACCGGCGCCTCGTACCAGCGGGTGAGCTGGTCGGCCGGCCAGTCGGGGTGGATGCGCAGCGGCTCGAAGAGGCCGTCGGCCAGCCAGAGGTCGCCTTCGATCCGGCGCACGCCGCGCTCGCGCAGCGCCGCCGCCCAGGGGCGGAAGGCGCCATAGGAGTCGCCGCCGAAGTCGCGCCCGGAGATGTGTGGATCGCCGCCTCCCACCACCCCGAGATCGCCGGTGAGCACACCGTCATGCACCGCGCCGCGCATCAGGAAGCGGGTCTCGAAGAAGTAGCCCGGCCCCAGGGTGTCGAGCGCCGCGGCGGTGGTGAACAGCTTGGAGTTGGAGGCGATGACCCGCTGCTCGTCGGCGTTGTAGCTGTAGACCGATTCGCCGGTCGCCAGGTCGACGATGTTGACCCCGAGCGCCGCGGTGACGCGCAGCGCCCGGCCGACTTCGACATTGAGAGCCTTGCCGAGCTGCGGCGGTCCCGCCGTGACGGCGGCCACCGGAATGTAGGGCACCTCCGCTGCCGGCACGGGCACCGGTTTGACCTTGTGGACGGCCGTCCGCGCCGGCTTCCGGACCGGCTTGCGAGCATGCTTCCGGGGCGGCTTCCGCGCTCCCAGGACCAGGAGCAGCAGAGGCACGAGAAGAAAAACCAGGAGCTTCTTTTGCGTCATTATTTCAGATACTTTTCGAACCATTCCGTGACGGCCACCGTGGAGCGCACGCGATTGGGCGTCTTGCGAAACCCGTGCCCTTCGTCCGGAAAGAGGACGAGATCCACCGGCACGCCGCGCTTCTTCAGGGTGTCGACCACCTGCTGCGCCTCGACCACCGGCACGTTGGTGTCGTTCGCTCCGTGCAAAACGAGGGTCGGCGCCTTGATGCGGTCGATCTTGTGGAGCGGCGACAGGCTGGCGAGCATGTCCTTCTGGGTGACCGGATCGCCGTACTCGATGGTCGAGATGGCGGCCATCCACGGCTCGGTGTGGGAGAAGAACGTCTCGAAGTTGACGATGCCGTAGAGATCGGCGCCGGCCGCCAGAAGGTCCGGATACTCGGTCAGCCCGGCCAGGGTCATGTAGCCGCCATACGAGCCGCCCATGATGCCGATCCGCTTCGGATCGGCGATCTTGTGGCCCACCAGGAAATCCACGCAGTCCTTGATGTCCTTGACGCCCTCGACGCGTAGCGGTCCGTTGTCCAGGTTGACGAACTTTTTTCCGAAGCCGGACGAGCCGCGCACGTTGGGAGCGAAGACCGCGATGCCGCGGGAGAGCAGCGCCTGGTAGGTCGAGTTGAAGCCGGGCCGCTCCTGTCCCTCGGGGCCGCCGTGGAAGCTCATCACCACCGGTCCGGGCGCGGTGCCGTCAGGGAGGCCGGGGACGCGGTAGAGCCAGCCGGAGAGCTCGAGCCCGTCATGCGCCGGAAACTTGACCAGCTCCGGCGTCACCAGCGTCTCCAGAGCCACGCCGGCATGCGGGCTGAAGGTGACCTGGCGCAGATCGTTCGCCGCGCGGTCGAAAACCCAGACGTCGGCAGGCCGCGTCGACCCCGAGACGGTCATGGCGACCTTGGTGCCATCGGGAGAGAATCGCAGGCCGCCCACCAGGCCGCCGGGCAGAGCCGGCCCGGGAGACGTCTGGAGCGTCGCCAGATCGAGGAATGCCAGCTCGTTCTTCCCCGCCACGTTCCACAAGAGAGCCGCGGTCTTGCCGTCGCGTGTGATCTCGAAGCCATCCAGATCGGCATCGTCCCGGCCGGCGATCGTCTCCAGAGCCCCGGGCCGGCCGGCGGCGTCGATCTTCACCCGCGCCAGGGCGATCCGGTCGCGGTCTTTGTCGGAGGTGAGATAGACCGTCGAGCCGTCGGGAGCAAAAGTGCCGTCGTCGAAGTTGCCCGGCCCCGCGTGCGGCGTGAGCAGGTTGTCCACCCGCGCCTTGAGGCCGATCAGCGAGACATTGCTGTCGCCGCGGCTCTGCACGCGCGTGACCAGGCCCCACCGCCCCTCGTGGCTGGTGTCGGTCAGCGTGCCGATCCCCTTGTTGACCGCGGCGAGGCGGAGGCGTCCCACCTTCAGGTCATAGACATAGGCGTCGAGAGAGCCCGGATTCGCGCGGTTCGAGCCGAGCAGCAGGAGCCGGCCGTCCTCGCTCCACCCGGTGAGACGGTTGTTGACCTTCCCTCCCTCCGTGAGCTTGCGCATCCCCTGGCCGTCGGGCCGCACGAGATAGATCTGCTCATTGAGCCCGCCTCCCGGAGCCAGCGAGAACGCCAGCAGGTCGGGATCGGTCGGCGACCACAGCACACCGGTGACCTGGTCGTCGAGAGCCGTCGCCTGCTGCGGCCACCCCGTCCCATCCGCCGCCACCGTCCAGATCTGCGGCAACCCGCTCAGGTTGCAGATCACCGCCAGCCGCTTGCCATCCGGCGAGAAGCTGGGCGCATTGCACGAGCCGATCTTGGCCATGCGCACCACCATCTCCTCGAGGTCCGAGGCGGCGGCTGGAACGACCAAAACGGCCGCGAGGAGGACGGACAGCAGAGTCGAACGACGGACGGATCGCATAGAGCCTCCTGAGCAAACGCGGGGGTCGCCGGGGTAGTGTAACCCGGCACGCAGCCCTGCGAGGCTCTCACGATCCTGATGAGCTCAGGGCTCGTCGCCGGGAGGCCGGACCGCGCCGCCGCCGCTGCTCTGCTCTTTGAGCTCCTTCAGCGCGCCCTCCATCTGCTTCTGGTTGTGCCGGGAGGCCGCGGTCTCGAAGGCATTCTGATTTTCCCTGCCGCGCAGCCACTCGATGAACGTCGCGTGGACCGGCAGCATGGCGAAGGCGGCAACCGCGATCAGCACGGCCGTGACGGCGAGAGCAGCTCCGATCGAGCCGCGCGGACCGTCCACACCGGCGGCCGGCCGCGCGGCCGCCGCCGCCGGGGCGCCGGGGAGCTCGCCCGCCTCCCGGCGGCAGATCACGCAGCCGGACTGGCGGGCCGAGTCGTAGTGCAGCCCGTGCTTCTCACACTTGACGACCGTCCTGGGCTTGCCGGTGGGTTCCATGCGCGATCTCCTGTCCGCCGTCCGCGGCTATTCGTGCGGCTATTCGTAGAGCTTCTCGAATTGAAAGATGTGGCGCCGGAAGAGGACGCCGGCCAGGTGGGCGCTGGTGAAGAACCAGTAGGCGCCGACGATCCCGCCCAGGATCGCCCCGGCGATGGGGACCTTGTCCAGCGCCAGGCGGAGCACGAAAAAGGCGATCCCGAACCCGAACATCAGATTGGCCGCGTTCACCGCATCGGCGCCGCCGAGCAGGAAGCCGCGGACATGGAGGTCCAGCCGCAGCGAGCTGCCGCGGCCGAAGCGGCCCGCCGCCCCGTAAGCCATGGTGGCGAGCGCCGAGCCGAGCCAGGCAAGGACCGCGAACCCCGCCCAGAAAATGACGCTCGGCTCCCCGGAGACCAGGGAGTCCTTCTGCAAGAGCAGATAGACCGCCGCCGGACCGACCTGCAGGACGACGATCGCCAGATAGGTCAGGATATCGGCCAGCCGTTCGCCGAACGCCGAGTAATCCGGCCAATCGGGAAGCTCGTTCTCCCCTTCCGCCGTCGACCGCACGATGGAGAACTGCAGTCCGATCATCAAGGACCAGAAGCCGAAGGCGATCACATACTGGTAGTAGCCGATCCCATACTTCAGCGCAAGCTGGATGAACAGCAGGCAGAAGACGGAGACGGCAAACATCAGCTTGCCCGAGCCGCGGAAGGGATACCCCAGCGCCTCCGCAAAGCTGTAGGGCCGCGACACCACCTCATGGCGCCGCAGCTCGCGCGCCGAGGCCGGCTGCCCCTCATGGAGCGGCAGAGCGCGCTCCCCGCACAAGGTGCAGAAGAGCAGCGCATGTCCCTTGCGCATGCAGTCCACGCACAAGAGCTTGCCGCACCCGTCGCACCGGTACGCCGCCGCGACCTCCGGATGCTGGACGCATACCTCTCCGGCCATACGAGCCTCCTCTTGAGCCCACGCGGGACGGGCGCCCCGAGACGGTCAGGACAGCGACGATTGTCGTGAGTCGAGAAGAGTATAACAGGCGGGGGATCGCCTGCGGATGACCGGCCGCAACCGCCGCAACCCAGCCCGGCAGCCCAGAGCGGCATCAACTGAGGGACAATGAGCTGCGAGGCCATCGTCCTTTGAGATACCACACCTTCCGACTTCAGATAGGGAAAGGGCCGGCCGGGGACTATCTTGCCCAAGTTCTCTTCTCGCCCCAGGGGGAAGGGAAAGCCCGGCTCGCCCTTGATTTCTCGCCGGCCGAGGTGGCCGCTCTCCATACATCCTTGGGCCGATCCTCCTCGGCCCAACGCCATGTCACCGCCGAATGCGAGGAAAGAGTGGAGTGGTCACCGGAGGCTCTCGGCGAGCGGCTTTTCGCGGCGCTGTTCCAGGGAGAGGTCCTGAGCCTCTATGAACGGAGCTTCGCGCGCTTGGAAGAGGACGCCGACGCAGGGCTGCGCCTCGAGCTGATGTTTGATCCGCACGATCCGGATCTCGCCGCCGTGCAGACCCTCCCCTGGGAGCTGATGCGCAAGCCGGGCAACCCGAATTTCCTGGCCCTGAGCCTGCGGCGTCCCATCGTCCGTTACCTGGCAGTCTCGCAGACTGTGAAGGCTGCCCCTCGGCCAAACCCCCTCCGCATCCTCGCCGTCGCCGCCAAGCCACACCACAATTTGCTTAGCTCTCTCAATCTTGCGCACGAGCTGTGTAATCTCCGGGAAACCGCCGGACCATCCTCCGGTATCGAAGTCGTCACTCCGGAACGCCCCACCCTGGCGGCGCTCCGCAAAGCGCTCCTCGATCATAAATGCCACGTGCTCCACTTCATGGGGCATGGTGGCTCGCTGCCAAACCAAACCGAGCGGGTCCTGTTCCTGGAGACCGAGACCGGCGATGCGGAGCCAGTGCGGGGAGAGGACCTCGTGAACAAGCTCGCGGATTGTCCGACCCTGCGCCTCGTTGTTCTCAACGCTTGCGAATCGGCCGCGTTGCCCGAAAGCTTTTCCGCCGACGAGGGCTTCAAACCGTTTGCGAGCATAGCCAACACTTTGGTGCAGGGCGGCCTTCCCGCCGTAGTCGCCATGCAGTTCCCGATCTCCGATCAAGCGGCGATCACCTTCAGCCGCGCCTTCTATCAGCGGCTCGCAGCGGGAGAGCCTGTCGACGCCGCTGTTGCCGAAGGACGGCAGGCCATGCACTCGGCCAACCCCTCAGGCTTCGAATGGGCTACACCCGTCCTCTTTCTGCGGACTACGACCGGCGAGCTCTTTCCCGAGAAAGACATCCAACCCGACCGGTCCCGGCTGCCGCGGCTTCTCCTCGTCGTTGCCATTCTCGCCCTTGCCCTTGGTGTCCTTGCCATCGTTTCCTTTCGCGAGGCTCGTACTCTGCGCGTGCATACTCTCGTCGCCGAAGGCGCCGACCTCGGCGGCCACGGAAACTGGCCGGAGGCCTGGGAGCGTTTCGAAGCCGCGCGGAAGCTCGCCCCGCGGTCCGCGGAGGTGCTGACGGATCTGGCGGGCGCCGAGGAGAAGCTCGGAGAGTACCCAGCCGCCGAGGAGCGCTACCGCGAGGCGGCCCGGATACGGCCGGACTCCGCGGAGCACCTCTACAACCTCGGCCATTTTCTGAATGGGCGGAGGAAGTATGCTGAAGCCTACGAAGTCCTCCTGAGATCCCTCGCCCTCGATCCCGAGCGTGCCGACACCTACGGTGACCTCGCGGAGGCCGCGGCGAGCCGGGGGATGCTCGACAGAGCGCGCGTGTACCTGGAAACCGCCCTGCGCAAGGACCCTGAGCGCCCGGCTTTCCACCGGCGTCTCGGCGAGCTCGAGCTCAACGCGGGACAGCCGCAAGCGGCCATCCCGCATCTGAAAGAAGCCGGCCGCTACCCGATGGACGACCGCGAAAAGGCGGAGACGGCAGCGTTGCTGGTTCAAGCGTATGACCGGCTTGGAGATGCGACGGCCGCCTGCGCCGAGGTCGTCGTCTTTCGCCGTCTCGATCGGCCGGGGATCACACCTTGGGCACCGAATGTGGGGACAATCGCCAAACGGCGTAGCTGCACCCAGCCGGATTAGACTGCGACATGCGCCGAAGAGATCGCGTGATCCGAAACTGGCTGACCGTGACGCTCCTGATTGGATGGGCTACCGCTGCCGGTGCGGGACAGCCCACGGCGCTGGTCGGAATCCTCACCCAGATCACCGGCGCCGTCCAAGTGACCGGCTTGGGCGCGGCCGGAGATCCGCTGGCCAGTCCATGGCAGGTGGTCCGCGCCGGAGCCACCGTCCGCGTCCCCACGGGTGGAGCCGCGGGCATCGTCTGCTCAACGCGTCGCTTCGTCCGCCTCCGCGGCCCGGCGACCTGGTTGCTCACTGACAAAAACTGCGTAGCGGGCGAGGCGTTGACACCCGCCGAGTACGCCGTGGTGGCTCCCCAGGCCGGCAGGTTCAAAGTAGTCGAAGGTTTCTTGGTGCTCGAACGCGAGAACCGCTACGTCAATGACCCTCTCGCGCCGCTGGTTCTGAGCCCAAGGGGCGCACTGAGATCTCCCCGTCCGACGATCTTCTGGGTCAAGGTGCCGTCCGCCGTCGAATACCAGTTGGCGCTGAATGGGCGCGGAGTGCGCTATGTGAACCTCTTGAAGGCCAAGGATGCTACCTGCGCCCCCACTCTCGAAGGTATGGACGACGCCTGCTCTCTTCCATGGCCTGCGGACCGGCCGGACCTGCCACCAGGGGAGATCTTTTTCGTCGGGATTGCAGCCCGCAAAGGCGTCGCGGAGCCCTGGCGCAGCAATGATCCGGTCGAGATCCAGACCATGACGCTCACCGATGCAAAGGCTCTGGAGTCCCGCCTCAACAGGATCGACAGCCTCGGCTGGCAAGGGGCGATGCGCATCGCCGTCGAGGCCGGCTTCTTCGCCGAGGCGGGTCTCTACACCGATGCCGCCGAGGCCTACCGCCGGGCGCTCTCCGATGCACCGAGCCCAGAGCTCCGCGTCACTCTGGCGGATGTTTATCTGATCTCCGGGCTCCCCGACCTCGCCGAGCCCCTCTACCGAGAAGCTCTCCTGAACACTCCTCCCACCGTCCAAGCGGCCGCCACTTTCGGCCTCGGTCGCGTTGAATATGTACGTGGCCGCTTCCAAGAAGCGGCCCAGCAGTTTCAAAAAGCACGTGCGATGTATGCGGAGCTCAAGCTAGGCGATGAAGAAGCCGCCGCGGGCTTGGCGGCGGAGACGGCTGCCCAGGCTCCGAGGTGAAGGATCAAGGGATTCGGACGGGCCAACACAGCACTTCGGCGCGCCGCCGTAGTACTACGCTGGGACATCGCAGTGCTCGAACGCCGGTCAGCGCCGGTGCACTGCGCCGCGGCCGATCAGGATCTGGCCAACCAGGTCCGGCTCCTTGAGCTTCGGGTTCTGCTTGCCGCGCGTTGCCTGCCCGACCTTTTTCGAAGTGTAGGCGTAGATCTCATGCACGTCGATGTCGCCGTCTCCGTTCAGGTCCGCGGCGCCGTGGAGCCCCTCCAGAAGGAAGTACGTGAACACGCCATGGCCGAAGTCGGAGCTTTCCTGGGCCGACTCGTCCGGCCCGCTGGCTGTCAGCACGACTCGTCCCTTCCCGACATGAGCCATCCGGTCCAGGAACTCGCCGCTGATCGGAACGCGCTCTCCCGCCGCCTTGGGGTCAAACGGAGATCGCCCTCCGGCCGCACCGCTGAAGCAACTATCGAGTAGGACCACCACCCGCTCCGGTACAAGCCGGCGGAGGATGTTGGTGATCTCATCCATCTCCAAAGCGGTGCTGTAAAGATCGGTCCGGCTGGTGTCGTAAGGGAGGAAGTATTTGCTGAGCCCGTCGGGATCGAAGCTACCGGTCACGCGGTCCCGCATGCCGTGGCCGGCAAAATAAAGGACCACGGTGTCACGGGGATCGTTCGCCTGGCCCGCGAGTTGGGTCCCGAGAATGCTCTTGATCTCCCGCAAGGTGGCCTGTTCATTGGTCCGCAGAAAGATCTGGTTTGCGGGCAACCCAAATGTGTCGCGGAAATAGTCATATATCGCGCGAGCATCGGCATCGGCGTAGCCCAGACTGGGGATCGAAGGATCCTGGTATTTGCTGACGCCGACGGCGACCACCCAGATCCGTCCCACCTCGCGGTCACGGTTCAAGGACAGTGATCGCGCGCTGCGCAGCCCCTGGCGGGTGACGACGACCACTTCGAAACGGTTTTCTCCGTCCGCGAGTTGCACCCGGAGCTCATACTGCACGGCCTGCAGCCCGCCGGCTGTGCTCACCAACCGCCGGGCCGCTTCGAGCGGGAGAAGCCTCTCGTTCTGGGTCAAGCGCACTTCGGTCAGCTCCACAGGCGACTGCACCTCGAAGCGCAGGACGACGGTCTCCGCTGTCACGTGCTGGCCCGGAGTGTTTTGCAGGAAGGAGATGGTGGCCGACGCCATTGGTGCTGGAACAGACGCCGGCCGCGTCGCCGGTTCTTCGGACTGCGGGGCCGCGATGACCGAGGCCGTCTCCTCGGCCACGGCGATCTGAATAGTCCGGGAAAGCTGTGGGAACTCTTTCTGCGACAGGATAATATGCACCGGAGCAGGGCCGAGCGCGGCGTTGCGCCGGACATTGATACTCAGGCTCGCCAGCGGCGCCGACGAGCCAGGCTCGACGACGCCGACAGCGATCTTTCGTGAGCGGACTGGAACGCCTCGTTCATCCAGCAGATCGACGCCGGACATCTCCGAGGTCGCTTCGACGACGACATCCTCTGCGCGAAGCGCACCGGAGTTGCGCAGCCGGAGGACTATCTCACTGGCGGTGCCTCGAATAACTGAGGCAGGCGTCTCCGCCTCCAGGGAGAAATCGGGCCGGAGAGCATGAAAGGCAAAGGACACCGGCTCCTTGCTTGCCGAAAAATCCTGCTGTGAAACCACCAGCGAGAAATGCAGGTCCCCTTCGGGCCGATCGAGCCTGTATCCGCGAGGCACCTCGAAGGCGAAACGTTGCGCCGTCCCCTCCGCCTGCGCGGGCAGATCGCCGACCTCGAGCACCGCGGGCTGCGGAACCAGCTTGGAGTCGTCGGACTCGATCGCGATACGCACCCCCCTGGCCGGGAGCTCTCCGCGGTTGGTCGGCGTGACGGCCACTTCGATCCGCTCGCCGTTGTTCACTTTGCCGTCCCGGTTGCCTGTTGAGCCTGCCGAGCCGCCATCGTAGAGACGGTAAGCCAGCTCGATCGCGGGGCGCTTCAGGAGGGTTTTCCATGTCTGCTCCTTGGAGGCAGAGGCCACCTGAGTACCACGGGCGTCCACTGCCTGGAACGTCAGGGAGAGCTCGGACACCAAGACGTTAATCGGGAGGCGAAACAGGAGCCGCGCCTCCCCGACCCCGTTCGCCGCGATCCGGGGAAGCACGATTTTCGGTTCCAAGATTTCGGCCATCCCCTTCGGCGACGCCATGGTGACCGACACACCGGCGGCCTCCCCCGCTCCAGCATTGCGGACCCGAATCACTGCTTCAATTGTTTCGCCATTGCCAGGCTGGCCGTCACCGTCGCCCTTGGCACGGCCAGAGCGGTCGTTCAGGGTGACGTCTGCGATCTCCAGCTTTGGCGGGACGAGCTGCCCAGTAGCCAGCTCGAAAAGAACAGGGCGGGCTCCGTAGCCGCGCTTCTCGGTCATCTCAATCCGGAGCTTTGCCAACGCCGAGCGGAGGTCGAGGGTGCCGGTCAGGGGTACCGACACTTCCTTCTGGCTACCTCGCGCAATGTCCCCCACGCTCATCTCTCCTGGAGTACCTAGCCCGCGACTGTCCCCGACCACCCTGAGGCGAACATCAAGAGCAGGCCCCGGGCCTTCATTGCGGACTCTAAGAACGAGCCTGGCAGTCTCGCCAGCGTCGAGCCGCCCGTTCGGCAGCAAGCCGCCACCATCATCAAAGCTCGCTTCCGTCACCAAGGTGCAAGGCCGCGCATTTTTCTCCACGAGCTCAGCTACGCGGCGGTTCAGTAGAGAGGACGCCAGGAGGCGCTGCAAGAGTGAGCCAGCATCCTCGCTTGTTTTCTGGGTCGACCAATGAAACTTGTCGCTCTTGCCGCTCCCGATAGCCTCGACGAGATCCATTCCCGTCAGATCTCCTTCCTGGATTGCAAGACTCGCCCTGAGCGCGAAGCCGAATCTTGAAGTCGCACCTCGAAGTTCCCATGTAACTGTGCGGAGGTCAGCTTGCAGCACGACATCGAAAGTGCCGGGGCTCGGAGCCGAACGAACGACCTCGCATCGTGGAAAAATCCGACGGATGGCTCGGGTGAGAGCCTCCGCAAATGGAGTTGCAAAGTCCACGTCGACTCGGATGATTCTCGCTGACGGATTGTCCCACCAGCCCATGTACCAGGAGGTGTTCCCCTGCAGTATCTCGGGCGGGAGATACAAAGCGACACGAAGATTTCCGTCCCCGTCCAGGGACCGATCAGGCATGGTTATGGCGACCTGAGGGATCGTCCATTTTTCAACCTTGATGATTCTGCCTTTCACGGTGGCGGTCTCGATCTTGACCTCTTCTGGTTCACGCACTTCCTCAGGCGACCCGATCGAGGCAATCGTGATTAAGTTGCCCGCCAGCGTCCCGATAACCGTCACGGGATGACCGAGGTTTTCCCGGGCAAGGTCCGGCCGGTCAAGCTCGTAGAGCCTATTGTCCTGGCTGCTGTAGAGAACCAGCTTGACGCCCTTCTTGAAGCACTTCTCTGCGCATTCCTTGTGCTCAGCGTTCGCTCCCTTAGCACCGCAGTGGTCGTCGGTGATCCAGCCGTTCCATCTTTCTGCCCTGGCAGCGCCCTCCGAGGCCACCTGCGCCGAGGCTTGAAGTGAGGGAAACAGCAGCGCGAATACCAGCAGCCGGGGCAACATTGGCAAACCTCCTACGCAGAGGCCGAGCGCCTGTAGCGATCGACAGTACCTGAGGATTTTCGCCAAGGCGGCCGCCGTGGTAATCGATTGCAAGTCAGCGCCGATGCACTGCGCCGCGGCCGATCAGGATCTGGCCAACCAGGTCCGGCTCCTTGAGCTTCGGGTTCTGCTTGCCGCGCGTTGCCTGCCCGACCTTTTTCGAAATGTAGGCGTAGACCTCGTGCACGTCTACGTCGCCGTCTCCGTTCAGGTCCGCAGCGCCGTGTAGCCCCTCCAGAAGGTAGTACGTGAATACGCCATGGCCGAAGTCGGAGCTTTCCTGGGCCGACTCGTCCGGCCCGCTGGCCGTGAGCACGACTCGTCCCTTCCCGACATGAGCCATCCGGTCCAGGAACTCGCCACTGATGGGAGCGCGCTCTCCCGCCGCCTTGGGGTCAAACGGAGATCGCCCTCCGGCCGCACCGCTGAAGCAGCTATCGAGAAGGACCACCACCCGCTCCGGTACAAGCCGGCGGAGGATGTTGGTGATCTCATCCATCTCCAAGGCGGTGCTGTAGAGATCGGCCCGGCTTGTGTCGTAGGGGAGAAAGTACTTGCTGAGCCCGTCGGGATCGAAGCTCCCGGTCACTCGGTCCCGCATGCCGTGGCCGGCAAAGTAAAGGACCACGGTGTCGCGCGGGTCGTTCGCCTGCCCCGCGAGCTGTGTCCCGAGAATGCTCTTGATCTCCCGCAAAGTAGCTTGCTCGTTGGTTCGCAGGAAGATCTGGTTTGGCGGCAGCCCGAATGTGTCACGAAAATAGTCATAGACGGCCCGGGCGTCGGCATCGGCGTAGCCGAGACTGTGAATCGAGGGATCCTGATATTTGCTGACTCCTATGGCGACCACCCAGATGCGCCCTACTTCAGGGTCATGAATAAGTGCCAGCGACCGCGCGCTGCGCAGCCCCTGGCGGGTGACGGCCACCACTTCAAATCGGTTTTCTCCGTCCGCGAGTTGCACCGGGAGCTCGTACTGCACGGCTTGCAGCCCCCCGGCTGTGCTCACCGACCGCCGGGCCGCTTCGAGTGGGAGAAGCCTCTCGTTCTGGGTCAAACGCACTTCGGTCAGCTCGGTGGGCGACTGCACCTCGAAACGCAGGACGATGGCCTCCGACATCACATGCTGGCCCGGAGTGTTCTGCAGAAAGGAGATGCTGGCCGGCGCCGTCGGCGCGGGAGCGGGCGCCGGCCGCGCCGCCGCTTCCTCGGACCGCGGCGCCGCAATGACCGAAGCCGCCTCCTCGGTCACAGCGATCTGAAAGGTCCGGAAAAGCTGTGGAAAATCTTTCTGCGACAGGGTGATGCGCACCGGCGCCGAGCCCAGCGCAGCGTTGCGCCGGACACTGATACCCAGGCTCGCCAGCGGTGCCGGCGAGCCCGGTTCGAGGACGCCGACAGCGATCTTCCGGGAACGAACCGGAACGCCTCGTTCGTTTAGCAGGTCGACGCCTGTGACCTCCGAGGTGGCTTCCACGACGACATCCTCAGCGCGCAACGCACCGGAGTTGCGCACACGGAGGACCATCTCAGCGCTGCTACCTCGGATGAGCGTAGTGGGCGCATCCACCTCCAGCGCGAAATCGGGCCGGATAGAATGGAACGCAAAGGACACCGGTTCCTTGCGCACCGGGAAATCCTTCTGGGAAATCACCAGTGAGAAGTGAAGGTCTCCTTCGCGCCGATCGAGCCCGTACCCCCGAGGAATATCGAAGGAGAAACGCTGCGCTGCGCCTTCCGTTTGCGCGGGCAAATCGCCAACCTCGAGCATTGCAGGTCGAGGGACCAGAATGGGGTCGTCCGCCTCGACCGTAATACGCATCCCTCGAGCTGCCAACTCGCCGCGATTGGCCGGAGTCACAGCCACTTCGATCTTCTCACCGTTGTTCACCTTACCGTCCCGGTTGCCCGCCGAGCCCGCCGAGCCTCCGTCGAAAAGACGGTAGGCTAGCTCGATTCCAGGACGCTTCGTTTGAAGCCTCCACGCCTGCTCCTTTCTGGCCAAGGCCACCTGCGGGCCCCGCACGTCGGCTGCCTGAAATACCAGGGCCAGATCGGAAGCCTGAAGAGCAATCGGGAGGCGAAACAGAAGCCGCGCTTCCCCGACTCCTTCCGCCGCGATTCGGGAGACGACGACTTTCGGCTCTAGGATTTCGGCGGCACCTGTCAACGAAGCCATGGTGATCGACACATCGACAGCTTCCCCAACGCCGGCATTGCGGACCCGCACGATCGCTTCGATGGTTTCGCCATTACTGGGCTGGCCGTCGCCGTCTCCCTTGGCCCGTCCGATGCGGTCATTTAGGGTTACGTCTACGATTTCCAGCTTCGGAGGCAGGAGTCGACCAGTGAGTAGCTCGAGGAGAACAGGTTGAGCCCCATACCCCCTATTTTCTGTCGTCTCGAGGCGCAACGTTGCCACGGCGGAGGAGAGGTCTAAGCGGCCAGCGACGTGTAGCACCAAGCCCTTGGCTTCACCCGCCGCTAAGTCTCCAGCGGCTCCATTTCCCGAAATCACTACCTCTGGTCGGTCAGAGATGACCTGAACTGCGACTTTGTAGGCCGGCCCTGGGCCTTTGTTGGCAATCTGGACCATTAAGTTGGCTTCTTCGCCTGCGTCGAGGCGACCATTAGTCTGAATCGCAGCATTGTCCTCGAAACGGGCCGTAACAACGAGCCCTGCTGGCAAGGCACGAGGCTCGGCAAGCTTCTTTAGGTTGTCGCGCAACCGTTGGCTATTCTTGGCATTTTTGACCAGGTCATCAAAGGCCTTAAGTAAAGCTCTGGAGCCGAAGCCTTTCCAGGGGCTGGCTTCAGTCCAACGAAAGGGTAGAATGGAGATTGGAACCTTCCCGTACCCGTCTACGACATCGATTTCTCTCCCGGTCGAATCAGAAATCGTCAATCTTATATCAACTTCAAAATCAGTCACGTAGTGAATAGGCTGCTGCCTTTCCACCAGAGTGGTGATCATCTCACTCCGTAATCGAAGATCTGCAGCACCCACCTCGTCCCCATGAGATATTGTCATCTGCGGAAACAGAGCCTGAACGATCTCGGAAAGTCGTGCCGCGAAAGCCGCTGCGACTCCGACATGGATATATTCTACGACTGCATCCTGGGCCAAGCTTGGGTCTCGACTTAGCTCAACTCGTGGGCACGCAATATAGACATACCCTCGCGCCCCTAACTTTCCCTCCTCGTACAATTGTTCAAACTTAGGGGACTTTACACTGAGGCCACAGACATCAAAATCCAGGGCCGCTCGGTCGGCAGGAAGTTCAAGCCGGATCTTGACCTGCTCGTCCAGCGGCTTCAACCTTGCCGACATTTTTGGTAGCCGGACATCGGATCGTCCTTCTACCTGGACATAGGCAGGAAAAGCCTCTTCGTCAGACTGATCCTGAGGAGACGCCGACAAAACTGACGCAACAGAGATAGACCAAATGGCGAGAGAGAGCCAAAGCAGACTAATCCGATCGCGAAGGAGCTGAAACATAACGCCTTGGTAAACTGTGGAGAGGAGCCTTTCCTTCCGAAGCTAGTTCCTCAGATGAACAGCCTTGCATCCGGAGAGAACGGCAATAAGTCCCCTACCGCTTCTTCTCATAAGGCAACCCCAACGCCCGCGGCGGCCGGGACAGCCCGATGAACCCGGCCAGCACCACGATCGTCAGCACGTAGGGGATGATCTGGATGAACTCCACGGGGATCGGCGTGACGCCCTGCATCTGGATGGTGACCGCTTCGGCGAGGCCGAAGAGGAGGCAGGCGAGCATGGTCTGGACGGGGCGCCATTTGCCGAAGATGAGGGCGGCGAGGGCGATGAAGCCTCTGCCGGCGGACATGTTGCGGGTAAAGAGTGACGATTGGCCGATCGAGAGATAGGCGCCGCCGATGGCCGCCAGGGCGCCGGAGAGGATGACGCCGGCGTAGCGCACGGCGTCGACGCGGATGCCGGCGGTGTCGGCGGCTTCGGGGTTCTCTCCGACGGCGCGCAGGCGGAGGCCGAAGCGGGTGCGGTTGAGGACGTACCAGGTGATCGGCACCAGGGCGAAAGCCAGGACGATGGGCGCCACCGGCAGGAGCTGGTCCTTGGGGATCTGCGGCGTCGCGCCGGTCGACTCGAAGAGGGCTCCGGAGAGGAGCGCCGGCAGGCCTAAAAAGAGAATGTTGATGGCGGTGCCGCTGACGACCTGGTCCGCTTTGCAGGTGATGCAGACGAAGGCGTGGACGAGGGCGGTCAGCATGCCGGCGAGGATGGCGGCGGCAAGGCCCAGCCAGGGGTTGTGGACGAAGTGCGTCACCACGGCGGCGGTGAAGGCGCCGGCGAGGAGCATGCCTTCGAGGCCGATGTTGATCACCCCGGAACGCTCCGACCAGAGGCCACCGAGAGCCGCGAGAAGCAGCGGCGTGGCGAGCCGGATGGTCGAGAAGAGGAGCGCGATCTTGAAGATGTCACTCATGACCGTTCAGATCCTCAGATCTTTCCCTTGAGCCGGCTGCTGCGCCAGCCGCGGAAGAGCGCCTCGGAGGCCACGAACAGGATGATCACCGCCTGGAGCACGAGCACGAGGTCTTTCGACACGTGCTCGGTGAAGATGTCGACGAACAGCGCGCCGCGCAGGAAGGCGCCGAAGAGGATCGCGGCGAGGAGCACTCCCACGGGATGGTTGCGCCCGAGCAGGGCCACGGCGATGCCGGTGAAGCCGAAGCCGGACGAGAAGCCATCGTAGTAGCGGTAGCGGTAGCCCAGCACCTCGCCGATCCCCACCATCCCCGCGAGACCGCCGGAGACCGCCATGGCGATGATGATCTGCCGCGCCGTGGAGATGCCGCCGTACTCGGCCGCCGACGGGTTGGCGCCGGTGGCGCGGATCTCGTAGCCCCAGCGCGTGTGCCAGAGGAAGATCCAGACGAAGACGCAGGCGAGGAGGGCCAGGAAGAACGACAGATTCAGCGGAATGCGCTCCGGAAAGCCCGGCAGGAGCTTGCCCAGGCGGGCGATGTGGGTGCCGTCCGGGATGGTCTTCGTCTGCAGGATGGCGTCGCCCGGCGTCTTGTAGTGGTACTGCGTGAAGTAGGAGGCCAGGGCCACCGCGATGAAGTTCATCATGATGGTGGTGATGACCTCGTGGGCGCCGAAGCGCGCCCGCAGCACTCCGGGCACCGCGCCCCAGGCCGCGCCGGTGAAGACGGCGGAGAGGCAGCAGAGCGGGATCAGGAGCCAGGGGGAGAGGCCCGCGAAGGTGATGCCGGCCCAGGCGGTGGCGAAGGTCGCCGCCACGAGCTGCCCCTCGGCTCCGATGTTGAGCAGGCCGCAGCGGAACGCCACCGCGACCGCGAGGCCGGTGAAGATGAGCGGCGTCGCGTAGAACAGCGTGTAGCCGATGCCGTCCGGCCAGGAGAGGGCGCTGCCGATGAGCAGCGCGTAGGTCTCGATGGGATCGTCGCCGATGAGCAGGATGACGACGCTGCCGACCAGGAAGGCGGCGGCCAGGGCGAGGAGCGGAAAGATCAGGGGACGCAGGAGCTTCATAAATTGATTCTCAGGGGACCCCACCCGTCATGAGCAGCCCGATGTCCGCCGTGGACGTGGCCGCCGGATCGACCTCGCGGACGATCTTGCCCTGGTGGACGACGAGCAGCCGGTCGGACAGCGCCGTCACCTCTTCGAGCTCGGCCGAGACGAGGAGAATGGCGCAGCCGGCGTCGCGCAGGGCGAGGAGCTGGCGATGGATGAATTCGATGGCGCCGATGTCGACGCCGCGGGTCGGCTGGGCGACGAGGAGCAGCCGGGGCTGGAGATCGAGCTCGCGGCCGATGATCAGCTTCTGCTGGTTGCCGCCGGAGAGGGCGCGCGCCGGCAGCGTGACGTCCGGCGGGCGGACGTCGAAGTCGCGGACGATGTGCTCGGCCTTCTTCGCGATCGCCGCCTGATCGAGCCATACGTGGCCCGGGCCGACCGCGACGGGCGCGCCGTGGTGGAAGCCCAGGATGGTGTTCTCGGCGAGGTCGAAGTCGAGCAGGAGGCCGCGGCGGTGGCGGTCCTCGGGGACGTGCGCGATCCGCCGCTCCTTCCGCTGCAACGCATTGAGGCGGGCGATCTCTTCGCCGGCGAGGAGCACGGAGCCGGTGATGCGCGACGGCGGCACCAGACCGGCGAGCGCCTCGATCAGCTCGGTCTGGCCGTTCCCCTCGACCCCCGCGACGCCGACGATCTCGCCGCCGTGGACGGTGAACGACACGCCGTCCAGCGGACGCGCGCCACCGGGCGCCGTCACGGTCAGCCCCTTCACTGCGAGGACGGCGGCGCCCGGCTGGGCCGGCGTCTTCTCGACGCGCAGCAGCACGTCGCGGCCGACCATCAGGAGAGCCAGCTCGGCGGCGTTGGTCTTTTTGGTCTCCCGGTTTCCCACCACCTTGCCGTCGCGCATCACAGTCACCTCGTCCGAGATCGCCAGCACCTCGGAGAGCTTGTGGGTGATGATGACGACGGTCTTCCCCTGCTCGCGCATGCGGCGCAGGATGGCGAAGAGCTCGCTCACCTCTTGCGGCGTGAGCACCGCGGTGGGCTCGTCGAGGATGAGCAGGCGCGCCTGGCGGTAGAGCGCCTTGAGCAGCTCGACCCGCTGCTGCTGGCCGACCGAAAGGTCTTCGATGCGCGCCCGCGGATCCACCTTGAGCCCCAGCTCCTCGGAGAGGGCGCGCACCCGCGCCTCCGCGCCTTTGAGGTCGAGCGAGACCGCGCCCCCGGGCTCGGCGCCGAGGACGATGTTCTCGGCCACCGTCATGGTCTCCACGAGCATGAAGTGCTGGTGGACCATGCCGATGTGCAGGTCGATGGCGTCCTGCGGGCTCGCGATGCGCCGGACGGAGCCGTCGAGCAGGATCTGGCCGTCGTCCGCGGCGTAGAAGCCGTAGGCGATGCGCATGGCCGTCGACTTGCCCGCGCCGTTCTCGCCGACGATGGCATGGATCGTCCCCGGCTCGACCTTGAGGCTGACGCGGTCGTTGGCCAGGACGTTGCCGAAGCGCTTGGTGATGTTCCGCAGCTCGATCATCGGCGCCGGAGTCTTACCCTCTCTTTGATAGCACGGGGAGGGTATCCCGAGCCGATCGGCAAAGGCAAGGCGGGGCCTCACCCCCATCCCCTCTCCCATCGCCCTCCCAGCCCCCGGGAGAGGGGCGCCACCGCCCGTCCCCGAACAATGGGCCATGCTCTCCCCCTCTCCCGGTCGGGGGGAGGGCGATGGGAGAGGGGGCCGGGGGGTGAGGCCAGGAGGCGACGACTCTGAAGAGGAGTGAGGTACCATCTCGTCATGGCAAGAGAGCACGCCGTCATCTTCGAGCACGAGCTGCGAATCCCGACCGATGCCTTCACGGAGGAGGGCTTTGCGGATTGGTTGGCCTCGGAGAGCTTCCCGGAGACCGGGCGCATCGATTTTCTGGCGGGCGACGTGGAGGTGGAGATGAGCCCGGAGGATCTGTATACGCACGGTGTGGTCAAGACCGCCGTCGTGCTGACGCTCGGCGATCTGATCGTCCGCAGCGACCTTGGCGACGTGTTCACCGACAGCACCAGGGTCACATCGCGTTTCGCCCAGCTCTCCGCCGAGCCGGACGTCGTCGTGGTCTTCCGCGAGACCCTTGAAAGCGGACGCGTCCGTCTCGTATCCACGCTATCCAGAGAGGCGGACCGGTACGTGGCCATCGAGGGCGCCCCCGACCTGGTCGTCGAGGTTGTGAGCGACAGCTCGGAGAAAAAAGACACCGAGCGCCTTCCTCCTCTCTATGCTCGGGCGGGCATCCCGGAGATGTGGCTCGCCGATGCACGCGGGCAGGAGATCCTCTTCACGATTCTCACCCTGGATGGCAATCGGGACGGCGGCTCCTACCGGGCCGTTCCTCCCGATGCGGACGGCTGGACCGCTTCGCCCCGCCTGGGCCGCTCCTTCCGGCTCGTCCGCCGCCGGCTCGATCCTCTCCCCTGGCGCTACGTGCTCGAGCACCGGCCGTAGCCGGACAGCTTCGCCCTACTGCGCCATCGCGTCGGTGACCTTGATCTCGCCGCGGATGATCTTCTGCTTGGCGGCTTCGACCTCGGCGATCACCGACTTCGGGATCAGCTTCTCGTTGTACTGGTCGAGGGCGTAGCCGATCCCTTCGTTGTCCAGTCCGTAGACGTGGATGCCGCCTTTGAACCTGCCCTCGACGCGGTCGCGGACGATCTGGAAGACGGAGCTGTCGACGCGCTTGACCATGCTGGTGAGGACGTGGCCGGGCTTGACCCAGTTCTGGTTGGAGTCGACGCCGATGACGTATTTGTCATATTGCTCGGCGGCGTCGAAGGCGCCGAGGCCGGAGTTGCCGGCGGCGGCGAAGAGGACGTCCGCGCCCTTGCCGATCTGGGCGACGGAGATCTCCTTGCCCTTGCCCGGGTTGTTCCATGCCGCGTCGGTGACGCCGACGTAGTTCTGGATGACGCGGATGTTCGGATTGACCGACCGCGCGCCTTCCTCGTAGCCGGTGGCGAATTTGTGGATGAGCGGGATGTCCATGCCGCCGAGGAAGCCGAGGACGCCGGTCTTGGAGACGCGGGCGGCGATCATGCCGACGAGGTACGAGCCCTCGTGCTCCTTGAAGATCAGGGAGGCGACGTTGGGGAGCTGGCTGACACCGTCGACGATGGCGAAGTCGAGCTTCGGATAGTCCTTGGCGACCTGCTCGATGATCGGAGTCTGCGAGAAGCCGACGCCGATGATGATGTCGTAGCCGCGCTCGGCGAAGGCGCGGAGCGCCGGCTCGACCGAGTTGGGATCGCCCGGCTCGGCGTCGCGCACCACGACGGGCAGCTCCCGCTTGGCGCGCTGGACGCCCTGCCAGGCGGCGGCGTTGAAGGAGCGGTCGTCCTTGCCGCCGGCGTCGAAGACGATGCCGACGTGGACTTTGTTCTTGTCATCCGCCGAGCGGCCGTGCGTCCGGCAGGCGGAGCCGGCCAGAGCGAGAGCGAGGCTCAGGAAGAAGAGGAAACTCCGACGGCAGCGACGACGGCCTCTCATGATGGCAGGGGGAGGCTACCCCGAGCGCACCGGCAAAGGCAAGGGAGGCCCAAAGCCGGCTAGCGCGGCGGCGGCGCGCTGCTTTCCTCCGGCGTCTTCTTGTCATCCTGGGCTTCGCTCTTCTCGTCCCCCGCCTGCCCGTCTTTCTTCTTCTCCCCGAAGAAGTGCTGGAAAGCGCCACCCTTCGGCGCCGCAGTCTGGGCCACGGGCGCCTTCTCTTCCTTCTTCTTCTCGAGCTTCTTCGCCGGTTTCTGCTCCGCCTCTTTTTCCGGCGCCTGTGCCTGCGCCTCCCGGGCTCCAGCGGGACGTTCCGGGCTGCTCTCGCCGAACAGATGCTGGAAAGCGTCTCCCTTCTTGACCGGCTCGGCCGCGGGCTCCGGGGCGGCCTGAGCGACTGGGGCGGGCTCGACCGGCGTCGGCCCCGGAATGATCTCGGGGCCCTTCTTCATCGGCTTCATCGGCGGTGGCGGCGCCGGCGCTGCTTCCAGGGTCACCGGCGGCTGCGGCGAGCCGATCGCGCGTGCCTTGTAGTCCCGCGCCTCCTCCGCGCGGCCCAGCTTCTCCGCCGCCATGGAGGCCCACAGCCAGGCGCTCGGGTTGCCGGAGAGGTCGGCGCTCTTGCGGAAGGCGGCCAGGGCGTCCTCGGGGCGGTCCAGGCCGGTCAGATCGGCGACGCCGAGCTGCAGCCAGGCTTCGGCCAGCGCCTCGCGCTCTTTCTGCGGATCGAGGGCCGCGGTGGCGGCGGCGAGGTGCTCCGCCGCGGTGCCGTAATCGCGGCGGGCGAGCGACTGCCGGCCGAGGGTGAGCTCCCGCTCTCCCGGGCTCTCCGCCCGCAGGGTGATGGCGACGAGAAACAGGCTGGCGGCGAGGACGAAGAGGCGGCGTGGCATGGCTTTCCTCCTGGGATTCTCTCCCGGATCGGGACCATTGTAGCAGCCCGGCGTCTCTTGCTTGGAATAGGGGTGGGGGGTATAGTGTTCTCCAATGCAGAGCGTGCTTCCGACGCTTTTGAGGAGGGTACGGCGATGACGACGATGGATGGGGTGGTGATCGCGGCCGGTACGGCGATGGTCGCCTGGATCAACTGGTATTTCTTCCTGGCGAAGCGCCCGGCGGCCAGCGCGGCGATCGGGGCCGGCGGTGTCCAGGAGGTCACGATCACCGTGCAGGGCGGCTATGCGCCGTCCGAGGTGCGGATCAAGAAGGATGCTCCGGTCCGCCTGGTCTTCGACCGGCAAGAGACGTCGGGCTGCTCGGAAGAGATCGTGATCCCCGATTTCGGGATCCGCAAGTTCCTTCCCGCGTTCCAGAAGACCACCGTCGAGCTGCAACCGATGCGCACTGGAAGCTACGACTTCACCTGTGGCATGAGCATGCTCCACGGCAAGCTCATCGTCGAAGGTTGAAAGGGGGCGAACCATGGAAACGATGACGATGACCCGACCGGCGGCCGGCGAGAAGATCACCATCCCGGTCTCCGGCATGACCTGCGCCGGCTGCCAGGCGGGTGTCCAGAAGGCTCTGCAACGGACACCCGGCGTGCTCGACGCGTCGGTCAATCTGATGATGGGCAACGCGGCGGTCACCTTCGATCCCGGCGCCACCTCGCCCGCGGCGCTGGTGGCGGCCATCCAGGAGACCGGCTACGGCGCCGAGCTGCCGCGCCCGGAGCGCACCGCGTTCGACGAGCAGGAAGCGCGCGACCGCGCCCAGGAGGAGGAGTTTCGCGACCTGCGCCTCCGGGCGCTGGTGAGCGGCGCCGCCGGCGCTCTCGCCATGCTTCTCTCCATGCCTCTCATGGTCTCCGGCGCGCACAGCCTGGCAGAGCACGCCGGGCCGGTGGCCGATCCGTTCATGCGCTGGGCCATGACGTCGATGAGCCCGGCGCTGGAACGACTGCTCCCCTGGCTCTACCGGCTGGATGCGGGCGTCCTGTCCTGGCTGCTGCTCGCCGCGACGGCCGGCATCATGGCCTGGGCCGGGCGGCATTTCTATACCCGCGCCTGGGCGAGCTTCCGCCATCACTCCGCGGACATGAACACGCTGATCGCCGTCGGCACCGGCGCGGCGTTCCTCTACTCCCTGGTCGCCACCGTGGCGCCGGGCTTCTTCCTCCGCCACGGCCTGGCGCCGGACGTCTATTACGAGGCGGTGATCCTCATCATCGCGCTCATCCTCACCGGCAACACCCTGGAGGCGCGGGCCAAGAGCCGCACGGCGGACGCCCTGCGCGCCTTGATCTCCTTGCAACCGAAGACGGCACGCGTGCTGCGCGACAGTGCCGGGAAAACAACGGAGGCCGACCTGCCGATCGCGGAGGTGCGCAGCGGCGACACGGTCGTCGTCCGTCCGGGCGAGCGGGTGCCGGTGGACGGCGAGGTGCTCTCGGGCGGCAGCGCGGTCGACGAGTCGATGCTCACCGGCGAGTCCATGCCGGTCGAAAAAGGTCCGGGCGACCGGGTGATTGGCGGCACCATCAACCGCACCGGCGCCTTCCGCTACCGCGCGACCACGCTGGGCGCGGACAGCGTCCTCGCGCGCATCGTGCAGCTCATGCGCGACGCCCAGGGCTCGCGGGCGCCCATCCAGCGCCTGGCCGACCGCATCAGCGCCGTGTTCGTGCCGGTCGTCCTGTCGCTCGCCGTCGCCACGTTCGTGGTCTGGTTCGTCGCCATGCCCGCGGAGGGCGCGCCGCTGGTGCGCGCCTTCGCGGCGGCGGTGGCGGTGCTGATCATCGCCTGTCCGTGCGCCATGGGGCTCGCCGTGCCCACGGCGGTCATGGTGGCCACCGGACGCGGCGCCGAGCTCGGGCTTCTCATCAAGGGCGGCGAAGCGCTCCAGCGCGCCGGAGACCTGACGACGGTCGTGCTCGACAAGACCGGCACGGTCACGGAAGGGCGACCTGACGTCACCGATGTGGTGCCGGCCCCCGGCTCCACGCTCTCCGCCGGCGATCTGCTCCGTCTCGTGGCCTCTCTGGAGGCTTCATCGGAGCATCCGCTGGCCGACGCGATCGTCCGTCACGCCCGCGAGGAGCTGGGGCTGGCTCTCGCGCCGGTGGAAGGATTCCAGTCGATGACCGGCCGCGGCGCGGTGGGCGTCGTCGAAGGCGCCGCCCTGGCGGTGGGCAATGAAGGTCTGATGAACGAATACGCGGTGCGCGTCGATCCGCTGCGCGAAGCCGCCGAGCGGCTGTCGTCCGAAGGCAAGACCGCGGTCTATGTAGCGGTCGACGGCGCCCTGGCCGGCCTGCTGGCGGTGGCCGATCCGGTCAAGCCGACGTCCCGCGCGGCGATCGAGAAGCTGAAGAAGATGGGGCTCACCGTCGTCCTCCTCTCCGGCGACGACCGGCGCACCGCCGAGGCGGTGGGACGCCAGGTCGGCATCGAGCGCGTCGTGGCGGGCGTGCTGCCGGAAGGGAAAGTGGCCGAGGTGCAGCGTCTCCAGAAGGCAGGTGCCGTCGTCGCCATGGTGGGCGACGGCATCAACGACGCCCCCGCTCTGGCGCAGGCGGACGTCGGAATCGCCATCGGCGGCGGCACGGACATCGCCGTGGAAGCCAGCGACATCGCCCTGCTGCGCGGCGACCTCGCGGGTGTGGCGGCGGCGATCGAGCTCTCCCGGCGGACGATGCGGACGATGAAACAGAACCTGTTCTGGGCCTTCGTCTACAACGTCGTCGGCATCCCCATCGCGGCGGGAGCTCTCTATCCCGCCTTCGGCCTGCTCCTGTCGCCGGTCCTGGCCAGCGCGGCCATGGCCTTCAGCTCCGTGAGCGTGGTGGCCAACAGCCTCCGCCTGCGCCGCGCGCGGGCGTAAACGAGAAAGGAAGCTTCATGGCAGACGAGACCCAGACCCTCGCCGGCAACTGCGGCTGCGCCGTCCGCGATCACCCGGAGGATCGCAAGGCGGTGGGTGTCGATCCCGAGATCAAAGAGAGCAATCTCAAGCGCCTGCGGCGGATCGAGGGGCAGGTGCGCGGCCTCCAGAAGATGATCGAGGAAGACCGCTACTGCGCCGACATCCTGACCCAGGTCTCCTCCGTGCAGGAGGCCCTGCGCTCGGTGGGGCGGGAGCTGATGCGCAACCATCTCAAGCACTGCGCGGCCGGAGCCATCCGCGCTGGCGCCGGGGAGGCCGAGGAGATGTACGACGAGCTCATCGAGCTGATTTACAAGCACAGCCGGTGAGCTCGTCGATCCGTCGAACCCTCTAGTTCTGGAACGGCGTGTTCTCCGCGAAGTACTCGTGGCTGTCGGCGTTGTTGATCGCCTTGTTCGGCGTCTTCGTCGCCAGCCTCTTGCAAGCCGTCTGGCCGTAGGCGTAGTCGCTGGTGCCCGCGACGACGGTGAAGTGGCTGGTCTCGTGGACCAGCGTGCCGGCCTTGGAGTCGGTGCCGGTCGCCGGCGCCGCGAAGAAGGCGCCGCAGAGATGGACGTGGTAGGGCTGGTTGGAGTAGACGAACGCGTAGAGGGAGTTGTCCGACGCGCAGTCGCAGTCGAGCTGGAAGACCTGGCCGGCGAAGGCGTTCTTCAGGCTGTTGTAGTGCGACTGGACGGTTGAGTAGTGCGCGCTGGTGTAGGCGCCGAACCAGGTGATGAAACGCGCGTCCGTCGAGCGCGACGCGGTCGGCAGGCCGACGAGGAAGTTGTACGACTCGGTCGAGTAATTCTGGGCGTTGGTCAGGGCGTTCCCGATCGAGGTGATATTGGAGTTGGAGCAGTTGAGATACGTCGGGGTCAGGGCCTTGTTCCCGGCCGCGCTCGCGGCAGCCGCTTCGAAGACCGGCTCCTCACCGCGGAGAGCCTCGCCACGGAGAGTCACCGCCGCCGTGTTGGACTCCAGGGCGTCCACCAGGCTCAGGACCGTCTGGCCGCGGCGGAAATCCTCGCGCACCACGTCGATGCCGGACGCCTCGTAGCGCACGGTGTAGTTGCCGGGCTGCCGCATGTCATAGACCGCCGAGAGATCGAACGTCGCCGACACGCTCTCACCCCCCGGAATGCGCACATAGTCCGTCGCCCGCGGCGCCGCGCGCTTGGCCAGGCGGCCGGTGTAGGCGACCCGCTCCCCGTCGCGCTCGACGACGAAGACGTCGTTCTCGAAACCGGCGAGAGGTGTCTTCCACTTCAGGACGAGAAGATCGTCCGCGCCCTGGTTGGCGAGCGAGAAGCGCACGTTGACGCCCTCCGCCATGGTGAGCTCCGCCTTCTCCAGTGTCAGGCGGGGCGCGAGAGCCGCGCTCCCCAGCGATCCGGCCATCGCCGGGACCGCCGCGACCAGGCACGCCAGCGCGCTCCAAAAGATCTGCTTGCGCATGAACCCTCCCTTGCCACAATCGATTCCAGCAAACATTGCAGGAACCTCCAACCGAGGTGGTACTACAGAAGAAGGTGTCCGGAACGCGCCAGACGGGACAGATGGGGGCCGCTTGCGCTCTCACCGCCACGCGAACAACGGCTGCTCATAGTGGGCGACACGGGTCGCCCGGCCGCGTGCCCCCACCTCGGCGAATTGGTGGAGGATGGCCGCGGTCGGCGCATAGAGGAGACCTTCGGGACGAGACAGGGAGAGGGCGAGAACCGGCCGTTCGCTCTGGGAGATGGATTGGAGGACGACGGCGTCCGGAGCGAGGAGCGCCTCCAGGGGGACGAGATCGATCCGCGCCACCTCCGAGGGGTCAGGCCGCAGCGGCGCCGCCGAGCCCCAGATCACCACCGGCGTGATGACGAAGCCGGAGCGCGTCGGGTAGTCGTCCAGGCAGCCGAGGATGTGCGCGGGCGGCAGGGTGAGGCCGACCTCTTCCTCCAGCTCGCGCAGGGCCGCGGCCTCGGCGGTCTCGCCGGGGTCGCGCCGGCCGCCGGGACAGGCCCACTGGCCGCCATGGCGCCGCAGGCCCGCGGCGCGGACAGTGAGGATGATCATCGCCTCGGCTTCCTCATCAGGGGCGTCCGGCACGACGACCACGGCGACGGCGGCCGAGCGGCGCCCATCCAATGGAAGAGCGCGGCGTTCGAAGCTCTCCAGGTGGCTCAGCAGAATGGCCCGCAGGCGGTCGTCGAAGCGCATCGATCCTGCCCCCCGGGCCTAACCTCGCGGCCGGAAGCGGGAGGCGGATTTGCTGAGCGCCTTGATGCGCTGCTTCTCGCGCAGGCGGGAGACCTCGTCCTGCTTGACGCGCAGGTGGCGCAGCTCGAGCTGGAGCTTGCGGTAGCTCTCCAGGCGCGCGGGATCGAGACTGCCCTCCGCCATCGCCGTTGCGACGGCGCAGCCCGGCGTGCCGTCGTGGGCGCAGTCGTTGAAGCGGCATTCCCCGGCCAGCTCCTCGATGTCCGCGAAGGTGGCCAGCATCCCTTCGTCCGCCTCCCAGAGCTGCAGCTCGCGCATCCCCGGTGTGTCGAGGAGGAGGGCGCCGAACGGCGTCAGGAAGAGCGCACGGTGCGTCGTCGTGTGGCGCCCGCGGTCGTCGCCCTCGCGCACGCCGCCGGTCTTCTGCTCCTCGCGGCCGAGGAGATGGTTGATCAGGGTCGATTTGCCGACGCCCGACGAGCCGAGGACGCTGACGGTCCGGCCGGGCCGCAGATAGGACGTCAGGACCTCGATCCCCAGGCCTGTGCGGGAGCTGAGCGCATGGACCGGCACACCCAGGGCGATCTCCTCGACCTGGCGCACACGCTCCGCGAGATCCTCCTCGCTCTGCGCCATATCGGCCTTGCTGAGGACGAGGACCGGCGCGGCGCCGCTCTCCCAGCCCGCGGCGAGATAGCGTTCGATCCGCCGCGGGTTGAAGTCGCCGTCGAGCCCGGTCATGAGGAAGACCGTGTCGACGTTGGCGGCGATCACCTGCTCATCCGTGCGCGAGCCCGCCACCTTGCGGGAGAACTTGCTCCGGCGCGGCAGGATGGCGCGGATCAGCCCCGGCTCGGTGAGGGACGTCGGCGGACGCACCGCCACCCAGTCGCCGACCGCGGGCGATTTCATCCCCTCCTCGCCGCGCTCGCCATGCCACAGCCGCCCCGCCGGGGAAGCCGTCATCTCCGGCGCCTCCGGATCTCCGGTCGCCAGCTCGTACACCCCCCGCAGCTCGCGCATGACCCGCCCCGGGACGAGCCCCTGCTCGCCATACGGCGCGAAATTCGCGGCGAAGAAGTCGCCCCAGCCGAGGCCGGCGAGGGTGGGAGGGGAAGGGAGAGAGGTCATGCAGAGAGCATGATACAGCTCCGGGCGGCCAGAAAGGCGTAATGGAAAAGCATACAAAGCCCGTTAGATACGGCCCTGAGTCGCAGAGCTCTTTTCTGGAGTAACGACTCCACCGATTCGGATCACAATTTTTCGAGCACCCTTTCCACGGCAAGACTCATGGCTCGGGTGAGATCTTCCTGATCTTTGAGCACCGCCGCCGTCACCTCCGGCGGCGCCTGTCCGGGATCTCCGGCGGCGAACGGCGGATCAGGAGCGTACTGGCAGTCGAGCTGCGCCGCCATGCTCCGGGCGGGACCCGAGATCAGCCTCACGAGCTCCAGCGCGAGATCGATCGAGGAGGAGACGCCGCCGCCGGTGAAGCGGTTGCCATCGATCACCCAGCGCGGATAACCCGCGGCGACGCGGACGTCGGGGAACAGAGCCAGATTCTCGCGCTGGCTCCAGTACGTCGTCGCCTCGAAACCGTCGAGCAGGCCCGCCGCGGCCAGGAGGAACGAACCGGTGCACACCGAGCCCGCATAGCGTGCGCTCCCACCCACCTCGCGCACGAAGTCCAGGAACACGGAATCCTGCATCACCTCGCCGACCTTGCTGCCGCCTCCCGGCACGAACAGGATTTCGATCGCTTTTCCGCGGACACCGTCGAACGTGTCGCCCGGCAGGACCTGCACGCCTTCGGTGGTTTTGATCGGATCGCAAGTCGGCGCGGTCCAGATTGGCTTGAAGCCGGCGAATGCAAACACCTGTGTGGCTCCGGCAAAGTCCAGGAGGGTGCAGCCGTTGTAGAGAGGGAAGATGACCGTCGGTCTCATTTATTTGAGATAACCGAGTGAACGCAGCTTCGTGATGTGGTTCCACTCCAGATAGGTTGCACCCAGAGAGTCGTCGCCGGCGACGAAGCGGGCGCGCGCCTTCTTTCTCTGGTCGAGCTCGCGCTCTCCGAGCGTGCGGAGGGAGGCGACGATGTCGGGATGCGCGGTGGCGAGGTTGCTGGTTTCGCCGGGATCGTGCTCCAGGTCGTAGAGCTCGAGGGGGGGGCCCGATTCGGGCGTAACATTGCGGGCGACGATGAGCTTCCAGGGGCCGCGGCGGACGGACCAGCGGGATTGGCCGTGGAGGATGACGTCGGCGAGGAGGATGGGACGCTCCGCCGGGGCTCCGTCGAGGCGCGGGGTCAGGTCGAGGCCCTGGCTGTCCGGCGGCTCGACGCCGGCCTGGCGGAGCAGGGTCGGGAAGAGGTCGACCATCTGGACGGGACCGCGGAGGACGGCGGGAGCACGGCCCGGGATGCGCAGGAGGCCGGGGACGCGGAGGAGCTCCTGGTAGAGGGTGTGACCGTGATCGCCGTTCGGCTCGTAGGCCCACTCTTTTTCATGGTCGAGGCGGGTCCAGAATTCCTCGCCGTGATCGCTGACGAGGGCGACGACGGTGTCGTCGTCGAGACCGAGGTCGTGGAGGCCGGCGAGGAAGCGGCCGATCTGGCGGTCGGTGTAGGCGATCTCGCCGTGATAGAGCGCCTCGTGCCAGTGGCGGTCCGCCGGCGGCGGGATGGGCATCTCGGGCCGCCGGTCGGCGAAGCAGCCGAGGGGGCCGTGATAGTCCGGCGCGAAGCGGCGGGAGACCTCGTTGCACTCTTTCTCGGGCGGCTCGTAGGGGTTGTGCGGATCGAAAAAGTGGAGATAGAGGAAGACGCGGCGGTTCGGGGCGTAGCGCTTCAGGCCGGCCAAGGCGCGGTCCACCAGCACGCCCGCTCGTTCTTCCTGGGAGACGTACTCGTCGAAGCCCTGCTGGAGCCCGAAGGCGGGGTTGACGTAGATGTTGTGGTAGACGCCGAAGGTGTAGAAGCCGCCATCGCGCAGCGTCTCCGCCAGGGTGCGCACGCCGCCGGTGAGGCCGGTGGGCGCGTAGCGGTCCATGTCATAGACCACGCCGGCGCCGTGGGTCTGCGGTTGCAGGCCGGTCATCAGCGAGGAGACGCTGGGCAGGGTCCAGGGCGCCGGAGAGTAGAGCTCTTCGAGGCGCACGCTCTGCGCCGCGAAACGGTCGATGTTCGGCGTCAGACCCTCGCGGCTGCCGTAGGCTCCGACGGTGTCGGCGCGCAGGGTGTCGACCAGGATGACGACGAGGTTCTTGCCCTCCTTGCGGCCGGGCGTGAGGATCACCGGATCACCCCACAGAGCCACCCCTTCCGGCAGCGGCCGGCCGTTGCGCGTCGCCTCGACTTCCAGAGACAGCTTGCCTCCGCCTCCAGGCAGCTCCTTGCGCAGCAGGTGCCAGCCCTCTTTACCGCCGCCGTCCAGAGCCTCTTCCAGCCACAGCTCCCGCCTGCCGCCGTTCTCTCTCCAGGCGCGGAAGACGGCGCGAACGCCCGGCTTGTCGTACTCCGGGACCAGGCCGAGCCAGGCCTCCAGCACCGCGCCACCCCGCAGATGCCGCAGATCCTCCGGCAGCTTCACTTCGATCTTGCCGAGCCCCGGCATCGCGGGCCGGCTCTCGCCTTTCAGCGACATGGAGCGGTAGGGATCGGTGGCGGGTACACCCGTCAGCTCCAGGACCTCCAGCCGCCCGGCGTCGACACCGAGGCGGAGGATCTCCACGCGTCCGGTCCAGTACGCCTCGCGTTGCAGATCGATCTCGTAGGAATGCTCCTGGCCGTCCGGAGCGACCGGAAAGCTCAGGGTGCGGAACGGTGGAAAGCCGTGGTCGCCGGCCAGCTTCCAGGCCAGCGTCGCCATCGACGAGCTGCCGCGCGCGCGCAGCTTCAGCCGGGCGATCCGCGCCGCGTTGAGGCCGGCGGGCTGCTGGTAGGGCGCTTCCGGAGCGGCGGCGCCGGGTGGCAGGGACGGCGGCGCGGCGATCTTCTCGCTCTCCACCAGGGAGCCGAGACGGAGGAGGCGGCGGGGGGTGGAATCGCAGGCGGTGAGGAGGAGGGCGGCAATCAGAAAGAATCGCAGAAAAAATCGCCTCACGCTACAGCCGCCCCTGAATCCAACAGCCGCCCAGAACCCGGGTGCCCTGATAGAAGACGGCGGCCTGGCCGGGGGTGATCCCGCGCTGCGGCTCGGCGAAATCGATCTCCACAGCTCCGTCTCCGAGCGGACGGATTCTCGCGCGGACGCCCGGATGGCGAGAGCGGATGCGCACGGTGGCTTCGATAGCATCCGCTTCGATGGGATCAGCTTCGATGGGATCAGCGCCGATCCAGTGCAGCCGCTCGCCGCGCAGGCCGGGCGCCAGCAGATCCTCCACCGGCCCGACGACGACCCGGTTCTCCTCCGGCTCGATGGCGAGGACGAAGAGCGGGCTCTTGGCGGCGAGCCCCAGGCCCTTCCGCTGGCCGACGGTGTAGCGGTAGTAGGGCTGCCCCGCGCCGAGATCCGCGCCGGCGGCATCCACCAGCCGGGAAGGCTGAGACAGTGTCTGGTCCGAAAAGCGCTCCGCGTAGCGATCCGGAAACTCGGCCACCTGCGCCTCGACGAATTCGCGCACGCCGCCGGCGACGAAGCAGACCTCCATGCTCTCGCCCTTCTCGGCGACCACCAGGCCGGCGCGGCGGGCCAGCTCGCGCACCTCGGGCTTGCTCATCGCGCCGAGGGGAAAGAGGGAAGCGGCGAGCTGCTCCTGGGTCAGCTCGAAGAGGTAGTAGCTCTGATCCTTGTCCGCATCAGCAGCGGTGTGCAGCTCGGGGCCGTCCGGACCGTCGAGAATCCGCGCGTAGTGGCCGGTCGCCACCCTTCCGGCTCCCAGCTCCCGCGCCCTCTCCAGGAGGAGATCGAACTTGATCCAGGTATTGCAGCGCACGCAGGGGCTCGGCGTGCGGCCGGCGAGATAGTCGGAGACGAACGGGTCCACCACCTTCTCGCGGAACTCGCGGTCCAGGCGCAGCGTGTAATGGGGAATCCCCGCCTGCTGCGCCACCCGCTTGGCGTCGCCGAGATCGAGCGCGCCGCAGCAGCGGCCGTTCGCCTCGACGCCGGACTGGTCCCAGAGGAGCATCGAGAGGCCCACGACGGGCCGGCCCTCCCGGGCCAGCAGCCAGGCGGTCACCGAGGAGTCGAGGCCGCCGCTCATGGCGACCGCGATGAGATCGTCTGTTCTCTCCATCATGATGTCTTTCCGACGGTCTTTCCCGCGGTCTTTCCTGCGGTCTTTCCTGGGACCAGGGGCGAGAGACGGCGGAGCTCGGCCACCTCCCGCTCCAGCACGCTGAGAAACGCCTCGACCTCTTCCGGCCGGTTGGTCATTCCGAAGCTCACGCGGAGCGACGAGAGCGCCTCCTCCTGCGACATGCCGATGGCGAGGAGCGTCTTGCTCGGCTCCACCGTGCCCGAGGAGCAGGCCGAGCCGGTGGAGACCGCGAAGCCGGCGATGTCGAGGCGGATGAGCAGCGATTCTCCCTCGATGCCGGAGAGGGCGATGTGGGAGGTGTTGGGCAGGCGCGGCGAAGCCGTACAGTGGAGGATCGACCCCGGCACCCTCTTCAGCAGCTCCGCCTCGAAGCTGTCGCGCAGGGCGGCGAGATGCGCCTGCCGCTCCGGCAGCTCGGCGAGAGCGGCGGCCGCGGCGGCGCCGAAGCCGGCGAGGGCCGGCACGTTCTCCGTGCTCGCCCGCCGCCGCCGCTCCTGGCTGCCGCCCAGCAGGAAGCTCGAAATTTGGGCTCCCTGGCGCACCCAGAGGGCGGCGGCACCCAGCGGGCCATGAAATTTGTGGGCGCCGACGGTCAGCGAGTCGACTCCCAGCTCCCGCACGTCCACCGGGATCTTGCCCACCGCCTGCACCGCGTCGCAATGCACCGCAATCCCGCGCTCCCGGCAGGCCGCGGCGACCTCGGCGACCGGCTGCAGCGTGCCCAGCTCGTTGTTGGCGAGCATCAGGCAGACCAGGCGGGTCTCCGGCCGCAAGGCGGCGAGGACCGCCGCGGCCGGGACGACGCCGTCCTCGGCGGGAGACACCCGCGTCACCTCGAATCCAAGCTCCTTCTCCAGCCGCGCCGCCGCCTCGCGCACCGACGGGTGCTCGATGGCCGAGATCACGAGGTGGCCTTTGCGACCGGCATGCCGGGCGGCGTCGAGGACCACGGCGTTGTTCGCCTCCGTGCCCGACGCCGTGAAAACCACCTCCGGCGGACGCGCGCCGAGGAGCGCCGCGACCTTCTCCCGCGCCTCTTCCACCGCGTTGCGCGCCTGCTGGCCGAAGCGGTGGATGGACGAGGGATTGCCGTGCTGCTCGCCCAGCCACGGCAGCATCGCCGCCCGGGCGGCGGGGTGCAGCGGCGTGGTGGCGTTATGATCCAGATACACAAAAGCCATGGCGGGAGTATTGTAACCGGAGGACTCTTCCGGCACGGCACGAGAGTTGAATCAGCCAGGTGTCTTTGAGTCGCGTCCTCGAAAGGTGAGCCCATGCGCGCAGTCCTGATCCTGTCCCTTCTCTTTGCCCTGGCTCTTCCAGCCGCCGCGGCCGACGCGCCGGCCGCTCCACCGGCAGCCAGCCCCGCCAAGCCGGCCGAGGCGAAGGGGAAGGAGACCGCGGCGCCCGAGAAGACCGGGCAGAAGGATCAGAAAGCCCGCAAGCTGACCCGCCGGGAGCAGAAGGCGGCGCTCCAGAAGCTGGACCAGAAGTACCGCGACTGGCTCGCCGAGGTGGACGTGCTGATCACCCCCGACGAGAAGTCGGCCTTCCTGAGCCTCGACAAGGACTACCAGCGCGATGCCTTCATCAAGCGCTTCTGGGAAGTGCGCGATCCGTACAAAGGGACGGCGCGCAATGAATTCTACGACCGCTGGGGCCCCCGCGTCGAAGAGGCCAAGGTGCGCTACGGCAACCTGATCGACGACCGTTCGCGCATCCTGCTCCTGAACGGCGATCCCGCGGTCGTCTACACCTCCGACTGCTCTACCCTCCTCTGGCCCCTCGAAGTGTGGTTCTACGCCGGCAGCGACCGGCTCGGCGAGGAATTTCTCGTCATCTTCTACCGCAAGTGGGGAGCCGGAGCATTCCGCGTCTGGAACCCGCTCGAAGGCGTGGACGCCCTGTTCATCGAGCCCACCGGCGGCCGGGGCGGGCACAGCATCAGCGAGATCTCGGACGGCTGCCACAACGGCGACAAGCTCGCCGGCGCCATCTCCTGGGTGGCCAGCCGGAACATGGAATACTCGATGATCCAGCAGCGCTTCGAGTCGAAGCCGGCCGGGCCCGGCGGCGAGTGGGTCTCCTCCTTCGGCTCCTACTCGACCGACCTGCCGGCGGACGCGGCCCCGCTCAAGGCCAGGCTCGACGTCGACTTCCCCGGCCGCCACCAGAACCGCACGGTCCTCCAGGGTCTCGTCACGGTCGCCGCGGCCGACGCCGGGCTGGCGACTCTCGGCGATCACCGCTCCTTCGACTTCCTGATCAACGGCGAGATCCTGCAGGACGGCAAGCTCTTCGACAACTTCCGCTACAAATTCGATTTCCCCGGCACGGAGACGGCGCTGCCGATCCTCTTCCAGCGCTACCTGCGCCCGGGCGACTACACGATGATCGTCCGTCTGGAGGACATCAATTCCGGCCGCATCTTCCGCGAGGAGCGCAAGCTCACCGTGCCGGCGGTCGACAAGGCCATGCCCGCGCCGCCGGCCACCGACGTCGACACCGCCACCGCGGCCCTCATCGCCGAGGCCAACGCGGCGATCTCGAACGGCGAGACCACCGTGAAGCTCATCCCGCCGCACGGCGAATTGCAGACCGGCATGCTGCGCTTCGACACCCTGACCACCGGCGCCGACATCGCCGGCGTCACCTTCGCCCTCGACGGCAAGCCGGTGCTCACCAAGAAGAAGCCGCCCTACAGCGTCGAGCTCGACCTCGGCCCGCTGCCGCGCACCCGCAAGCTCGCCGTCACCGCTTTCAACCAGGCGGGCGCCGAGCTCGCCGGCGACGAGCTCCTGGTCAACGCCGCCGGCCACCGTTTCAAGGTCCGCCTGACCGAGCCGCGCCGCGGACAGAAGTACGTCAAAAGCCTCCTCGCCCAGGCCGAGGCCGACGCGCCGGACGGCGATTCGATCGAGCGGGTGGAATTTTATCTCAATGAGGCCAAGATGGCGACGCTCTACCAGCCGCCCTACAGCCAGCCGATCATCCTGCCCAAGGACCAGGCCCTCTCCTACGTGCGGGCCGTGGCCTACCTGGCCGACGGGAGCTCGACGGAGGACCTCGTCTTCGTCAACGCGCCGGACTACCTGGAGCAGCTCGACGTGCAATTCGTCGAGCTCTACGCCTCCGTGCTCGACCGCGCCGGCCACCCGGTCGCCAATCTCAAGCAGAAAGATTTCACGGTGATGGAGGACGGCAAGCCGCAGGAGATCGCCCGCTTCGAGCGCGTCACCGATCTGCCGATCCATGCCGCCGTGGCGCTCGACGTCTCGGCGTCCATGGAGCCGAACCTGGCGAAGGCGCAGCAGGCCGCCCTCCGCTTCCTCCAGAGCATCATCAAGCCGAAAGACCGCGCCGCGGTGGTGACCTTCAACGACCATCCCAATCTCACGGTGAAGTTCACCAAGGACGTGGGCGAGCTGGCCGGCGGCCTGGCCGGCCTCAAGGCGGAGCGCGGTACGGCTCTGTACGACACCCTGGTGTTCACCCTCTACTACTTCAACGGCATCAAGGGGCAGCGCGCCCTGCTCCTGCTCTCCGACGGCAAGGACGAAGGGAGCCGTTTCAGCTACGAGGACGCCCTCGAATACGCGCGGCGCGCCGGCGTCACGATCTACACGATCGGCCTCGGCAAGGAAGTGGAAAAGCGGAAGATGGAGAAGATCGCCGAGGAGACCGGCGGGCGCAGCTTCTTCATCCAGAACGCCACGGAGCTCGACGCGATCTATGCCACCATCGAGCAGGAGCTCCGCTCGCAATATCTGATCGCCTACCAGTCCGGCAACACCACCGGCGCCAACGAGTTCCGTACGGTGGATCTCAAGGTGTCGCAACCGGGAGTCGAAGCGAAAACGATGCGCGGCTATTACCCATAGGGGAACGGATCATGCGGCTTCTCGCCATCGTCGCGGTCGTTGCGGTCGTATGCCTTCTGCTGCCCCTCGCCGCATCCGCCGCGCCGGCCGCGCTGCCGGAGAAATACCAGCAATGGCTCCTCGAAGTCGCTCCCATCCTCAGCGTCGAGGAGCGCGCGCTCTTCCTCTCTCTCACCAAGGATTACCAGCGCGACTCTTTCATCGACAGCTATTGGAAAGGCCGCACCGAAGCGCGCCGGCACTGGGAGGCCAAGGTGGAGGAGGCGAAAGCGCTCTTCCAGGGCGACCTCACGGATGCGCGCGCCCGCTTTTTCCTTTTGAACGGCCCGCCGGAGGAGCGGCTCACGTCCGACTGCCCCCTCGTCCTGGTGCCCGTCGAGGTCTGGTTCTATCCTTCAGGCAGCGATCAGGTGAACGAGGCGTTCGTCGTCGCCTTCTATCAGAAGTGGGCGTCGACGCCGTTCCGCCTCTGGCGCCCGGACGACGGCTACGACGTCCTTTTGGCCACCGGCGCCTTCGATCCCTCCGGCGGGATCGGCGCCTGCGGCGACCCGGACAAAGCGCGGAAGATCAGAGCCGGCTTCGCCTGGATCGAGGGCCAGGGCATGCACGGCGAGATCCTGCAAGCGCGCATCGACCCGCTGCCACCCAAGAAGGCCGGCGAATGGGTGAGCACGTTCAAGTCCTACTCGACCGACGTGCCGGCGGACGCGCCTGCCCTGCCCGGCCGGCTGGAGGTCAGCTTCCCCGGCCGCCGGCAGAGCCGCACCGTGGTCCAGGGGCTGGTCACGGTCGCCGCCGCGGACGCCGCCGTCTCCCGCCTCGGCGAGCACCGCTCGTACGACTTCCTGCTCACGGGAGAAGTCGTGCGCGACGGGACGCTCTTCGACAGCTTCCGCTACAAGCTCGATTACCCGCCGGATGCAGGCGCTTTCTTCCCGCTCGTCTTTCAACGCTGGTTGCGGCCGGGCGACTACACCCTGATCGTCCGCGTCGAGGACCTGGGATCGAAGAAGCTCTTCCGCGCCGAGCAGCCGCTCTCCGTGCCTGCCATGGAGAGGGACACGCCGGCGCTCGCCGCGGCGAGCGCGGATCCCGAAAGCGCGCGGCTGTTCGCCCAGGCCCGCGAAGCCCTCGGCGGCGAGGACGGCCCGGCGATCCGGATCGTCCGGCCGCAGAGCGAGATGCAGACCGGCATGCAGCGCTTCGACACCCTCACCACGGGCGGCGTCGCGGGCGTCACCTTCACCCTCGACGGCAAGCCCGTGCTCACGAAGCGCAAGCCGCCGTTCAGCGTCGAGCTCGATCTCGGCACCGTGCCGCGCACCCGCACCCTCCTCGCCACCGCCTTCGGCCCGGACGGCGCCGAGCTCGCCCATGATGAGCTGACCCTCAACGCCGCCGGCCACCGCTTCCGCATCCGCCTCATGGAGCCGCAGAGAGGCAAGCGCTACAGCGGCAATCTGCTCGTCCGCGCCGAGGTCGAGGCGCCCGAGGGTGAAAGTCTGGATCACGTCGAGATCTTTCTCGACGAGACCCGGGTCGCCTCCCTGTTCCAGGCTCCCTGGGTCCAGCCGGTGACGCTTCCTCCCGACCAGCCGCTGGCCTACGTGCGGGCCGTCGCCTATCTCGGAGACGGCAGCTCGACGGAGAACCTGGTCTTCGTCAACGCGCCCGAGAACCTGGAGGAGATGAACGTCGACCTGGTCGAGCTCTACGCCACCGTGCTCGACCGCGACGGCCATCCGGTCACCGATCTCGCGGCGCAGGACTTCACCGTCCTCGAAGACGGCAAGAAGCAGGACGTCCTCCGCTTCGACCACGTCTCCAGCCTGCCCATCCACGCCGCCGTCGCGCTCGACGTCTCGGCCTCCATGGAGGCGAATCTCGGCAAGGCGCAGGAAGCCGCCCTGCGCTTCCTGCAGCGGACGATCCGTACCAAGGACCGCGCGGCGGTGATCCCCTTCAACGATCACCCGACCCTGGCGGTCAAATTCACCAACGACCTCAACGTCCTGGCCGGCGGCCTCGCCGGCCTCAAGGCCGAGCGCGGCACCGCGCTCTACGACACCGTCGTCTTCACCCTCTTCTACTTCAACGGCATCAAAGGCCAGCGCACCCTGCTCCTCCTCTCCGACGGCAAGGACGAAGGGAGCCGTTTCAGTTGGGAGGAGACCCTCGGCTTCGCCCGCCGCGCCGGCGTCACCATCTACGCCATCGGCCTCGGCGATCAGGTCGAAAAGAAGAAGATGGCCAGCCTCGCCGAAGAGACCGGAGGCCGCGCCTTCTTCCTGAACGACGCCTCCCGCCTCGACGAGATCTACGCTCACATCGAAGACGAGCTGCGCGCGCAGTACCTGCTGGCGTATCAGTCCAGCCAGAGCGGCGGTGTTGGAGGGAGAGGAGCGAACGTCTTCCGGACGGTCGACGTGCAGGTCGGGAAAAAGGGGCTCGAGGCGAAGACGATCCGCGGGTATTATCCGTGAGGGCTGCTCAGATGCGAAACCTGATCCTCGCAGCGTTTCTCTTGCTCTTAAGCCTCGGAGCGCAGGTGCTCTCTGCTCAAGAAGCCCAGAAGACGCCTGCCGCGGAGGACGCTCCTCCGCTCCAGACGGGCGAGGGCGTCAGCCGCCCGAAAAAGATCTCCGGCGAGCCTCCACGTTACACGGAGATCGCCCGCAAGGCCGGAGTGCAGGGCGTGGTCATTGCGGAAGCCATCATCGACGATCACGGCAACATAACCGATGCGCGGATTCTCCAGGGCCTGCCGCTGGGGCTCAGTATGTCGGCATTGGAGACCCTCAAAACCTGGAAATTCGAGCCTGCGGTCTTCGAGGGGCGGCCGGTCAAGGTCTATTACACTCTGACCGTAAACTTCAGGGTCGAGGGAATTCCGACCTACGGTCGCCAGTTCCGCAAGTTCCTGGTGGCCAATACCGACTTCGCAATCGCCATGGCCACTCTGCGCTACCAGGACGCCGCCCAGCTCCTCGACCGCCTGGCGGCAGAGCAGCCGACCGCTCCGGAGGTCCCGCTCGCCCGCTGCTACCTGCTTCTGGAGCAGGGGAGGCTGAAGGAAGCCTGGCAGGAAGCCCGGAGCTATCACGGCTCCGATCCGTTCGAGCTCCCCTATGTCGTCGGCTCCTTCGCCGCGAGAAAGGTCGCCGAGGACAAGTCCTTGAGCCCGGAGGCCCGCGCCGAGATGATCGAGCTGGGTCTCCAGGCGGAGGCCCGGGCGATGACCATCAAGACAGACTCCATCATGCCGGTCTACTACAAAATTCAACTGCTTCGGGAAAAAGCGAAGATGACGTCCGATCCGAAAGACCGGAAGGCCCTGACCGCCGAGGCCGATCAGCTCCTGAAAAGGGTCAATAAATTCTACTCCCAGAAGGGGCTCAGAGACCTGTTTGCATCGGACAACTAACGCCGCGGCAAGAGAGCACCGTTTTGGCCGTGCAGTGAGCTGGCCAGGGAGCCTCCGACGACATAGGGGACGTCGAGCTCTTCAAGGATCCGCGTCACCTCCAGAAGGACCTGGAAGGCCTCGTCCGGACTGACCAACCTCAGTAACCCTCGACCTCAGGGTCCCAACCGAACGCCGCGATCATCGTCTCGCGGTCCAGCCACAGAGCCGCGAGCCGGAGGCGCATCTCGCGCTCGGACAGGTCGGGACCATACCGCGCCTGAATCCGCATCGCGGCCATCCGCTGGGCGGCCCGGTTCAGATCGAAGACCTGCCGGAGCTTCTCGACCGCAGGCATCCGGCGGTAGCCTTCCAGGAGAATCTCCTCGATCTCCGGCGGGGTATCTGGGGACTGGGTCCTCATCGGTGGCCTCAGGACCGAAGGTACCACAGTCGCGGGAGGGCGGATCTCGGGTGTGCAGGCCCCGCGTTTTCAGGGCCGAAGGTCCGGCCTTCCTCAGACCGGGGCAACGCCCTGGGGGCGGGCGGCCGAATGAGGAGCCCGAACCAGTTTTTCTGGATGCTCCTTCTGGATCTTCATATAGTTTGGCCACCAGCCGATACGGATCGTCTGTGGCACCCTTCCTTGAGAGGCGACTCGCCCCGGCCGTGGCGGCCGTTGCGGTGCAGCCGCCTGGAAGGAGTCGTTCCATGCTCTTCCGTGCGTGCCGTCGTTCCGCTGTCGTGTTGATCCTCCTCACCTTCTTTGCCCCGGCCGTTCTCAGGGCCGCTCCGGCTCGGGAGGCCGAGCCGGTTGTGGCGGCGCGAGCCGGCGGTGGCTTCTTCGAGCTGGTCCGCAGCGCTCTCTCCGCTGTATGGAACGCGGCGACTCTGAACGGAGACAACGGGTCGATCTTCGACCCGAGCGGCGATCAAGCCACCGGCGACAACGGATCGATCATGGATCCGAGCGGCCGCTCCTGATCCGCTCCCGGGCCGGGGCTCTCACTCCGGCCCGGGTTTTTCTCCGACAGGTGCCACGCTGAGCCGGTCTGCGGCAACTTCTCTTCTGAGAGAGCTCTCACTTCCAGAGGAGGGATGACGCATGGAGCACGAGCACCTGAATGCCGCGACCTTGGACGAGCTGCTGGCCCTGGACCGCACAGAGACCCAGAACCGCAGCCTCCTCCACCAGATCGCCGTCTGCCCGGAGTGCGACAAGGCCGGCGGTTGGCTTCTCGATCTCTACCGGGCAGGCGCTCTTCCTCTGCGCTTCGGGGTGGTCGATGCCGAATTGGCGCGATCCCGGGCCGAGGCGCCAGCCCTTTGGGAGCGGCTCGAGCCGCACACCCATCAGGATCGCCTCGCCCTTGTTCGAGGCGACCGAACGCTCCTGAGCTGGGGTCTCGCGGAGCTTGTCGCTCGGAGAAGTGAGCAGATCGCACCGGAGGATGCCGGTCTCGCGGTCGAGATGGCCGAGATCGCGGTGGTCGTAGCCGAGGCGTTGAAGGACGAAGAGCCCGCGGAAGCTCGCTGGGCTTATCAGCTCCGGGCGTTCACTTGGAGCCATCTCGGCAACACCCGGCGGGTAACAGGCAACCTTGCCTTCTCTGAACAGGCTTTCGGGAACGCGGACTCGTGGTGGGCTGCCGGGGTCGAGGCGATCGGCGACGTCCTCGGGTACGAGCCCGTGATCCTGGATCTGAAGGCTTCGTTGCGGATCGCCCAGCGGCGTTTCGATGAAGCTCTCTCGCTTCTCGATCAGGTCACCGAAATCTACCGATTCGGAGGTTCGGACATTCAGGACTCCCATCTCGCCGGGCGGGCTCTGGTCAAGAAGGCGACAGCCCTTCTCGAAAAGGGCGAGACGGGACGGGCCATCACCACCCTGCACGAGGCTGAAACCCTGGTCGATCCGGAGCGCGAGCCGCGCCTTCTCTGCTGCATCCGCCACAACCTCGTCGATAACCTCACCAAGGCTGGCCGCTTCGCCGAGGCTCATCCTCTGCTGGACGAGTTGCGGGAGCTGGTGCAGGCGCACGGCAGCCGGCTCGACCAGATGAGGGTGCGGTGGGTGGAGGCGCGGACGGTGGCCGGGTTGGGAGATCGCGTGCGGGGCCGCCGGGGGCTCGCGGCGGTGCGGCAGGAGCTGCTGGCGGAGCCGATCGTCTATGACGCGGCGCTCGTGACTCTGGAGATGGTCGTGCTCGATCTGGAGGATGGGCGGACGGCCGAGGCGAAGGAGCTGGCCTCCGAGATCGCGGAGGTATTCGCGGCGCAGCAGGTCCACCGCGAGGCGCTCGCCGCTCTCCTGACGCTCCAGCGGGCCGCCGCGGTGGAGGGGGCGACGGTGTCTCTCGTGCGGGAGGTGGCGGCGGTTCTGGAGCGGGCTCGGCAGGAGGGGTGAGGATCGGGTTGAGCGCGAGGGATTTTTCTCGCGCAAAAACGGCTCGGCTTGTGCGCGACGGATTTTTCTCGGAGAAAAACGGCTCGGCTCGTGCGCGACGGATTTTTCTCGTGCGAAAACCGTTTTTCTTGAGCGCGAGCGGTTTTTCTCGTACAAAAATGGCTCGGCTTGTGCGCGACGGATTTTTCTCGTACAAAAACGCTCAGCCGCGGCTGAAAAAGCCTCACGCCCAGATCCTTCGGCTCGTTCCTCGCCTCAGGATGACTTTGTGGCGCTTGAGCCCTTCAGCTCCGCGATCTGCTTGCCATGCAGACGATTTCGCCATACGATCTGTATAGGAGGGCAGTGGCCCATGCGGACGACTCTCAATGTGGACGACGAAGCTCTGGAGGGAGCGATGAAAGTGGCGCCGGGGAAGACGAAGACCGATGTCATCAATGAGGCGCTGCGGGAGTACGCCCGCAGGCGGCGGGTGCAGGGATTCCTGCAGTTCGAGGGGAAGGTGCGGTGGGACGGCGATCTGGATGAGCTGCGCCGGCGGAGCCAGGAGACTTGAAGGTTCTGGTGGACACTTCGGTCTGGGTGGACTTCTTCAACGGCCATGTCTCGGCGGAGCGGAATGCCCTTTCCGCGCTGTTCGACAGCCCGCATGAGATCTGCACCTGCGGCGTCGTGCTCTCCGAAGTCTTCCAGGGAATCTACAGGCTCCAGGAGAGGGTGCGCCTCGCGGAGCTGTTCCTGGATCTCGAGCTCCTGGAGACGAAAGGCGTCGAGCTCTACTTTCGAGCCGCCGACCTCCATCGCGCGCTCCGCCTGCGCGGCAAGACGATCCGCTCGACGATCGACTGTCTGATCGCCATCCTCGCCGAAGAAAACGGCTGCGCGCTTCTGGCGCGCGACCGGGATCTGGAGACCATCCTCCAGAGCGGAGCGCTCCAACTCTCCCGCTGGCCTCCCGAGACGCCGCCGTCCTGACAGGCACGGAGCCCATCGGCTCCAGGCGGAGGCCCGGGCGATGGCGGCCCGCCGCGGCATCGGTATGATGGAGGAATGCCCCCACTCCGTCGTGCCTCCGCCCTCCTCTCCCTCTTTCTGACCGTCCTCGCCGGCTGCTCGGCCGGCGCTCCCATGTCTCCAAGAGCCCAGGAGCGTCCCGCGCAACGTCCCGCGCTCGTCGTGGTGATCGCCGTCGACCAGCTCGGAGAGGATCTCCTCGAGCGCTATGACAAATTGTTCACCGGCGGTTTCCGCCGCCTTCGCGATCAGGGCATGAGCTTCTCCGAGGCGCGGGTCGACCATGCGATCACGATCTCCCACCCCGGCCATGTCACCCTCGCCACCGGCGATCAGCCGGTGCGGCACGGAATCGTCGACGCCGCTTTTTACGAGGGGCCGCCCGGCGCGCGGAAGCTCGTCGACGCGGTGGCGGACCCCGGCTTTCCAATCGTCGGCGCGGCCGGCCTTCCCGGCGCCTCGCCGCAGAAGATCCTGGTCAGCACGCTCTCCGAATGGATTGCCGCCGCCGATCCGCAGGCGCGTGTCGTCGCGCTGGGCTCCGGGCATCACTCGTCGCTCCTCCACGCCGGACACGCGCAGGGTGACGTCTATTGGTACTCGGGCGCGGTGGGGCGCTATGTGACGTCCTCGTTCTACCGGAAGGACGACGCGGCGTGGGTGACGAGCTTCAATCAGCGGACGCTGCCTCTCTTCATGCAGAAATCGCGGTCGTGGGTGAGCACGGTGCCGGAGGCCGCGCGTGCTCTGGCCCGGCCGGACGATTCGCCCTATGAGGCCCGCGGCAAATTTACGACATTCCCGCACCGCTTCGAGGACGAGGTGCCACCGGCGCAACGGGACGATCCACGGGCTCTGCCCTGGTGGCTCTCGGTGACTCCGCTGCTCGACGAAGCGACCCTGTCTCTGGCGGAGGACGCGGTCCGGGTGCAGGAGCTGGGCCGGCGCGGCACGACAGACATCCTCTCGGTCGTGCTCTCTCAAGTAGGTGACATCGGCCACTGGTACGGGTCGCGGAGCCAGGAGCAGCTCGACAACCTCCTCCGCCTGGACCGCGAGCTCGGCGAATTCCTCGCCTTTCTCGATCAGTCCGTGGGAGAGGGCCGCTATGTGCTGGCGCTCTCGGCCGACCATGCCGCGCCGGACATCCCGGAGCACCGCCGGGAAGCCGGCGAGACGGCCCGACGGATCAGCGAGGCGGAGAGCAAGACCGTCCTGGACGAGGCGCGCACCATCCTGGCCCAGACGGCCCAACCCGGCACGCCGGATGAGATCGCCTCACGGGTGGCCGACGCAGTAAAGCACCACGACTTCGTCGCCGCCGCCATGACCCCGGCGGAGCTCGCCGGTTCGGCCGCCACGGACAAAACGGCCGACCCCTTCCTCGCCCTCTACCGCCACAGTTGGCGGCCGGACCGCGTGCCGCGCTTCCCCTTCTTCACGAGCGCAGACGGGACCTCGGCGATCGGAGAAGCCGGCGTCATGGTCCGCCTGACGGAAGGATCGATGATAGACACCGACCCGGCCGTCCACGGCTCGCCCTACGACGACGATCGCCGCGTGCCGCTCCTCTTCTTCGGCGCCGGCGTCCGCCACGACCGTTCCGCGGAGCCGGCGCGAACGATCGATCTCGCGCCGACTCTCGCCCGCCTGGCCGGTATCCCCGTCCCGCCCGGGCTGGATGGGCGGGCACTGCCGTGGCCTCGAGCGGTGAAGTAAAGGATGGCCGGTATTCCATCCACCGATCAACGGCCTGTTCCACAGCTATAGTAGAGGCATGAAGACGACAATCGATATTCCGGAGGGCGCGCTAGAGGAAGTGCTTCTCCACACACGGGCCAAAACCAAACGCGACGCGGTCGTGACCGCGATCAGTGATTTCAACCGGCGCAGGCGCCTCGAGAAACTCGCCGAGGAGCTAGGGTCCTTCGACAACGTCATGTCCCTCGAAGAGCTTCTCCGGCTTCGCGAGACCGATTGACAGATGGCTGCCATTGCTGATCGACACCTCCGCCTCAGCACTGGGAAAGCCTTCGAGGATCATCCCGAGGCGGAACCGGCGCGAACGATCTCGCGCCGGCCCTCGCCCAGATGTCGGGCTCCGCCGTTAGATGCAATAATCTATGCAGTGCGCATCCGTGCAGCACCACATCCCGCCGCCGACCTCCCAGCACTCCGGCTCGCATCCCCACGCATCGACCTTCGTCTCGGCCGCGAAGTAAACGAGGGCTCCAGCCAGCAGGAGAACAGCCACGCGCACTCTCTTCTTCATCAGCAGGCTCCTTTCAAATCGTTGTTTCTGAAAGAAAACTATACTAGGCGAAGATTCTCATGGTCAAGGGGAAGCTTTGTGACAGGATTCCTCCATGCCGCACGACCTCGGCGCCGAACTCCCCGCGTGGAGTGTTCTCCCGTTCGTGGGAATCCTGCTCTCGATCGCCCTCTTCCCCCTCGCGGCGCCGCGGGTCTGGCACCACCACTATTCAAAGGTGGCGCTCGCCTGGGGGCTGCTGCTCGTCATCCCCTTTGTCTGGGTCTATCGCGGGGAGGCCCTGCACGAGATCCTGCACACGGCGATCACCGACTACCTGCCGTTCATCATCCTGCTCTCCGCACTGTTCACCATCGGCGGCGGGATTTTCATTCGCGGCGGGTTCCGGGGAGCTCCGTGGGTCAACGGCGGCATTCTGCTGGCCGGCACTCTCCTCGCCTCGTGGATCGGGACGACGGGTGCCGCGATGCTGCTCATCCGGCCGCTGCTGCGCGCCAACATGCACCGCAAGAAGAAGGCGCACACCGTGGTGTTCTTCATCTTCCTGGTGGCGAACATCGGCGGCTCGCTCACGCCTCTGGGAGATCCGCCGCTGTTTCTCGGCTTCCTCCGCGGGGTGCCGTTCTTCTGGACGCTCAGCCTGGGGAACGAGATGTTTTTCGTCGCCGCCCTGGTGCTGGCGGTCTATCTCGCCTGGGATACCTGGCTGTGGAAGATGGAGCCTCCCGAGGCCCGTCAGCCTCCGCATCATGGCCATCGGCTGGGCATCGAGGGGGGGCACAACCTCCTCTATCTGGCCGGCGTGCTGGCGGCGGTGATCGTCTCCGGTGTCTGGCACCCCGGCGAGGTGAGCATCCTCGGCATCCCCCTGGGCTTCCAGAACGTGGCGCGCGACGTTTTCCTGGTAGCTCTTCTCTGTGCCTCCTGGAAGACGACGCCGAAGGCGGTCCGCGAGGCGAACGACTTCAGTTGGGGGCCGATCAAGGAAGTGGCGATCCTGTTCGCGGCGATCTTCGCGACGATCATCCCGGCTCTGGCGATCCTCAAGGCCGGAGAGCACGGCGCTCTGGCCGGGCTGATCCGCGGGGTCCGGTCGCCGGCGCAGCTCTTCTGGGCGACCGGCATCCTCTCGTCGTTCCTCGACAATGCGCCGACGTACCTGACCTTCCTGTCGACCGCCCTCGGCCGCCTCTATCCCGGGATGCCGGAGCGCGAGGCGATCCTGCGCCTCATCGCCGAGCACGGCGTGGTTCTCAAGGCGATCGCCACCGGCGCGGTGTTCATGGGCGCCAACACGTACCTGGGCAACGCGCCGAACTTCATGGTGAAGGCCATGGCCGAGGAGGCGGGGGTGGAGATGCCCTCGTTCCTCGGCTATATGAAGTACTCGCTTCTCGTGCTGGTGCCCGTGTTCCTGCTCGCGACCTGGATCTTTTTCTGAGGAGGCGCCGCGGCTCGGCTTCGTCAGATCCAGTCCCGGGGTTTGAGGAACACGTCGTAGAGCCGGGCCTCCGGAGCACCGGGCTCGGGATGCCAGTTGTAGCGCCAGCGCACCAGCGGCGGCAGGGACATGAGGATCGACTCGGTCCGCCCGCCGGACTGGAGGCCGAAGAGCGTGCCGCGGTCCCAGACCAGATTGAACTCGACGTAACGGCCGCGCCGGTAGAGCTGGAAGTCGCGCTCGCGCTCTCCGTAAGGGGTGTCGCGACGGCGGTTGAGGATCGGCAGATAGGCAGCCAGGAAGTGATCGCCGACGCTCTGCTGCAAGGCGAAGGAGCGCCCGAAGCCTTCTTCATTCAAATCATCGAAGAAGATCCCGCCGATCCCCCGCGGCTCACCGCGGTGCTTGAGGAAGAAGTACTCGTCGCACCACTTCTTGTAGCGGGGATAGACCCCCTCGCCGAACGGCGCGCAAGCCTCCCGCGCCACGGTGTGCCAATGCACCGCGTCCTCCTCGAATCCATAGTACGGCGTCAGGTCGAAACCCCCGCCGAACCACCAGACCGGCTCGTGCCCTTCCTTCTCCGCGATGAAGAAGCGCACGTTCATGTGCGTCGTGGGCACGTACGGATTACGCGGATGGAAGACCAGCGACACGCCGAGAGCCTCGAAGCCGCGGCCGGCGAGGTCCGGCCGGTGGACGGTCGCCGAAGGCGGCATCCCCGGTCCGAAGACATGAGAGAAGCCGACTCCCGCCTGCTCGAAGACTTTGCCTTCGGCCAGCACCCGCGACCGCCCGCCGCCCCCCTCCGGCCGCTCCCAGCTCTCCTCCTGGAAGCTCGCCCCGCCGTCCTCCGCCTCGATCGCCGCGCAGATGCGGTCCTGGAGGCCGAGGAGGTAGGTACGGACGGCGGCGGTGTCGGGGTAGGTGATCAAGTCTTTGACCCCGACGCGATGAGACCAAAGAAGACGCTGTCCGTCGAAGGGTCGATTGCTACGCGAAGTCGATCCAGGAATCCCGAATAGCCAAGAAAGGTTGGTCCGAACCAGCCCCGCGAGACAAAAAACGTTGCATCGAATTCTACCGACTTACCCTCGTCGGCGACCATTTCGGTCCTCACTCTCTCCAATCGCCCCTGGATCGACCCGAGACGAGTGCTGATTCTCACCTCTTCTCCATCGCCATCCAGGACTCCCAGACGCTCCGCGACTTCCTGGCCAAGCATGGACCAAGCGGCTCCTGTATCGACCTGCGCAAAATGGGTGGTCGCGAGCCCCTCGAATTTGATCCTCACGCAGATCTTCGCCGTCGACTCCTGAGAATCAGGGATCCGATCGAAAAACGCCGCTTTGCCTGTGGTGAAGGGTTCCCCGCGCCAAGTCAGCATCGCTTAATCGATGCGATG
>Ga0307506_10000001_pt1 | contig 164676 bp, 104 predicted proteins | sample 25_S_MG_FD_202175 | JGI IMG/M metagenome (GOLD analysis project Ga0307506, IMG submission 202175) | Soil microbial communities from Populus trichocarpa stands in riparian zone in the Pacific Northwest, United States - 25_S | ecosystem: Environmental > Terrestrial > Soil > Riparian zone >... | reverse complement strand
GTGGGAGATGGGCGAGGGGCCGGGGGTGAGGTGCGCTTTGTGAGGGCCCCTCGCGGAGTATGATGTCAGGCTCGGCATTGCGCCGAACGCCGCCGTGAGCACACAGAGGATGCCCAACACGAAGTCCATCGTCGTCAAGCGCGCCAGAACGCACAATCTCAAGGGGATCGACTGCCGGATTCCGCATCAGGCGGTGACCGTGGTCACCGGTCCGTCCGGCGCGGGCAAGTCGTCCCTCGCCTTCGAGACCGTCTTCGCGGAGGGGCAGCGCCGCTTCGTCGAATCCATGTCCACGTATGCCCGGCAGTTCCTCGACCAGATGGAACGGCCGCCGGTCGACGCGATCGACAACATCCTGCCGGCGGTGGCGCTGGAGGCCAAGAACGCGGTGCGGAATGCCCGTTCGACGGTGGGGACGATCACCGAGGCGCTCGACGTGCTGCGCCTCCTCTATACCCACCTCGGCGAGGTGGAGTGCGTCAACGGCCATGGCCCGGTGCGCACGTCGAGCCCGGAGGAGACGACCCAGGAGCTGATCGCGGGGGCGGTCGGCGATCCGTTCCTGGTCCTCGTCCGCCTGCCGCGGCCGAAGAAGGGGGCGGACGATGCGCTGGGCGAGCTGATCCGCCAGGGCTTCCAGCGCAGACTCCAGGGCGAAGAGACCGTGCGCATGGAGCCGGGCGAGAAGTGGCCGGTGAAGCTCGATCCGCTATTTCTCGTCCTCGGCCGCTTCCCGGCCAAACAGGAATCGAGCGCCCGCATTCTGGACAGCGTCGAGCAGGCGTGGCGGATGAACGGCGGCCGGGTGGAGGCGAGAGGGCCGGGAGGAGTCCGCTTCTTCAGCCGCGAGCTCTCCTGCCCGGTGTGCGGCGAGGTGGCGCGGCGGCCGACGCCGGCTCTCTTCTCGTTCAACTCGCCGCTCGGTGCCTGCCCGACGTGCCAGGGGTTCGGCCGGGTGATCGGCATCGACCGCGCCCGCGTCATCCCCGATCCGCGGCGCAGCCTCTCCGAGCGCCCGATCGCGCCGTGGAACACGCCGGCCTATGAGGAGCTCTACGACGAGCTGCTGAGCGCCGCCAGGAAGCGCAAGATCCCCCTCGACGTCGCCTGGGGCGACCTGCCGGAGAAAGACCGCGAGTGGGTGTGGAGCGGCGACGGCAAATTCACCAACCTGGAGGAGTTCTTCCAGTGGCTGGAGGGGCGGACCTACAAGGTTCACGTGCGCGTCCTCCTCGCCCGCTACCGCTCCTACAACCCGTGCCCCGACTGCGGCGGCACCCGTCTGCAGCCGGAGGCTCTCGCCGTGCGCCTGGAGGGTTTGACCCTGCCGGACCTGACCGCGATGAGCATCGAGCAGCTCCGCGCCTGGCTGCTCGCGCGGCGGTGGACGCCGCGCCAGCGCGACGTCGCGGGGCATCTCCTCGGCGAGCTCGCCGAGCGGATCGAGGTGCTGCACCGGGTGGGGCTCGACTACCTGACCCTGGACCGCCAGGCGCGCACGCTCTCGGGCGGCGAGACGCAACGCATTCATCTGGCCGCCGCGTTGGGCTCGGGCCTCACCTCGACGCTCTACGTGCTCGACGAGCCGACGATCGGTCTCCATCCGCAGGACAGCGACCGCCTCCTCGGGCTGCTGCGCGATCTGGCCAGGCGCGGCAACACGGTCCTCGTCGTGGAGCACGACCGCACGCTGATCCGCGGCGCCGACCACGTCATCGACCTCGGGCCAGCGGCCGGCGAGCACGGCGGCCGAGTCGTGGCGGAGGGTCCGATCGAGACGATCCTGGCCTCCGAGGAGTCGCTCACCGGCCGCTATCTGCGCGAGCGCCCGCCGACCAACGCCCGGCGGCACATGGCGCGCCACCGCCGCGAGCAGGGGAAGGAGACGCTGGACCACGAGATCGAGGCGCTGCCGCGGGTCTCGGTGCGCGGTGCGCGCGCCCACAATCTCAAGAACATCGACGTCGACTTCCCGCTCGGCGCGCTGGTCGCGGTGACCGGCGTCTCGGGCTCCGGCAAGTCGACGCTGGTCGAGAACGTTCTCTACGGCACCTATCAGCGGGCGCGCGGCGTGGTGGACGTCGAGCCCGGCGAGGTCGCGAGCCTGGAGGGGCTCGCCGGCCTCGAGGACGTCACCCTGGTCGACCAGCGCCCCCTCGGCCGCTCCAGCCGCTCGAACCCGATCACCTACGTCAAGGCCTACGACGAGATCCGCAAGATCTACGCCGGCACCTCGGATGCAAGAGTCCGCCGGATCACGCCGGCACACTTCTCCTTCAACGTCGAGCGCGGGCGCTGCCCGGCCTGCGAGGGGACCGGCATCACCGAGGTCGACATGCAGTTCATGGCGCCGGTGACGGTGCCCTGCGAGACCTGCCTCGGCCACCGCTTCCAGCCCGAGGTGCTGGCGGTGCGCCACAAGGGGCTCAACATCTCCGAGGCCCTGGACCTGACGGTGGACGCGGCGCAGGTGCATTTCGCCGACAACAAGCGCCTGTGCCGGCGGCTGCGCATCCTCTCCGAGGCCGGCCTCGGCTATCTGCACCTCGGCCAGTCCACCTCGACGCTCTCCGGCGGCGAGGCGCAGCGGCTCAAGCTGGCCAGCTTCCTCGACCGGCCGGCGGCCGAGAAGCAAAGGCTCTTCCTCTTCGACGAGCCCACCACCGGCCTCCACATGTCCGACATCGACCTCCTCTACCACACGCTACGCCGGCTGGTGCAGCGCGGCGACGGCGTGATCCTGGTGGAGCACAGCCCCGACCTGATCGCGCGCTGCGACTGGATCGTCGACATGGGACCCGGCGGCGGCGTCCATGGCGGCGAGGTCCTCTTCTCCGGCCCCCTCGAGCCGTTCCTCGACCACGTCCACAGCCCCACCGCGGAAGAGCTGCGCCGGCACCTGAAGTGGTCCCAGCGCGAGGCACTGGCGGCGGCGCAGTGAAATGCCGGCCTGAAATGAGAACGACTTCCACCGTGTTCTTGAACAGGAACCGTGTTGCAGGCCCGGCATCCCGGCGCTTAGGATGAGCATTCGATGAAAACGGACGACACCGCATCTCTCGGCAGCATCGCTCCCACCCCGCGCCCCCGCCTCTGGTGGGTGGGCACGGTCGCGGGTGTCGTGCTCGCCGTCGTCCTCCTGGTGGCGGTGTGGGCCAAGGCGGTCGATCCGGCCTCCTTCGCCGAGCAGATCCGGACGGAGAAGCTCGACGTCCTCCTTCCCGCCCCGGTGATCGCGCTCCTCGCGCTGGCCCTGGAGACCGGCCTGGGCCTCGCGCTCCTCCTCGGCGTGCGGCGGAAGTGGGTGCTCGTCCCGGCAACCGTCCTGGTCGCCTTCTTCCTCTTCCTGACCGGCCGCTCCTGGTGGCTGAGCGCGCACGGCTTGCGCGACGCGGGCGCGAGCTGCGGCTGCTTCGGCAACCTGGTGCAGCGCACGCCGTCCGAGGCCTTCTGGCAGGACCTCCTGCTCCTCGTGCCGCCGCTCTTGCTCGCCTTCGTGGGGCGTGGAAAGCCGGGCCGGCGGGGTCCGCTCTTCCCGCCGGTGCGCACGGCGGTGGTGGTGCTGAGCACGGTCGCGGTGACGCTCTTCGCCTGGAAAGCGCCGGAGCTCCCCCTCGATGACGTGGCTACCCGTCTGCGCCCGGGAGTCCGGGTGAGCGAGCTGTGCGCCGGCAGCGGCCGGGAGGAGATCTGCCTCAATGGAGTCGCCCGCGGCCTCACCGAGGGCGACAACTTGGTGGTGATGGCGAATCTCGACGATCCGGCGCTGGGCTCCGCGATGGACGCGCTCAACGCCGCGGCCCGCAACCCCGCCGGCCCCAAGGTCTGGCTGCTCAGCGCGGCGACTCCCGAGCAGGTGACGACGTTCAACTTCATGATGGGCCCCGTCTTCAAGCTGGTGGAGACGCCGCCGGAGCTGATGCGGCCGCTCTACCGCCGCCTGCCTCGCGCCTTCCGCGTCAAGGACGGCACGGTGACGGAGACCTGGCCCGGACTGCCCCCTTTGTCTCAGATGGCCGCCGGCGCCAGCCCGGCCGCCGGCCCGAACAGCCCTACCTCATGAGGTCCAGGAACATGATCCACACGCGAAGCTCCCTCCGCCGCGCAGTGACGGCGCTCCTGCTGCTTGCCGCGGCCATGCCGGCGGTACCCGCCGCCGCGCAGACCGGCTTCAAGCGCATCGGTGACTACGTGCTGATCGTCAACGGCCAGGAGGACAAGGGGGCCGAGATCTACCAGAACGACAGCCTTCCGGCCTACCTGATCCTGCCCACCGTGCTCCCTTCCCCCGTTCTGCTGACGCCGCGCGCCGGCACCGTGCAGACGGTGAACCTGATGAAGGTGGCCAAGCAGCAGGACGGCACGGCGAGCCTTCTGCCCAACGCCACACTGGCGCAGCAGGGCAGGTTCGAGATCCAGGACGGGAAGGTGATCTTCAGCTCCGAAGGGAAGAAGGTGGCGATGAGCCCTAATCCTCCTCTCCTGGGCCTGAAGAAAAACGCCGACCTCAAGGCGCACAGCCCCGAGTACGCCCGCAGCGCACAGTCCTATACCCCCAACCCGGCGGTCATGCAGGCGCTCAAGAAAGAAAGGGAGCCGGTGACGGTGCGCACTTTTTTTGGCTCGTGGTGCCCGCACTGCAAAGAGCACGTGCCGCTGCTCCTCAAGGTCGAGGATCAGCTCGGAGGCTCGAAGATCCGCTTCGAGTACTACGGCATGCCGCGCGACTTCAAGGATGCCGAGGCGCAGCGCCTGAAGATCACCGGCGTGCCGACGGCGATCGTCTACGTCAACGGCCGCCAGGTCGGCCGCATGGAGAGCCAGGACTGGGTGGCTCCCGAGGTCTCGCTGAGCAAGCTCCTCGGCATCGGCCCCGCCGGAAAATCCGGGAAGTGAACCGCCAGAAATGAGCACGCTCTCCCGCGCCCTGCCGGTCCTCCTGCTGCTCGCCGCCGCGGCCCCGCAGGCCCGCGCGCAGGCGGCCCCGTCGGACTCCGTCCTGCGGGGCTTCCAGCGGAGCGGCATCCGCATCCTGGTCGTCAACGGCCAGGAGGACAAGGGCGCCGAGATCTACCTGAACGAGAACATCCCGGCCTATCTCATCCTGCCCGGCGCTCCCAGTGCGCTCTCCCCGATCCTGTTGACGCCGCGCGCCCAGACGGTGGAGACCGTGAGCCTGGCGAAGGTCGTCCGGCAGAAGGACGGCACGGCGGACCTGCTGGCCGACGCGGTGTTGACGCCGCAGGGCGGCTTCAAGGTCGAAGGGGAGAAGGTGACCTTCACCGTCGAGGGGAAGCAGCTCGTCCTGGCCCCCAATCCTCCGCTTCTGGGACTGAAAACGAGCGCCGACCTCAAGGCACACCACCCCGAGTACGCCCGCAAGGCTGAAGCCTACAAGCCGGACCCCGCGGCCCTCCAGGCGCTCCGGAAGACGGCCAAGCCGGTCAACGTGCGGGTCTTCTTCGGCTCCTGGTGCCCGTTCTGCCGCGAGCACGTGCCGCTGCTCCTCAAGGTCGAGGACGAGCTCCGCGCCGCAAAGAGCTCGAAAATCCATTTCGAGTACTACGGCATGCCGCACGACTTCAACGATCTCGAGGTGAAGCGCCTGAACATCAAGACCGTGCCGACGGCGGTCATCACCCTCGACGGCCGCGAGATCGGGCGCATGCAGGCCGCGGACTGGGACGTTCCCGAAGCCACGCTGGCGAAGATCCTCGCGGCGTCACCGTAGCTTGGAGCCTGAAAGCGCCGCCAGCGGGCTGATCCCGCCGTTGTGCCACGACGCATCCGGCGACTGCAGCTCGCCCGGAAGCGCACACCGCGAGACACCGAGGAGAGCGAGCCGCTCCGCCAGGCCCCAGGCGTCCGCGCCGGCGAGCGCCGCGCCCTGGAGGCGCCCCTCCCAAGCCGCCAGGAGAGCCGGCAGCCGGGAGAGATCCGAGAGCGGATGAACGCGCACCGTGCGCAGCCCGGACGACGGCCGGAAGGTGAGGTCGGGATCGACGAGAACCGTCCCTTCGGTGACCGCGAGCCCGCAGCGCCGGAGCCCGCGCATCTCCCCTTCGAGCCGCGCCTGCTGGACCGCCGCCAGCGACGCGGAATCGGCCGCGCCCGGCGGCCAGGAGCGCGCCCGCTCCCGCAGCGCCACCTCCAGCCGGCCGGCGAAAGCCTCTGCGTCTCCCGCCATGTACACTGCCGCGACCGACAGGCAGCCCCGCTGATCGAAAAGCGCGATGTCAGAAGCCAGGCCTTCCGCCGCGCCGTCCGGATCGCAACCGCCCCCGATCACCGCCAGGCTCGTGCGCGGCCCGTAGCCGATCACCTTCCCCGGCGCCCGCCGTTCCAGATCCACCAGAACCGGGGAGTCCCCATAGGCGACCACCGTCTCCACGCCCTCCAGAACCGGAGCTTCGAGGCGGGCATCGCCCCCCGGCCAGGCCACGGCGGCCACGGCACCGGCGAGGCGAGGCTCACGGCGCACCAAACCCTCGAGAAACGCCGGAGCGAAGAGCGGCTCCGCCGAGGGAGACTTGAGAAGGACCGGCCGGCGCAGAGCCAGAGCGGGCAACAGAGGCTGCACCGCCAATGCCGGGAGATTCGCAGCCAGGATCACCAGAACCGGACCGGCCGGCTCGGCTCGGACCTGCGCCTGCGCGAACAGCGCCGCCGCGGGCTCCCGCCGCACCCCACCCAGCACCGCCGCCAATCCGGCCGCCAGCCCTTCGGGCGACAGCCGGCACAGCCGCGCCAGCTCCGGGTCGAGCCCGCGCCGCTCCGCCGACCGCGGATCGAGAAACGCGTCGACCGTCGCCGCCCAGGCATCGAGAAGATCCGCCGCCGGAATCTCCCGCAGCGCATCGCCCCCCTCCCGCAAGACCGTCGTGAGCCGGCCGAGAGACTCCGGCGTCCAAGGACAGGCGAGCCAATGCAGACCGGGGCGGGTGGGCGGCGGCTCGACGGACGGAGGGAGAAAGAAATCGCGCGGCACGGGGTGATTATGGGCTGGATGATGGAGTCTTACCGCAATGCTGTTCGAAATCTTCCAGCCGTTGCGCTGGCTTGCCGAGTCGCCGCGCTCGCGAGCTGAGTCACTGATCTCGCCAGATGCGTTGCTGCGCCCGCGAGATCAGTGACCGCGCACGGTGCGCAGTGACGCATCTCGCGAGATGGGTCACCCAGCTCGCGAGATGGGTGATCCAACTGGCGAGCGCGATGACCCAGATCGCGAGATCAGTGACTCCGCCCGCGAGATTTGCCACTGGATTCGCGAGCTGAGTGACTGATCTCGCCAGATGCATTGCTGCGCCCGCGAGATCAGTGACCGCGCACGGTGCGCGGTGACGCATCTCGCGAGATGGGTCACTCAGCTCGCGAGATGGGTGATCCAACTGGCGAGCGCGATGACTCAGCTCGCGAGATCAGTGGCTCATCTCGTGAGCTGAGTGAGAGATCACTGTGCCGGGTGACTAAACTCGCGAGATGAGCAGTTGCGCTCGCGAGCTGAGTCACTGATCTCGCGGGCCGGATGACGGGATTGCCAAGCTTGATAATGAAAAATTGAGCATAGTGTGGAGACGACGCCAACGATGTGGTCCACGCTCTCGGTGTCTGCTTGAAACCCTGGCCGCCGCTGCCCCTACCGGGGCAAGAGGACCGCACATCAAGAAAGTGCCTTCATCGAACGGTATTGAAACCTACCGCAGCTCCTCCACCACCAGCGAGCACCCACGCAGCTCTGCGCCCGCGGCACGGCCGAGGAGGCGGAAGCCATCCGCTTCGGCGACCCCGAGGTCCTCGGTGAGGAGATGGACCGCCGAGCCGACATTGGCGAGGTCGAAGACGGAGATCAGCCCGATTTTTCCGGGCGGCGCCGCGTCCAGGGTCATGGGATCGAAGATGCGCACCCGCATCCAGGGCGGGGCGACGAAGAGGTCGGAATCGCCGCCGAGGAGCGCCCGGGTGTAGCACTGGCTGGTCAGCTCGGTCATTCCGTACTCCCGCACCACCTGCTCCGGCGGCACGTGGAGACGGTCCATCGTCCGGCGCAGCAGCTCCTCGCGCGTCACCTCGGTCGCCTTCCCCTTGAAGCCGCCGGTCTCGAAGACGGCACTGCCGGCGGGGAGCCGGAAGCGCAAGTCCATGCGGTCCAGCCCGTCGAGCCACTGCGCCAGGGCGAAGGCGGTGGCGAGCACCATCACCGGCCGCCCCTCGCGCTGCCGCGATCCCGCCCACGAGCGCGCCTTTGCCGCCTCGACGCCGCGCGGCCCGATGAGCGTCGCGCTCTCCGGGCTCCCCCAGCGCGCCAGGATGTGGTCCGCCATGAACGACAGGCTCGAATCCTGGATCTGCTCGCGGCTGGGAATCAGCGACAGGATCGGCAGCTTCGCCGAGGCGCCGAAGAGAGGCAGGCAAAACGGCGGAAAGGAAGCGTCGATCACCGTCCGGTAGAGGTCCGGAAAGGGATGATGATGGACGCTGCGAATCTCTCCTTCCGTGGTGCCGCTGCTACGGAAGACCTCGACAGCCCGCGCGGCGGCCAGCTCCAGGGTCTTGAACGCGGCGGCCGGCACCGGCGGAATCCGCCGCCAGTCGGTAACCGTCTCCGGCGTCACCCCGCGCCCCGCGCACAGCCGGCGGTACGGCTCGATCCGCTCGAATTGAAACGCGAAGGCGGCGAGGGCCAGCTCTGCGAAGGATTCAGCCGGGGCGGAGGACTGGACGAAACGGGCGATGCGGTCCTGGATCACGGCAGGGATTCTGTCACGGTCGGGTCGCCGTCCGCTTTCCGCGGCGGACTGTCAAGCCGAGAGCGGCAAGGGAAGGCGCGACGGAGCTTTCCGCCAGGAGCTCGCCGAGCTTTTCCATCGAATCGACGGCCTCGACCCGCTGAACCGCCGTCTCCGAGAGCGGCCCGAAGCGGTCTTCCAACCGTCGCAAAAGGACGCTTCGTAGAGTGGCGAGCCCCTCCTTGAGCCCCTCCTCGCGCCCTGCCTGGAGCCCTGCCTGGAGCCCCTCCTGCTTCCACTCCCGGGTCCACTCTTTCACTCGTTCCGCCAACATGGACTTGACCTCCTGAAGATTGGCAATCGCGGGAATCACGGCTCCCGGCATCCGGGCGGGCAACAGAACCTGCACCAGCCACACGGTGAATGCACGCTGCAGCTCCGCGTGCTCCGGCTCCTTGAGCCACTCGCCCAACGCTGTCACAACCCGCTGGATCTCCTCCGGGCCACGGCTCTTTTCCAACCGGAACAGAGCCGCTGCCAGGTTCTGAAGAGATTCCAGACCGGTCTCCGCGATCCGCCCCTCGTCCAGCAGGCAGTAACGGAGCTGTGGCCGGTACCGCTCCAAGCCTCCGGGGACCGTCTCGATCAGATCCGCCACGTCCTGAGCAGCCCCCCAAGACCCGTCACCATTATAGAGAACGAGCGGCAGAATCGGAGGCAACTTTCCGGAGCGCGTCAACAGCTTCCGCCGGATCAGATCCTGGTAAAGCAGCCCCACGTAGGTCATGACGCGGACCGCCATGAAGGGATCGACCGTGGACTGGAACTCGAGGAGGAGGTAGATGTACAGCCAGCGCTTCTTGCGCCAGCGCACGCGCCAGACACAGTCGCTCTCGCGGTGGCGCAAATCGTCGCTGACGTAGCCGCCGCTGACTTTTTCCAGAGTCGAGAAATCGAGTCGCCTGACCCAATCTTGGCGGATGAAGCCGCGCAGGAGGTCTTCCACCATCTCTGCGTGGGAGAAGAGGAGCTTGTAACCGTTGTCGTGGTTGGCCATTCCCGCCCCGAGGGTCAAGGAGCGTGCCAACCTGGCTCTCTGGGCGTAATCCCCTCAAAACAGGAGACTTGCCTGCGTTCGACACCGGAGAGCTTCCCAGGTCTCCGCGCAAGCGTTCGAGCGCCTCTGAAAGACTAAAAGGAGGTAAGGCCTACAGCATTTTGACAGGCCGCAAGCGTTCTGGCGCCTCCGCTCGAACGCTTGCGGCAGACCTGTGCCGTGTTCCAGCCATGCTGCTGTCCACGCCGCTCCGGCGACCGCGGATCGAGAAACGCCTCCACCGTCGCCACCCAGGCATCGAGAAGATCCGCCGCCGGAATCGCCCGCAACGCCGCGCCGCCTTCGCGCAGAACAGCCGTGAGCCGGCCGAGAGACTCCAGCGTCCACGGACAGGCGAGCCAATGCAGACCGGGACGGGTGGGCGGCGGCTCGACGGAGGGCGGGAGGAAGAAATCGCGCGGCACGGGGTGATTATGTGAGATTCTCTCCTCAGGATGCTTCTGACCCGGCAAAACATCGAATCCGAGCTGAGCTATGCCTATCTGCACGCCGTGGCCAGCCGCGCCGGATTCGAGTGTACAGTGGCGGGACGCCATGGCGATGGAGCTGGAATCGATGCCGTGCTCCGAGTCAGGGAGCGCTTCGGCAAAGACTCCTTCCTGACCAACTTCACCATTGATGTCCAACTGAAAGCGACGGTCGCGGAGCCCTCGCTCCGCAACGGCCGATACTCCGTCCCGCTGGATGTCGAGCACTACGACAAGCTCCGCTCGACCTCTCATGCGGCCGCCTTGCTTCTGGTCGTCCTCTTCCTTCCCGCGGACGCCGGGGAGTGGTTGATCCACTCGGAAGACCAGCTCATCGCGAGGCGTTGCGCCTATTGGGCCAGTCTGCGCGGAGCCCCGCCCAGCACCAATACGGCGAGCCAGACGGTCTACATCCCGAAGGCAAACTGTCTTTCTATCGATGTCTTGCGGACCCTTGCCGCACAGATCTCGCGCGGAGAGCTCCCAGGCTATGGGCTCTAGCTCCAGCTACATGGGCCTGCCAGAAGACCTGCTGAGCTCGGTCAGCTCCCAGGATGTTCGCTCTTACGCCCGCGCAACCGGATGGGAGAGAGCCCAGGGCGGGCCTGGCCACATCGCGGTGTTTCGCCATCCGGACTCACAACTGGATCAGGTGATCGTCCCCCTGGACAGCTCGGCTCCGGACTATGCGCGCCGGATCGCTGAAGCCGTCGCGACTCTCAGTGCCTGGGAGAAGCGGTCGGCGCAGGAGGTGCTGAATGACCTTCTCCAGACCGACTCCGATGTCCTGCGGTTCCGCATCGCTTCTCTCGAAGCCACCCGCGGGACGCTCCCCCTGGAAGAAGTGATCGATCTCCTCGCCGGCTCGAAACGGGCCTTGCTTGCGGCAGCCTGTAGCGTTCTGATTCCCCGGCGCCATCACCCGCGCTTGAGCCGTGGGGAGGCTGAGCAGCTCTTGGAAGCTTGCCGCTTCGGACAGACCGAACGCGGCAGCTTCGCGGTAGCGATCTCATGCCCCATCGCCGCGGTCGATGCTCCTTTGTCGACGCAGGATTCCGTCCCCTTCGTCCGCGAGACGACGCAATTGCTGATGAGCTCCGCTGAGCGGATTCTCAACGCGATCCTGCGCGACGACGAAGAGTCCATTTTTGATCCGAAAAGCGCCGGCCCCACGATCAGCTCGAATTTCTGCCAGGCGCTCCTCCAGATGCAGCCGCCGCAGGAGCAATCCTCTCTGACCATCTCTTGCACCTGGGCTTCAGCTCTCCCTCCGGCGGTCTCCGGCAATACCCCTCCTTTCGTGACCTTCCGGAAAGAGCATTTCCCCGTCATCGAGCGAATTGGCAAACGACTCCAGCCGGCCGGCGAGCCGGAGCACGATCTATTCGTCGGCTACGTGGACGCTCTCAACGGCTTCATGGGAGACGCTGGAGAGATGCAGGGTGAGGTGACGCTCTTGGTGCTCTATGAGGGAGAAACCGTGCGGGCGAAGGTCGATCTAGGTCCTCAGGACTACAGGATGGCCAACGAGGCGCACATGACCGGCGGCGCCGTGAGCGTCCGCGGCTCACTCCACCTCGGCCGCCGGATCCACCGCCTGAGAGACATCAATGGATTCTCGCGAGTGACCTTCTAGACCTACCGCAGCTCTTCCACCACCAGCGAGCACCCGCGCAGCTCCGCGCCCGCGGCACGTCCGAGGAGGCGGAAGCCATCCGCTTCGGCTACTCCGAGGTCCTCGGTGTCCCTCCCTCCTGGACATCCAGCTCCACGCGCATCCCGCCGAGGTCCACGCGCGAAGACCAGAAGTCTTGGCGTGGCGCAGTGGCTGCGCCGCGCAAAAGCCAGAGGTCTTGGCGTGGTGCAGTGGCTGCGCTACGCAGGCCGTTGAGGTGCGTGCCCGCCCTGGAGGGGGCAAGCCCCTCCCCTACTTTGATTCAAGCTACGGCGCCGCCGGCTGAGCCCCTTTCCGCCCGAGCCGCCAGGTGGCGATCAGGCGGAAGGAGCGCTTCTCCATGGGGTGGAAGTGGATGTCCTCGACCCCTCCCTCCGGCTCGCCGGGGAGGCGCGAGGCGTAGAAGTACTGGACGTCGCTCGATTTGGTGTCGAGCAGGTTGAAGGCGTCGAGCTCCAGGCGGACTCCGGTCGGGAAGGCGTACCCGATCCGCCCGTTGAGCAGGGACGACGAGCGGGCGCGCACCGAGTTGTCCTCGATGAGCGCCGCGTCGCCGAAGTAGCGCCAGCGGAGGCTGCCGAAGATCTTGCGGTCCTCCCCGAAGGAGAGCCCCGCGGCCACCGTCCGCCCGAGGGCGCCGGGAATCCTGTCTCCCGCCGGACCGTCGTCCGTGAATCTCGCCTCAGCCAGCGTGACGTCGAGGTCCGCGGTCACCGAGTCGCTGATCTGATAGAAGCTCGTCCACTCGATTCCCTGGCGGCGGCTGGGGCGGCTCGCCTTCGTGGAGCCGCCGTCGCCGGCGAAGAGGAGCTCGGAGTCGAGCTCCAGAAGGAAAAACGTCAGCGTCGCCTGGAGACCGGGGACCGCCGTCGTCCGGAACCCGAGGTCGGCCCCTTTGGCGCGCACCAGCGGCTGCACCCGCTCCGCCGGCTCGCCGGTGACCGGATCGACCCGGATGGTGGCGCCGCGGGCGTCGTTGCTGTGGAAGCCGGAGCCGGCGTTCACGTAGATCTCCGTCTTCTTCCAGGGACCGAACGCCACGCTGAGCTTGGGGCTCAGCAGGACATCGCTGGCGGAGCCGGAGTTGGCCGCCAGGTTGCTCTCGACGTCGGCGCTGTAGAAATCGGCGCGCAGGCCCAGGCGCGGGCGCACCTTGTCACTCCAGTGCACCAGGCTCTCGGCGTAGACGCCGCCGGTGAGCTGGCGGATCTGGTCGGTGCGGACCGTGGCGGTGCGGTGGGCGTCCTGGCTGCGGAAGAGGCCGTTGTCGATGTCGTCGCCGCGCGCCTGAATCCCCACCGAGGTCTCGGTGGGCCGGCTGCCCCAGGAGCGCAGCCAGGTGTGGGTCGCCTCGAAGCCGGCGATCCGCCGGTCGTCCATCTGCTCGAACTGGTCGCCGCCCTTGGGATTGTCGAGAAAATAGGTGAAGTTCGAGAAGAGGCTCAAATTGTAGGAGAGGAGATAGCCGGTGAGCTTCGTGTAGGCATCGTCGCCGCCGCGGCGCATCTCGCCGGAAAAGCTGTAGCGCGAGGTCTTCCCCCGGTCACTCGGATCGATCAGCCCGAAAGATCCGATCAGCCCGGAATCGACCGCCCGCCGCGGCACCTGGTCGCTGGAGAGCCAGCTCGCGTCGTAGCCGGCGGCGGAGAGTGAGAAGCCGTTCGCGCCGTCGCCGTGGTGCATGTGCAGCATGGCCTTCACACCGTCGTAATTTTCGCCGCGCTCCCAGGGGCCGTCGTTGTGAGAGAGGTCGATCGCGGCCGTCACCCGGTTCGTGCCGATCTCGCGCGTGCCGGCGGCGAGCGCCCGGCCATAGTTGAAAGTCCCGCCGGTCACCTGGATCAGCGGCTCGGGCAGCACGTCGGTGAGTTGCATGTCGACTCCGCCCGCGGCCGAGAAGTCTCCCTTGTCGGCGTAATAGGGTCCCTTGCGGTAGCGCACGGAGTCGACGAGCTCCGGGATGAGGAAGTTCAGATCGGCATAGCCCTGGCCGTGGCCATGGCTCGGCATGTTCACCGGCACGCCGTCCACCCAGATGCTGAAGTCGGTGCCGTGGTCGAGATTGAAGCCGCGCAGGAAATACTGATTGGCCTTGCCGTCGCCGCTGTGCTGGGTGGCGATGACACCGGGCACGGTCTCGACCAGCTCGGCCGGCCGCAGCAGCGGCCGGCGGTCGAGGTCCTGGCGGCCGGTGGCGCCTTCGGTGGCGGAGCTGGCGACGCCGACGAGATCGTCGGCGCGCGCGCGCACCTCGACGCTGTCGTCGAACTGCGGAGTCTCCTTGCCGGGCTCAGCGTCGGCGGGCTCGGCGGGCTTTGCCGGCGGGGTGTCCTCTGGTTGAGGAGCGGTGCTTTGTGCACCGGCGACCGGTGCGCAGAGGAGCACGGCGGCGAGCAGCAGCGCGCGCCGCACGCGAAGTCGGTTGAGCATGGCGATACACACATCCCTCTCCCACCGGCGGTTGCGCCGGTGTGTCGTCTGTCATCTCGGTCTTGTGCGGAAAGCTCAGGACGGCGAGAGGACGGGCGGGGCGCGGGAAGGGGTGAGCCGGGCCGCGGAGCGCCTCGGCTGGAGCGCTACGAGGGCTGGAGCCGCCGGGGCCTGCTCCACCCAGGGAGCCGCCAGCACGCGGGCTCCGATCGGCTGGGCCAGGGACGGCGCTCCGGCGACCGTGGCGGTCCTCCGCGGCGTGTCCTGGCGGTGAGGCGTCTTATCGTGGTGGTCGTGGTCGTGGTCGTCGTGATGCTCATGCGACCCGAAATAGACGTGATGGTGGTACAGGACGTGGCCGTTCACCACATGCTGGTGGCCGAACGAAACGCTCTCCCAGCCCGTGGCCGTCAGCGCCACGAAGGCGAGCAGCATCGCCCCCCCTCCGAGAGGGGTGAGCAAACGAGCCCGGAGGCTCCGGACAGGTCCCGGCGTGGCAGCCACCTTCAAAAAACTCTAGTGATCATCTTAACAGGAAAACAGGTGTGAGCTTAACATAGCTAAGCGTCGCTTCATCTTCTTCCACATTGACTTTCCCACAGGCCACCCTTAGAGTGCGATCAATTGTATTGATCGCAAAGGACGCGAGATGTCGGGAGAGCGATTGGTTAAAAGCGCCTGCGTTGTGGGTGCCGGCCTCGGTGGCTCCATGATGGCGCTCTACCTGGCGCGGCGTGGCTATAAAGTGACGGTTATCGACCGCCGCCGGGATCCACGCCTGGAGGAGATCTCCGAAACATCGATGAACCTCGGGCTCTCCCGGCGCGGCATCGAGAGCCTGCGCCGCGTCGGCCTGGCGGAGGAGGCCCTCCAGCTCGTCATCCCGATGAGCGGGCGGGTCATCCATGACCTGCAAGGGCGGCTCACGCACCAGTCCTACGGCAACGGCGGCAGCGAGGTGATCAACGCCATCCGCCGCGGCGACATCAACGCCCTGCTGGTGCGTGCCGCGGCCGCTCTGCCGCAGGTCACCTTCGCGTTCCAGACGCGGGTGCTCTCCCTCGATCCGAAGGGACCGTCCCTGGAGCTCCGGGATGAAGTCCGCGGCGAGGAGCGGCGGGAAGAGTTCGATTTCATCGTCGGAGCGGACGGGCTCTTCTCGACGGTGCGCCAGTCGATCCACCGGGGAGAGCGCGCCGATTACGCCCAGGAGTTCCTCGACTGGGGGTGGAAGGAGCTGACCGTGCCGGCGGGTCCGGACGGGGCGTCCCGGATGGAGAGGGAGGCGTTTCATCTCTGGCCCCGGGGCGGCAGCCTGCTGTTCGCGCATCCCAACAAGGACGGCTCGTTCACCTGCTCCCTGGTCCTGCCTTTCCAGGGGCCGCGCAGCTTCGCGGCCCTGAGCCGGCCGGGCGCGGTCAGCGAGCTCTTCTCTGCGCTGTTCCCGGACCTGCTCCCCGTGATCCCCGACCTGGAGGAGCAGTTCGCGCGCCGCTCGATCATCAACCTGGCCACGACCCGGACCTCACCGTGGAATTACCGGGACAAAGTCGTCCTGCTCGGCGACGCGGCCCACGCGGTCGTCCCGTTCTACGCGCAGGGCATGAACGCCGCTTTCGAGGACTGCGCCGTCCTCGACGACTGCCTGGGGCGCCATCCGGAGGACCTCGAAGGGGCGTTCGCCGAGTACCAGGCCATCCGCAAGCCCAACACGGACGCCCTGGCCGAAATGTCGAAGCAGAATTTCCTGGAGCTGCGCGACAGCGTGCGCTCCCCCCTGCAACGGGCGCGCAAGGCTCTCGACCTCTTCCTGCATCGCCTGCTGGGAGAGGCCTGGATGCCGCTGCACGCCCGCGTCACCCACACCTGTGTCCCCTATGCTCGCGCCGTGGAGATGACCCGGCGCCAGACCGGCATTCTGGTGAGCCTCGGGGTGGCCGCGGTCGCGGCTCTCCTCTGGCTGGCGATTTCGATCTCCGGATAGACCGGTTTTCGACTGCAACGAGGTTCTATGCGCACTCACGCGACGGATTCGAGCTTGCGTCTGATCGAGATCCCCGACCTGGAGCGCGATCCGCCTCCCGAGCATGTCATGGGTGACCTCGAGCCCCTGCGGCGGGTGGTCCGCTGGGCGGAGGAGTACCTCTGCCGCCCGCACCCGGGGCTCGGCCGGGAGGGTCCGGTCTGCCCCTTCGCCCAGGCCTCGATGCGCAAGGCGCTCTTCTCCCTCGCGGTCTGCCGCGGCACGGATTTCGCCCAGGACAGTGTGCAATCCACCCTCATGAAGTACCGCGACTGGTTCCTCGAGCTCGAGCCCGAGAGCGGCGGGGACGCCGCGTTCAAGACCATCCTCGTCCTCTTCCCCGACCTGCCGCCGGAGTCGATCCCGCGGCTGATCGACGCGACGCAGGAGGCGCTCAAGGCGGAGTATGTCGCCAAGGGGCTGATGATCGGCGAGTTCCACTCCGGGCCGCCGCAGAAGGCCGGGCTGTGGAACCCGGACTTCCGCCCCCTCTCCAGCCCGGTGCCGATGCTGGTCATCCGCCACATGGTGCCGACCGATTTCGGGTTTCTGCGCCACGACAGGAACCTGGTCTCTATCTATCTCGAACGGTTCGAGAACCAGATCCCGGCGCACGTCCGCGAGGAGGTGGTGCGGGCCGCCCGCGGCTTCGGCATCTCCATGCCCGATCCCGCCGACATGGCGGTGGTCCATCCGCGGGTGCGCGAGGTCCTGCGCCGGCACCGGGTACGCTTCGTCGTCCACCGCCACCGCGACCTGCCGCGCATGCCCGAGGGGCCGCAGGACGTGGCGCGGGCTCTCGGCTACCCGCTGGAACGCATCACCCGGTCCGTGCTCCTGCGCTGCTCCTGCCATGGCCGCTACTCGGTCGTCGTCTGCCCGGTGAGCCACGAAATCGATCTGGAACAGATCGCCCGGCATCTCGATTGCCGGGAGGTCGAGCCGGCGAGCGACCGCGAGATCGACGCCATCCTCGGCTTCTCGCCGGAGGGCATCTCGCCGATCGCGGTGGCCGGCATGCCGGTGATTCTGGACCAGGCACTCTTCGGCTATCCGACCATCCTGGTGGGAGGGGGCGAGCTGCGGGTCGAAATCGAGATCGATCCGCTCCGGCTCGAAGAGCTCACCGATGCGCAGACCCTCTCCCTCCTGAGAGCCCTCAAGGCGAGCTGAGCCGGGCGGCCATGGGCACGAAGCTGAAGCTGCAGTTGAGGATCATGTTCCTCGCTCTGCGCAAGAGCGGCTTCCGTGCCGTGATGGCCCTCAGCTCGGTCGGCCTGGGGATCGCCGCCCTGATGATCATGCTGGCGCTCGGGGAAGGCGCCCAGCGGGAGATGCAGGCCATCATGGACCAGATGGGAAAAAACCTGTTCACGATCAGGGCCGGCCAGGTCATGGCTCAGCCCGGCCGCGCTGCGGGATGGTTCACCTCGACCCGGCTCAAGAGCGCGGACATGACGGTGATGAAAGAGCGGGTGCCCGGCATCCTGACGATCGCCCCCATCCTGGAGGGGAGCTTCGCGGTGAAGCTCGACCGCGAAGAGATGACGACCTCGGTGCGCGGAGTGACTCCCGAGTTCCTGGCGGTGCGCAACTATCGCGTCGAGGAGGGGCGTTCCCTCGACGAGCGGGACAATCTGGGCCGGGAGCGCGTCGCCCTGGTGGGCTCGTACATCGCGCGGCAATTGAACGACGGGTTCAGCATGATCGGCGAAAAGATCTGGGTCGGCGGCGTTCCCTTCGAGGTCGTCGGCCAGCTCGCGGCCAAGGGGATCAGCAGCGAAGGGCTCAATGAAGACGACCAGATCCTGATCCCGCTGGAGACCGCCCGGCGCCGGCTCTTCAACGTGGATTACCTGTCGCGCCTGCTGGTGCAGGTGGACGATGAAAAGCGGATGGGCGCGGCGCAGGAAGAGGCCCGTGAGGTGCTGCGGGAAAAACATGACCTCGATGCCGACGTCAAGGACGACTTCGAGATCCTGGACACCATCCGGGCCAACCAGATCCGCAGCATGAACTCAGCCTTCCTGCAAGGGATGTCGCAGCTCTTCGCGGCCATCACGCTGGCCATCGGCGGCGCCGGCGTGCTGGCGGTCACCTATCTCAACATCAAGGACAGGACGCCGGAGATCGGCCTGCGGATGGCGATCGGGGCCCGCCGCAAAGACATCGCCGCCCAGTTCGTCGCCGAAGCCTGCCTCCTCAGCCTGCTGGGCGGGCTCGCCGGGCTCCTGGTCGGATGGCTGGGGATGCTCATCCTGCGCCGGGCAACCGAATGGCAGATGGCCGTCGACCTGCGCGGATTGGCGATCCCCCTCCTCGTCTCTCTCGCCCTCGGGCTGGCGTTCGGCGCCGGCCCCGCGATCAAGGCTTCGAAAGTCATGCCCGTCGAGGCGCTGCGCGACCTCTGACGACCGTCGGTCCTGCGTTCAATCCTTCTTGAGAAAGGCCTGCACGCGCTCGCAGATCTCGGCCTTGCGGGTGTAACCGGCGTAGCGTACTCCACGCCGGCGGAAGGGATCGCCGTCGAAGTAGCGCTCGTACAGGACCTGCCGCCCGGCGAAGCCGCTGCAGGCGGTGTCCCACGCCAGCTTGAGCAGCTTGTTGCGCTCGCGCCCGTTGAGCTCGCCCGCGCCGTAATATTTGTCGACCGCCTCGGCCACCTCGCTCGTCGCCATCGCGTCGCCCACGTGCATGACATGGCCGCTCGCGCCGATGAGCTGGAGGATCTCGATGAGCCGCGGGTACACAGCCGGGAAGTAATTGCGCGCGGTCTCGATCGTCTCCGGGTTGGGGATCACGGTCCCCGAGGGACCCGGCGCCGTGTCGGTCTCGGCCGCGCGCAGGAAGGCGCGCACGGTCTCGACGGCGTCACAGATCTCGCCCAGCATGCCCAGCACGTGAGGGTGCCTGTCCGCCCCGCTGCTCTCGGCCACCAGCGCGGTGACCCCCAGCACGAACTCGGCCTTGGCCAGGTTCTTGACCGTGAACTGGTGCACGCCGTGGTTGTACGCCTTCGTGCCGCGCCACAAGCCGTTGCCCAGCTCGCTGTCCCCCTTCAGGAACAGGCGCTCGTACGGCACCTGCACCTGGTCGAACACCGCGACCGCGTCTTCCTCGTCGAAGCGCGACGACAGCGGGTGGTCGGCCACCGCGCGGCCGTCGTCGAGGCTCTCGCGGCAGAGGAACTTGAGGCCCGGCGTCGCGACAGGAATGCAGAACGCGAAGGCATAGCGGTCCGCGTCTTCCTTGCGCAACTGGCCGGGCGTCGGGCCGGGGAAGATGACGATCTCGTCCGAGAACGGAGCGAGGGTCGCCAGGGTGCGCGCGCCCGACACCACGATGCCCCGGTCGTTCTCGGCCACCACGCGCAAGGGCTCGGCCGAGTCGCTCACCGGCTTCGACAGGGCGTGGGTGAGACACCAGTCGTTCTCGCGGGCATCGGCGTGGTAGCGGACGATGTTTTCGCCGTAGCCCGCACCGCCCTGCGCGAAGAACTCCCAGGCCGACGCGAAGCCGGTGATGATCGCCGAGAGAAAGTCCGGCGCCCGGCCCAGCATGCCGCAGCCGGAGTCGGCCCACACCTTGAAGGCCTCGCGGCGGCGCACCAGGTCCTGCGAGCTCTTCGGCTGCAGGAAGGCCATGCCCACGCCGTCGCCGGTCGAAGGCGACTCGAACGTCATGCTCTCCTTGAGATCGATGCGCGATTGCAGATCATACAGCGCGGCGATCGAACGGGCCGCCCTGCCCAGCCGCGGATCTGCGGTGACGTCCTTGACCCGCGTGCCGTCGAGCCAGATCTCCCGGTCGTCGCGCAGAGCGCGCAGGTACTCAGCACCGCTTCGTGCACCCATGTATTCTCCTCGTCGTGGGACCTCGGTGCGGCATTATGACATGGGCCTGCGGCCGCGGGCTCAAGTTGACTTCCCGGGCCCTACAGTGATAAAAACCTCTTTAACTTTGATTCACATCTTGTAAAAACCAGCCGCCAGGACGGTCGCTTGAGGAGTCAATGCGTAAGGTAGTCATTGTTGTAGGGCTTTTGGCTGCCGGATTCCTTGCGTTTGGCTACGCGTGGCGTCCGTCCCTCTTCCGCAGCGCCAAGCCGGACGATTTGCCCACGCTCCAGGTCAGCCGGGAAACTCTGATCGAATCGACCGTCGCTGTCGGCACGATCAAGCCGAAAGTCGGGGCCGAGGTGAAAGTGGGCTCGCAGGTTTCCGGCATCGTCGCGAAGCTGCGGGTCAACGTCGGGGACAAGGTCTCCAAAGGGGATCTTCTCGCCTCGCTGCAGGATGCGGAGTGGCGCGCACGGGTCGACACGCTCCAGGCCGAGCTCAACGCCGCGATCGCGGAGATGGAGTACGCCGCGAGCGAGCTCGACCGTTCGCAGCGGCTGGCGGACATCGTCCCGCGGACGACGGTCGACACCAACACCAAGAACCTCAGGGTCCGGCAGGCGGACGTGGAGCAGATCCGGAAGAAGCTTGCCGAGGCCAGGATCCTCCAGGGCTACACCGTGATCCGGGCCCCGGTCTCGGGGACGATCGCCTCCGTCTCGACGTATGAAGGCGAGACCGTGGCGGCGAGCTTCGCGGCGCCGACCTTCGTGACCATTGTCGATCTCGACCGGCTGGAGGTCCAGTCGTACGTCGACGAGACCGACATCGGCAAGGTCCATACCGGGCAGCCGGTCACCTTTCGCGTCGACTCCTTCCCCGACAAGGAGCTCGCCGGCGTCGTCCGCGCGATCTACCCCAAGGCGGAGCTGGTCAACAACGTCGTCAACTATGTCGTGATCATCGACATCACGAACACCCTCGGCCTGCTGATCCGGCCGGAGATGACCGCCCACGTGAGCTTCATCCTCGAGCAACGGGAAGGCGTGATCAGCGTGCCGCGCAATGCTCTGCTGCGCGAGGGGGGCAAGAGCTTCGTCGTCGTCCGGGCGGGGGAAGACTGGAAGCGGCGGGAGGTCAAGACCGGAATGCTCACCCCGCAGAGGGCCGAAATCGTTTCCGGGCTCAAGGAAGGGGACACCATCGTGGCGGACAAGCAGGCCTGGAAGGATCACGTGGAGAAGTCTTCATGATCGAGCTGAAGGAAGTGGCCAAGACCTACAGGAAGGCCAACGAGCCCCCTGTCAAGGCGATCGACCGCGTGTCGCTCAAGATCGAGCCCGGGGAGCTCGTGGCGATCCTCGGGCCTTCGGGCTCCGGCAAGAGCACGCTGATGAACGTCATCGGGCTCCTCGACCGGCCGGACAGCGGGGAGTACACGTTGAACGGGCAGGCGGTTCAAGCCTTGAACGACGACGAGCTGGCCGGTCTCAGGAACCGGGTCCTCGGCTTCGTCTTCCAGTCCTATCATCTGCTGCCGCGCACGACGAGCCTCGAGAACGTGCAGCTCCCCCTGCTCTACGCGAACCGGAAGGACTACAAGGAGAGGAGCGCCGCCGCCCTGGCCGCCGTGGGGCTCTCCGACCGCATGAATCACTTCGCGGAGGAGCTGTCGGGGGGCCAGCAGCAGCGCACCGCGATCGCCCGCGCCATCGTCAACGAGCCGTCCGTCCTCCTGGCGGACGAGCCGACCGGGAACCTCGACTCCGTCGCCTCGGCCGAGATCGTCGAGCTGCTCAAAACCCTGAATGCGAAGGGCACCACCGTCGTCCTGATCACGCACGACCACGAAGTCGCGAAAGAGGCGAACCGGATCATCCGCATCCGCGACGGCGCGATCGAATCGGACGAGCCCAATGTCCGGGGCGCAGGAGGTGTCGAGTGAGCCCGTCGCTCCTGTTCCACACGATCTGGACGCGCCTGTGGCGCTACAAGGCGAAGACTCTCTTCATGGGGCTGGGCATCATGATCGCCGCCCTCACCACCGTCGTTCTCCTGACCATCATCGGCAGCGTGAGGGCGAGATTCCTGGTTTTCATCGGGCACGCCTTTCCTTCGAACAGCATCACCGTGATGGCGGGCGGCGGCCCGATGAGCCCGGGGACCGCCGGGCGCAAGAACCTCCGGCTCGCGGACGTGGAGACCGTCGTCGGCTCGTCCGGGGCCACCGAATGGGACCCGCTCCTCATTGCCGGCCTCCGCGACGTCAAGCGGTCAGGCAACGCGCTGCGCGTCGGCGTCGGCGGCTACTCGGACAAGGCCGAGAGCGTGCGGGGTCAATCCGTCCAGGAGGGCGAGTTCCTCAGCGCGGACGACGTCAGGGACCGGGCGCACGTCGCCCTGATCGGGGCGACGACCGCCGAGAAGCTGTTCCCCGGCGAGTCTCCGATCGGCGCGGAGCTTTTCATCGACAACGTCCCCTTCCACGTGAAGGGCGTTCTCGAAGCGGCCGGCGTCGACGTCCATGGCAACGACCAGGACAACACCATCCGGGTGCCGTACACGACCCTGATGGACCACATGCTCAAGGTGAGCTACGTCTCTGGAGTGACCCTCCTCTTCGACGACCAGAGCCGCATCGAGGCGGCCAGCCAGGAAGTCACCCGGATCCTGCGCGAGCGCCATCAGATCGGTGCCGGCCAGAAAGACGATTTCACCGTGATCACCGCGGTCATCATGCATGAAATGTTCGAGCGGGCGTTCCGGACGTTCACCATCTTCATTCCCCTCATCGCCGCCACAGCCTTCCTGATCTCGGCCCTGGTCATCATGAGCATCATGCAGATCAGCATCAAGGGGCGGACGCAGGAGATCGGGCTGCGCAAGGCCCTGGGAGCCCGTTCCCGCGACCTGCAGATCCAGATCCTCCTCGAGGTCCTGATCGTCGCGGTGCTCGCCTCCGCGGCCGGCATCCTCCTGGCCCAGATCGGAATCAAGACGGTGGCCGTCCCGCTCCTCAAGGCAAAGATGGGCGTCGAGCAGGGGAATCCGTCGCTGATGGTGCTGGCCATCGCCCTCGGCGCGTCATTGGGGACAGGGCTCCTGGGCGGCTTCCTGCCGGCCCGGCGGGCCGCGAAGCTCAAGCCCGTCGAGGCGCTCAAGTAGGGCCGCACGCCGATGTACGATCTGACCTCGCCGCACAACACGGTCCCGCCGCGCCGCACATCGAGCATTCATTAAGGTGGCCCTATGCTAGAATTGCTGAACCGCTACTCCCATGGCCTGGCATCGATCCCCCTCCTTCACGCTCTGAAAGAGAAGGGATGCCTGACTCATCTGGAGGCGGCGGGGACGTTCTCCTCCGAGCCTCTGGCGCGCGAGCTTTCCGCCAACCGAGGCGGCTGGGAGGTGGCGCTCAGGATGCTGGTTTGCCTGGACTGGATTCGTCCCACGCAGGCCGGCCAATATGCAGCCACCCCAGAGCTGGCGAATTTCCGCATCATCCCGGACCAGATCATGGCCTTGTACGGCTTCCCTTTCGATCAGTATCTCCAGGGGAGCGCCGAGCAGTCCCTCGAGCCCTGGCTGGACCGGTCCGAAAAAAGGTGGGACAGCGATCATCCGTTTCTCCCCGACTACCTCGACGGCCTGTTGATCATCCCCCTGCTGCTGGCCTTGAAAGCACAGGGTCGCCTGGAGATCTCGGAAACGACGACTCTGCGGCTGAACGTGAGCCCCGCCGTTCGCGGCGACGTCGAGCGGCTCTTCCTCTCCAAGGGATGGGCTTCCAGGCTCGACGAGGAGCTGCAACTGAGCCGGGCCGGCCGCTTCATCATCGACAGAATCCTCATCACCGCCGCCCTGGCGTCCTACCGGCCCATGTTCTTGCGCGCGGAGGAGCTGCTGTTCGGAGACACCGCCCGGGTCTTCTCCCTGGACGCGGCCGGCCACGAGACCCACCTGGATCGCACGCTCAACGTGATCGGCAGCGGATTCCAGCATGAAAAATACTTCGCCGCCCTGAGCGATCTGGTCGTCCGGCTGTTCGATCACGAATCCTACGCCTCACAACCGAAGTACATCGCGGACACCGGTTGCGGAGACGGCTCGCTGCTCCGCAGGCTGTACGAAACCGTGCGTGATCGCACCCGGAGAGGCAAGGTCCTCGATCGCCATCCGCTCATACCGATCGCCATCGACTACAACGAAAAGTCTTTGGTGGCGGCCGCGCGCACTCTTCAGGGCATCGAGCATGTCGCCTTGACGGGCGACATCGGAGACCCGTCAGGCATCCTGCGCAATCTCCGCGCCCACGGCATCGAAGATTTCCAGAGCATTCTTCACGTACGGTCGTTCCTGGACCATGACCGGCCCTACCTGGAGCCGGAGAATCGCAAGCAGGCGGAGAGCCGATCACGAATCCACCGCAGCGGGATCTATATCGATTCCAAAGGCGGCCTCATCCCGCCGGGAGAGATGATCCAAAGCACCGTCGAGCATCTTCGGCGATGGTCGCATCTGGTGAACGAGCACGGCCTGCTGATGCTGGAGGTGCACTGCCTGCCCGCCGACGTTACCGCGAGGTTCCTCGACGAGTGTGAAAGCTTTCACTTCGACGCCTACCAGAGCCTGTCGCACCAGTTCCTGCTGGAGGCGGAGGTCTTCCTCACCTGCGCCGCGGAGGCGGGGCTGTTCTGCCGGCAAGGGCGCAGCCTGGGCTTCCCCAGGAACCTGCCGTTCACCCGCATCAGCCTCAATCACTTCGAGAAGCGCCTCTACACGATCCGGCATGCCCAATTGGAGGATCTGCCGGCGCTGCACGGGTTGCGAGCAGGGTTCTTCGAGGCCGGCTTGCGCGAATTCCCGGAAGGGCAGCTCGTCCTCGAATCCGCGGGCCGGATCGCCGCGGCGGTCTGCTGCCGGCGCGAGCCGGGCCAGGGGGTGTCCGCCTCCGTGGTGGCCGGTGAGGAGCGGAGCCACGCGGAAGATCTGCTCGAGTTCGTACGGCAGTATTGGCTGCTCAAAAACTGGGAGCTGAAAAGAGTCCACCTCGCAGGGATCGACGAGCGCCCAGGTGAACCGTCCCTGGCGCGCGAGGTGGCTCTGGAGGTCGCGGCCGGGGTGGCGGGCTATCCCTTCGACGCGCAGGACGATCCGCGCGCCGCGGAGAGCGAGCTGGGCAGGTTTTCGTTCCGCTGGCTGCTCGCGATCCTCCAGCGGATGGGTGCGCTGCGGGAGCCGGGGGAGAGCCATGAGCAGGACGAGCTCAAGCGGCGTCTCGGGGTCGCCCCGAAGTACGAGCGGTATTTCGGCGCGCTGCTCCGCAGGCTGGAGGTGGAGGGGCTGGTGACCCTGGACGGACGGCGCGTGGAGACCGCGGCGCTCGCCGGCGGCTATGCCCTCAAGGCGGTGGAGGAGGAGGTCTCGCAATTCAAAGAAAGCTTTCAACAGCGCTACCCGGCCTGCGCCGGACTGTTGAACCTCACGGCCTGCTGCCTGAGCCGCTACGAGGAGATCCTCACCGGCCGGATCGACGTCGCCGACGTCCTCTTCCCGGAGGGGAACATGGACGTCTTCTCCGAGGTGTTCCGCGGGGATGCGGTGTCGGACTATTTCAATCGCATCGTCGCCGATGCCGTGCGCTGCACGGTCACGCGGCTCCTGGCCGCGGAGCGCGCGAAGGTCCACATCCTGGAGATCGGAGCGGGCACCGGCGGCGGCACGGCGGCGGTTCTCGCGGCGCTCCAGCCGTTCGCCGGTCGTGTCGAGCTCTGTTTCAGCGACATCTCGCCGGCCTTCCTCCGGCATGCCCGGCGGCGCTTTGCGGCGCAGTATTCGTGGCTCGACTACCGGGCTTTGAACATCGAGGAGGACCTGAGCCGGCAGGGCTTCGAGCCCCACGGCTTCGACGTCGTCATGGCCTCCAACGTACTGCACGACACCCGGGACATCGAATTCACCCTGGAGCAGACGCGCCGGCTGTTGAAGCCGGGCGGCCTGCTGGTGCTGAACGAATATACGGCCGTCAAGGACTGCCTCTCCTTCAGCGGTGCTCTGCTGCACGGCTGGTGGCTGTTCGAAGACCCGGAACGGCGGCTACGGGACAGCTGCCTGCTGAGCGTGCCGCAGTGGAGGACCGTCTTCGGGCGCACCGATTTTGCGCTCCTCGGCGCCTTCGCGTTGCCGACCCAGAGCCCGGATGCGCAGTGCGGGCAGAGCGTGATGCTCTGCGCAGCCACAGGGACGGCCGTTGCCGCCGCACCGGCGGAATCGCGAGCTCCGCAAGACCGTGCGGCAGCCGTTGGAGGTGCGGTCGCGGAGGCCGGGTCCGCTCTCGACGGCAGCCCGGAGGACAACGGCGGGATCGGCAAGCAGATCGAGCAGGACATCCTCACCATCCTCGGCGAGGAGCGCGCGTCCGGATATTCCGCGCAACGCCCGCTGATGGAGATGGGGCTGGATTCCATCGAGCTGGTCGAGCTGAAGTCGCTGATGGGGCGGCGCTTCGGGATCAAGCTGTCCCCCGCGTTTCTCTTCGAGCACGAGACGCAGAAACGGATGACGGCCGCACTGGCGGCGATGATCCCCGGCGAGCGCCTGCGCGAGCTGAGCCCGCAGGAGCCCCCCGAGGTGCAGACGGCGGCGCAGGAGCCATCAGTAGAGGACGCCATCGCCGTCGTGGGCATGGCCTGCCGGTTCCCGGGCGGTGTCACGTCCCCGGAGGCTTTCTGGCGGCTGCTGGAGCGCGGGGAGAACGCCATCACCACGCTGCCGCCGGGGCGGTGGCGGTGGCCGGCATTCGTGGAAGTGGAGGGCAAGCACCGCGGGATCGATCGCGGCGGGTTCCTGGAGCGGATCGACGAATTCGACGCGCTGTTCTTCCGCATCTCCCCCAGGGAAGCGGAGCTGATGGACCCTCAGCAGCGCCTGCTGCTGGAGCTGAGCTGGGAGGTGCTGGAGGATGCGGGGTACCGGCCGTCGGCGCTGGCGGGGCGGAAGGTCGGCGTCTTCGCCGGCGCCTGCCATGCCGACTATCGCGACCTGTTGGTCGCAGGATCCGATCTGGCCGACGCCTACATCGGGTCCGGTTGCGCGTTCTCCATCCTCGCCAACCGCCTCTCCTATTTCTACGATTTCAAGGGACCGAGCCTGACGATCGACACCGCCTGCTCGAGCTCCCTGTTCGCCTTGCACGAAGCCGTGAACGCGCTCCGGCGCGGCGATTGCGAGCAGGCCATCGTGGGGGGCGTGAACCTGCTCTGCAGCCCCACGAACAGCATCTCCTATCACCAGGCGGGGATGCTGTCGCCCACCGGGCAATGCCGGACCTTCGACGAGGCCGCCGACGGCTACGTGCGGGGTGAGGGGGGGGCGATGCTGCTGCTGAAGCCGCTCGCGGCGGCGGTCGCGCACGGCGACTCGATCTACGGCCTGATCAAGGGGACGGCGGTGAACCACGGCGGGCAGGCGACCTCGCTGACGGCACCCAAGCCGGAGGCGCAGGCCGCGGTCGTCGAGGCCGCGTGGGTACAGGCGGCCGTTCCGCCCGCATCCGTGGGCTACATCGAGACGCACGGCACGGGTACGCGGCTCGGCGATCCGATCGAGGTCAGCGGCCTGGTGGAAGCGTTCCGGCGCCTGTACGGGGGCGGCCGGCCGCCGAAGCCGCACATCGGGCTCGGCACCGTCAAGAGCAATGTGGGGCACCTGGAAGGGGCGGCCGGGCTGGCCGGATTGCTCAAGGTCCTGCTGTCGATCGGGCGCGGCCAGATCCCCCGGTCGCTCAACTTTCGGCGTCTGAATCCCGACATCGATCTGGACGGCAGTCCCTTTTATATTGCCGAAAGAAACATGGCCTGGCCCCGTTTCCGCAATGAGCAGGGGCAGGAAATGCCCCGCCGCGCCGGCGTGAGCGCGTTCGGATTCGGCGGTGCGAACGCCCATGCCGTCGTCGAGGAATACCGGCCTCCCGGCACGCGGGCTGCGGTGGACGGGAGATGCCTGATACCGCTCTCGGCGCGGAGCGAGGAGGGGCTGATCGCGCAGGCGAGCCGATTGCTCGATTTTGTGGCGCGGCTCGACGGCCCAGCGCCCGACCATATCCTGGCTGCGCTGCAAGCCACTCTACAGGCCCGCTTCGGCCTGGGCGAGGAGTGCACCCCCGAGTTGGAATGGACGGAGTTGAGCTGGGGCGCCGTGGAGACCCGGCTCTTCCTGGCCGCTATCGAGGAGGAGCACGGCTACCGGCTCTACTCCCGGTCCCTGATCGAGTGCCCAACTCTCCAATCGCTCGCTGAGCGCATCGCAGGGGGCCGCGGCGAGGGAACGCGCCTGGATGATCTGGCGTACACGCTGCAAGTCGGCCGCAAACCGATGGAGGAGCGCCTCGTCTTCCTGGTTGCGGACTGCGAGGAGCTCGTCTCGGCGTTGCGGCGCTACGTCGCGGGCGATCGGGAGATACCCCAGGATCTCCCGGAGCTGGCGTCGCTGTGGGTCCGCGGCACGGACGTCGACTGGGATCAGCTCTATCCCACGGCCAGGCCCAGGCGCGTCCACCTGCCGACCTATCCCTTCACCCGGCAGAGTTATTGGGTACCGGGGGCGAGGCCTCCGCTGGCCTCTGGGCTGTTGAGCCCGGGAGATCCCGAGATCCTGGGGTATCGCTTCAACACCGTGCTCACGGGGGAGGAGTTCTTCCTTGCGGATCACGTCATTCAGGGCCGGCGGATCCTGCCGGCCGTGGCCTATCTGGAGATGGCGCGAGCGGCCGTGGCGCGGGTTGCCAGCCCTTCCGGGCCGATCCGGCTGAAGAGCTTCGCCTGGGTCCGGCCACTCAGCGTGGACGGGAGCCCCGTGCGGGTGAATCTGCGCCTGACCCCGGAGGAGGGCGGTGAGCTGGGCCTGGAGATTTCCAGCGGCGCGCAAGACGCCGTCTTCCACGGTCAGGGCCGGGCGGTGGTCGGTCCGCCCGGCGTGGCTCCGGTCGTGGATGTGGGAGGAGCCCTCGCCCGTTGCACGCAGGCGCGGTATTCGGCCGCTGAGTGCTATCAGAGATTTGCCGCCATGGGCTACGGGTACGGCCCCCGTCTGCGGGCGATCCAGGCGCTCTACGTGGGAACGGACGAGGTCGTGGCGAAGCTGGCGCGCCCGGCCTCCCTGTCAGGCGAGGAGTTCGTCCTGCACCCGGCCATGGCCGACTCCGCGGTGCAGGCGGCGCTGGGATTCTCTTTGGCCAACATGAGCGACGGGCAGACGCCGGCTCTCCCCTTCGAGTTGCAGAGCGCGGAGGTGCTCGGGGCCTGCACCGCCAGCATGTGGGCCCTGGTTCGGCGCCGCGACGGAACGTTCGACGTCGACCTGTGCGATGAGGAGGGCCGGCTCGCTGTCCGCTTCCAGGGCTGGGCCATGCGCACCGCGCAGAGGGACGCTCAGGGCGAGAGGATCTTGATGCCGGCCTGGGAGCCGGTGCAGATCGACCGCGCCTCAGTAGCAGGCCGGACCGCGATCGTCGGCGGCACGGAGGGCGAGCGGGAAACCCTCGCGCAGCTTCTCCCCCAGGCCAGGCCGCTGCTGTTGGAGCCCGCGGACAGCATCGATCAGATGCGCCGGAAGATCGCCTCCTGGGGGGACATCGAGCACCTCCTCTGGATCGTGCCGGACCATCGCCCGGATTCGCCGGGAGACGAGTCGCTCCTCGCCGCCCAACGCCACGGGGTGCTCCTGGGTTTTCGCCTGATCAAGGCGTTGCTGGGCGAGGGGTACGACGCCAAACCGTTGACCTGGTCGGTGATCACCAGCGGGACCCAGGCCGTTGAGCCACAAGAGCACGTGAGCCCCGCGCACGCCGGCGTGCACGGTCTGATCGGGTCGATGGCCCAGGAGTATGCCGATTGGAACGTGCGGCTCGTGGACCTGCCTTCGGATGACCGGCCATGGGAAGAGCTCCTGAGCCTCGCCGGTGATCCGCACGGAAGCGCCTGGGCCTACCGGGACCACCGGTGGTACCGGCAACAGCTCGTCCCCTGCCGCCCCGCCGTGGAAAGGGACGCGGCGGAGGTCTACCGCCCGGGAGGGGTGTACGTCGTCATCGGCGGCGCCGGCGGGGTGGGACAGGCCTGGAGCGAAGCCCTCCTGCGCCGGACGCCGGCGCAGCTCGTCTGGATCGGCCGGCGGCCGCAGGAGGACGTGCAGGCCGATTTGGACCGGCTGGCCCGCCTCGGCCCTGCGCCGCGCTACGTCGTCGCCGATGCGACCGACCGGGAGCAGTTGGCCGGCGCGCGCGTAACGATCCAGCGGGAGTTCGGCCGCATCGACGGCGTGATCCATTCCGCCATGGTGCTCCGGGACAAGAGCCTGGCGAACATGACGGAGGACGAATTCCGGGCGGGGCTCGCGCCCAAGGTCGACATCTGCGTCCGCCTGGCCCAGGTCTTCGCAGAGGAGCCTCTCGATTTCGTCCTCTTCTTCTCCTCCGCCAACGCCTTCTTCAAGTGGCCGGGGCAGAGCAATTACGTGGCCGGCTGCACCTTCGAGGATGCGTTCGCGAACCGGCTGGCGGCGGAGTGGCCGTGCCGCGTGCGGGTCGTCAACTGGGGGTATTGGGGGGGCGTGGGGGCCGCGGCCCCCGAACGCTACCGGTCCCTGATGGCGCGCAAGGGGCTCGCTCCGATCGAGACGTCAGGGGCGATGCAGGCCCTCGACCTTCTCCTCGGCGGCCCCATCCGGCACCTGGTATACCTGAGGGTCACCGATGCCGAGGCGTTCGCCGGCGCCCCCGTTCAGACCGTGGACCGGGAAAGGACGCCTTCCGGGGGCGCGGAGGTGGTGGGGAAGCCGCGGGAGATCGCCATCGAGCACCTGCTCGCCCGCCTCCGCCTGCGGGTCGCCGAGACGCTGGGCATGGACCCGGCGAGCCTCGATTCGCGCTACCGGCCGTTCGCCGGCGCCCTGCTGGGGGAGTTCGGAATGGATTCCATCTCCTCGACCAGCCTGCGCAACACCCTGCGCCGGGAGCTCGGCGTGGACATCCCGGTGCAGTGGCTCATCGGTGAGAGGGCGCAGAGCATCGCCGGCGCGCTCTACGAGCAGATGCTGCTCCAGCAGATCAGCGGCGAGCCTCGCCTGGAGGGAGGCGAGGAGGCGGAGACCTTCGTGTTCTGACGCCTATGGACGGAGTGACGAGCCTGCTGGAAACCCTCGCGCAACTGGGCGTCAAGCTCGCTGCGGAAAACGGGCAGTTGAAGGTCAGCGCCGCCAAGGGCGCGCTGACCGGTGAGCTGCGGCACCGGCTGCTGGAAAGCAAGGACGAGATCCTCCGTCGCTTGCAGGGCGTCGCACCGGAACGGATGACGCCCGACCTGGCGCGGATCATCCCCGACCCGCAGTCGGACCGGTTACCTTTCCCCCTGTCGGACCTGCAGCTGGGTTTCTACATCGCGAACGATCCCTACATGGAGTTCAACGTCAGGCCGCATTTCTACATGGAGTTCGACCATCGGGCGTTCGGCGTCGCGGCCTATGAGGCGGCGTGGAACAAGGCCCTGAAGCGCCACCGCTGCGAGCTCTGCATCGTGAACGAAAACCTGGAGCTGGAGCTCCTGGAAGCCGTCCCCGAGATCGCGTGCAAGGTCTACGACTGGCGGGATCTTCCGCCCGACGGCGTTGCGGCCGGGATGCTGAGCGTGCGCGAAGAGATGAAGCGGCAGGAGCTCCCCCTGGGTTCCTGGCCCTGGCTGGACCTGCGGGTCTCCCTGTGGCGCGAGGGGGGCGAGGAGAGGGCGCGGGTCCACTACAATCACAACAATTTCTTTTCCGATGGCTTCGGCACCAATCAACTGCTGGCGGAGATCGAAAGCTACTATCAGGATCCGGCGCTCAGCCAGCCGCCGCTCGAGCTGTCGTACCGCGACGCCGTGCTCGGCCTGGAGCGTCTGGCCGCGTCGCCGGCGGGCGAGGAGTCTAGACAATACTGGTTCTCCCGCCTGCGTGACCTCCCCCCGCCGCCGGCCATACCCCAGAAGCCCGGGCTCGACCGCCGGTGCCGGTCGCGCCTCCGGGGCAGGGTCGGGACGTTGGACCGGGACCTCTGGGAGGCGTTCAAGAGCCGGGCGAACGCCAATGGGCTCACGCCGTCGAACGCGGTGATCACCGCCTACGTCTACGTGATCGCGACCTGGAGCAACTCGGATCACTTCATTTTGAGTCAAATGATGACCCGGCGGTTCGCGGAGCTGCATCCCGACCTCCTCCGGATGGTCGGGAACTTCGCCTCGCTGTACCCCCTGGAGGTGCGACTGTCGGCCGCCGCGTCGTTCGCGGACAACGCGAAGAGGATCCAGAACCAGGTGCTGGAGGACGTGAAGCACCTGCAGCTCGGGGGGATGCGCGTCCTGCAGGAGCTCAACCGCCTGAAGGGGTCGTTCGGCACCGCGCCCAGCCCGTTCGTGGTCGGCAGCGGATTGTTCATCAAGAAATACCGGAAGGCCGACTTCGCCGCCCTGGAGACCTCGCAGACGATCCTCGATCATCAGTTTTTCGAGCTCGGGGACGGTAGGTATCACTATGTCTGGGACCTGTTGGAAGAGTTCTTCCCGGACGGCGTGATCGACGACATGTGGAACGCCTTCCACGACCTCCTGCGCCTGCTGGCAGGTGACGGCGAGGCATGGCAGCGGCAGGAATTCGCGCTCGTCCGCGAACGCGACTTGGAGGAGCGCCGGGAGCGCAACCGGACCACGGTACCCCTACCCGGTTTCTGCCTGCACGATCCCCTGGCAGAGCAGGCAGCCGCCGGAGGAGACCGTACGGTCCTGGTGAGCGCCCAGGGGCCACTGCAGTACGGGGAGCTCGCGGCGTGGAGCTCGGCGCTGGCGGCCGAGCTGGCCGCCCGGGGGGTGCAGAGAGGGGACCGCGTACCCGTGGTCATGGACCGGGACCGGGAGGCGCTGGCCGCCGTGATGGCCGTGCTGAAGGTCGGGGCGGCCTACGTCCCGGTCGATCCCCATCTGCCGGCGGAGCGCCTCGCCCTGATGCTCGACGACGTGGGAGCCTCCGTGGTGCTGACCCAGCGCCGCTACCTGCGCGCGCTCGACTGGCCGGACGGGTTGACGGTCCTCGGCGTTGCGCGCGACGAGTTGGAAGGCGCCGCCGCGGAGGCGCCGGGCGGCACCGCCGCAAGCGACCTCGATCTCGCCTATGTCATCTACACCTCCGGCTCGACCGGCAGGCCCAAGGGGGTGATGATCGATCATCGCGGCGCCGTGAACACCATCGTCGACATCAACGAACGGTTTGCGGTGGAGCCCGCCGACCGGCTGTTCGGCGTCTCGGCCTTCAACTTCGACCTCTCGGTCTATGACATTTTCGGGGCCGTGGCCGCGGGCGCACGCCTCGTCTATCCGCACCCGGAGGCTTCCCTGGATCCGGCGCACTGGCTCGACCTGATGCAGCGGGAGGAGATCACCGTCTGGAGCTCGGTGCCGGCGCTGATGAGCCTGCTGGTCGAGGCGGCAGTACGGCGGCAGGTCCGTCTGCCGGCGCTGCGCCTGGTCCTGCTCAGTGGAGACAAGATCCCCCTCGACCTGCCGGCGGCCATCGCGCGGATCGCTCCCCACGCTCACATCGTGAGCCTGGGGGGGGCGACCGAGGCCTCGATCTGGTCGATCTTCTATCCGATCGGGGACGTGGACCCGGCCTGGGCGACCATTCCGTACGGCTACCCCCTGAACAATCAATGCTGGGAGGTCCGGGACCGCAACGGGAGGCCGTGCCCGACGTGGGTTCCTGGTGAGCTCTACATCGGCGGCGTGGGGCTGGCGAAGGGGTATTGGAACGACGAGGAGAAGACGAACCGAAGCTTCAGGGGCGGGTGGTATCGCACCGGCGACCTCGGGCGGTACATGCCCGGTGGCTGCATCGAGTGGATGGGCCGCGCCGACTTCCAGGTGAAGATCCAGGGACACCGCATTGAGCTGGGGGAGATCGAGGCGGCGCTGGCGGAGCATCCCGCCGTGAAACAGGCCGTGGTCGTCGTCCAGGAATCCCCCGGAGCGCAACGGCGGCTGGCCGGCTACGTGGTCGCCGCCGATCCTGCCCGGCCCGAGGCGAGGGAGTTGGAGGCATTCCTCCTGGGCAAGCTCCCGGCCTACATGGTGCCCACGGCTTGGCGCCTGGTGGAGCAACTGCCGTTGACAGAGAACGGCAAGGTCGACCGGAAGGCGCTGTCGGCGGCGCGGCTCGGGGAGGAAACCGAGACGGAGAGGCGGCGGGAGCACACGGCGGCCGGCAACGCCATCGAAAGCCGGTTGCAGGCGATCTGGGAGAGTGTCCTGGGAGCCTCCAGGATCGGCGTCACCGACGACTTCTTCGAGCTGGGTGGCCAGTCCTTCGACGCCATCCGGATCTTCGCCCAGGTCAAGGAGGAGCTCGGCACGGCCTACACCCTCAGCGACATGTGGCGGGCGCGCACCATCCGCGAGCTGGCCAAGGGGATCGCGCAGGGGGCGGAGAGCACGGGCGGGCACCGGGTCGTGGCCATCGATCTGCGAGGCCGGGGAGAGTCCCTGTTCCTGGTGCATCCGGCGGGCGGCTCGGTGATGGCGTATGCCCGCCTGGGGAGGTTGATCGACCGGCCGCTCTACGGGATCCAGGCCTCGGCGAACGGCGACGACGCGAGCCGTCGCCAGGACGTCGTCGCATTGGCCCGATCCTATGTGGCGGAGCTCCGGGGCGTGCAGGAGAAGGGTCCGTACTCGCTCGGCGGCTGGTCGTCGGGCGCGATGATCGCGTTCGAGATGGCGGCGCAGCTGGAGGCGGCGGAAGAGGCGGTGCGGCAGGTGTTCATCCTGGACGGCCCGGCCCCCGTCGATCACGGCGAATTGAGCGACGAGCAACTGCTGCTCTGGTTCCTGGAAGACCTCGCGATCGGGTTCCCCGTCGAGCGGCTGAAGGGCGAAAAGCTCACCGGCCAGACGTTCGAAGGGCAGTTGCGCAGAGCGGCGGCGCTGCTGCCGGCCGGCGCCGGGATGGAGCTCGACCTCACGCAGTTGTCCTCGAACTTTCAGATTTTCCGCGACCTGATCGCCGCTGGCAGTCGCTATGCGCCGCAGACGATCGCCGCCGATCTGACCGTGGTGCGGGTCGAGGAGGACGTCGTCGACGAGTTCTCGACCCATCCGCAACGGCACGAGAGCGATTGGGGGTGGGGCAGTTTCACGCGCGGGAGGGTGCGCTGTGTGCGGGTCGCCGGAACCCACCACAGCTTTCTGCGAGAACCGCTGGTCGATCTCTGGTGCGCGCTGTTGAGCGGCGTCGAATCCGCCGGATCGTGTGATGTAGATATAGACGGGAGAACGTGATGCATAGTCTGCTGGCCACTTTGTCGGCGCTCAAGGTCAAGATCGAAGTCAGGGACGGCAAGCTGCACGTCAACGCCCCTGCCGGTGCCTTGACGCCGGAGCTGCAGGCGGCGATCAGCCGTCACAAGGAGGCGCTGGTCCAGCGTCTGCAGGGGGCGCACGCTGCCGGCCAGGACGAGGAGCTGCCACGGATCACCCCCGACCCGGAGAGCCGTCACGAGCCCTTCCCCCTGAACGCCGTCCAGCACGCCTACTGGATCGGCCGCGGCGGCCAGTTCGAGCTGGGGGAGGTGTCGAGCCACGTCTACTTCGAATTCGCCTGCGGGGACCTCGACCCGGACCGGCTGACCGCGGCCTTCCGCAAGGTGGTGGCGCTCCACGGCATGCTGCGCGCCGTGGTCGACGTGAACGGCCAGCAGCGCATCCTCGCGACCGTCCCGGACTACGAGATCGCCGTCAGCGACCTGCGCACGGCCGGGCCGGCCGTGCGCGAGGCGGAGCTCGCGCGCGTCCGCGGGGAGATGTCGCATCAGGTTTTCTCCGCCGAACGGTGGCCGCTGTTCGAGGTGCGGTTGATCCGGCTTCCCGAGGACCGTTCACGGCTGTGCGTGAGCCTCGATTTCCTGGTGGTCGACGCCTGGAGCATGGAGATCATCTTCCGGCAATGGCACGGCTTCTACCAGGACCCCGCGTACCCGGTGAGCGCCCCCGTCCTGTCTTTTCGGGACTATGTGCTGGCTGAGGCCAAGCTGAAAGAGCTCCCTTCCTATCAAATTTCCAAGCGGTACTGGTGGGAGAGGATCGACGAGCTTCCTCCGGCGCCTCTGCTGCCGGTCAGCAATAAGCTGGAGAAGGGGCGCAAGCACCGGTTCAGCCGGCGGCGGGTGCGGCTGCCCGCCCAGCAGTGGGACGAGATCAAAGGGCGGGTGCGGCGGTCGGGGCTGACGCTCGCTAGCGTCCTGCTCGCCGCGTTCGCGGAGGTGCTCAACCGGTGGGTCAAGAGCCCTCACTACTGCCTCAACCTGACCCTTTTCAACCGGCTCCCCATGCACGAGGAGGTGGGAGCGATCGTCGGCGATTTCACGAATCTCCTGGTGCTGGAGGTCGACGGCCGGGGGGAGGGTAGCTTCGCCGACCGCGCGGCGCGCATCCAGGCGCAGTTCCTCAGGGACTTCGAGCATCGCCAGGTCAGCGCGGTGGAGGTGCTGAGGGAGCTCGCCAAGCGCCGCGGCTGGCAGCAGAAGGCGATCCTGCCGGTGGTGTTCACCAGCACGCTGGTGTCGGAGCGGAGCGAGGACGGCGGTGGCTGGGAACGCTTCGGACCCCTGGGTTACGGCATCTGCCAGACGCCACAGGTCCTGCTGGACCATCAGATCTTCGAGGTCGACGGCGATCTGGTGATCAACTGGGACGCCGTCGAGGAAGCCTTCCTGCCTGGCGTGCTCGACGACATGTTCGCGGCCCAGCGGGAGCTCCTGGAGGCGCTGGCCACGACGCCGGAGGTCTGGAGCCGGCCGGAGGTCGTCGCGCTGCCGGTGGCCCAGCAGAGGCGCCGCGAAGCGGTGAACGACACGGCGGCGGAAGAGGAGGACGGCTGCCTGCACGAGCTGTTCATCGCCAGCGCCCTGGCGCACCCGGATCGCATCGCACTGGCCCACGGCACGGTCGAGATGACGTACGGCGAGTTGCTGGCGCACAGCCACTTGGTGGCCGCGCGATTGATCGAGAAGGGGGCGCAGCCCAACCATCTGGTGGCGGTCGTCATGCGGAAGGGGTGGGAGCAGGTCGTCGCGGTGCTGGGAGCGCTCATGGCGGGCGCGGCCTACCTGCCCATCGACCCGCGCTGGCCGGCGTTGCGGCGGAACCATCTGCTGGAGCAGGGGGAGGTGCGGATCGCTCTCACCCAGGGCGCTCTCGACGGGCAACTGGAATGGCCTGCGGATGTCGAGCGGGTGACGGTGGAGAGGCGGGACCACCTCCCGCGTCTGGCCGCCGCTCCCGCCACCCGGCAGACCCACATGGACCTGGCATACGTCATCTTCACCTCGGGGTCGACGGGTACTCCCAAGGGGGTGATGATCGATCACCGGGGCGCGGCCAATACGGTCGTACACCTGAACCGCCTGTTCGGCGTGGGGCGGGAAGACAGCGTCCTGGCCGTGTCGGAGCTGACCTTCGATCTGTCGGTGTACGACATCTTCGGCCTGCTGGCGGCAGGCGGAACGATCGTGATCCCGGACGCGGAGCTGTCGCGGGACCCGGGGCACTGGGAGCACCTGATCAGGAGCCGGCAGGTGACGATCTGGAGCTCCGCGCCCCCTCTGATGGGCGTGCTCGTCGACGCGGTGGAGTCGCTGCCGGGGCACGACCTCGCCCCTCTGCGCCTCGTGCTGTTGAGCGGCGATTGGATCCCGGTACCCCTGCCGGACCGCGTCAAACGGTCGGCTCCCGCGGCCCGCGTCATCAGCCTCGGCGGGGCGACCGAGGGCTCCATCTGGTCGATCTACCACCCGATTGAACAGGTCGATCCGGCGTGGGACAGCATCCCGTACGGCAAGGCGCTCCCGAACCAGCACATGTACGTGCTGAACCAGGCCCTCCAGCCGTGCCCCGACCTGGTGACGGGGGACATCTACATCGGCGGCATCGGGGTGGCGTTGGGCTACTGGAAGGACCCCGAGAAGACCGCCCAGAAGCTCGTCCGGCATCCCACCAGCGGCGAGCGCCTGTATGCCACGGGGGACCTGGGCAGGTTCCACCCGGACGGGAACATCGAATTCCTGGGCCGGGAAGATTTTCAGGTCAAGCTGAGGGGCTATCGCGTGGAGCTGGGCGAGATCGCGGCCTGCATGCAGTCCCATCCCGACGTCCGGGACGCGGCGGTCAAGCTGATCAAGCAGGAGGGCAGGAGCAGCCTGACCGCCTACGTGGTGGCGGGAGACTCCGAGGGGAGCCGCCTCTTCGAACGGAGCGAAGTGCCCGCGAGTCAGCTGGCGCAGCTGTCCAAGCGCATCGAGGAGGCGGCCCGGGAGCAGACGAGGAGGGCGGACCGCGAAGGGCTGAAGACGTTCCAGGCCTTCTGGAAACAGGTCGAAAACGCGAGTCTGTCCTCAATGCGCGAAACGCTCCAGAGCCTGGGTGTGGTCGACATCGCGGATGTCTCCAGCCATCTGGAACGCCTGGTGCAGGCAGGGCGCGTCAAGCCGCACTACCAGCGCCTGGTCCGGCGCTGGCTGAGGGTGCTGGCTGGCGCCGGCCACCTGCGCGCGAGCGACACCGTGGAGCGGCAGCTCACCGACCTGGAGCAGTCCTGCGGTCACGACGAGCGCCTGCGAGGCTTTCTGGAGCACGTCGCGAGCTGCCTGCGCAACCAGCTCTCCCTGCTCGGCGGCGAGGTGAGCCCCCTGGAGCTGCTGTTCCCGGAAGGCTCATGGCACCGGGCCGCGGGCCTGTACGAGAAGAGCCCGGTCGTGCATCACCACAACCAGGTGCTGGCGGCGGTCGTGAGATCGCTGGTCCAGACTTGGGAGAGCGATCGGAAGCTGCGGGTTCTCGAGATCGGCGCCGGGACCGGCGGCACGTCGGCCTCCCTCCTTCCCGAGCTTCCGGCGACGCGCACCGAGTACTGGTACACCGATCTGTCGACCTATTTCTTCAGCGGCGCGAAGGAGAAGTTCCACGCCTACCCGTTCATCCGGTATGCGCTCTTCGACACCAACAAGACACCGCGGAGCCAGGGCCAACAGCCGCACAGCTATGACCTGATTCTCGCTGCTAACGCCCTGCACAACTCCACGGACATCGATGCGAGCCTGCGCGGCATCCGTGAGCTGCTGGCCCCCGGCGGCCACCTCCTGCTGCTGGAGGGGACCCGCACCAGCCCCTGGCAGTGGGCGACCGTGGCCTACCTCGAGATGGTCACCGCGTACGCGGACGAGCGGGCCGAGCTCGACGTGCCGATCCTCGATCCAGAGGGTTGGTCGCGGGCCCTGAGCCGGAGCGGATTCGAGGCGGTGCATCTCTTTCCGGCACCCGATGCGGAGGTGGACGACGAGCTCTCCGCGCTGCTGGACGCCATGCCGCAGCACGTGATCGTGGCGCGAGGCCCCTCGTCTGTCAGCCGCTTCCGGCCCGAAGAGCTCGCGGCCTTCCTGCGCGAGCGGCTTCCTGACTACATGGTTCCCCAGCGCTACGTGCTGCTGGAGGGGCTCCCGCTGACCGCCAACGGCAAGGTCGACCTGGGCGCGTTGCCGGACGAGGTCTCGCCGGTGGGCAGGGAGGAGAGGCGGGTGCTGTTTCCGCGGTCGGACACCGAGGAGCGGGTCTTGCAGATCTGGAAGGAGGTGCTCGGCGTCGAGCAGCTGAGCATCTCCGACAATTTCTTCGAGGTGGGAGGGGACTCGCTGCTGCTGACCGAGGTGTTGCGCCGGCTCAACCAGACGCAGCGACCGCCGCTGACCATCGCCAACCTTTTCTCGTACCCCACCGTACAGAGTCTGGCGGACTATCTGAGCCGCGGCGCCGAAGCCCGCGAGCGGCGGCCGCCTGTCTCAGCACCGGAACGGGTGCGGGAGTCGGCGCGGGACATCGCGATCATCGGCTTGGCCGGGAGGTTCCCGGATGCCAGGAACGTCGAGGAATTGTGGCAGAACCTCGCCGCCGGCCGCTGCGCGGTCCGGCACTTCACGGAGGAGGAGCTGTTGCAGGCCGGGGTGAGCCCGGAGGAGCTCGCCCAGGAGAGCTATGTCCGGGCCGGCGTGGTGCTGCAGGACATCGACCTTTTCGACGCTGCTTTCTTCGGCTTCTCGCCCCGCGAGGCCGAGATCATGGACCCCCAGCAGCGTTTCCTGCTGGAGTGCGCAGTCGAAGCGCTGGAGAACGCCGGATATGCCAGCGAGAAGCATGGGGGGAGGATCGGCGTCTTCGTCGGCAAGGGCACGAGCCTCTACCTCATGGAGCACGTGCTGCAACACCCGGAGATCGTCCGCAAGCTGGGCATGATGCAGGTGATGAACGTGAACGAGAAGGATCATGCCGCGACCCTGGTGTCGTACAAGCTGAACCTCACGGGCGCCAGCCTCAACATCAACACCGCCTGCTCGAGCTCGCTGGTGGCGGTCCACGCGGCGTGCCAGAGCCTCCTCGATGGCGAGTGCGAGATCGCGCTGGCCGGCGGTGTCAGCTTTGTGAGCACGCTGGAGCGCGCGGGGTACCTGCACCACGACGGTCATGTCACCTCACCCGACGGGCTGTGCCGGGCGTTTTCGGAGAACGCCAACGGCAGTGTCTTTGGCAACGGCCTGGGGCTCGTCGTGCTGAAACCGCTGGCCGCTGCGTTGCGGAACCGGGACACCATTCACGCCGTCGTCAAAGGCTCGGCGATCAACAACGATGGCTCGCAGAAGGTGGGCTACAGTGCCCCGGGTCTGCACGGCCAGGCCGAGGTCGTCACCCAGGCGCTGGCGCGGGGCGGCGTGAGCCCGGACACCATTCAGCTCCTGGAGGCCCATGGCACCGGCACCCACTTGGGCGATCCCATCGAGTTCGGCGCCCTGCGGCAGGTCTTCGGGGGCGCGCGGCCGGACGGCTCGCGCTGCGTGCTTGGCTCTGTCAAGACCAACATCGGCCACCTGGACTCGGCGGCGGGGATCGCCGGACTGATCAAGGTGGTCGAAGCCTTGAAGCACCGGCAGATCCCGGCGATCCTGCATGCGAGCGTGGCCAACCGCAAGATCGACCTGGCGGACAGCCCGTTCTACCTCAATGTGGAACGGGTCGAATGGCCGGCCGGGCCGGCGCCGCGGAGGGCCGGCGTCAGCTCCTTCGGAGTGGGCGGGACGAACGCCCACGTCGTGCTGGAGGAGGCTCCGGCCCAGGACGAGCGGCGGGAGGCCGATCGCACCCAGCTGCTGCCGATTTCGGCGAAGAGCCGCAACTCTCTGCGGCAGATGACGCAGGAGCTTGCGGCCGCGCTCGCCCGGCGCCCGGAGCTGTCCCTCGAGGACGTGGCGTTCTCGCTGCAGGTGGGGCGCAACGCTTACCGGTATCGCAGCTATCTCGTTGCCGACCGGCTGGCCGATGCGCAGAAGGATCTCGATCAGGACCGTCTGCCCGTCGCGGAGCAGGACGAGGGGCAGACGACCGCGGTCGCCTTCCTATTCCCCGGCCAGGGGGCGCAGCAGCTCGATGCCACCCGTGAGCTGTATGAAACGCACCCGGTCTTCCGGAGCGCGCTCGATCACTGCGCGGAGATCGTGCAGCGGTATACCGAGCGGGACCTCCGGGACTGGCTGTACACCGGACGGCGCGACGGCGCACCCGCGGACATCCGCCAGACGGCGATCACGCAGCCCCTGCTCTTCGCGGTCGAATACGCGCTCGCCCGGTTCTGGGAGTCTCTGGGGGTCCGCCCCGCGGCAATGCTGGGGCACAGCCTCGGAGAGTACGTGGCCGCCTGCCTGGCGGGGGTGTTTTCGTTGGAAGAGGTGCTCCCTCTCCTCGTCGTGCGCGGGGAGCTGTTACAGAGTCTGGAGCCCGGCAGCATGCTCGCGGTGAGCTGCGGAGAGGCGCAGCTCCGCGACTTCCTGATCGATTCCGCGTGCAGCCTGGCGGCGGTGAACGGCCCGGCGCAGTGCGTGGTGTCAGGGTCCAGCCACGACGTCGATGCGCTGCGCGACCGCTTGCAAGCCGCCGAGATCCCCAGCCGTGCGCTACGGACGTCGCACGCGTTCCATTCTGCCATGGTGGAGCCCATCCTCGACACCTATGAGCGGTGTGTGGCGGAGATCGAGAGGAAGCCGCCAGCGATCCCGTTCATTTCCAATCTCACCGGCAGTTGGATCACGGAGGAGCAAGCCACCAGCCCGTCCTACTGGGCGCGGCATCTGCGGGAGACCGTGCGCTTCGGCGACGGCGTGCGGGAGATCCTCGGGATGAGGAACGGTGTCCTGCTGGAGGTGGGGCCCGGGCATACGTTGAGCACCCTGGCGAAGAAGGCTGGCGCGGAGCGGGTGGTACCCACTCTCGGTTACGGCGGACGGCGGGACGAACGGCGGGGCCTCCTGGACGGCATCGGACAGCTCTGGCTGCACGGGGTCGACATCGACTGGTTATCTCTCCACCACGGCCGGCAACCGCGGCGGGTGCCGCTCCCCTCCTACGCCTTCGAGAGAAAGAGATACTGGCTCGAAAGGCGGCTGGGGAACGGCGGTGCGCCGGCGGAGGCCGCCCCGGAAACGGGGCAGGAGATCGAGGTCAGCTATGACCGGCCCGAGCTGCGGACGCCGTACGCGGCACCGGGCAACGAGATCGAGGCCAAGCTGGCCGAGATCTGGCAGAGCTACCTCGGGGTCGAGAACATCGGTACCCGCGACAACTTCTTCGAGCTGGGGGGTGATTCGCTGGTGGCGATCCGGGTCCACGCGCAGATCAAGCGCGATCTCGGTGTCGAGCTGCCGGTGGGAAAGATGTTCGAATTCGCCACCATCCGGCGCATCTACTTGTTCATCATCGCCAGTCTCGATCCGCAAGCGATCGACACCCTGGGCGAAGAGGAGTTGGAGGACCTCCTCACCGTCATGGAATCATAAAAGGTATGAGATACGACTACATCGTCATCGGCGGCGGCACGGCGGGCGCGGTTGTCGCGGCCCGGCTCAGCGAGGAACGGGACGTGCGAGTCCTCCTGCTTGAGGCCGGACCCGACTATCCGGACGAGATCCCCGGCGAGCTGCTCGATGGTAGCGCTCCGGTGACCCGCGGCCACAACTGGGACCTCCATGCCATCGCCGGCGACGACGAGGGTGAACCGCTCAGCGAGCAGCAGCGCAGGATCGCACGGGTCTTTCAGCTCGCCTCCAGCCGCCTGGGAAAGATGCCGGCCGCGGGAGCCAGCTCGGCGGCCCGCTTTCCGTACCCGTTGGGCAAGGTCGTGGGCGGCAGCTCGGCGATCAACGGCGGCCTGGCTCTCCACGCGCGCCCCGAGGACTATGCGCTCTGGACGGCGGCGGGGAACGACTGGTGGAGCTGGGAGAAGGTCCGGCGGTCCATCGGCCGGATGGAGAGCGCGGAAGCGGACAAGCCGCCCCTGCCGCTGGAGATGAGCCCTCCGGAGGGATTGACGCGCTGCCAGGAAGCGTTTCTCGCGACCTGCCGCGAGATGGGGCACGACCGTATCGACCTCCGCCAGGGGACGGCCGACGGCGTGGGGGTCATTCCGAAGAGCTTCTGGAACGGCCAGCGCGTCTCCTCGTCGCGGTTGTACCTCGCGGCGGCGCGGCGGCGGCCGAACCTGACCATCCAGCCCTGCTGTCTGGTCGACAAGCTCGTCTTCGAGCCGCGGACCGGCGCGCTGACAGCGAGCGGCGTGGAGGCGATCGTCGACGGCCAGCGCTGCCGCTTCGCGAGCGGACACGTCGTGCTCTGCGCGGGCACGATCAGCTCTCCGGCCATCCTGTTGCGCTCGGGGATCGGTGCCGCGGAGGAGATCGCGCGGGTGGGAGGGGAGACACTGCTGGATCTGCCTGGCGTGGGGAGGAACCTGATGGACCATCCGGCGGTGATCCTCTGGGCGGTCCCCGCGGCCGGCGCCTGCCGCGCCGGCGAGACGGTCCACCAAGTGATGTTGCAGCGGCGATCGGCCTCCTCCCCCCCCCTCTGCGACCAGCAGCTGTTCATGCTCAGCGGTCTGGTGACGGCGACGCTGCCGCCGCTCCGGGACGTCGTGGGGGCGGACCTCGCGATCGGCATCTCGGCCGTCGTGGCGACCCCGACGTCCAAAGGGCGGATCGAGCTCCTCGACCTTGACCCCACGCGGGAGCCGCGGATCTACCTCAACTGCCTGCGGGATGCCGCTGATCTGCGCAGGATGATGGAGGGATTGCGGGAGGCGTGGCGCATCCTGCAAGGAGAGCGGCTCGCTGCCAACACCGAGAGGGTGGTGGTGTGGGACCAGAGCATCATCGATGCAGACCCCCTGCTGGAACGGGTCATCCGCACCACGGTGCGCGGCGCATGGCATCCGGTGGGCACCTTGCGGATGGGCAGGGAAGGGGACGCGATGGCCGTTGTGGACCAGCGCGGCCGGCTTTTCGGCTGCAGCAACGTCACCGTGGCGGATGGCTCGATCATGCCGGTGATCCCGAGCGTGCCCACGAGCCTGACCTGCATGCTCATCGGCGAGCGGATCGTGGCCAACCTGACGCGGAACGGCGATGAGTGAGCTGGACGACCTCCTCGCGGTCATGGAGTCATAGGGCGCCTGGAGCTTCGAAGGCGGCCGTCAGATCAAGGAACGATACCAGCACAAAGGAGACTTCAAATGCAGTTACAAGATGAGAGCCTGCGCAATCAAATCGCCCTGGGGTGGGTCATGAACGGGGTTGTGCTGGCCTTCGTGTTGTTGTTCGCGATCGTAGAAGCCAGCATGATGAACAACAATTTCAGGGCGATACGCATCGATCCGGGGGGCAGCCTCAAGTGGCTGGTGTACGTCTTTGCCGTCTATCCGCTCATGCCGGTCTACATCCATCTGGTGCATGGCAGGCGGTCGCGGCTCTTCCGGTGGATCGCCGTCGCAGCGGCGGCGCTGGGGTTTATTTTCTTCCTCTTGCATCACCTTTCACACTGGACCCTGGGGCAGCGGCCCGACCTGAGCTCTCACGTGTTCGATCTGACCATCGAGGTGATCTCGTTGTGGGTGCTCGTCAACTCCATCAAATGGGCGAGACACCATGAATCGTAATCTGACTGTATGGGCTCTTGCGGTCTTTCTGCTGGTGTGCTTCCCCGCGATGGCCTACGGGCATGTGGTCGATGAAGAGGGTACGGGCTTCGCGGCCGGGTTTCTGCACCCCTTGTTGGGGCTCGACCATTTTCTGGCCATGCTGGCGGTGGGGATCGTGAGCGCGCAGCTTGGAGGCAGAAGAATCTTCACGATTCCCGCGACATTCGTTCTCGCCATGATCGGCGGGGCCGTCGCCGGCATATACGGTTATCAATGGCCTTTCAGCGAGGCGGGAATCGCGCTTTCCGTCGTCGTCCTGGGGACCGCCATCGCCACGGTGAAGGAGAACGGCAAAGGCTGGCCGGTTATGCTGGTCGTCATGCTCTTCGGGAGCCTGCACGGACATGCTCACGGCCTGGAGCTGCCGCAGGCCGCCGATCCCATCTACTACGCGGCGGGTTTCGTGTCCAGCACGACCGCCATCCACCTGCTGGGCGTGGGGATCGGGCACTTTTTCACGACGCGGGCGGCAACCGGGGCCCTGCTGCGCCATGTGGGATCGGGAATGGTCGGGATGGGCCTGATGATCTTGTTCGACTCGATGGCGGCCCGGTAGGGGCGTGTGGTGCGCGGAAAGGCCGACGATGAGTGAGACACTTCAGGAGAAGAGAGCCCGGCTCCGCAGCCTCCTGGAGAAGCGGCCGGATGCGATCTCGATTCCCAGGGTCGAGCCGCGGCTCCATCGAGCGGACCTGGAGCCGCTGTCTTTCGCGCAGCAGGGCCTGTGGTTCGTCTCGAAGCTGGAAGGTCTCAACCCCGCCTATAACATCCCCATCCTCCTCCGGCTGTCCGGGCGTCTGGACATCGACGCGCTGAGCAGGGCCATCTCTGCGGTGGTCCGCCGTCACGACTCCCTGCGGACGCGCTTTGTCGAGCACGGCGGCGTCCCGAGCCAGAGCCTTTTCGATGTCGCGGAAGCGCGGCTGGAGCCGCGGGAGGTGACTCCGGCCGAGGCGGAGACGGTGTATCGGAGCGAGACGCAACGCCCCTTCGACATCGCGGACGACTGCCTTTTTCGTATCAAGCTGTTCAAGGAGGCCGAGGAGCGCTTCGTGCTGACCGTGACCATGCATCACAGCATCTCGGATGCCTGGTCGGTCGGTGTGTTCCTGCGCGAGATGATGTCGAGCTACGAGGCTTACAGCCAGGGACGCGAGCCCTCGCTGAAGCCTCTCGCCGTCACCTACACGGACTATGTGTATTGGGAGAAAGCCTGGCTGGAAAGCGGTGTGCTGGAGCAGCAGCTCGGCTTCTGGAAGCGCCAGTTGGAAGGCCTTTCGCCGGTGCTCACGCTGCCGATGGACCGGCCGCGTCCCACGGTGCAGGACGACCGCGGCGGGACCGTCTATTTCGCGGCACCGCCGCGGCTCCTGGAGAAGCTGAAATCCTTGAGCAACGACCAGAGATGCTCGCTCTTCGTGACTCTGGTGGCCGCCCTCGGCGTTCTCTTGCACCGCTATTCGTCGCAACGGGAATTCGCGATCGGAACGGGGGTCGCCCACCGGCGGCGCCCCGAGCTCGAGGAGCTGATCGGGTACTTCGTCAATACCCTGGTCATCCATGCACGCTTGACGGATCAGTCCTTCACGTCTCTGTTGAAGGTCACCCGGGACGTCGTCCTGCAGGCGTTGGCGAATCAGGACGCCCCCTACCGTCTGGTCATCGAGGAGCTGCGGCCGGACAGGAGCTTGGGGCAAGCTCCATTTTCCCAGGTGATGATCAACCTGCAGAACGTTCCCTACGACCGGCGGGTCGACCTCTTTTCCTTGACGATGGAGCTGGAGATACCCGACAGCGGGGCGGCCAAGGCGGACCTGTCCTTCGCGATCCAGGAAGAGAAGGATGGTCTCAGAGGCCAGATCGAATATCGAGCGGAGATCTTCGACGAAGAGACGATTCACCGGATGGCTGAACGATATGTGCTGTTGTTGCAGCGGATCGTGATGGATCCGGAGCAGGGAATTTTCGCGATGGACCTGTTGAGCTCAGCCGAGCGCCACCAGGTTCTGGTGGAGGCGAACGCGGCGCGGAGCCTCCCGCCGCCGGAGGCGAGCCTTCCCACGTGGTTCGCCGAGCGGGCCGCCGCGGCTCCGGAAGCTCTCGCCGTTCTCTTCGCGGGCACCGGCGGAGCGGCTTCGCGGGCTCTTTCTTATCGCGAGCTCGAGCGCCTCTCGGCGCGCTGGGCCCGCACGCTGCGCGGCCTGGGCGTCGGCCCCGATGTGCGGGTGGGGATCTGCGTCCGGCGCTCGCCGCGGATGATCGTGGCCCTTCTGGCCGTCCTGCGCTCCGGAGGAGCCTACGTCCCCCTGGACCCCGCCTGGCCGGCGGAGCGCCTGGCCTGGATGCTCGACGATGCCGGAGTGGACCTGATCCTCACCGAGACGGAGACGGCCGGCCCTCTTCTCGACGGTACCACCCGCCCCCTTCTCCCCCTCTTCCTGGACGGCGAGCCCGGCGAAGGCCCGGAGCTCCCTCCGGAGCTCCCGCTTCCCACGCAGGCGGCCTATGTCATCTACACCTCGGGCTCGACCGGGCGGCCCAAAGGCGTAGTGGCCATGCACGGCGGTCTCGCGGCCTTCACCCGGTCCATGGCCGACGCCATGGCGCTGACCCCCGAAGACCGGGTGCTGCTGGTCGCCTCCATCTCGTTCGACGCCGCGGCGGTGGCGATCTGGACGGCGCTGGCCCGCGGCGCGGCCGTGGTCCTGCACCCGGATCCGGCGGCCCTCTCCGCCGAAGAGCTGCTGGCCCTCTGCGCCGCGCATGAGCTGACCGTGCTGGATCTGCCGGGGGTCCTCTGGCGCCAAGTGATGCAGGAGAGGGACGGCATGCTGCATTTCGGCCCGGAGGTACGCCTGTTGATGACGGGTGGCGAGAGCCTCGCTCCAGAATTCCTCCGGCGGTGGGGGCGCATCGTGGAGCCCGAGGCGCGGCTGATCAGCTCCTACGGTCCGACGGAGACCACCGTGACCACCACCGTCTTCCAGACGTCCGGGCGGGAGGCGGTGGTCTCATCGCTGACCGGCTCCCCCCTGGGAGAGCTGTTGCCGGGCACCGTGATCTATCTCCTCGACGGCCTGCTCAACCTCGTACCCCCGGACGTGCCGGGCGAGATCTGCATCGGCGGCGCCGGCATGACTCGTGGTTATCTGGGGCGGCCCGATCTGACGGCCGCGGCCTTCCTTCCCGATCCCTGGGGTTTGCCGGGCGCGCGGATGTATCGCACCGGCGACTCCGCCCGGCGCCGGCCCGGCGCCGGCCTGGAGTTTCTCGGGCGGATCGATCAGCAGGTGAAGATCCGCGGCTTCCGCATCGAGCCCAGCGAGATCGAGGAGCATCTCGCAGCGCACGCCTCGGTGAGCCAGGCAGTCGTGCTGGCGCGAGAGGACCGGCCCGGCGAGAAGAGGCTCGTGGCGTACGTGGTGGGGACGGAGGGGGTGGCTCCGGATCCCGGGAAGCTGCGGGAGCACGTGACGTCGAAGCTGCCGGAGCACATGGTGCCTTCGGTGTTCGTGGTGCTCCCGGCGCTGCCGCTGATGACGAGCGGGAAGGTGGATCGCCGGGCGCTGCCGGCGCCGGAGCAAGAGGACTTCTCGCGCAGCGAGCACGTCGCGCCGCGCAACGAGCTGGAGCGCCTGTTGTGCGCGATCTGGCAGGAAGTGCTGGGAGTCGAGCGCGTGGGGATCGAGGACCGCTTCTTCGATCTCGGCGGGCACTCGCTGTTGGCGACGCAAGTGGTGAGCCGGGTGCGTTCGGCTCTGGGACGGGAGCTGCCGCTGCGGATGATCTTCGAGCATCCGACGGTCGCGGGTCTGTGCGAGAAGTGGCCGGAGCTGAGCGGCGGGCTGGTCCTGCCGGCGATCGAGGTCGTGGCGGAGAGAGAGAGGCTTCCTCTCTCCTATGCGCAGCAGCGCCTCTGGTTCATCGACCGTCTGGAGGGAGGGAGCAGTCACTACAACATCGCGGGCGCATTGCGCGTCAGGGGTGATCTGGACAAGGCGGCCTTCGCCGGGGCCGTGCGGACCATTGTGGAGCGTCACGAGTCGCTGCGGACAGTCTTCCAGGAAGTGCAGGGAGAGGTATTCCAGGTCATCGTCGAGGATGTTGATTTCCGCGTCGCGGAGGGGGATCTGAGCGGGCTGGGAGCGGAGGACCGGGAGAGGGAGGTCAGGCGCCTGGCGCTGGCGGATGCGCGGAGGACGTTCGATCTGAGCCGCGACCTGTTGTTCCGAGCCGGCCTGCTGAAGCTGGCGGAGGAGGAGCACGTGGTGCTGCTCAACATGCACCACATCGTCTCGGACGGGTGGTCGGTCGGCGTGCTGTTGAAGGAGCTCGAAGCGCTCTACCAGTCCCATCGGGCCGGGGCGGAGAACCCGCTCGAGCCCCTGCGCCTGCAGTATGCGGACTATGCGTGCTGGCAGCGGCAATGGTTGCGGGGTGAGGTCCTGGCGAGTGAGCTCGGCTATTGGCGGCGCCAGTTGGACGGTCTGCCGCTGGTCCACGGTTTGCTGACCGACAAGCCGCGGCCGGCGCGGCAGGGTTTCGAAGGAAGTGAGCACGTCCAGCGGCTGGAGGGCGAGCTGAAGGACCGGATCGGGGTCTTCTGCCGGCAACGCGAGGTGACGCTATTCATGGTCCTGCAGGCGGCGTTTGCGGTCCTGCTGAGCCGGTACAGCCAGGAGACCGACATCGTGCTGGGCTCGCCGATCGCGGGACGGGTTCACCGGGACCTGGAGCCGCTGATCGGCTTTTTCGTCAACACGCTGGTGTTGCGCAGCGACCTGTCCGGATCCCCCTCATTCGTGGACCTGCTGGCGTCGAGCCGGCAGACGATCCTGGATGCCTATGCTCATCAGCACGTGCCGTTCGAGATGCTGGTGGAGGAGCTCAAGCCGGAGCGCAACCTGAGCCACAATCCGCTGTTCCAGATCCTGATCGTGCTGCAGAACGCGGAGCAGGTCGATCTGACACTCGCGGGGTCGCCCCTCGAACCGCTCGCCGGGAGCGGCGATGTGGCGAAGTTCGATCTGGAGCTCAGCGTGCTGGAGCTCGCGAATGGCCTCGCTCTGACCTGGTCGCACAAGAAAGCGCTGTTCTACCCGGAGACGATCGTGCGCATGGCCGGGCACTTCCAGGTGCTGCTGGCCGCCCTGGCCGATAATGCTTTCGCGCCGGTGACCGAGCTGCCGCTGCTGAGCATGGCCGAACGCCACCAGACCCTGGTGGAGGCCAACGTGGCGCGGAGCTTTCCACTGTCAGAGGTGAGCGTCCTCGAAATGTTCGCCGCCTGCGCGGCCGCGGCTCCGGAAGCCGCCGCGGTGCTCCTGGCCGGCCCCGGCGGCTCCGCCGCGGAGATCATCTCCTATGGTGAGCTCGAGCGCCTCTCGGCGCGCTGGGCCCGCTCGCTGCGCGGGCTCGGCGTGGGCCCCGAGGCCCGGGTGGGAGTCTGCCTGCGCCGTTCGCCGCGGATGATCGTGGCCATCCTGGCCGTCCTGCGGGCCGGCGGAGCCTATGTACCCCTGGACCCCGGCTGGCCGTTGGAGCGCCGGGCCTGGATGCTCGACGACGCCGGGGTGGACCTGGTCTTCACCGAGGCGGACATGGCCGCTCCTCTCCTCGCCAGCATGTCCCGTTCCTTCCGCCCCCTCTTCCTGGACGGCGAGCCTATTCCAGGCCCGGAGCTCTCTCTCGAGCCCCCGCTGGCGGCGCAGGCGGCCTACGTCATCTACACCTCGGGCTCCACCGGCCAGCCCAAAGGCGTGGTAGCCCTGCACGGCGGTCTCACCGCCTTCAGCCAGGGGATGGCCAAGGTCAAGGGACTGGTCCCCGGCGACCGGGAGCTGCTGGCCGCCTCCCTGTCGTTCGACGCCTCGGCGGGGGTCATCTGGCCCGCGCTGACCCGTGGCGCGGCCGTGGTCGTGCATCCAGATCCGGCGGCCTTGACCGCCGCGGAGCTGCTGGCCCTCTGCGCCGCGCAGAGGATGACCGTGCTGGACATGTCGGGAGCCCTCTGGCGCCAGATGATCCAGGAGATGGACGGCACGGTGCGCTTCGGCCCGGAGGTGCGCGTCGCGCTGACCGGCGGCGAGAGCGTCGGGCAGGAGTTCCTGCGCCTGTGGGCGGGCCTCGTGGCGCCGCAGACACGGCTGTCCAGCGCCTATGGCCCGACGGAGACCACGGTGGCCGCCGCGGTATTCCAGATGAAGGGATTCGAGGCGGCGCGTGCGCTCCTGGCCGGCTTTCCCCTGGGAGACCAGTTTCCGGGCGTCGCGATCTACCTCCTCGACGGCTCGCTCGCTCCGGCGCCCCTCAACGTACCAGACGAGATCTGCATCGGCGGGACCGGGGTGACCCGCGGCTATCTGGGGCGGCCCAGGCTGACCGCCGCGGCCTTCCTGCCCGATCCCTGGGGGCCGCCGGGTGCGCGGCTGTACCGCACCGGTGACTGCGCCCGGCGCCGGCCGGACGGCAGCCTGGAATTTCTCGGGCGGATCGATCAGCAGGTGAAGATCCGCGGCTTCCGCATCGAGCCTGGAGAGATCGAGGCGCAGATCGCGTCGCATGCGTCGGTGGGCGAGGTGCTGGTGCTGGCGCGGGAGGACCGGCCCGGGGAGAAGCGGCTGGTGGCCTACGTGGTCGGGAAGGATGGGGCGGTGCCGGACTCCGGGACGCTGCGCAAGCACGTCGCCGCCAAGCTGCCGGAGTACATGGTGCCGTCGGTGGTCGTGGTGCTCCCGGCGCTGCCGCAGACCACGAGCGGGAAGGTGGATCGCCGGGCGCTCCCCGCTCCGGAAGAGGGGGACTACCAAAAAAGCGAATACGCCGCGCCGCGCACGGAGCTGGAGCGCCGGTTGTGCGAGATCTGGGCGGAGATCCTGGGCGTCGAGCGCGTGGGGATCGAGGACAGCTTCTTCGATCTCGGCGGGCACTCCCTCCTGGCGACGCGCGTCGTGAGCCGGGTGCGCTCGGCTCTCGGGCGGGAGCTGCCGCTGCGGGCGCTGTTCGAAAACCCGACGATCCGCGGTCTGTGCGAGAAGCTGCCGGAGCTCGGCGGCGGCGTGATCCTGCCGGAGATCGAGGTCGTGGCGGACCGGGAGAGGCTCCCGCTGTCGTATGCCCAGCAGCGCCTCTGGTTCATCGATCGCCTGGAAGGGGGGAGCCGCCAATACAACATTCCAGTCGCGATGAGAGTGAGAGGGGGGCTGGACAAGGCGGCGTTCGCCGCGGCGCTGCGGACGGTCGTGGCACGCCACGAGGCGCTGCGGACGGTCTTCCGGGAGATCCAGGGCGAGGTGATCCAGGTCATCCTGGAGGGCTCCGAGCTTCAGCTCGGCGAGAGCGATCTGAGCACGCTGGAGGCCGCGGAACGGGAGCGGGAGGTACGGCGTCTGGCGCTGGAGGATTCGCGGCGGCCGTTCGATCTGAGCCGCGATCTGCCCTTCCGGATCATCCTGCTGAAGCTGGCCGAGAAGGAGCATGTGATGCTCTCCACCATGCACCACATCGCGTCGGATGGGTGGTCCGTCGGCGTGCTGGCGAAGGAGCTCGAGACACTCTACGCGGCGTATCGGGCCGGAGAGGAGATCTCGCTGCCGCCACTGCGGGTGCAGTACGGGGATTATGCATGCTGGCAGCGGCGGTGGCTGCAAGGAGAGGTCCTGGAAAGCCAGATGAGCTATTGGCGGCGCCAACTGGACGGCCTGCCGACGGTCCATGGCTTGCTGCTGGACAAGCCGCGGCCTGCGCGCCAGGGTTTCGAAGGAGGCGAGCACGTAACGCGGTTGGGAAGGCCGCTCAGGGAAAGGCTCGAGGCCTTGTGCCGGGAGCGCGGCGTGACTCTGTTCATGCTCCTGCAGGTGGCGGTTTCGATCCTGTTGAGCCGGTACAGCCAGGAGACGGACATCGTGGTCGGCTCGCCGATCGCGGGGCGAGTCCACCGGGACGTGGAGCCGCTGATCGGTTGCTTCGTCAACACGCTCGTGCTGCGCGGCGACCTGTCCGGCAATCCCCGGCTCGAGGAGCTGGTGGCCGCGAGCCGGCGGATGATCCTGGATGCGTATGCCCACCAGCACGTACCGTTCGAGATGCTCGTCGAGGAGCTGAAGCCGAAGCGCAGCCTGAGCCATAATCCGTTGTTTCAAATTCTGCTGGTGCTTCAGAACCTGGAGCAGGGGGATGCGAAGCTGGGAGGATCGCATCTCGAGCCGCTGGACGGCAGCCTCGGCATCGTCAAGCTCGATCTCGAGCTCAATGCGCTGGAGCTCGACGGGAATCTGTCCCTCGCCTGGTGGTACAAGAAGGAGCTGTTCCACGACGCCACGATCGAGCGGATGGCCGGGCACTTCGAGGTGCTGCTGACGGCTCTGGTGGATCGCGCCGGCGCGCTGGTGGCGGACCTGCCTCTGCTCGGCGCGGCCGAGCGCGAGCAGATGCTGGTGGAGTGGAACGACACGGGAGCTCCCGTGGCTGGAGAGCTCTGCCTGCACGAGCTCTTCGCGGCGCGCGCCGGCGAGACGCCGGAAGCGGTGGCCCTGGTGGACGGCGGGCGGGAGCTGACCTACGGAGACTTGGCGCGGGAAGCGTATCGGCTGGCGCATCACCTCCAGTCGCTCGGGGTGGGCCCGGAGCAGGTGGTCGGCGTCTGTCTGGAGCGGACGGCCGAGATGGTGGTCGCCCTCCTGGCGGTGCTCGCGGCCGGGGGTGCCTATCTGCCGCTCGACCCGGCACATCCGCAGGCTCGCCTGGAGCGAGTCCTGGCGGACAGCGGAGCAGCCGTCGTGGTCACCCAGGAGAGCCTGGCGGACCGGCTGGTCGACCGGATGGCCTGGAGCGGCTCAGCCGTGGTCCTGGAGCGGGACCGGGCCGTCATCGCGCGCTGCCCGCACGGCCTGCCCCGGAGCGCCGCTTCGAGGGAGAGCCTGGCGTACGTGCTGTTCACCTCGGGCTCGACGGGGACGCCCAAAGGCGTGGCCTTGACCCATCGCAGCGCGGTGGAGCTGGTCCTGTGGGGGGGCCGGACGTTCTCGCCCGCGGAGCTCTCCGGTGTGCTGGCGGCCACCGCCCTGAGCTTCGACCTGTCGGTTTTCGAGCTGTTCGTGCCGCTGTCATGGGGAGGCACCGTGATCCTGGCCGCCAACGCGCTTGCGCTGCCGGCGCTGCCGGCGGCGGCGCGGGTGCGGCTGGTCAACACAGTGCCGTCCGCCCTGGCGGAGCTGGTGGACGCCGGTGCGCTGCCCGCCGGGGTGCGGACCGTGATCCTGGCGGGCGAGCCGCTGTCCCGCTCGCTGGCCGACCGGATCTGGGCCACCTGCACGGTCGAGGCCCTGTGGAACCTCTACGGCCCCTCGGAGGACACGACCTACTCGACTTTCGCGCCGGTGGAGCGCGCCGCGGCCGCGACGCCGCACATCGGCCGCCCGATCGCGGCGACGCGGGCCTACGTGGTGGGGAGGCTCTGGGAGCATTCGATGCAGCCGGCGCCGGTGGGAGCTCCGGGAGAGCTCTGGCTGGGCGGCGCGGGCCTGGCGCGCGGCTACCTGGGCCGTCCGGACCTGACGGCGGAGCGGTTCGTCCCCGATCCCTTCTCGGGAGAGCCGGGAGCCCGGCTGTATCGGACCGGGGATCTGGTGCGCCGGCTGCCGGCCGGCGACCTGGAGTTTCTGGGCCGTATCGACCACCAGGTCAAGGTGCGGGGATTCCGGATCGAGCTGGGGGAGATCGAGGCGTCGTTGGCGACGCATCCCGAGGTGCGCCAGGCGGTCGTCCTGGCGCGGGAGGACCAGCCCGGAGACAAGCGGCTCGTGGCCTACGTGGTGGGCGGCGCAACGGCGGCCGGGCTCCACGAGCACCTGCGTGGGCGCCTGCCGGACTACATGGTTCCATCGCTGTTCGTGGCGCTTCCGGCGCTGCCGCTGACGCCGAACGGGAAGGTGGACCGCCGTGCTCTCCCTGCACCGGAGGAGGGGGATCTCCGGCGGGGCGCGTATGTCGCGCCGCGCACGGAGCTGGAGCGCTGGTTGTGCGAGATCTGGGAAGAGGTCCTGGGTGTCGAGCGCGTGGGGATCGAAGACAGCTTCTTCGACCTGGGCGGGCACTCGTTGCTGGCGACGCGCGTGGTGAGCCGGGTGCGTTCGGCTCTCGGCCGCGAGCTGCCGCTGCGGGCGCTGTTCGAGAATCCGACGATCAGGGGTTTGTGCGCGAGCCTGCCGGGGCTCGGCGGAGGCCTGGTCCTGCCGCCGATCGCAGCCCTGACGGAGCGCGAAGGGCTGCCGCTCTCCTACGCGCAACAGCGCCTCTGGTTCATCGATCGCCTGGAGGGCGGCAGCAGCCAGTACAACATTCCGGCGGCGCTGCGCCTGCGGGGCGCCCTGGATACGGAGGCGCTCGCCGCGGCATTCCGGACCATCGTGGAGCGCCACGAGTCGTTGCGGACGGTGTTCCGCGAGAGCAACGGAGCCGTGGTCCAGGTCATCCGCGAGGACGTGGATTTCCGCTTGGCGGAGGAGGATCTGCGCGGGCTGCCGGAGGAGGAGAAAGAGCTGGAGGTCCGGCGCCTGGCGCTCGCGGATGCGCGGCGTCCGTTCGATCTGAGCCATGACCTGCCTTTCCGCGTCGGTCTGCTGAAGCTGTCCGAGGAGGAGCACGTGGTGCTGTCCAACATGCACCACATCGCGTCGGATGGATGGTCGATCGGTGTTCTGATGCGCGAGCTCCGGGCGCTCTACGAGGCCTTCCGAGCCGGCCAGAAAAACCCGCTTCCGCCCCTGCGGGTGCAGTATGCGGATTATGCTCATTGGCAGAGACAGTGGCTGCGCGGCGAGACTCTCGCGGAGCAGCTCGGCTATTGGAAACGCCAACTGAACGGGCTCCCGGTGGTCCACGGCTTGCCCCTCGACAACCCGCGGCCGGCGCAACAGGGCTTCGCCGGGAGCATGCACGTCCAACGCCTGGGGAAGGATCTCGCGGAACGCCTCGCGACCCTATGCCGGCAGCGCGGGGTGACGTTGTTCATGGCCCTGCAAGCGGCGTTCTCGGTCCTCCTCAGCCGCTACAGCCGGGAACGGGACATCGTGACGGGCTCCCCGATCGCCGGGCGGGTCCATCGCGATGTGGAGCCGCTGATCGGCTTCTTCGTCAACACACTGGTTCTCCGGAGCGACCTGTCCGGCAACCCGCGGTTCGTGGACCTGCTGGAATCGAGCCGGAGGACGATCCTGGATGCGTATGCCCACCAGCACGTCCCGTTCGAGATGCTGGTCGAGGAGCTCAAGCCGGAGCGCAGCCTCCGTCACAGCCCGCTGTTCCAGATCCTGCTCGTGCTGCAGAACACCGCTCGGGTGGAGATGAGCCTCGGGGACGCGCGCTTCGAGCCGGTCGACGCGAACGGCGGCATCGTGAAATTCGATCTCGAGCTCAATGCGGAGGCGAGTGGTGACGAGGGTCTCCTCCTCCGCTGGGGGTACAAGAAAGAGCTGTTCCACGCCGCCACGATCGAGCGGCTGGCCGGGCACTTCGCGGTGCTGCTGGCCGCCCTGGCGGATCGCGCCGTCTCTCCCGTGGCGGACCTGTCTCTGCTCGCCGCGGCGGAGCGCGAGCAGATGCTGGTGGAGTGGAACGACACGGGGTCTCCGACCGGCGGGGAGCTCTGCCTGCACGAGCTGTTCGCGATGCGCGCCAGCGAGGCTCCGGGGGCTTTGGCCCTGGTGGCCGGCGAGCGGGAGCTGACCTATGGCGAGCTGGCGCAGGAGGCATCCCGGCTGGCGCATCACCTCCGGTCACTGGGCGTCGGCCCGGAGCAGGTGGTCGGCGTCTGTCTGGAGCGGACGGCCGAGATGGTGGTCACGCTCCTGGCGGTTCTGAAGGCGGGGGGCGCCTACCTGCCGCTCGACCCGGCGCATCCGCGGGCGCGCCTGGAGCGCGTCCTGGCGGACAGCGGAGCGGCCGTTGTCGTCACTCAAGAGAGCTTGGCGGACCGGCTGGTCGAGGGGATGAATTGGCGTGGCCCCGCCGTGGTCCTGGAGCGGGACCGGGGCGCCATCGCGCGGTATCCGCTCGACCCGCTCGACCGGCTGGAGAGCGGTGTGTCGCGGGACAACCTGGCCTACGTGCTGTTCACCTCGGGCTCCACGGGGACTCCCAAGGGCGTGGCCGTGACCCACCGCAGCGCCGTGGAGCTGGCCTTGTGGGCGGGCCGGGTGTTCTCGCCCGAAGATCTCTCCGGCGTGCTGGCGGCCACCTCCCTGAGCTTCGACCTGTCGGTCTTCGAGCTGTTCGTGCCGCTGTCGTGGGGCGGCACGGTGATCCTGGCCGCTGACGCGCTGGCGCTGCCGGCGCTCCCGGCTGCGGCGCGGGTGCGGCTGGTCAACACGGTGCCGTCCGCCCTGGCGGAGCTGGTGCGCGCTGGCGCTCTGCCGGCCGGAGTGCGGACGGTGTGCCTGGCGGGCGAGCCGCTGTCGCGCTCGCTCGCCGACTCGATCTGGGCCACCGGGACGATCGAGGCGCTGTGGAACCTCTACGGCCCCTCGGAGGACACGACCTACTCGACCTTCGCCGCAGTGGAGCGCGCCTCGGTGTCGGCGCCGCGCATCGGCCGCCCGATCGCGGCGACGCGGGCCTACGTGGTGGATGGCTGGGACGAGCCGGTGCCAGTCGGGGTGGCCGGAGAGCTCTGGCTGGGCGGCGCGGGCCTGACGCGCGGCTACCTGGGCCGCCCGGACCTGACGGCGGAGCGGTTCGTCCCCGATCCCTTCTCAGGATCACCAGGACAACCAGGAGATCCGGGAACCCGTCTGTATCGGACTGGGGATCTGGTGCGCTGGCTGCCAGCCGGCGAGTTGGAGTATCTGGGCCGCATCGATCACCAGGTCAAGGTGCGGGGGTTCCGCATCGAGCTGGGGGAGATCGAGGCGTCGCTGGCTGCGCACCCGGACGTGCGCGAAGCGATCGTCCTGGCGCGCGAGGATGGCGCCGGGGGGAAGCGCTTGGTGGCCTACGTGGTGGGCGGCGCGGCGGCGGCCGGGCTCTCCGAGCACCTGCGTGCACGCCTGCCGGACTACATGATTCCGTCGATGTTCATGGCGCTTCCGGCACTGCCGTTGACCCCGAACGGGAAGGTGGACCGGCGGGCGCTGCCGGCGCCGGAGGAGGGGGATCTTCGGCGGGGAACGTATGTGGCGCCGCGCACGGAGCTGGAGCGCCGGCTGTGCGAAATCTGGGCGGAGATTCTGGGCGTCGGGCAGGTGGGGATCGAGGACAGCTTCTTCGATCTGGGCGGGCATTCGCTGCTGGCGACCCGCGTGGTGAGCCAGGTGCGCGCGGCCCTGGGCCGCGAGCTGCCGCTGCGGGCGCTGTTCGAGAATCCGACGATCCGGGCTCTGTGCGAAAGCCTGCCGGAGCTCGGCGGCGGCGTGGTCCTGCCGACGATCGAGATCGTCGCGGAGCGAGAGCGGCTGCCGCTGTCCTATGCGCAGCAGCGCCTCTGGTTCATCGATCGCCTGGAGGGCGGGAGCAGCCAGTACAACATCCCGGGCGCGATGCGGGTGCGGGGTGATCTCGACAAGGCGGCGCTCACCGCGGCGTTCCGAACGCTGCTGGTGCGTCACGAATCGCTGCGGACGGTGTTCCAGGAGGTCGAGGGAGCGGCGGTCCAGGTCATCCGGAAGGAGGCCGAGCTCGCTGTCGCGGAGATCGATCTGAGCGCGTTGGCCGAGGATGCGAGGGAGAGAGAGAGCCGGCGCCTTGCGCGTCAGGATGCGCGCAGACCGTTCGATCTGAGCCGGGATCTGCCGTTGCGCGTGGCCCTGCTGAAGCTGTCGGAGAAGGAGCATGTCGTGCTCTCCACCATGCACCACATTGCTTCGGACGGCTGGTCGATCGCCGTGCTGATGCGGGAGCTGCGGACGCTCTACGCCACCTCCCGGACCGGGGAGGAGAGCCCGCTGCCGCCGCTGCGCGTGCAATATGCGGACTATGCGTACTGGCAGCGGCAGTGGTTGCGCGGCGACGTGCTGAATGGCCAGCTCGGTTATTGGCGACGGCAGTTGGATGGGCTCCCGCTGGTCCACGGACTGCCGTTGGATCGGCCGCGGCCGGCGCACCAGGGCTTCGAAGGGGGCCTTTACGCCGAGCACCTGGGAAGGGGGCTGAGGGACCGGATCGAGGCTCTCTGCCGGGAGCGCGGGGTGACGCTCTTCATGTTCCTCCAGTCGGCGTTCGCAGTCCTGCTGAGCCGTTACAGCCGCGCGACGGACGTCGTGGTGGGCTCGCCGATCGCGGGGCGCATCCATCGCGACCTGGAGCCGATGATCGGTTTCTTCGTCAACACGCTGGTATTGCGCAGCGATCTATCCGGTGATCTCCGGTTCGCCGAGCTGCTTGAATCGAGCAAGCAGACGATCCTGGATGCATACGCTCATCAGCACGTGCCCTTCGAGATGCTGGTCGAGGAGCTCAAGCCGGAGCGTAGCCTGAGCCATAGCCCGTTGTTCCAGGTTCTCCTGGTGCTTCAGAACATGGAACGCGACGATCTGGAGCTCGGGGGAGCGCGTCTCGAACCGGTCGATGAGGACAGCCATGTCGCGAAGCTCGATCTGGAGCTCAACGTCGGAGAGCTGGCGGAAGGTCTGGAGCTGGGCTGGTTGTACAAGCAGGAGCTGTTCAACGGCGAGACGATCGAGTGGATGGCGTCGAGCTTCAGGGTGTTGCTGGAGGACATCCTGGAGCGGCCGGAGGAGAGGATCCGATCGCTGCCGCTGCTGAGCGCGACGGAACGACTCACGCTTCTGGGCGCCTGGAAAGGCCGCGAGGTGCCGTACCCGCAGGAGCTCTGCTTCCACGAGCTGCTCGAAGCCCAGGTGGAGCGGTCGCCGGATGCGGTGGCGGTGGTGTACGAGGAGGGGCACCTGACGTTCAGGGAGCTGAACGAGCGATCGAACCGCCTGGCGCGCTATTTGATCGGGCTGGGTGTGGAGGCGGAGACGCTCGTCGGCTTGTGCGTGGAGCGCTCGCTTGAGATGCTGGTGGGGATCTTCGGCGTTCTGAAGGCGGGTGGGGCTTATATGCCGCTGGATCCGGACTCTCCGGAGGCGCGCCTTGGGTACATGCTGGAGGATTCCGCGGTGGAGGTGGTGCTGACCGAGCGCCGGCTTGGGGGGCTGGGTTGCTTCGCCGGGCGCCGCACTGTGCCACTGGACGATCCTGCCTTCGCGGCTCGGCTGGAAGGGCTCGCGGCCGGCAACCCCGACCGGCGTGGCCTGCGGTCGATTCACCTCGCCTACATGATCTATACCTCCGGCTCGACCGGCCAGCCGAAGGGAGTGATGGTCGAGCACCGGAGCGTCGTCAACCTGAGCCTCAGATTGCGAGAGATGCTGTCGGGCATCGGGCTGGAGCCGGGCTACCGCTGGGCGTGGAACGTGCCGGTCGTCTTCGATGGCTCGGTCAAGGGATTGACCCAGCTCGCGCTCGGGGCGGAGCTGCACGTCCTGCCGCAACCGGTTCGGCAGTCGCCGCCGGCGCTGCTGTCCTACGTGCAAAACCACTCCATTGATCTGCTGGATTGCACGCCGTCCCTGCTGGATCTGTTGTTGGGCGAGGCGGAGCGGGAGCAGGTGGTCCTGCCGCATCTGTTGATCGGCGGCGAGGCGATCAACGGTCATCTCTGGTCGCGGATCTGCGCGCACCTGCAGCCGCGCGGGAGGTCGGCGTTGAACGTCTATGGGCCGACCGAATGTACGGTGGACAGCACCGCCACCGTGCTGGAGGACCATGTCGGCCCGCACATCGGCCGTCCGTTGCCGAACACGGAGGCCTATGTGCTGGACGCGGAGCTCGGGCTGGCCCCGCACGGCGGTGTCGGGGAGCTGCACATCGGGGGCGAAGGTGTCGCGCGGGGTTATCTGGGCCGTCCGGCCTTGACGGCGGAGCGGTTCGTTGCGAATCCGTTTTCTCGCGTGGCCGGGGCGCGGATGTACCGGACGGGGGATCTGGTCCGCCGGCGTGGCGACGGAGCGCTGGAATATCTGGGCCGTGCCGACGATCAGGTCAAGGTCCGGGGTTTCCGTATCGAGCTGGGAGAGGTCGAGGCGCAGCTCCGGTCGCAGGCGTCGGTGCGGGACGCCGTGGTTGTGGCGCGGGAGGACCGGCCCGGAGAGAAGCGTCTGGTGGCGTACGTCGTGGGCGCGGCGGGGAGCGCGCCGGAGGCAGGGAGGCTGCGGGAGCACATGGCGTCGCGGCTCCCCGAGTACATGGTGCCGTCGGTGTTCGTGGTGCTCGCGGCGCTGCCGCTGACGGTGAGCGGCAAAGTGGACCGCCGGGCGCTGCCGGCGCCGGAGGCGGGGGATTATCAGCGGGGCGGGTACGTCGCGCCGCGCACGGAGCTGGAGCGCCGGTTGTGCGAGATCTGGGAGGAGCTGCTGGGAGTGGAGCGGGTGGGGATCGAGGACAACTTCTTCGACCTGGGCGGGCACTCGCTGTTGGCGACGCGCGTGGTGAGCAGGGTGCGTTCCGCCCTGGGCCGGGAGCTGCCGCTGCGGGTGATCTTCGAGCATCCGGAGATCGGTGATCTGTGCGAGACGCTGCCGGAGCTGAGCGGAGGCTGGGCGCTGCCGGCGATCGAGATCCTCGCCGAGCGGAAGAGAGTCGCGCTGTCCTACGCGCAGCAGCGCCTCTGGTTCATCGATCGCCTGGAAGGTGGGAGCAGCGAGTACAACATCCCGGGTGCGACGCGAGCACACGGCGATCTGGACAAGGTGGCGTTCGCCGCGGCGTTGCGGACGATCGTGCAGCGGCACGAGTCGCTGCGGACGGTTTTCCGGGAAGCGGACGGCGAGGCGTTCCAGGCCATCCGTGACGACGTCGATTTTCAATTGGCGGAGCTGGATTTGAGCCGGCTGGGAGAGGAGGAGAGAGAGAGGGAGGTCCGGCGTCTGGCGGCGGAGGATGCGCGGAGGCCGTTCGACTTGAGCCGCGACCTGCCGCTGCGCTTGGCTCTTCTGCGGCTGTCGCCAGAGGAGAACGTGGTCTTGTTCAACATGCACCACATCGCGTCGGACGGCTGGTCGATGGGGGTGCTGATGTCGGAGCTGCGGACGCTCTATGCGGCGTACCGGGCCGGTGAGGAGAGCCCGCTCCCGCCGTTGCGCGTGCAGTACGCGGACTATGCGCACTGGCAGCGGCAGTGGTTGCAGGGGGAGGTCCTGGAAGGTCATCTGAGCTATTGGAGGCGCCAGTTGGCCGCTCCGCCGCCGGTCCACGGTCTGCCGCTGGACAGGCCGCGGCCCGCGCGGCAAGGTTTCGCGGCCGGCCGGTCGGTGCAGCGTTTGGGCCGGGAGCTGAGCGACCGGATCGCGGCCTTGGGCCGGGAGCGCGGTGTGACGCTGTTCATGTTCCTGCAAGTGGCGTTTGCGGTTTTCGTGAGCCGGTACAGCGGTGAGACGGACATCGTGATGGGCTCGCCGATCGCGGGCCGGGTCCATCGAGACTTGGAGCCACTCATCGGTTTCTTCGTCAACACGCTGGTATTGCGCAGCGACCTGTCCGGAAGCTCACAATTCGCGGAGCTTCTGGCGGCGGGCAAGCAGATGATCCTGGATGCGTACGCGCATCAACATGTGCCGTTCGAAATGCTGGTCGAGGAGCTCGAGCCGGAGCGCAGCCTGGGTCACAGCCCGCTGTTCCAGATTCTGCTCGTGCTGCAAAACACGGAGCGCGGTGACGTCGAGCTCGCAGGAGCGCGTCTCGAGCCGGTGGATGAGGGTTTCAGCGCCGTGAAATTCGATCTGGAGCTCAATGCGGCCGAGCTCGAGGACGGCCTGGCCGTGACCTGGTCGTACAGGACGGACCTGTTCGACGGCGAGACGATCGAGCGGATGGCCGGGCACTTCAAGGTGCTGCTCGCCGCGTTGGCGGACGGCGCCGGCGAGCCGGCGGCGGATCTGCCTCTGCTGCATGCGTCCGAACGCGTGCAGATGCTGGTGGAGTGGAACGACACGGGGGCGCCCGCGGGGGGTGATCTGCGTCTGCACGAGCTGTTCGCGTTGCGCGCCGAAGAGACCCCTGAAGCGGTGGCCCTGGTGGACGGCGAGCGGGAGCTGAGCTACGGGGAGCTGGCGCGGCAGGCGTACCGGCTGGCGCACTATCTCCAGTCGCTGGGGGTGGGCCCGGAGCAGGTGGTCGGCGTCTGTCTGGAGCGGACGGCCGAGATGATGGTCACGCTCCTGGCGGTGCTCGCGGCCGGGGGCGCCTACCTGCCGCTCGATCCGGCGCATCCGCGGGCGCGCCTGGAGCGTGTCCTGGCGGACAGCGGAGCGGCCGTCGTGGTCCACCAGGAGAGCCTGGCAGAGCGCCTGCCGTGGCGCGGCCCCGCCGTGGTCCTGGAGCGGGACCGCGCCGTCATCGGGCGCTGCCCGTACCACCGCCCCGCGAGCTGCGCGCCCCGGGAGAGCCTGGCGTACGTGCTGTTCACCTCGGGCTCCACGGGGACGCCCAAGGGGGTGGCGGTGACCCACCGCAGCGCCGTGGAGCTGGTCCTGTGGGCGGGCCGGGTGTTTTCACCCGCGGAGCTCTCCGGCGTGCTCGCGGCCACCTCCCTGAGCTTCGACCTGTCGGTGTTCGAGCTGTTCGTGCCGCTGTCGTGGGGAGGCACCGTGATCCTGGCCGCCAATCCGCTGGCGCTGCCCGGCCTGCCGGCGGCGGCGCGGGTGCGGCTGATCAATACCGTGCCGTCCGCCCTGGCGGAGCTGGTGCAGATGGGCGGGCTGCCGGCCGGAGCGCGGACGGTCAACCTGGCGGGCGAGCCGCTGCTGCGGTCCCTCGCCGACCGGATCTGGGCTACCGGCACGGTCGACGCCCTGTGGAACCTCTACGGCCCCTCGGAGGACACGACCTACTCGACCTTCGCACGGGTGGAGCGCGCGTCGTCCGCGGCGCCGCGCATCGGCCGGCCGATCGCGGCGACACGGGCCTACGTGGTGGATCGCCGGGGCGGGCCGGTGCCGGTGGGGGTGGCCGGCGAGCTCTGGCTGGGCGGCGCGGGTCTGGCGCGCGGCTACCTGGGCCGTCCGGACCTGACGGCGGAGCGGTTCATCCCCGATCCCTTTGCGGGAAATCCGGACGAGCCGGGAGCCCGGCTGTACCGGACCGGCGATCTGGTGCGCCGGCTGCCCGGCGGCGACCTCGAGCTGCTGGGCCGCAGCGACCACCAGGTCAAGGTGCGCGGGTTCCGTATCGAGCTGGGGGAGATCGAGTCTGCTCTGGCGGCGTATCCCGAGGTACGCGAAGCGGTGGTCCTGGCGCGGGAGGACCAGCCTGGGGACAAGCGGCTGGTGGCGTATGTCGTGGGCGGCGCGGAGGCGGCCGGGCTACGCGAGCACCTGCGCGGCCGCCTGCCGGAGTACATGATCCCATCCGCCTTCGTGGCGCTCGACGACCTTCCCCGGACCCCCAACGGCAAGGTGGACCGCAAGGCGCTGCCGGACCCACGGGAGGACCGGTCCGGCCAGGAGGCTGTATATGTGGTGCCGCGCGATACGCTCGAGCTCGAGCTCGTCCGCCTCTGGGAGGAGATCCTTGCCGTGCAGCCGATCGGCGTCCAGGACTCCTTCTTCTCCCTGGGCGGACATTCGCTGCTGGCGGTCCGGCTGGTCGCCCGGATGTCGCGTCGGCTCGGTCGCGAGCTCTCCCTCCTCGAGCTGTTCCAGAATCCCACGATCGAATCTCTGGCCCGGTCGCTCAGATCCCGGCACGAAGCGCAGCCGGGGTCGCAGCCGTCGCCGGCATCGCCAATCGTCGCGCTCCAGGCTGCGGGCCACCGTCGCCCCTTCTTCTGCGTCCACCCCGGCGGCGGCACCGTGCTCGCCTACGTCCTCCTCTCCCGACATCTCGGGCCCGAGCGCCCGTTCTACGGACTGCAGGCCCGGGAGCTCCTGGACGGGGGCGCGCCCGGCGACGACACCGTCGAGGCGATGGCAGGCCGCTACGTCGCCGCCGTGCGGGAGGCCCAGCCCGCCGGGCCGTATCTGTTGGGCGGCTGGTCGCTGGGGGGCGTCATCGCCTACGAGATGGCGCGCCAGCTCCGCGAGGCGGGGGAAGAGATCGAGCTCCTGGCGCTGATCGACGCCCACGTGCCGAAGCCCCGGCCGAGCTCCGCCGAGCACGGCGGCCTCCCCCTCTGGTCGACCTTCGCCCAGAACCTGGGGCTGTCTCCCGAGCAACTGCCGGTGACCGCAGCGGAGGTGCAGGGGATGAGCGCGGACGAGCGGCTGGCCCTGCTGGTGGATCAGGGACGGCGCCTCCGCGTGCTGCCTCCGGACATCGAGGTCGAAGGGCTCAGAAATCTGTTCCGCACCTTCTCGGCACATGTGCAGTCCATGGAGAGCTACGCGCCGCGCTCCTTCGACGGCCGTCTCACCCTCTACCGTGCCGCGGACGGCAAAGACAACGGCCATGACGCTCTCGGCTGGAGCCGGCTGGCCCTGCGCGGCGTCGAGGTCCGGGAGATCCAGGGGAATCACTTCACCGTGATGCGCGAGCCCGCCGTCGCGGAGCTCGCCGCCCGTCTCGCGGAGGATCTGCCGTGAAGGCCTGCCTGTTTCCCGGACAGGGGTCCCAGGCGCTCGGCATGGGCGAGGGCCTCTTCGCGCGCTACCCCGAGATGACGGCGACCGCCGATGAGATTCTCGGGTATTCCGTCGAGGAGCTGTGTCTGAAGGAATCGGAGAAGCTCCTCCAGACGCAGTACACGCAGCCGGCCCTCTACGTCGTCAACGCGCTGACCTACAGGAGCCGCTGCGACGGTGGCGTGCCGCCGCCGGATTTCGTCGCCGGCCACAGCCTGGGAGAGTACAACGCCCTCCTCGCCGCGGAGGTGTTCGATTTCGCGGCGGGGCTCCGGCTCGTGAAGCAGCGCGGGGAGCTGATGAGCACCGCTTCCGGCGGGGGCATGGCGGCCGTGCTCGGTTGCGATCGAGATCAGATCGAAGAGATCCTGCGGAAAAACGGTCTGCACACCCTCGATGTGGCCAATTACAACAGTCTCACGCAGATGGTGCTTTCCGGACCCGCCGAAGACATCGTTCGCGCGGATGCCTTCTTCTCCGCGACCGGCGCGACCTACAGGATCTTGGACGTCAGCGCGGCGTTCCATTCCCGGTACATGGCGGATAGTGTGAGGCCGCTGGGCGAGGCGATGGAGGGGATGGAGTTCCATCCGCCGAAGATCCCGGTCCTCGCGAACGTCTCGGCGCGGCCCTACGCCGACGGCGAGGTGAAGGAACAGCTTCAGAGGCAGATCCGCGAGCCCGTGCGATGGTTGGAGAGCATGCAATATCTCCTCGGCATGGGCGTCGAGGATTTCGAAGAAGTGGGACCCGGCAGCGTCCTGACGAAGCTGATCAAATCGATCCGCCGGGGCGCGCCGCCCCTGAAGGCAGAGGTGAAAGCGGCGGCCCTCGCCGTGACGGCCGAGCGCCTGGGCTCCGCTTCGTTCCGGCGGGACTACAACGTCCGCCGGGCCTACGTGGCCGGATCGATGTCCCAGGGCATCGCGTCGAAAGAGCTGGTGGTCCGCATGGGGAAGGCGGGCTACCTCGGGTTTTTCGGCGCGGGCGGCCTCGCGGCTTCGGAGCTCGAAGAGAATATCCGATCGATCAAAGGATCGCTGACCCAGGGCGAGCCTTTCGGCGTCAGCCTGCTGGCCAACCCGGAGGACCCGGGTTCCGAGATGGCGGTCGTCGAGCTGTGCTTGAAGCATGGGGTCCGGCTCGTCGAGGCGGCCGGGTACGTCACACCGAGCCCGGCACTGGTCAGATATCGCCTCAAGGGTCCGAGCACACACAAAGTGCTCGTCAAGGTCTCTCGGCCGGAGGTGGCGGAAGCGTTTCTCGATCCGCCGCCGGAGCACGTCGTGGCGGAGCTTTTGCGAGCGGGCCTGGTCTCCGCGAACGAGGCGGAGCGCGCCCGGAGCGCCCCGGTGGCGGACGACCTCTGTGTGGAGGCGGGCTCCGGCGACCTCGGCGAGATCACCATCCTGCTGCCGGCGATCCTCCGCCGGCGGGAGGAAGTCTGCCGCCGCCGTCAGTATGCGCGGGAGGTCCGGGTCGGCAGCGCGGGAGGAGTCGGTACGCCGGAGGCTGCGGCTGCGGCATTCCTGCTCGGCGCGGAGTTCATCCTCACGGGATCGATCAACCAGTGCACGGTCGAAGCGGGCACCAGCGACGCGGTGAAAGATCTCCTGCAGGCCGCCGGCATCCAGGATACGGAATACGCGCCGGTGGGCGACCTCTTCGAGCTCGGGGCCAGGAGCCGGGCCTTGAAGAAGGGAGTGTTTTTCCCCGCGCGCGCCAACAAGCTGCATGATCTCTGGCGGCATCACGGCTCGTGGGATGAGATCGATGCGCCGACCCGCGCCAAGATCGAGCGAGATTATTTCGGCCGCAGCTTCGAAAGTGTCTGCCGGGAAGCGGCGGGCCTTGGCGCGGACGGTGACAAGCGGCTTCAGATGGCGCTGGCCTTCCGCTGGTATCTTGATCACTCGATGCGCCTGGCTCTGGCGGGCGCGAAAGATCAGAAAGTCAACTATCAGGTGCGCTGCGGTCCGGCCCTGGGCGCTTTCAATCAGTGGGTGAAGGGGACACGGCTGGAGCCTTGGCGGAGCCGGCACGTCGACGCCGTCGCCGACTGGATCATGGAAGGTGCCGCCGATGTGCTGAGCCGGCAACTGCGCCGGTTGACCGCGCCGGAAGAGCCCGGGCGCTCCTGAGAGGCGCCCGGGCCGCCGCTCTCCCTGTGCGCGGTCAGCTCTGCGGGCCTTTGAACGCCGCTTCATTCACCGGGGTATTGACCTCGATTTTCTGCCAGGAGGTGACTTGCGCCACTCTGCCTTCCGGCGCGTTCGCCTTCTCCGTGAAAGGCCATTTCACACCGCCGACGTCACGGTAGTCCTCGTAGATGTGCTCGACAGCGACCTCTTTGCCGTTCTGGGCGAGGTATAGGGTGCTCACGACCCGTACCGGGAGGAAGCTCTTCGCGTCGAGATAAAAATAACTGACACGCTCATCGGGGAAGGTCACCTTGAGCTTGTAGACCTGGAAATCTCGCCAGGGGAGCTTGCCCACCACCTCGATCTTGTTCCCCTTCGTCTGAGGATCGACGAGCGGACCCTGCGGATCGGCGAGGTTGCGGTAGCGGCCCGCGTCCTCGGCGGCCATCGCCTCGGGTCTAAAGATGCCGGCTGCGGGGTTGAGCTCCCAGGTCGCCGGTCCGTCCACGGCCTTGACCGAGTGGGCGCCCGCGTCCTTCCCGATCTGCCGCAGGTAGCGGCCGGAGGCGATCAACACCGTGATCGGAGTCGAGCTCTTCGCCGTCCGTCCCCAGGTTCCGGTCATCTTCACGGACTGAATGGCTTGGAGCTTCGGCTCTCCGCCACGCGCGGCTTCGTACCGGGCGATCAGTTGATCGGCCGTGAGGTCGGAGGGCTGCGATGCGGCATCGGGCGCCAAGGGAGAGGGCCCGCAGGCCGTCAGCGCCAGGAGCAGGGCCAGTGGCCAGAGCTTGCGGTTCATATCTCGTTCACTCCTTTCGTCAAAGACTTCAGTCGACTTCGCGAGCGGCTTTGCTGGCCAGCGCCAGGGTGGAGCTGGCCACCGTGAGGAGCGCCCCGGCGACGATGAACAGCCCGGGGAGGCTCCACTGCGCGAGCACACCGGAGGCCCCGTACGACACCGGGACCAGTCCCAAGGCGAGCAGAATCACCACGCTGTGGACGCGGCCGAGCAAGGCACGGTCGATCCGCATCTGGCCCCAGGCGGCGAACTGCACATTGATGAATCCGACCCCCAGGCCCGCCAGCACCAGACAGGCCCCGATGGCGGCGAAATGGGTGGTGACCAGCCCGACGGCGAGGAGCGCGAGGCCGGACAGCATGCCCATGCAGAGGATCTTCAGGCCGCGACGGTGCGGCTTCTTCACCAGACCCCCGAGCAGGGCTCCGGCCAGCGCGCCGCCGGGGAAGCAGGAGAGAAGAATGCCGAGAGACGTCGCCGTTCCGAACTGAAATTTAGCCAGAGCGGCCAAGCCGACGCCGGTCGGTCCGATGGTACAGAGGTTGACGGCGGTGAGGAGCATCGTCAGCGCAATGAAGGGCGGGTCGTTCCACACCGCCCGCCAGCCCTCGCCGATGGAGCGCAACACGTCGGCGGGAGGCGCCTGACGTTTCGGCGGATCGGGTATCTTGAACAGTGCCGCGATCACCGCGAGGAAGCTCAGGGAATCGACGAGGAACGCGGCGGCGATCCCCAAGCTCTTGATGACCAGGCCCGCGGGCGCCGGCCCGATCATCAGGATCAGCATGACGGAGCTTTGCAGCAGGGCATGGGCGCGGGCGAGCTGCGGCGGCGCGACCAGCGACGGAATCAGCGCTCCCCCGGCGGGGACCGAGAAGGCGTCGGCGACCCCGAACAGGAACGTCAGCACGTAGAGCTGCCAGAGCGCGACGAAATCGAGCCAGACCAGGGCTGACACAGTGCCGACGAGAAGCGTGCGCGTTGTCGCGGTCACGATCAGCACGCGGCGGGCCGACACTCGATCTGTCACGGCGCCGCCGAGCAGCATCAGCACCGTGCGTGGAATCGTCGCGGTCATCATGATGGTCCCCAGGGCCAGGCTCGATCCCGTCAGTTGCAGCACCAGCCACGGCATCGCGACGAGATTGAACTGGCTGCCCAGGAGCGAGATGGAGGACCCGATCCACAAGTTGCGGAAGTGGGTCAGAAAGAAGGGATGCCGCGAGGCGGGGGGCGTCTCGGGTGGCGCATGCGTAGCGGGCTCTGTGCCCGGTTCCGGAACCGGGACAGGTGATGGGCTCATGAGCGTGGTTTTCCTCCGCGGGCATTCTACACCGGCTGAAGCCCGGACCGGGCGAGCCCTCTCCTGGGTGATTTCTGCTACAGTACGGCGGCACCTTCAGGCGCCAACCGAACCGGAGGCTCATGCGATGGCTGGATTCCCATACCCCAAGAAGATCGAGGTCGACAAGCCGCCGCGTCCGAAACCGCCCAAGCAGCTCGCGGTGATCGACCAGACGGGCTGCACCGGCTGTGAGGCCTGCATCTCTTTCTGCCCTGTCGATTGCATCGAGATCGTGCCCGGACCCGAATACCGGGACTTCATGAAACTGGTGGAGGTCGACCTCGAGCGGTGCATCGGCTGCCAGCTCTGCGCCCGCTACTGCCCGTGGGAGACGATCGACATGTGGGGCTACGAGGAAGGGGTGGCGCTGGCTCCCGAGAAGACCGTACGCTCCCTGATCTACGCTTACGACCCCGAGCAGATGCACGAAGCCGCGGAGAGCCGGTAGCTCCCAGGGAAAACGCCGGTGATGCCCCTCTCCTGCACCCGCGCCGAGCGCGACCCGGAGCCGGTGACCGCCCTGGTCCACCGGCTCGGCGGTGAGATCGAAAGCCTGCTCGAAGGCTTCCGGCTGAGCTCGCGCGAGGCGGAGGAGATCCTGCGCGACGCCCTTTTCCTCACGGCCTGTCGCTGGGAGGCACTCGAGAGCCGGGAGCTTTTCGTTCTCGCGACCCTGAGAAGGGTGTCCCTGCGTCGCATCCTGCGCCGCGCCGTGCAGCGCGTCCACTGATCCGTCCCAGGACACGAGGTGGGAACGGATACCGCAAGGGCTCCGGCCACCGATCCAGGTTGGGCCGATCTCGCCCGGGTGGCCGCCCGGGACAGCGGCGGGGATGCCGCCTTCGCGCGCCTCGTGGAGAGCCACCAGGACCGCCTGCTGCGTCTCTGCGAGCGCATGCTCGGCGATGCCGAGGAGGCGCGCGACGGTGTCCAGGAGGTCTTCCTCAAGGTCTACCGGAAGGCCGGTGAGGTGCGTCCCCTGGGCCAGGTCTACACCTGGCTGTACCGGGTCGCGGTCAACTACTGCCTCAACAAGCTGCGGCGCCGGAAGCTGGTCCGCTTCCTGCGTTGGGAGAGCCAGAGCCAGAGCCGGACGGACGACGCCGGGACGGCGGCGCCTTTCGATCCGCCCGACGCGGCCCCCGATCCGCAGGCGGCCCTGGAGGCGCGGCGGCGGTGGACCGCGACACGGCGGGTGATCGCCGCGCTGCCGGAGAATCAGCGGACGGTGCTGGTGCTGGCACGGTTTGAAGGATTGTCATACAAACAGATCGCCGAGGTGCTGGAGATCTCGGAGGGGGCGGTGGAGAGCCGGCTCTTCCGGGCGATGCGGCGGCTGGAGGCGGCGCAGGAATCGGACTCTTCAAGGGTTCCACGGAAAGAGGGATGATCATGAACCGTGTGACTGAGAAGGATGAGCTGGAGCTGATGCGTCTCCTTCACGGTGAGATGCCGGCCGGGCAGGCCCGCCTGCTGCGTGGCCGTCTGGAGCGCGAGCCAGGGCTGGCGGCAGCCTGGGCGCGCCTGGAGAGGACCTGGAGCGGCCTGGAGCTGCCGCCGGCGGCTCCCGCGCCCCTCGGTTTCTCCCAGCGCCTGCTCGTTCAGGCACGCCGGAGCCGCCAGGCCGGTGACGGCCTCTCGTGGTCCGCGGCCCCGGTCTGGGTGCGCGCGGCGGCGGCGGCGGCCCTGGTCACCGGCCTGGCGCTCGGCGCCGGTGCCGGGAGCTGGGCGGGGGGGAACCCTGAGACCCGCGAGCCGGCCGCGAACGACCTGGCCTCGCTCGCCGCGGCACAGTCCTCCTCCGAGGACGCGGAGACCAGCCTCGCCGAGTCCTACTGGGACTCGCTCGGAGATTCCCAGTGAAGAGCTGGTGGCTGGTCATCGGTCTCCTTCTCTCCCTGGGGATCAACCTCGGCATCCTCGCTGCTGTCGGCGCGAACCGGTGGGGCAAGAAGCCGCCGCGTCCGCCGCTGGAGGAGCAGCCGCTGCCGCCGCCCATCGCCGGCGAGACGCCGCAGCGCGCCATCCGGCTGGCCGACCGCCTCGGCCTCGAAGGGGAGCAGCGCCGCCGGTTCATTGCCCGCCAGGGGAAATTCTTCGTCGAGACCGTGCAGCTCCGCACCGACATGGCGGAGACCCAGCGCGAGCTGCGCCGCGAGCTGACGGCGCCCCAGCCCGACCACGCCCGGATCGACGTGCTGCTGAACGACTCCGCGCGCAGCTTCCGGGCGCTGGAGCAGGCCATGGCGCAGAACGTCGTCGAGAGCCGCCAACTCCTGAATGCCGACCAGGAGAAGGAGTTCCTGCAATTCGTCGCGCTCCTGCGCCCGCCCGGGCTCGGCGCGGGGAATGAAGGAGGGCGGAGAGGAGGCGGCGCCCAGAGGCCGGAGCCGGGGCCGGGGCAACGCCGGCAGCGGCCGCCGCGCGGCGACCCGGCCTGGGAGGAACAGCCGCGGGATGAAGGCCCGGAGATGCAGGGCGATGAGCCCGGCGAGGCGCCTCCGCGGCCGCCGCCTCCGCCGCCGCAAGAAAGGTGGCAAGGCGGCCAGCCGGGCCGGCAGGGTCAGGGTCAGATGGAGCCGGGAGGCAACGGCGGGAGCGGCGGGCGCGGCGGGCAACTCCCCTTCCGCCCACGCCGGGGCCGTGGGCCGTGGTGGCGCCGCTTCAGCGGAGCCGGCGATCCGGAACGCCGCGACAGACCGCTGCCTCCGGTGGACGGTACGCCGGGCGAGCCGGTCCAGCAGACCCCACCGCCGTGACGGTCGCGGTCCAGTGGCCGGCGCTGGCGGCTCTGGCGGCTTCCCTCACCGTCGCGCAGGCCCTGCTCTTTCTCCTCGCCCGCGGGCTCGCCTGCCGTCTCTCCTGGCAGGCGGCGCTCCTCTGCAACGCTCTCGCTCTCGCCGCCGTCGCGCCCTGGCTGGTCAGCGACCGGCTGATGGTGCCCCTCGACGAGACGATCCTGCGCAACGTGCCCGGAGCGCCGGCCGTGGCGGACGCCGACCCGCACGGCATCTACAACGACGTCGTCCTCCAGCTCCTGCCCTGGGAGATGGAGGTCCGGCGCGCTCTCCGCGGCGGCCATCTCCCGCTCTGGTCGGACCTCCTGGACGGCGGCAGCTCGCCGTGGGTGAATCCGCAGGCCGGCGTCCTCTCGCCCATCGCGAATCTGGCCCGCTGGGCTCCGCTCGAGCAGGCGCTGCTGGTGGCGCTGGCGTTGAAGATCCTCATCGCCTGCCAGGGCGCCTGGCTGCTGGCGCGGCGGCTCGGCGCCGGCCGGACCGCCGCGGCCCTGGGCGCCGGCGGCGCCGGGCTGGGCGGCGCGATCTTTCCCTGGGGCCTGTTCCCGCTGAGCAGCGCGGCAGCCTTCATCCCCTGGACCGTCCTCGCCGCCGTGCTCCTGGTCCGCCGGCCGACGCCGCGGCGGAGCGCCGGCGGCGCCGTCGTCTTTGCGTGCCTCCTCCTCTCCGGCCATCCCGAGGTGGCGCTCGCCTGTGCCCTCCTCGCCGCGGTCTGCGCTCTCGGGCTCAAACGGCGGCGGACGCCCTGGCGGCGGGTGATCGCCGGAACGGCCACCGGCCTCCTCCTCGGCGCCGGGCTCGCGGCGCCGCTCCTCCTGCCCTTCCTCCACATTCTGCCGGAGACGCAGCGGGCCTTGCGCACGCTGAGCGCGGCCGATTCCCCGGACCGGCAGCCGGCTCAGGCGGTGGAATGGTTTCCGGGGAGCGCCGAGCGGATCCTCCTGGCGCCGGTCAATCCCTGGGCCTTCGGGCATCCCTTCAAGGAGACGTACACCGGCCCGGTCAACTGGCCCGTCACCGGCGCCGGCTATGCCGGCCTCCTCGCCTTCGCCGGTTTGCCCGCGGCGCTGCTCGCGCGCCGCTGCCGGCGCCGCGCCCTTCCCTTTCTCGTCTTCGCCGTCCCCAGCCTCCTGCTCGCCGCCGCCTTCCGGCCGCTCGTGCGCGCGGCCGGTCTCGTGCCGTTCCTCGGCGCCGTCGCCTTCGACCGCTTCCTGCCGGTGGCCGCGCTCGCCCTGGCGCTGGCCGGCGCTCTGGGCCTCGGCGAGATCCTCCGGTACCGCCGCTCCGCGCCCGCTCTCCTCCTCTGGGCTGGACCGGCCCTGGCCGCCGTGGCCAGCCTCGCGGTGCGCCACGATCGCCGCCTCCTGGTGCTCTGGGCGATGATCCTGGGCGGCCTGGGCGGCTTGCTCTTCCTGAGCCGCCGGTGGCGCGCGGCGGCGGTCACGCTCCTCGCCTGTGCTCTACTGGCGGACCTGCTCTCGTGGGGATGGGACTTCCTCCCCACCGGTCACCGCGAGCTCTTCTATCCGCGCACGCCGTTCGTCGCGGCGGCCACCGCGGCGGCCGTCCCCGCGGCGGGCGAGGGCCCCTGGCGGGCGGCGGCCGAGGGCTTTCTCTTTTACCCGTCCCTCTTCCCCGTCTACGGCACCGCCGAGCTGCGGCCCCACAACCCGGTGACTCTCGGCCGCCAGCTCGCGGTGCTGGAGAAAGTCTTCGCTTTCGCGCCCGAGGGGCGGCGCTACAAGAGCGCCTTCCACAACGCCGATCATCCTCTCCTCGACTTCCTCAATGTGCGCGTGCTGGTCTCGCCGGAGAGTCTGCCGGGGCTGCCTCCTCGCGGCCGCTTTGAGAGGATCGACGGCGGCCGGTTTGCCCCGCTACGCCTGTACCGCAATCCGGGCGCCCTGCCGCGCCTGTTCCTGCCGGCGTCGGCCCGGGTGGTGCCCGGCGCCGGGGCGCTGGACGCCGTGGCGGCTCTCGACAATCCCTGGCGGGTGATCCTGCTCGCCGAGGAGGTCGGCGGCTGGAGCCCTCCCCAGCACCGCCCCTGGGATCCGGCCGCCGTGCGGATTCTGACCTGGCGCCCCGGGCGGATCGCGGTGGAGGTGCCGGCGGCCGGCGAGAAGCTCATCGCCGGCTCTCTCCCCTTCCCGGCGGGCTGGGAGGCGCGGGCCGGCGGTCCCGGGGGCGGTCAGAGGAGCGGGGCCGCCCTGCGCAAGCTCACCGTCAACACTGCCTTCCTGGGGGTCGTCGTGCCGGACCGGGTGAGCCGTGTCGAGCTCCGCTTCGTGCCGCCCGGCCTGCGCGCCGGCCTCGTCCTGGGCTTCGCCTCTCTGGTCCTGGTGATCTGCCTGTGCGCCCTGCCGCCGCGGCGCCGGGCGAAAAAAGACCCCGCTCGGTAGCGGGGTTTGGAAGAGGGAGGTTTGGAGAGGAGATTGTCTTTGTCTCTGTCCGTCTCCATCCCTATATACGGGCTGGCCTCCTGAAACGTTGGGCCATCCGGAGGCGATCACGGGGCAATTCTCAGAGAGGTCCTTCCTTTCGGGAGAGATTCGTCGTGTAATGGAGGGGGGAGGTTTGCGGAAACCTTCCGCGTGCTGGGCATCTTTGCGCCAGACGCATGATCAATCATTCTTTTTTAGCGGGAGCCCCATGAACCACTTCGGAAGCAGTGCCTTGCCTCACTCGAACGGCTGGACCTTTCTCACCAACCATGCGCACGTCCTCTTCTGTATCGCCCAGGACCCGGAGGTCCGTCTGCGCGACGTGGCCATCCAGGTCGGCATCACGGAGAGGGCCGTGCAGCGCATCGTCACCGACCTCGAGGACGAGGGTTACCTCGAGGTCTCCAAGGAGGGCCGGCGCAACCACTATCAGGTGCAGCTCGACAGGCCCCTGCGCCATCCCATCGAGAAGCACCGCTCGGTGCAGGGACTGATCGAGCTCGTGCTCGGCCCCCTGGACGACGCCCCGGTGCGCATCAAGGCGGCCGCCGGCTAGAGCGCGGAGAAGGAGCGGAGAAGGACGGGATGAAGATCGCCACCTGGAACGTCAATTCGATCCGCGCGCGCCTGGAGAGGATCGTGTCCTGGACGGCGCGTGAAACGCCGGACGTTCTCTGTATGCAGGAGATCAAGACCACCGACGAGCTCTTCCCGGCGGCGCCGTTCGAGGAGCTCGGCTATCGCGTGGAGACTCTGGGTCAACCCACATACAACGGGGTGGCGATCCTCTCCCAAAAGCCGGTGACCGACATCGTCCGGGGCCTCCCGGACGACGGCCCGGACGCGCAGCGGCGCCTGATCGCGGCGTCGATTGGCAAGCTGCGCGTGGTCAACGTCTACGTGCCCAACGGCCAGTCGCCGGACAGCGAGAAGTTCGTCTACAAGATGGAGTGGCTCTCCCGGCTGCGCGCCTTCCTCGCCGCGACGGAGCGCCCGGGCGAGCCGCTGATCCTCCTCGGCGACTTCAACATCGCTCCCGAGGAGCGCGACATTCGCTATCCCGACCTCTGGCGCGGCAAGGTCCACTTCCACCCTCGGGAGCACGCGGCCCTCGCCCAGCTCACCGCCTGGGGTCTCCACGACCTCTTCCGCAAGCATCACGAAGAGGGCGGCTTCTACTCCTGGTGGGACTACCGCCAGCTCGCCTTCCAGAAGAACAACGGGCTGCGCATCGACCTGATCCTGGGCACCGGGCCGGTGCTGGAACGCTGTACGGCAGCGAGGATCGACCGCGACGAGCGCAAGGGGGAATCGCCGTCGGACCACGTGCCCGTCATGGTGGAGGTCACGGCGGCCGGCTAGCCTGCCGGCACCTCCTTGCTCCCGTTCCGCGGGACCTGTATCGTAACGCATCTCTATGCGCTCCTCCTGGTACCGCACTCTCGCCCTGGCCGGCTTCCTCGGTGCCGGCTTCGCAGCCTCCGCGAGCGCCGTGCCGGCACCGGTGCGCCTCGTCGCCCCGGTGGACGGCGGCGCCTTGCAGGCGGGCTCCATGGCCGAGCTGGCCTGGGAGCCTCTCCCCGGCTTCAGCCGCCTCGCGAAGACGGACGAGTGGGAGGCGTTCCTCTCGCTCGACGGCGGCGCCCACTACACGCTGCGCATCACGCCGCACCTCGACCTCGATCTCCACCGGGTGCTCTGGCAGGTCCCTGCGGCCCCGACGCGGGACGCCCGTCTCCTGCTGCGCTTCGGAGACGAGCACCTGGAAGCGGCCTACGAGCTCCCCCAGCGCTTCTCCATCACCGCTTCGCCGGAAGCCCTTGTCGAGGCCGTTGCCGCCGCCACGCCGGTCCGCCTGGCCTTCCGCCGCGGCGAGCCGGCTTTGCCCGGCCAGGCGGGAGTCGTCGCCTGGGTCGAAGGCAGCCGCCGTGGCGACGGATCTCGCAGCGTGGAGGCGGCCGAGCCGCCGTCCGCCCAGAGCCGGCCCTCCATGGCGGAGAGCGCCGCCGAGACGGCCTTCCTCGAAGCAGCGGGCGGCCCGGGCTTCGATCCGGCGGCACAGGCGGGCTCGGCGCGACAGATCCCGGCCTCCGGGCGGCGCACCGGCGTCCTCGTGCCGGAGCGGACCTCCGCCACCGCCCCCCTCCCCATCCTCCTCCAGAGCCGGCGCAGGAACGAATAGACCGGGACGCCCACGCGCGTCCCAAGCAGGTCTAGACCACCGCCGCCCCGGGTCGTCCGGGGCCGGCATGCATTCGTTCAACGTCTTCCCGGTTCCTGGAGGAACTGTGCCATGTCCATTCTGATGTCCGCGCGCAGGCTCGGCCTGCTGTCCACGTTCGTCGCCCTCGCCGCCCTCCTGCCGGCGCCGCCCGCCCTCGCCCAGACCGCGGACGTCGCCGAGCCCGCTCAGGACGCCGCGGTCGCCGAAACCATCGAGGTCACCGCCACCCGCGTCCCCGAGGACGTCGAGCCGGTCCCGGCCTCGATCACCATCATCTCCGGAGACGAGCTGCGGGCACGCGGCGCCACCGACCTGGTCAGCGCCCTGGCCGGGGTCGCCGGGGTCGCCATCGCGCCCGGCGGCGATTCCGGCCCGGCCGGCTCGGTCCCCGAGATCTGGGGTCTCCGCGAGTTCGACGCCTTCCTGCTCGTCGTCGACGGCGTGCCCGCCGGCGGCGCTTTCAACCCCGCCCTGCCCACCCTCGACCTCACCGACGTCGAACGCATCGAGATCCTGCGCGGCGCGGCGCCCGTCTTCTACGGCGCCACCTCGTTTGTCGGCGTCATCCACGTCATCCACCGCCAGGCCGGCGCTGCGGGCCGCACGGCGAGCGTCTGGGGCGGCAACGACAGCAGCGGCGGCGCGGCGTTCTCGACGCCTCTTCCGTCCGCGGGCCGGTACCGCCAGTCGCTCACCGTCAACGGCGAGAAGCAAGGCTTCAAGGACGACCGCACCGAATTCAGCCGCGGCCACCTCCTCTACCGCGGCGCCCTGAGCACGGACAGCGGCGACTTCCACGTCGACGTCGACGGCACCGTCCTGCGCCAGGACCCGGCGAGCCCGCGCGTGCGCCAGGGGCGGACGCTGTCGCCGCTGAACCCCATCGACGCCAACTACAACCCGAAAGACGCGCACCAGGACCAGAACCGCCTGCACCTCGCCGCCGGCTATGACCGCAAGCTCTCCGGCAGCAGCTCCTGGTCCACCACCCTGGCCGTCACCCACACCGACTACGACACCCTGCGCGGCTTCCTTCTCGACCTCTCCAACGACAGCCCCAACGCCACCGGCTTCGAGCAGGACCTGAAGACCGACGACATCTACTTCGACACCCATCTCGCCTTCCATCCGGCCGCCACCTTCCAGGTCGTCGCCGGCTTCGACCATCTCTACGGCAAGGCGAAGGCGGACTCCGAGGACTTCGACTACTTCGTGCCGCTCTCCGGCGGCGCGCCATCCGTCTCCGGCGTTCAGCGCCAGGAGGGTTTCCATCTCGAAGACGAGCGCAACTTCTCCGGCCTCTATGCGCAGGGCGAGTGGACGCCGACGCCCCGTTGGCGCTTCCAGCTCGGCGTGCGCATCAACCGCACGGTCGAGGACCGCGAGGCCGGGGAAGAGGATCTCGCCGGCGGCGGCGGAGGAGAAGAGGACGAGGGCACGAGCGAGACCGTCACCCGCGGCAGCGGCGTCGCCGGCGCGAGCTTCCTCGCCTGGGAGCACGACACGGACGGGATCTGGATCTACGCCGACTACCGTGACACCTACAAGCCCGCGGCGCTCGACTTCGGCCCCGAGGCCGAAGCCGACATTCTCGATCCCGAGACGGCCACCAGCACCGAGGTCGGCCTCAAGGGTCACCTTTTCGACGGCTTCTTCGACTGGGAGGTGAGCGCCTTCCAGCTCGACTTCGAGAACCTGGTGGTCGCGCAGGCGGTCGACGGCCTGCCGACGCTGGTCAACGCCGGCTCCGAGCGCTTCAAGGGCGTGGAGCTCGAGACCGAATTCCGCTTCCATCCGGACTTCCTGGGACATTTCACCTACGCGTGGCACGATGCCAAGTTCGTCGACTCCGTGCAGGACTTCGACGGCGTGGCGACACAGCTCGGCGGCAGGCGGCTGGAGATGTCGGCCCAACACCTCGGCTCCGCGGAGCTGGTGTGGACGCCGGCGACCGGATTCAACGCCTCGATCGGCTATCAATACACGGGCGACCGCTTCCTCAACAAGCGCAACACCGCCCTCGCCCCGTCCTTTGAGACCTGGGCGGCCGGCATCGGCTACCGCTTCCCGCACTGGTCGATCCGCCTCCAGGGCGAGAACCTGGACGACGTCCGCCCGCCGGTCGCCGAGAGCGAGCTCGGCGACGCGCAATACTACCTCCTGCCGGCGCGGACGGTCCGGCTGAGCCTGTCAACGCACTTCTAGGTCTCGTCGAGATCGAACGGCGGCTCGTGCGGCGTCTCCCCCTCTGCCCCCTCCAGGGCGGCGGGAGCCGCCGCCGGACCGCTCAGACCGCTCAGCCGGTCCTTGAGCGCCGCGTACTTCCCGTCCAGCACCTCCCAGACGGCGGCGATCTGCTCCAGGCGCTGGTCGAGGTCGACCGTCCAGTGCTCGTTCTTGACCGGCTCCAGCTTGAGCCCGTTGATGCGGTAGGAAAGCGCGTCGAAACGCATCAGGGCGGCGCCGACGTGGATCTTGGCCGACAGGACCTCGGCCCCTTCTTCCAGATGATGGAAAAGGTCGTGGAGCACCGCGCCGGTGAGGGTGATCTTGGCCTCGCGGGTGGCGAGGCGGACGCTCCCCGTCTCCGGCTCGACCATCACCTCGGGCTCCTCGAAGAGGGCGCGCAGGAAGCGGCAGCCGAGGACGGACTGTCCCGGCTCCTTGGGGAGAACGATGTCGCTCGACTCGTCGGCCTCGGGTGCCTCGTCGAGCCACGGCGCCTTGAAATCGGCCTCCACCCCGGCCTGCCGCAGCAGGGTGAGGACGCTGCCGAGATAGCTCTTGGCGGTGCTGGCGATATAGAGGACCGTGTCGTTGATGCAGCACTCGATGATCTTGGTGCGCGGCGGCTGGTGGGAGCAGAGCTCCTGCTCCGCGAGCTCGCGCAGCTTCTTCCGCGTCTTCGAGCCGACGAAGGGGGCGCCGGTGGCCTCCATCTCGGTCTTGACCAGCTCCTTGACGCGCTCCTTGAGCGCGGTGGCGTCGGGCCGGATGCGGTCGATCCGCATGCGGAAGACCCAGCGCCGCGAGCCCACCTCCCACGGTGCGTCGATCTCGAAAGGGATGAAGCCCATGCGCTCGCGCACGTCGGAGCCCTGGTCGATGGCCCAGAAACGGGCGCGCTCGAAGTCCGGCCCCTCGGCCGGCATCACCACGTTGAAGCGGGTGACGCTGACAGTTCCGCTCAAAAGTCCCATACAGAATCCTCCTCGGCCCGCTCCGCGGCACCGGAAGGCGGGATCTTAGCAGCCCATCGAACCCATCGGGAGCGAGCTCACAGCAGGAAGCCGTGCATCGCCGGCCTGGGCCTGGGCCTGGCGGGCGCCGGAGCCGGAGAGGGCGGCACAGACGGCGCGAGCTCGCCGAGCAGATCGCCGGCCAGGCAGCCCTCGGCCGTGCTCTCTGCGGTGCACTCTTCGGCCGGGTCCGCCGGGTCCGCCGGATCGGTCGGATCGGTCGGATCGGTCAGCTCCGGCTCCGGCTCTTCCGGGGAGGCTGTCAGGTCCGTCCGCTCGCTGGTGTAGGACCACTGCTGCACGGTGCTCAAGTCGGTCGTGAAGACGAAGCCGACGCTCTCGTCGGTGCTCAGATCGGTGACGACCTGATCGGCGTCGTTCCACTCCGGCTCGTCCCCCGGATTGGCGTCCCGGATGGCCGCGTACTCGCCCTGGATGGTGTCGCCGGCGACCGAAGCGTTGAGCAGCTCGTCGAGGTTGGACGGCGCCTGGGCGATGGCTCTCGCCTGGCTCGCCAGGCGCGCCAGCTCCCCGGCGGTCGCGGTGTTTCCCGCCGCCCGGGTCTTGACCTCGAGCCGTTGGAGCTTGACGACGAGGAGCGCCTGCATCGCCTGCATGGCCGCGAAGCGGCGCTTCTCTTCTTCCTTGAGCTGCTGGCCGGCACGGAAACGGAGCCACTCCTGGCCGTAGCGGTTGCGCAGGCGTCCATACGCCGTGTCCAGGCTCTGGAGGCTGCCCGTGAGCTCCGGGTCCTGCAGGCCCGCGCGCGCCAGCAAGACATGCATCTCCGCCAGCGTGCGGCTCCCGGTGCGCAGCGCCTTGAAGAATTCCAGGTCCCGCGCGTCGAGACGGACGCCGATTTCCGCCAGCGAGCCGGCCATGTTGTTCAGGGCGGAGCGCAGCGGCTGATAGCGGCTGTCCCGGGAGTCGCTCCGCGAGTCCAGCGCCCGGACAGCCCCGGCACAGGAGCCGGCCGCGATGCGCACCAGCTCACGGGCATTCACCCGCTGAGCCGGCGGGACGGCGGCGCACAGCACCGGCAGGGCAAAGCCCATCAGGGTGAGAGCCAGGGAGAGGACCATCCTCGGGCGCATATGCGGATTATACGGAGCCGGGGAGGACGGCGTCGCGCCAGTGCCAGAGATTGCTGCCAAGTTGACGCGATGGGCTGGTGCAGCAACAAACCAGAGTCTGTTGCTCAGATGTCGCCGGGACAGAAGAGAGTGACGCCGTCAGGCCGGGCAAAATCCTGATCGCCGGAGGCTATCGCCGAAATTTCCAACGATCGGGCGGTCGACAGAAGAAGAGAGTCGTTCGTCAACAATCCATAGCTCTTTCTGAGCGGCCCTGACGCAGCAAAAATCTTCGGGTCGAGTGCTACGGTCTCGACCTCCATCAGGGCTATCTTCGCGACTTGCTCCTGGTACAAGCTCAGCTCACGCACCACAGCGGGCTTCTTGCGGAGCTTCTGGACGACGTTGCCCGGCGAAACGAGCCCCTTCACCGTCGCCTCGATCAGCATCAGGCGATGCGTCACCTCAGCCAGCGTTACGACCGATGTCACTCCGCGCAGATCGCCCGTCTCGCAACGCTTCAGGAAGTCTCTGCATTCAGCCGAGGCACCCGTGAAGTGGTATATGAAGATCGGCGCATCAATGAAGATCCGGGAACCGGACCGAACCTTCTCAAGCGCCGAAGAGGCCATCTTCCTCGCTCAGGATCTCCCGGACCTGCCGCAGGTCCAGCCGCAATGAGCCCCAACTCTCCTCGACCACGCTGCCCGGCTTTTTCTTCTCAGGCTCTCTGACATCAGGAGGAACCAGCTTGGCCATCGGTTTACCGCGGCGGGTGATCACGACGGTCTCACCGCCGAAAGCGACACGGCCGAGCAGGTCGGAGAATTGCTTCTTGGCTTCGGCCACATTCAAAGAAATCATAGGTTCTCGTTCCTCACCACGAAGTTGGTCAACATGACCATGATACCCTCGCGATCTATGGCGGGCAAGCTGATCTGCCCCTTACCGCTCCACCAACCCCTCCGCCCGCAGCAGAAAATCCAGCCCGTCCACGAGCACCCGGCAGATCTCCGACGCCTGCTTGCCGTCCTTGCCCACCTGGTCTAGGAGGGCTCCGATCGCCGACTCCATGCCCTCGGGCTTCATCTCGCAGTGCTCGCGGGCGTAGGCGACGAGGCGCTTCTCGCCGGGGTGGGGGAGGCGGTTGAGGGCGAAGAGGATGTCGAAGTAGCTGGCGAGGAAGGCGGCGGTGCGGTGGTTGACGCTCACCCGGTCGCCGCGGTTGGCGGCGCGCTCGATCTGGCGGGTGTAGGACGACAGGTTGCGGCGCAGGATGGGATGGTTCTTCGCCACGATGGCGCGCCGCAGCGGCTCGGGATAGGTCTGGCCGGCGAGGCGCAGGACGGCGGCCAGCCAGCCGCTCGGGTCGTGCAGCGGGTGCGAGGTGCGCACGTTGTGCCAGACGCAGGTGGTGTAGCCGACCGCGGCTTCGTAGCGCCGCAGCACGCGGTCGAGCTGCTCCTCGATCCAGTCCTTGCGCCGGAACATGACGTCGATGCCCAGGCCGGAGCCGGCCTCCACCCATTCGTCCCCCGTCTCCCAGAAGCGGTTGTCCACCTCCGCCCATACCGCCCGCGCCTCGGCGATCTCCCGCCGCACCGAGGTCGGAATCTCCTCGCGGACATAGACGTAGAGATCGAGATCGGAGCCGGGATCGCCCATCCCCGAGCCGAGCGAGCCGGCGAGGGCGACGGCCTCCACCTGGGGCAGGGCGCCGTAGATGGCGGCGATCTCGAAGGCGTTTCCGGCGGCGGTGTTGACGCGGCTCATCGGCGCCGATGATAGCGCGAGGCGGGCGCGGCGCCGAAAGGCACCTCACCCCCAGCCCCTCTCCCATCTCCCTCCCACACCCCCGCCGGGAGAGGGGAGACAAGAAGAAGCAAAAAGCCTCCTGCAGGATTGCCTTTTTGCTTTTCCCCCCTCTCCCATCTCCCTCCCACACCCCCGCCGGGAGAGGGGCCGGGGGTGAGGTGCTTTTCGGCCGGCTCCACCGACTCCGGAAAGACTCCAAGCGACCCCGATGAAATGGAATCATCCTGAGATACACTGATAGACAGAGTCCCACCCACAAGGAATCCCATGTCCTATCGCAGGAAGGCCGAGCGCACGACGCAGCGGCCGGAGGGGTCGAGCAGAGAAGGGCGGATCGCGATGGCTCGCGAGCCGTTCCGCGCCCTTTGCTCCGCGGCCGCTCTGGCGCTATCTCTCTCCCTCATCCCCTGTTCGCCGCTGTTCGCCGCGGAGCCGTCGCCTCCCGCGTCGCCGCCCGTTTCGCCTCCAACCGCGCCTCCGGACGTCCCCAGGATCACTCTCGGGGCGGCCGAGGTGCCGGCGACCGGGGCGCAGAGCACGCTGCTGACGGTCGACCGCTTCGGGCGCTATTCGGTGCGCGTCGAGAGCTCCCAGGGGAGCTCGGTCGAGGTGATCGACCGCATGGCGGGCTCGCTCGGCGCGGCGGGGGAGGCCGGCCGCGAGAACGGCCGGCTCGACCTGTTCCTCGACCGCGGCCAGTACAAGATCGCCATCAGAAGCGCGGCGAAGGGGACCGGGAAGGTCAAGGTGCTGGCGCGCAGCTTCCATGAAGCGTCGGCGGCGCCGCGCCTCGTCGAGACCAGGCTGCTCCAGGAGAGCCTGGACGACGTCGAGCAGGTCTCGTACTGGCTGGAGATCGGCGTGCGCCGCGGCGTGCGCCTCGAAGCGGCCGGCCGCAACCTGGCCGACCTGCGCCTGTGGAAGGAAGGGAGCTGGCTTGAAGGGACGCAGCCGCACTGCGCGGCGATCCAGCCGGTCGTCGGCCAGCCGCTGCTGCGCTGCCGCCTGGCGGCGATCCTCGAGCCCGGCCTCTATCTGTTGACCGCCTACGGCGGTGTTGCCCAGCCGTGGGCCGAGGGCTCGGACGCGCACCCGTTCTATCTGCGCTGGGGCGAGCCCAGCCTGCCCGCGACCGGCCGTCGCCGCTACGTGATCAGCCCGTTCGGCGAGGACCACTACCGCCTGCCCGACAACGTCAACTTCTTCCGCGCCGAGCTGCCCGAGGCGCGCCCGCTGCACATCGACGCCGGCTGGGTGCGCGGCGGCAGCCTCTACGAGCAGGAGATGAACGCGACCGCCGGCGACGTCACCAAGGAGTCGCTGCCGCCGGCGGTGGAGATCCGGGTCGAGGGTGGCAAGCCCGGTGACGACGTCCCGGAGCCCGAGGTCGCGGCCGTCGAGGAGAGCGGCGACGACGAAAGCGCGGTCAGCGAGGACGAATCCGCGAGCGACGAGACGGTCGCCGCCGACAGCTCCTCCGACGAATCCGGCGAGGAGATGACGGAAGGCGACGAGAGCTCCGGTGACGAAGCCACCGCGGAGGAAGGAGAGTCCTCCGGTGAAGAAGAGGCGAGCGCGGACGACAGCTCCTCCGAGGAGACCGCGACCCCCGAAGCCAGCGCGCCGGTCAGCGGGCCGCTCCCCTGGGAGCTCATGGTGACGGTGAGCGGTACGCCCGGCCAGCCCTACGTGCTCCAGCACTTCGAGCAGCGCGACGCCTACGCGTTCTCCGAAACCGGTCCGCGCTGGATCTCCAGCGTGCACGCCGGCGCCGCCGAGGACTCGGTCGATGCGACGGCCCTGATCGTCGACGTCCCGCCGAACGCCAAGCGGCACTTCCTCGCCGCCACGGCGATCACCCTGGACAGCAACACCGCCTGGACCCGGCGCTTCAATCTCCTCGAAACGACGACACTCTTCCTGGAGATCAAGGAGACCGGGCGCTACAAGGTCGCGACCGGCGGCACCGATGTGATCGATGCCCGCGCCCGCATCGAGCCGTTCTTCTTCGCCGGCTCCACGCCCGAGCACTACGAGGCGCCGGCTTTCCAGGGGGCGACCTCGACATGGGACCTGGACGCCGGCTTCTACGTCCTCACCCTGGAGCCGCAGAAGAAAGGGATCGTCAGCCTGACCCTCGGCCCGGCGGCCAAGACGGGCAACGCCCTCCCCGCCGAGCCGCAGCCGGTGCAGGCGGCGGCGCGCTTCGCGCCCCTCCAGCTCGAAGCGGGGCACAGCTACGAGGCCTACCTCAATCACCAGCCGGGGGTGACCGCCGGCTGGGTGCTCCGGTCCTGGCCGGTCGATCTGGCGAACCCGCTGCCGGTCTCCCAGAAGCCTGGCGATCCGCTGCGGATTCCCTTCCAGATCGCCGAGGCGGGCACCCTGCGCGCCGAGACGGAGGCGGGCGTGAAAATCCCGGCCTCGGTGGACGGCGGACCGTGGCAGGTGGAGAACACGGTGGCCGCGGGCGATCACAGCGTGGAGATCCACCATGATCTCCTCAATTCGGTCTCCTACTCCCTGTGGGTGGAGCCGGAGTCTCTCCAGGCGTCGACGCCGCTACCGCCGCTCCCCGACGCCGCGCTCAACGCGCTGCCCAAGCTGCCCGTCCTGGCGGCCGGCGCGCCGCGTTTCCTCGACCTGGAGCGCGGCGAGAAGTCGACCTACCTGGTGCGCGCCGACAAGGCCGGGCTCTACGCCGTCGTCTCGACCGGCCTGCTCGCCACCACCGGCACCCTGCGCACCCGCACCGTGCCCGAGCTGCGCCGCGAAGGGCAGAACGGCGTCGGCCGCAACTTCATGATCCAGCAGTACCTGCGGGAGGGCGACTACCAGGTCACCGTCGAGTCCCTGGGGCTCTCCCAAGGCCACCTCGGCCTGACCCTGGAGACCACGCCGCTCCTCGACGGCGGCGAGCTGCGCGACGGCATGCCGGCGCACTTCACCCTGCCGGCCGGCCAGGCGGCGGCCTTCAAGGTCGTCATCACCGAGGCCGGCACCTACAACCTGCGCGCGCTCGGCCTCGGCTTCACGTTCCTCTGCCGCTTCGAGGACACCGACGGCTGGCCCAAAATCAAGCCCAACGTCCCGGCCGATCTGAGCCAGACGCTCGACCCCGGCACCTATCGCTTCGTGCTCCTGCCGCAGCCGGTGGAAGCCCGCGCCCTGGTCCTCCTGGAGAAGAAGCCGGAGGCGCCGGTGTTCAGCGGCCACGGCCCGCACACGCTGCCGCTGGAGAAGAAGGTCGAGAACGTCTGGCTGGAGCCGGAAGGCCCCGAGGGGATTCTCGAGGACGCCGTCCGGCCGCCGGACGTCTGGCGCTTCGAGCTGCCGGCGAAGGCGCGCACGGCGATCGAGCTGACCGAGGAGATGCAGGGGCATCTCACGAAGGACGGTGCGGAGATCGCCTTCGTGCCGCCGGGCCGCGGCTGGAAGGGGTCCTTGGAGCCGGGCGTCTATGAGCTGGCGGCAGAGGCCTCGCGGCGCAACAGCCGCGTGCGCTATCAGGTCGCGGTGCATTCCGAGGAGCTGATGACGGGCCTCGAACGGACCGTTCACGCGCCCGGCCTGGTCTCGGTCTCGGTGGGGAAGGACGGCCTGGTGGAGCTGTCTTCCATCGCGCCGGCCGACGTGCGGGCCATCCTCTTCGACTCCGACGGCAAGCTGATCGCCGAGAGCGACGACCGGCCGGACGACTGGAATTTCCTCATCTTCCAGCGCCTCGCGCCGGGTTTCTACTCTTTGAAAGTCGACCCGGTGGCGGCGACCGGCGCCGACGTGCGCGTCGCCATGCGCACACCGGCCGAGGTGGCGCAGGGGCCGCTCGGCCTGCCCTACCAGGGCAACCTGCAGCTCGGCAGCGACGTGCTGCTGCGCCCCTTGACGGTCGACCCGAAAGCCGACCTGCTGCTCGTCGCGGCGCGCTCCAAGGACAGCCTGGGCCTCTCGGTGGAGATGCAGGACGGAGCCGGTTGGCGCACCGTGGGCACCGCGGTCGACCGCGACGCGCATCTCGAGGTTCCGCTGGAGACGGGCGCCAATCGAGCCTACCGGATGCGTGTCTGGTCGCTCGACCGCCACGAGACGCCGGTGCGGCTGAGCGCGGCCTCTCTCAAATCGCCGCGCCTCTCCGAGCGCGAGCTGCGCCGCGGCGCCGCGCTGCCCGCCGTGGCCGGTTTCGACCCGGCGCTCGGCGCCGCCATGGTGGAGCTCGACCGGCCCGGCGTCTTCCGCCTGGCCGAGGCGGTCCCCGGCCTGCGCGGCTCCGGCGTCCCCGGCAGCCCGCTGGCCGCGGTCAGCTCGAAGGAGGGCGGCGTCTTTTCCTCCCCCGCCGAGCGCTTCTGGCTCGTGCGGCCGGGCAAGAGCGGAAGCCTCAAAGCCGAAAGGATCGTCATCGGACCGGGCCTCGACGCCGGGGAGCAATTCCCGGTGCCGGACGGCAGCTCGGTGGTCGCCGATTTGTCCGAGGCGAAGGCGGACGGTCCTGTCCTCGCCCTCGTCACCGCGCCCTCCGGCCAGCCCGGCGTGCGCCTGGGCGAGGCGAACGATTCCGACACTCGCCAGCGCACCGCCGCCGAGCCCGCCGCCTACCAGATGGCGGTCGGTCCGCGCACCGCGGTCGCCGTGGCGCTGGAGCCGGAGCACCCGGTGGCCCGCGTCTGGCAGGCCGGAGCGCGAGACATCGGCTCGGGAGAGACCACGGAGCTCCGCCTGGCGCAGCTCCGCTTCCCGGCCCCCTCTGCCGAGAAGGCGGCCTGGGGTGTGCTCGACGGCAAGCTGGAAGGGGTCGCGGCGCGTCAATTCGACCTGCCGGAAGGCAGCAGAAAGATCCGCCTCTCTCTCGGCGAAGGTACCGTCGCCGTCCTCTCCCGGGCCGGCGTCGTGACCAGCACCCACTGGCAAGGCGGCGCGCCGTTCGAGGAGCGGCTGGACGATAACGCCTCCGACCGTCTCACCCTGCTCCATCTGCGGCCTGGAATCGATCCGTTCACCGTCGAGCTGCTGGCCCGCGCGGAAGGGGAAGAATCCTTGGCGTTCCCCGCGAGCGCGCCGTTCGAGCGCTCGCTGGACCGCGCCGGCACGCTGCGCCTGACCCTGCCCGCTCAGACCGGTCAGACCGTCCATGTGCGCGGCGCCGGCTCGGCGGAGACGGACGCCATCCTCCTCGGCCGCGACGGCGCCGTCTCCCGCGGCGCCGATCTGCCGGTGGGCAAGGGCGGCGTCCTCCTCATCCGCCACGGGCCGGGCCTGCTGCTCGCCTGGCTCGGCGCGCCGGGCGAGGAGACGGTGAGCCTCTGGCCGGCCGGTGAGACCAGCGAGAAGCCGCTGCCGGTGCATCCGCCGGCCAGCGTGCCGCTCTCCGGCCGCTTCGCCGACCTGGCGGTCGCCGGGACCGCGCCGCGCATCCTTCACCTGCGCGCCCCGGAGCCGGTCGCCACTCTTCTCCGCCGGTCTGGAGACCCCGTCGATGGCAAAGCGGACGAGGTCGAGGTCCATCGCGACAGCGGCCGGCTGGACGTCTTCCTGCCCGCCGGCGAGGCGCGGCTCGGCCTGCGCGCCCTGGCCGGCGCCCAGCTCTCCGGCGTGGCCGAGATCACTGAAACGCCGGTGACCGCGATCGCCGAAGGGCTCGGCCCCGAGGTGCTCCTGCCCGCCGGAGGCAGCCGCTGGTTCTCCTTCCACGTCGACCGGCCGGGGCCGATCGGGGTCGGCGCCCACGCCGACTCGGACGTGGTGGAGATCGAGCTCTACGACCGCTCCGGCCATCGTCTCGCCAGCGAGCCGAAGACCAGCAAAGGCGGCGTGATCCGCATGCCGGAGCTCCAGCCGGGCGACTACCTGCTCGCCCTGCGCTCGCCGGCCGGCGCCGCTCCCGTCAAGGCGCGGCCGGCCGTCGCCGGCCTGGTGCTCCCCGATACCGGTCCCCCTGCCGATGTGATCCAGCAGTACCTGCAAGATGCCGGGGCCGAAACCGCTCCGGAAAGCGTTCCCGGGAGTGAGCCATGAGCCGTCTGTCGTCCACGTTCCGGCGCCGCGCCGCGGCCGCCGTTTGTCTATCGCTTTCTCTGACCGCGATCTCCGCCGTGCAGCCGGCCCGGGGCCTCACCCCCTCACCCAGGGCGTTGCCCTGGGCTAAGGCATCACGGCCCCTTGAGCCTGAAAAAGCGCCTGAAAACGCCAACGGCGTTTTTGGGGGAGTGGTAGGGCCGAAGGCCCGGGCTTCCTTAGCCCAGGGCATCGCCCTGGGTAGGGAGGGCGGCGCCGCCGCATCTTCAGCCAAACCACCCGCCCGCACCCCCAAACGCTCCGGCCCCGTCGTCGTGCCCGACCGTTTCCTGCGCCGCTGGGATCCGGTCACCGTCTTCTTCGACAACACGCCGCCCGTCAAGCCCGGCCCCGAGGACCATCCGGAGCGCTGGGTGCGCATGGCGCCGGCCCATCCGGGGGCCTGGACGTGGATCGACGCGCGCACGCTCCAGTTCCGGCCGGCCGAGCCGTGGCCGCCGCTCCAGCGCTTCAGCTTCTCCATCGTCGGCTCGAAAGCCGCCGCGACCGCGCTCGACACTCTGATCTCGCCGCCGTCGAAGACGCTGCCGACCGAAAACGAAGAAGTGGCCGATCCGGTCAAGGCCATCTCCCTCGTCTTCCCCGAGGCGCTCGATCCGCAGACCCTGGGCCGCATGCTGTCGATCGAGGTCCGCCCGCTGCCCGGCATCGCCCGCGGCGCCGGCTCGGCGGGCTCGGAGCCGCGCTGGATCACGGCGCGCGATTTCCAGGTCAAGGCTCTGGACCGCAAGGACCGCAACGATCCGGCCTCCTATGTCCTGACCCTGGCGACGCCGATCCCGCTCGGCTCGCGGGCCATCCTGCACTTCCGCCTCTCCCTCGGCGAGGCGTCGCCGGAGTCGTCGCTCGACCTCGGGTTCACCACCGCCGAGCCGTTCCGCGTCATCTCCTTCGGCTGCCCGGGCTCCCGCGTCCCGGTCACGGCCGACGGCACGCGCTACGGCCGCGAGCAGGCGCTGCGCTGCGGCCAGGACGACAAGCAGGTCGTCGTCGAGCTCTCCGCCGCGCCGGTGAACCTGGGTCCCATCGAGGCGCGGAATCTGGTGCGCTTCGAGCCCGCGGTCTCCGGCCTCACCTTTGACGTCTCCGACCGCCAGCTCCTCATCTCCGGCAGCTTCGCGCGCGAAACGCTCTACCGCGTCGCGCTGGCGCCGGGCGCCGCGGCCTCCGCGGTGGTCGACGGGCACGGCCGGCGCCTCGGCCTGCGCGGCCCCAGCGAGACCTGGCTCGTCTTTCCGCAGCGCGAGAGCTACCTGCGCTGGAGCGCCAGCCAGGGGATCGTCGAGCGCTTCGGGCCGCGCATGGCGCCCATCGAGGGGCGGGGCGACGAACGGCTCGACCTGCGCGTCTATCCGATCGATCCGCTCAGCCGTTCGCTCTGGCCGTTCCCGGACAGCCCGGTGACGGTCGACGAATCGAAGCGCCCGCCCGGCCCCGGCGAGGAGCCCGGAGCGTGGACCGCGCCCGAGAACCCCGTTTCGCCGACCGAGCTGGCGCTCCACCTCCAGACGCTCGGCTCGCCGCCGGTCTCGACTCTGGTGACCCTGCCGCTACGCCGCGAAGGGAGCTCGGCCCGCTTCGGCCTCGATCTCGGACCGTATCTCGACCGCATCGGCGGCGCCGGCTCTCCCGGCACCTATCTGGTCGGCCTGCGCCGGCTCGACCGTTCGAGCATCCGCTCGTGGATCCGCATCCAGGTCACCGACCTCACGCTGACCGCCCTGGAAGAGCCCACCGCCGTCGTCTTTACGGTCAATTCCCTGTCGACCGCCAAGCCGGTCGGCGGCGCCACGGTGAAGGTCGAGGGATCGATCCGCGAGCAGGGCCGGGGCGCGCGCTGGAGCACCCTTTTCGAGGGGACGACCGACGCTGCCGGCCGGGTGACCTGGAAGGTCCCGGGCGACGAGCCGGGCCGCGGCACCGTGGTGCTGCGGATCGTGGCGCGGAACGGCAAGGACGTCCTCGTCCTCGATCCCAGCCACGCGCCCGACGGTTACGCCGACGGCCAGTGGTCGCAGAGCAGCGACGACTGGCTGCGCTGGACGACGCAGGACCTCACCGACCGCGGCGCGCAGCCCGAGACGCTCTGCCATCTCTTCACCGAGCGCCCCGTCTACCGCCCTGACGACGGCGTCCACATCAAGGGCTACCTGCGCCACCGCGAGAAGGGCGAGCTGTCGCCGGACCGCCGGGAGGGCCAGCTCGTCGTCCAGGGTCCGGGCGATCTCATCTGGCGCTTCCCCGTGGCGATCACCGAGGCCGGCTCCTTCTATAAATTCTTCAAGGAGGAGAAGCTCCCCACCGGCGTCTACTCCGCCCATTTCGAGGACAAGAACGACGACTCCTTCGGCTCCGTCAGTTGGCGCATGGAGGCCTACCGCCTGCCGCGCTTCGAGATCCGCCTCGACGCGCCCGACCGCGTGCCGCTGGACCGCGCCTTCAAGGTCGGCCTGACCGGCATCTACTACGCCGGCGGCAAGGTGACCGGGCGCCCGATCGCCTGGCGCGTCACGCAGTTCCCGTACACCTGGACGCCCAAGCGCCGCGCCGGCTTCCTCTACTCCTCCGACGGCCGCTTCTCGCGCACCGCCACCTTCGAGTCGTCGCCGCGCCTCGAGAAGCAGGACATCACGGATGCCGAGGGCGGCGCCAAGCTGGTGCTCAACCCGGCGATCGAGCCGACCGCGCAGCCGCGCAGCTATGTCGTCGAGGCCACCGTCACCGGCGCCGACGACCAGACGGTCACCGCGACGCGCCAGATCATCGCCCTGCCGCCGTTCGTCCTCGCGCTCAAGACGCCGCGCTATCTCGAACGGGCCACCCAGGTGCGACCGGAGATCCTCGTCGTCGGCCTCGACGACAAGCCGATCGCCGGCATGGAGGTCAAGGTCCGCCTGCTGCAGCGCCAGTGGCACTCGCATCTGCGCGCCAGCGACTTCTCGGACGGCGTCGCGCGCTACCAGACCGACGTGGTCGATGAGAAGGTCACCGAGATCAAGGTGAAGAGCGGCAGTGACGCTCTCCCCGTCCCGCTGCCGATCGCCCACTCCGGCGTCTACATCGTCGAGATCGAGGCGAGCGACAAGCTCGGCCGCACGCAGGTCGTGTCGGTCGATCTCTACGCCGGCGGCGACCAGGCCGTGAGCTGGACCAAGCCGCCGGCCGGCGTCTTCACGGTGACCAGCGACAAGGCCTCCTACCAGCCCGGCGAGACCGCGGCGCTCGTCCTCCAGAGCCCGTTCCAGAACGGCGAAGCGCTCGCCGTGGTCGAGGCGCCGGAGGGCAACCGCTACGAGTGGATCGCGGTGGAAGGCGGCGCCGCCACCTTCCATCTGCCGATCCGCGGCAACTGGACGCCGCGCCTGCCGGTGCATTTCGTTCTGATGCGCGGACGCATCCCGGGCACCGGGCCGCAGCCGGGCAACAGCACCGACCTCGGCAAGCCCGCCACCGTCGCCGCCACCACGTGGCTCAAGATCGAGCCGGTGGCCAACCGGGTGGACATCAAGCTGACCCATGCGGAGAAGGCGCGCCCGGGCCAGAAGGTGGAGGTGAAGATCGAGCTGCGCGATCCGCAAGGCAATCCGCGGCCGGGCGAGGTGACTCTCTGGCTGGTCGACCAGGCCGTCCTCGCCCTCGGCAAGGAGCAGCGCCTCGATCCGCTGCCGGACTTCATCACCAAGGTCTTCTCGTACCTGACGATGCGCGACACGCGCAATCTCGTCTTCGGCTTCCTCCCCTTCGCCGAGAACCCCGGCGGCGACGAGGGCGAAGCGAACGGCGGCAGCCTGCTCGACCGCGCCACGGTGCGGCGCAACTTCAAGGCCGTGCCCTACTACAACCCGAACATCCAGGTCGGCGCGGACGGCACCACCAAGGTGATGGTCGAGCTGCCGGACGACATCACGGTCTTCAAGATCCGCGCGAAGGCGGTGAGCGGCCCGGACCGCTTCGGCTTCGGCACCAGCCAGATCGCCGTCCGCCTGCCGGTGATCATCCAGCCGGCCCTGCCGCGCTTCGTCCGCCCGGGCGACAGCTTCCTCGCCTCGGCGATCGGCCGCATCATCGAAGGCGATCTCGGCGCCGGCCAGGCCGAGGCGCGCGTCAAAGGGGTGCAGATCACCGGCCCGGCCAAGAAGACGTTCAGTTGGACGGACCAGCCGGAGCGCGTCGAGTTCCCGGTGACCGTCCCCACGCCACCGTTCAAGGCCGACGGCACGCTGGCCTACAGCGAGGTGCAATTCCAGTTTGGTGTCGAGAGGACCGGCGACGGCGCGAGCGACGCCTTCGAGGTCAAGCTGCCGGTGCGCGATGACCGCCGGCCGGTGCAGATCCGCATGATGAAAGAGCTCGGCGCCGGCGCCCAGCTCCCCGTGCCCGCGCTCCCCGAGCCGGCGCGCCCCGGCTCCATCCGCCGCTCGGTCCTCGTCTCGGACCAGGCCGCCCTGGTGCGCATGGCCGCCGGCCTCGACTTTCTCACCGAGTACCCCTACGGCTGCACCGAGCAGCGCCTCAGCCGCGCCCGCTCCGAGATGGCGCTCAAGCGTTTCCGCACTCTGCTCCACCAGGAGGGTGAGGACGCCCGGATGAAACGCACCGTGGAGGACACCCTCCAGTGGCTGCCGCAGGTGGTCGACAACAGCGGCCTCGTCGCCTACTGGCCGGGCTCGAACGGCTACGTTTCGCTCACCGCCTGGGTCGTGCAGTTCCTGGTCGAAGCGAAAGCCGCCGGCTTCCGCATCGATGACAAGCTGATGGCCACTCTCACGAGGTCGCTGGAGCAGTCGCTGCGCTCCGACTACGGCCGCTTCATCGACGGCGAAGCCTTCAGCGAGCGCTGCTGGGCGCTCGCCGCCCTCGCCGCCGCCGGCAAGTTCGATCCCGCCTACGCCGCCGAGCTGGCCCGCAAGGCACAGTTCCTCGACCTCGAAGGCATCGCCGAAGTCCTCCAATCGTTCGCCAAGGGAGGCGACACCACCTCGCCCTCCACCGACGCCCTCGCCGCCAAGATCTGGGACGGCGTCGTGCTCCGCCTCTATCAAGGCAAGGAGATCTACGGCGGCCTCCAGAAGACCGCCTCCGCGCGCAATGGCCTCATCCTGCCGAGCGAGACCCGCACCGTCGCCGAAGCCGCGCGTGCCATCGCCAAGAAAGACGGCAAGAACCCGAAGCTCCAGCTCCTCGTCGACGCCCTGGTCACCTTAGGCCGGGATGACGGCTGGGGCACCACCAACGCCAATTCCTCCGCCCTCCTCGCCTTGGGCGAGCTGCTCCAGCCGCCCTACGCCGGCAGCACGCCGCACTCTGTGGACGTGAAGCTCGGCGCCGGTGCCGTCCAGCTCGCCAAGCTTGGTCCTGAGTCGCCCATCGCCTACCTCACCGGCACCGACGGCGGCGCCGGAACGGTCTCCATCCAGGCCGGCTCGAGCCCGAAGCCGGTGCTGGTGCGCGTCGAGACCCAGTACCTCCCGGCCGGCGACGGCGCGCAAGTCGCCGCGCAGTCGAACGGCTTCGTCGTCACCCGCGAGATGCTCAAGATCGTCGGAGGCGGCGCGCCGCCCGCCCGCATCGCCCTCGCCGAGCCCGGCAAGACCGTCCACTTCGCCATCGGCGACGTCATCGAGGAGCACCTGCGTGTCGTCAATCCGAAGGACCGCCACTTCGTCGCCGTCGTGATTCCCCTCGCCGCCGGCCTCGAGCCGCTCAACCCAGCCCTCGCCACCGCGCCGCCCGAGGCCAGGCCGAGCAGCAGCCCCACCCTCAAGCCGACCTACGTCGCCTTCCTGGACGATCAGGTCGCCTGGTTCTACGACACCCTGCCCAAGGGCACCTTCGACTTCTACTTCCGCACGAGGGCGACCACCGAAGGCAGCTTCATCCAGCCCGCCGCCCGGGCCGAGATGATGTACGACGGCACGGTCACCGGAAACTCGGTGGGAGCGCGGGTGGAGGTGGTGAGGAAGTAGGGAGCACGAAAAACCCCGGCCCAGGGCCGCCGACTGGGCCGGGGAAAAGTTTCTGTCCATCAATTTTCAAAGAACCGCAGCCGTGAGTCCGGCCGCGGTTCTTATACGTTTCGCGGCTCGGAGCCGTTGCACCGCGACAAAGGATTGCAGGTTGTCAACCGATGCGATGCAGGTTATTATCCTGCACGGAGTCGGTTGATAACCGACAATCCCTCATGCTCTTCCAAGCTCCCGCCCTCGACAGCCTCGAAACCGAGGTCCTCGTCCAGATCGAGGAGCTCAAGTCGACCCTGAGCTACGCCCTCAGCTCGGCTCCGGGCCGGTGGTACGGGCTTCTCCGGCGCAGCACCTTCGCACGGGCCATCCGCGGCTCGAACAGCATCGAGGGCTACAACGTCAGCGTCGACGACGCGATTGCAGCGGCGGAAGGTGAGGAGCCGCTCGAAGCTGACGCGGTCGTCTGGCAGGAGATCACCGGCTACCGGACGGCGATGACCTACGTCCTTCAGCTCGCCGGAGACCCGCATTTCCGGTACTCCACGGACCTCATCCGCAGCCTCCACTTCATGCTGCTCCAGCACAACCTGCGCAAGCATCCGGGCCGGTGGAGGCCGGGGCCGATCGTCGTCCATGACCAGGAGAGAGACGCCGTCGTCTACGAGGCACCCGGCGCGGGAGAGGTCCCGGCGCTGATGGACGCGCTGATGGTCTCCCTGAATCTCGCCGACGGTCTGCCGGATCTGGTGCGGGCGGCCATGGCGCATCTCAATCTGGTGATGATCCATCCGTTCGCGGACGGCAATGGACGCATGGCCCGCTGTCTCCAGAGCCTCGTTCTGGCCCGTACAGGAGTCCTCGCGCCGCCCTTCTCCAGCATCGAGGAGTACTTCGGGCACAACACGCGCGCCTACTACGACGTGCTGGCGGAGGTCGGCGGCGGCGCCTGGCATCCGGAGAGGGTTGCCCGGCCCTGGATCCGCTTCTGCCTGACCGCTCACTACCAGCAGGCCGGCACGTTGTTGCGCAGGACGCGAGAGCTCGGACGGCTCTGGGAGCTCTTGGAGACAGAGGCCGGCAAGCGCGGCCTGCCGGAACGGATGATCCTGGCCTTGGCCGACGCCGCCATGGGGCACCGCGTCCGCAACGCGACCTACCGCTCGGCCGCCGAGGTTTCCGAGAACACCGCGGGTCGCGACCTCAAGGTCCTGATGGACCAGGAGCTGCTCGTGGCGGAGGGTGAGAAGCGGGGGCGCTTTTACACAGGCTCGCCGATCCTCCGCGATCTTCGCGCGCGGGTCCGGGAGGACAGAAAATTGGACGATCCGTTCGGGAGCCCACCTTGAAAATTCGACGCTGAGCGTCGAGATTTCAAGGTGAGCCTAGAGGGAAACCGGCGCAAATTTCGTCAGAGCCCACAAAGCACGCGCGCTCTCGGGGTGACGAGCCGAACCGTTGGATCGCTCCATCGAGCTGGTCCGTCAGCCTACCAATTCCGGGGCCACGGGCAGAGTGAAAATCAGCCCTTCCCGGGCAGTTCAAGTGCAACGAAATGAATGACGTTCCAGGGCTCGTCGGCGATCCAGACGCCGGTGCCCCAGGCGATCTCTTCGACGAAGCGCCGTAGATCCTTCCGGCTTGGAAACGCCGTCATGAAGTCGATCTTCATTCCGAGGCGGACAGGACCTTGGCAAAAGGTCCGCAACTGTTCGAGACGCACGGCGTCGATCGGCCCCGTCGAGGTGACGGCCTCGACGATCAGCAGGCGCTTCTTTTCCGGGCTGAAGATCACGACGTCGGGGAGGAATTCCGTGACGTCGATCGGCAGGTTGAGACGGCGCATGAGAGCGCGGTCCTGGTATCCGGCGCGCGGGGCGGTATCTCCAAGGTAGACGACGACGGGATGCGCCAGGATCGCAGGGGCGAGGATCTCGGCGATCACTCTTTCCAGCTCGTTGTGAGAGCCAGGGCTCAAGGTGAAGGTCTGGTCGGGCGAGAGCTTGACGATGACGTCTCCCTCGCCGGCTTCCTTCTTTCTGATCTTTTTTCCGGCGATGCGGAGATTCGTGCTGAGACGGTCCCTCTCGGGACCTGGCTCGGAGGCGACGAGCTGGGCGAGCTCGTCATGGAGGCGATAGTAGGTGTTCGGATCGTTCGTGCTCAGCCGATGACGGATGACCCAACCGGCATCCATCAAAGGGCGCAAGGAAGTCTTTCGATAGGATTCCCGCGTGTTCTCCGCCACCTTCCGCTCATGATCGGTCCGGACGAATGCCAGGATGTCGTGGATTCGGGCTCCATCCGCGAGGCAGGAATGGCTCGGGAGGAGACCCGCTCTTGGCTTCCGGTCGGCAAGCGCGAGAATCGTAAGAGCGGTCTGGTCCGAAATCCCTTTTGGAAAGCCGAGCTCACGCAGGAGCTCCTTGAGCTCGGCGATGGTCATGCGCGGAGATCTTTCAACGCGGGATTCTCCCGCAACATCCGCTGCAAGAAGCTCAGATCCCGGCTCGTCAATCCGTACGCCCGGGCAATCCGCTCGTGCAGCTCTGCTTCGAGGTCAACTCTTTTCTGGAAGCTTCCGGCCGCCTCCAACGTCGCTGTCAGCTCGGCGATCTCCGGCTCGAAGCGGCCGCGGGGGATGGGGAGGAGGTTCAGCTCGGTGGCGGAGACCTGGGTGTTGCCGTTCATGGACCGGAAGAGAAACTCGACGATGTCGGAGGACAGGACACCGAGCAGGTAGCTCAGATCGATCCGGGCCTCCGGTCCCGGTTGCAGCACGTTGAGGTGGTTCTCGACGAAGTAGCGCTGGCGGATCGGGAGGCCGGAGCGGCTCGCCACGATGCGGCGCGCCTGCTCGTCCGCCGTCACGCGCTGGATGAGCAGGCTCGGCCCCGCCATGGCGAGATCGCGGACCTTCTCTGTCGCTTCGAGATAGGCGGGACGGGTGCCGCCGGCGGTCGCGAGCGCGAAGCGGAAACGTCCGATGTCGGTCGCCCAGACGAGAGGAAGCCTGCCTTCGCCGCCCCGCGGACGCAGGAGGGGCTTCACGCGATTCCAGACGATCGGCCCGGTGCGCGCCGGACAGGCGACCGCGGGGCCGGCGAGGAGGGGATGCCTGGCGATGATCTTGTCGAGCAGAGAATAGGTGCGCTCCTGATCGGACACGAACCAGATGGTGGTGCCATTCATCCGGCGCGCCACCTGGGCCGTCCGTGCCGCCACATGAGGAGGGCCGCCGTTGCCGAGCTCCGCCGCCGTCCGGATGATGCTGGTGCGAACGGTCCGCTCCGTGGAGCTCTCCTCGTCGAGGGCCGGTTTCCGGAAGACGATGATCATCGTCCCCTGGAGGACCTGGGGGAAAACGTTCTTCCGCTCGGCCAGCAGAGAGAGCTCTTCGAGGCACGTCCTCTGCTCGATCATCCGGCGGAGGTTCTGGAAGTAGAGCCCGGAGAGCATCGAACGGGGGACGATGAATCCGAGCCGTCCTCCGGGGCGCAGCATCTCGATCCCGGCGTGGAGGAACATCCCATAGGCGTTCGGATGTCCGTACAGAGAATCCTGGAACGTTTCGCGGAGAGCCGGAGAGAGAGGGCTCACCTTGCGATAGGGCGGATTTCCGACGACGAAATCGAAAGCGCCGGTCAGAGAGAGCGCGGTCGCGTTTCCTCTGATCTCCGCGGCCAGGCTCTCCAGCGTATCCCGCTGGTGGATCGGCAACGGCTCGGGGAGCCGCCGCGGATGAGCCTGCATCCAGGCGAGCAGAGCCGGAGCGAGCAGGAGGCTCAGATTGAAGCGGGTGAAAAGGCAGGCGAGCGGATCGATATCGATCCCGGCGAAATGCGAGACCACGCGCGGGTAGTGCTCAGCCGTCAGCACACCGGCCCCGCGGAGAGCGCCGAGATGGATGCGGACGGCCTCGACCAGGAAGACTCCGGAGCCGCAGGCCGGGTCGCAGAGAGTCCGGCCGAGGATCTCCTCGCCGTCCCGGTAGCCGGCGGCGCGCAGGATGTAGCGGACGATCGGCTGAGGCGTCATCACCTGCCCGAGCGCCCGCCGCATCTCTTCCGGTACGAGGTGCAGGTAGTCCTGCGTCTCGAAGCTCTCCTCGGTGAACGACGTGCCGGAGTTGGCATCGGCGTCGGGCCACGGGACGCTCGGCTCTCCGGAGGCACCCAGCAGCCGTGAGCTCATCTCCGCGATCCGGGCCGCTGCGATCCGCAGGCCCAGGCCGGCAGCCGTCCGGCGGATCTGCGCGGCGAGAGTCCCGGCCAGGGTTTCAGCCAGGGCTTGCGGGTCCAATTCTGGAAGAGGGAGTGCCATTGGAGTGTTGTTCGACTCCAGGGAATTGTACCCTTCCCAGAGGCTGGGCTGTGTCGCCGTCCCGAGGCTCAGCATGGGAGGAGGATAGCGTAATAAAGGCGTATGAAGCCAGGCAGGAGCCGGAAACGAGCCGTTGGGGAGGAGAAGTGAGCGGGCAGGCCCCGGAAGCGAGCAGGCAGACGGGTCGACCGGCTCGCCGGAGCCCGCCAACGGCTCGATTGCGTGGCGTATCTGCTCATTTCCCGTGCCTGTCCGTTCGTTTCCGGGGTCTGTCCGCTCGATGGAGGGCTCTCACTCCTCGAAGCGCGACTCGTCGTTGTCGTAGATCTCTTTCTTCGATTCGATCCAGCCCTTGATCCGGGCGCCGCAGCCGGGACAGACCTCGGCGCCGGAGACGATCCGCTTGCCGCAGGCGGTGTCGCTGCAGAAGTAGCGCCGGCGGCCACCGAGGAGGAGGGGGAACAGGATCGCTCCGCCCAGGACGATCGGTGCATACGCTTCAAAAGCGACCATCACAAAGAATGTGCCGATCACAATGCCGACGCCCGCTCCAAAGATGCAGAGGAGCAGGTAGCGTAACCCTCCTTCGCGGAGCGCGTAGACCGTCCAGTCCTCGGTCGGGCCGGCGGTCTCAGGGTCGGAGGACACGGGCTCGGCGGTCAGCTCGATTTTTCTCCAGGTGTTGAGCGGACGGGTGAAGCGCTCGAGGTCGGGCTCGGCGAGACCGGCGATGTCGGGTGGGAGCCCGAGAGTGGTCAGGATTTCGGTCCGGCGCTTGGACAGATGGGCGACGCCGCGGGTCAGGTATTCGGCTTGGTTGATTTCGAGAAGCTTGACCAGGGCCTTGACGCGGCGGGTTGGCAAGTCGCGCGCCACGATCTGGGCGGCGAGGAGGAAGCTCATGTGCTCGGCGGGCAGGTAGCCGGCCTGGCGGAGGTCTCTCTGGGTATATTGCATGTTTCCGATCACCCAGGCGCTCTGGCGGAAACGGTCGGCGGCGTTGGTGTTGAAAATGCCAAAGCCGAGGAAGACAGTGGTCAGGTCGGTGAGCTGCTCTTCGCGATCACGGTCCGCCTTTTCCAGGCCATGGCGGCGGCGCCAGGCGTGCGCCACTTCGTGGCAGAGCGCCGCGATGAGGATCTGGGGATCGTCGAGCTGCCGGACGTCGAGGCCGAAAAGGCAGCGGTTGCCCTCAATGCCGGCGAACCAGGCGATGGCGTGCTTGCTGTCCTCCCTCGGCTCCTCGCCGTCGTAGACCTGAAGATGAGCGTCGAGGTCGAGGCCGGCGTAGAGCATCAGGCGCCGCAGGAGCGCCTGGGTGCCGGCGAGGTCGCCGGTCCATTCGTCCGGCAGATAGCGCGGGCTGGGCTCGACGATGGGAGCCGTCAGGAAGGCCGCGGAGCCGCGTGACGCGATCAGCTCGGCAAGATCCCGCAGCAGCCGTTCCTGCTCAGCCTCGGAAGGCAGATATCCCATGGGCAACCCTCTCTCGTTGGATGGAGACGAGAGTTTATCTCAAGGGAACCTGCCACGACGGCACGGGCACCGGCAATAATGACAAAATGGTGGCCCCATGCCGCGCCGCCGCCTCCTCCTCCTCGCCGCCTCCCTCGCCGTTCTCGTTCTCCTGGCCCTGGCCTTCTGGCTGATCTTGCGGCGGCCCAAAGAGGCTGCCGATCAGCTCGTTCTTGCGCCGGCCGGATTCTCCGACCTGCCCGGCTGGCGGGAGGACAAGGTCGCCCAGGCTCTTCCCGCTCTCCTGCGTTCCTGCTTGCGGATCACTGCTCTGCCGGAGGAGACCACGCTCGGAGGCGATGGTTTCGCCGGCACGGCAGGCGCATGGAAGCAGGCTTGTGCCGCGGCGGCCCGGGTGCCGGCCGGTGACGATGCGGCGGCGCGGGCGTTCTTCGAGACCTGTTTCCAGCCGTTCTCGGCGGCGGACGGCGGTGAGCGCAGCGGCTTGTTCACGGGATACTACGAGGCGCTCCTTCAGGGCAGCCGGAAGCGGAGCCGCCGCTTCCATGTGCCGCTCTACGGCCGGCCTCCCGAGGTGGTGATGGTCGACCTCGGCGCGTTCCGCGAGGACTTGCGCGGCAAGCGGCTCGCCGGCCGGGTGAAGGACGGTGCTCTCGTTCCGCTGCCGGACCGGACGGCGATCGAAAAGGGAGCCTTCGCGGGCCGCGGCCTCGAGATCGTCTGGGTCGACTCGCCCATTGATGCGTTCTTCTTGCAGATCCAGGGCTCCGGCCGCGTCCGGCTCGCCGAAGGGGGTGAGGTCCGCGTCGGCTATGCCGCGGACAACGGCCACCGCTACACCGCGATCGGGCGGGAGCTCATCCGCCGTGGCGTCTACAAGCCCGCGGAGGTCTCCATGCAGTCGATCCGGCGCTGGCTGGAGAAGAACCTGGAGAAGAATCCCGCCGAGGCCAACGCTCTGATGGACACCAACGCCTCCTACGTCTTCTTCCAGAAGATCGCCGGCGAAGGCCCGCTGGGCGCCGAGGGCGTCGCTCTCACGCCGGGCCGGTCGCTCGCCGTCGACCGCCGGCACTGGCCGCTGGGTGTTCCTCTCTGGCTCGATGCGACCGCGCCGGCGCCGCGCGACAACGAGCCGGACCGGCCCCTCCGCCGTCTCCTCATCGCCCAGGACACCGGCGGAGCGATCCGCGGGCCTGTGCGCGGCGACGTCTTCTGGGGCGCCGGACCCGAGGCGGAAGCTGTCGCCGGCAAGATGAAGAATCCCGGGCGGCTGTGGGTGCTGTTGCCGAAGGGGCGGAGGATTTCTTCGCGGAGGCCTATTCAGGGCCCGTCGTGAAAAAACCCTGGACCTTCACCCCGAGAGCCTTGGCCGCGTTCGCCATGATCCGGTCTGCGGTGGCGACGACCTCGAATCCGGCGGCTTCGGCGACCGCCAGGTGAAGGGCGTCCAATGTCCGCAGGGAGTGGTCCGGAAGCCTGTCCATCAAAAGCAGAGCGCTCGCGACGTGCCCGTCGGCCAGGGGCTCAACCTGGAGATGTCCCTCCTGAATGTCCTGTCGAAAGAGCGCGTAACACTGGAGCTCCTGTTCCCGCGTGATCTCCGCGTGCCGCCGCCGCCGGGCCAGGAGGCATCGCATCTCGACCAGGGTCAACGAGCTGATTCCCGCGAAAGGTAGCGACCGCATGTATTCCTCGACACGGTCCGACTGCTCCTCGTTGAGGTACCATTTGGCGAGCGCCGAAGTGTCGACGTACGAGCGCCCGGGAGAGGCTGGAATCACCTCGGCCTCATCGGGCATCTCGATCCTCGCGGACCAGCTCGGCGCTCGGCGAGAGCCTCGGCAACCGGCTCCGATGCTCGGCGTGCGACGGCATCATCCGCTGAGGCTTGAACGGCGACACCCGGGCAATCGCCTGACCCCGCCGGGTGATGATCAACTCACCCTCCTGCTCGACGAGCTGGTCCAACTGCCCGAGAGCTCCACGCATTTCACGGATGGAGAGGGTCTTCATTTCTGTACCTCCGGACAGAATGTAGCACAGCCATGCATGATGTGGCACATGGAATCGGAACGCTGCGTTCCCGATCGGCAGCTTTCCGCCTGGGTTGCCGTTTGTGAGCGGGTGACCGGCCGCCGGCCAGACTGCCTGATGACCGTGGGTGGGTGACGTTCCGGCTGATCGAGCTCGGCCGGCCACGCCCCTTTTTTTGTCCCCCCGGCCGCGTTCCCTACCGTGCGCGGCTCGCCCCCGACAGTGCGCAGCTCGTTCCCCACGGGGCACGGCTGATTCCCTGCAAGGTACGGCTGATTCCCTGCAAGGTACGGCTCGTTCCCTACAAGGTACGGCTCGTTCCCTGGAGGGAAAGGCTCATTCCCTACAAGGAAAGTCTCATTCCCTACCATGCACGGCTCGTTCCCTACAAGGAAAGTCTCATTCCCTGCAGGGTGCGGTTCATTCCCTAGAGGGAAAGGCTCATTCCCTACAAGGTACGGCTCGTTCCCTAGAGGGAAAGGCTCATCCCCTACAAGGTACGGCTCGTTCCCTACAGGGAAAGTCTCATTCCCTACAGGGTGCGGCTCGTTCCCTACAAGGAAAGTCTCATTCCCTACAAGGAAAGTCTCATTCCCTGGAGGGATCGGCTCGTTCCCTACAGTGCACGGCTCGTTCCCTGGAGGGAAAGGCTCATTCCCTACAGGGTACGGCTCGTTCCCGGCGGTGCGCGACGCGTTCCCCTCGGAGGGCGGCTCGCTCCTCAGGGTGCGCAGCTCGTTCCCACCAGGGCGCGGCTCATTTTCCACGGTGAGCGGCTCATTTGTCCTGAGGACTCGGGCCAGGATAACCTCTCGCTGATCAACATCCGGCCCGCCCAGGAGAATCGCGGAATGCTGATCGCAGATCCTGCCATCCGCGAGCGCGTGCGGGCAGTGACCGTTGCTCTTCTAGGGGAAGGAGAGCCCCTGCCATGACACAGCACGCCTCGCTATCCCCGGAGCGTTGGTCCGCGGCGCCGAAGCGTCAGCTCGGCGGGAGGAGAAGGGAGTCGCCCCGATGGGAGCGGACGCCATTCGCCGCCAGAATCCTCACACGCGCCCTGCCGGGGGGGTACCCACTCGCCTCCTCGGTGTGGATGACGGCCTTGAAGATCATCTGTGCGGAAGGTTGGTTGCTCATCAGTGGCTGCTCAGGCCGCGGATTCGATGTTCCCAAGGTTCTCTCGGATGATCCGTGGATGGCGAGCGGCGATGCGGAGCAGAGCGATTGCGGGACCTTCCGGATGGCGACGGCCTTGCTCCCAGTTCCGGAGGGTGTGAACACTGATGCTCATCGCGTTGGCAAACTGCGACTGCGTGAGCCCAACAAAGCGCCGCAATGCTGCGATGTCCTCACCTGACTCCATTTGCCCATTCATGAGGCGCTTCCGCACGCTGGCGGGAATGGCCCTCGCGAATTGTTCAGCGGTCAGCTCCGGGATGTCAGTCACAGGTTTCCCTCCCTGTAGGAGTGGTAGAGAGCTTGCTCGCGAGCGCTGGCCGGGCGAGCGCTAATGATCCGAATGGTGTCAGCTCCCGGAGCGAGGAGCTCCTCGGCCTCCTCGAAGGAGACCCCATGCTTTCGCTGGTTCGCGAGGTTCTTGACATCGTACCATCCAACCTTCACTTTGGCAGCCTAGGCCACTAGGACGGCTACGTCAATGGCTTAGCTCTCGCCCCTTTATGCTCGGGGGCAGGTGCCAGGCTCTTCGCAGCTGCTCGGCGGGAGGAGAAGGGAGTCGCCCCGATGGGAGCGGACGCCGTTCGCCGCCAGAATCCTCACACGCGCCCTGCCAAGACCAAGAAGTCCCCTGCGCCGTTCTTCCACGCCGCGACCAAGCGCGTCCGGGACTGAGGCGGCGGAGAAACTGAAGGCGGGGAATCGGAACGCTGCGTTCCCGATCGGCAGCTTTCCGCCGGGGATGCCGTTTGTGAGTGGCTGAGCGGCCACCGGCCAGACTGCTTGATGACCGTGGGTAGGTGCCTCGGCTGGTAGGGCTCAGCCGGAGGGGACGAAGTCTGCCCTTGGCGCGGATCAAGGGCCGATCTGAGAAGCAGAATCCGGTCAGAGGCCGGCCGGAGGAGGGCTTGATAGCCCTTACGGGGGGCATTGCCGTCCGGCGATTCGGGAATACGGCGCCGCGGAGAGGGGAGATCTTCTTGAAACGGCTGGCTCTCCGAGGTCGGCGCCGCGGAGAGGGGAGGTCTTCTTGAAACGGCTGGCTCTCCGAGGTCGGAGAAATGCGTGTTCTCTGTTTGGCGGGCACTTTCTCCCGGGGGCGCCGATCGAGGGCACAAGGAGGATTTCTTTACCGGCCATCACTTAGTCGAAATGTTATAGTTTGGTTTCCCTTACGGGCAGGAATATAGCGCCATCTACGGGCTGCGATCTCAATGAATTTCTTCGCACTCCCGGCCGTAAGGCCTATCTCTCTATCGACATCTGAAAATCGGATCGCCAAGCTGTTTGAGCGGCTGGACCTAGACCCCAGCCACGACTCAATCAGAGAAACGATGTCGTTCTCATCGAAGCTTTCTGATGCGGCATTAATCTCGTTGGATAAGTCGCTTTTAGCCGGAACTACCCTGGAAGCCGCCTTCTTAATCTTGTTGCAAGCTGGTCCGAGTGCAGCGTTGAGGTTTGAATCCTGGCGATTTGGCTCATAAGTCGCAGGTGTTATGCCAAGAAGATCAGAGGGCAGGTGGAAGTTATCTACGCCTCGAGGAACTATTAGGAACACACTCTCGCGGCCAAGCCTTCCAATAAAGAGGCCAAGTTCAAACAATACATTATCTCGCACGGCGTGACGAGATTCACCGCGAATAAGGGATATATCGTCAGGGGAGAAGATGAAGATACCGAAATCTACGTCGTCAAGTACGTCTACCAATCCGTCTAGCACGTACTTAGAGGGGTCAAAAAGGCCCTGAGTCCAAACGGTAACCTCGAAATCGTGCTCCAGGTTTTCCTGTGCTGCATATGCCAAGTCGATCTTTTCGGTCGACGATCCAATGAATAACCGCCTCTTCATTTCTTTTAATCTCCTTGTCTTTTGTTTTCAGCCGAGGATGCCGGGGAAGTGCCCAAGCGCTTCGCCGCAGCCCTGGCGCCCTCCACCCCGCCCACCCGCACTTCGGAAGATCCGCCCACCAAGCCAGTTCGCCGGCCTCGGCCGCTCCGTTAGTTCCCGAAAAAGAACTTCCACATGGCGGCTCGCGCTGTATCCGGAATGAGGCCGACAGCTATGGCTACCAGGCCGAGGATCAGTGCGATGACCGTTAGCCTCTGAATAGTTACCTGCAATGACAGATTGGATGCAGCCACTCGCGCATTCAAAAGGTCTCGCAGATAGTCGGAGACGAGGCCACTCCACTTGTCTGCGTTCTCACGGGCGTGCTTGTATTCTTCCTCTGCTGCGAGTCTCTCGTTGCGTAATCGAATTGACCGCCGAAATTTAAGTGGGTGAGCCAAGACCTCTGGCCAGGCAAAAGGAACGAGTTGCTCAAATTGAGCCATTGCATTCTTGCGCATCATTTTGCTTACGGCACGAAAAGTCTGCGAGCATATCAACAGCTCGGTCAAGATTCTATCTCTGTTTTTGAAATGATTAACAAGGTAGCCTTCCAATAATGAAGCGCTGCTAACATCGCCCCATTTCTTTGCTTCCACCGGGCTGACGGGTAGATTTCGTAGTCGGCCGGTAAGGTCTACGACCGCCGCCGTCGCCGCGATATAAACTACAAAATCTATCAGTGTCTCAGGCAGCTCCAGCTCAATGGCCGAGTCTTCCCTGAGCGAAGGTAGCCCACCCCAGATCATGTAAGAACTATCCATAGAGCCTGCAAGAACTCGAGCTGGAAGGATAAGAAGGTCGGCATAAAGCTCAGGAATAGGCGCCATATGAGTCAGATTTAGATCAGCCCAGAGCTTTTTTACTTCTTCGGCTTGAAGACTATTCAATTGGTCGGATTGTGATTCCAGCTTGCTTTGCCAGGAATCCGAAACGAGCAGCAGGCTGTATTCAAGTGTCCCTTGTAGTGGCCAGACCCTGTATTGCTCATCCAGAGGCAAGAAAATGTTAACAATCTTCTTGAGGTCCTTTCCAGCTTCGTCTTTGTCTTGAGTCAAATGGTGGACGTCACCCTCAGCAAGCTCAAGAAGAGCAACGCGGCATAGATATTTCTCGCTAAGTTCGAGCGTAAGAATACGCGCTGACTGAAGTGGCTCCCGCTTGAGTGGCGGTAGGTCGCCTATACGCTTATCTACCCTTTGCCAGATGGCCGGCGCGCCATTTGGTCTGCACCAGTGACAATACGCATCCTCCCACAATGGGCCCGAAAAATGTTTGTAGGTTGCCGAGGACTCCTCCTCAGGTAGGCGGAGCAAATCATAGGCTAAGAGTAGACTTCGGCGAAAATGGTCCATAGGCTCCTCCGTGGTACTCGATTCTAACCTGCCGAGCAGGTGCCGAGCACGCGCCCCGGAAAAGTGCCGCCCCGCAATAGGTGCCTGCCGTTTCGTCAGCCCCTGGTCAACGCCCTGGGCCGGCAGGTCTCCGAAGAGGTGCCAGCCGACCCCACCGTCTTGCCGCGGCTTGGCGAAGTCCCGATTTGGGACTACAATTGATTGATGCGTGTCCTCGCGCTTTCGACGCTCAAGGCGTTCTGGGAGGCAAGCCCGGGATACGCCGACGCCAAGCAGCCTCTCCTGGCCTGGTATCGGCATGTGCTGGCGGCCGATTGGAGCTCACCGGCTGACCTCAAGGCCGAATTCAGTCGTGCAAGCATCTTGAGAGATGGTCGAGCCGTGTTCAACATCGCGGGAAACAAGTACCGTCTGGTGGTCTGGATCAACTACAGCCACCAGATCGTCTACGTCCGCTTCGTCGGGACCCATGCGCAGTACGACAAGATCGATGCCCAGACGATCTGAAGGAGAAGAGATGGACATCAAGCCGATCAGGAGCGAAGAGGACTACCGGGCCACACTCCGGGAGATCGAGTCGCTGATGAGAGCTGTCGCCGGCTCAGCCGAAGGTGAGCGCCTCGATGTGCTGGCCACGCTGGTCGAAGCCTACGAACGCCAGCACTTTCCCCTGGAGCTACCCGATCCGGTCGAGGCCATCAAGTTCGTGATGGAGCAGCGTGGGCTCACCGCGAAGGATCTGGAGCCAATGATCGGCCGCGCCAATCGAGTCTACGAGATCCTCAGTCATAAACGGCCTCTGACCCTCAAGATGATCTGGAAGTTGCACAGAGATCTGGGCATCCCGGCGGAATGCCTGATCAAGCAGCCAGCCGAGACGCAGGCCGCATGAGCAGCGGGAATCTCCGAACGCTGCAAAGCCGAAGAGAGCCACCGGGAAAGTGCCAGGCGATTCGGCTCCGCCCTGGCTCCCTCTCAGCCGAAATCTGGTCCCGAGCCGCGCCTCGCGTGCCACAGAGCTCTGATGATCAGCTCGTGCTCGTCGAAGGTGTAGTAGAGATGTGACTTCAGCCGCTCGAGGTAGAAGCGGCGAACGCCGGTCATCGGTGCAGCCGGCCTTGATCGCGGACCCCACGAATGGCACCACCGTTGTGAACGCTCCCACGGGTGGGAGAAGGTTGGAGCTGGCGGTTCCCCATTGTGTGATGCCTTGCGGCAGGTGGGTGGCGAAGTCGTACACCGTTCCGCCGAGCTCGAAGGGGGCGGTTTTGACGGGCACGGCCGAGAACGTGTTGGTGGCGATTTTCGGTCCGCTGAGTGTCGTGCCGAGCACCAGGCCGGTGCGCCGGAAGGTGGCCACGCAGGTGCCCTGGGAAAAAGAGTCCGGATCGTCGAATCGCGGCCTCGGCTGTCCGGCGGAATACCGGTTGAGGAAGAGGCTGAAATCACCCACCGTATCGAGCGCCAGGGAGAGGTCGCCGTTCTTGAGGCTCTGGGCGCCGAATGGAGTGGAGCGGAAGGTGAGCAGGGCGTTCGACTCGCCGGCAGGGCCGTCGAAGAGGTCCGCGGTGATCCCCTCGACGTGGAGGAAATACCAGAGGTCCTGAATCGACCCTTCCTCCCCTGTTAGAAGTGCCTGCAGAGGTGCCTGGCGCTTCGGCTCCGGCCTCGAACCCAATGGCGCCGGCGCGAGCTCCGCGTCCGGCGCTGAGCCCAATGCGGCGACCACCGGCGACAACGGTTCCCGCCTCGATCCCGACGGCCCTCCTCCCCCCTCAGTGGACCCAGGGCCCGCGCTTCACGTCGCCCTTCGGGCCCCCCGGCTTGTTCTCACCCTGAATCACGCGGAAGCCCCGCTTCTTCTTCATCCGGTCCAGCTTCTTCTGAATCCACCAGCGCTCCAGCCGGAGCCGCGTCTCGCGCAGCCCTCCCTTGCGCCGGCCGCCGCCCGAGCGGATGTAGAGGTAGGACGCGCCCACCGCGGTACAGATGCCCAAGAAGCCGGGCAGATCGCGGGTCTGCAGGAAGCCGATGAAGGCGAAGAGAATCTCGAGACCCATGAACCAGCGGGCCTCGATGGGGAGCACGAACATGAACATGATCGTGGCGTTCCGGTTGGCGGTGGCGAAGGCGGCGATGAAGATCGCCATCAGGATGCGCTGGCCCTGCATCAGCCCGAACGGCGCCAGGCCGCCCATCCCGCCCGCCAGCGTGCCCAGGGCATGGACGGCGACGGCGACCACGGCGGCGATGATCGAGGCGGTGAGCACCAGGCGCCAGAAGTGGCGGCGTCCCAGACCGGCGTAGACGTCGCGGCCGAAGAGAAAAAGGATGTAGAGCTCCAGGAGAATCCAGATGCTCGGACCGCCGTAACCGATGAACGGATACGTCGCGAGCTGCCACACAAAGCCGCGCTGCCAGACCAGCGGCGTGAGGCGGAGGAACGCCGGCAGCAGCTCGGTGCTGCTGAAGAACTGCAAGGAGAAGGTGACGAACAGCACCCCGAGCAGAATCCACAGGTCGCGCGGGATCGGCCCGGAGCCGAAGCCGCCCAGAGGGACGCGCTGCGTCGTCGTCGAGCGGCTCACTCTGCTCTCCCCATCATCCCGCCCGTCATCCCGAATACCGCATCCATTTCCACAGCTCCTGGAACGTCGGCTTCTTGCCGTACATGAGAATGCCCACCCGGTAGATGCGCGCGCAAACCCAGACCGCGCACCAGATGAAGCCGAGGGTCAGCGCGTAGCCGAGCAGGATCTGCCACAGCGGCGGCATTTCCAGGGCGATGCGCAGCGTCATCAGCAGCGGCGTGAAGATGGGGATCAGCGACATGATCACCGCGAAGGTCGAGCTCGGGTCGTTGATGATGCGGAACATCAGGAAGACCGGGATCACCAGGAAGGTGATCGCGACGCCGGCCACTTGCTGCGCCTCCTGCACGCTGTTGAACGAGGCGCCGATCGCCGCGTAGAAGGTGGAGAAGATGAAGAAGCCGAGGACGAAGAGGAAGGCGAAGTTGAGCACCATGAGCGGCGTCAGCGTCGGCAGCGTCACCCCCGCCGGCAGGGTGGCGATGGCGGCGACGATGCCGGGCAGGCTGAGCACCGCGAAGGTGGTCAGCCAGATCGTGAACTGGGTGAGGCCGACGAGACAGATGCCGGTGAGCTTGCCCATCATCAGCTCGAACGGCTGGACCGCCGAGACGATCACCTCGATCACCCGCGAGCTCTTCTCCTCCAGCACCCCCTGCATCACCTGCTGCCCCCAGATGGCGAGGGTGATGTAGAGCATGAAGAAGAGGATGTAGCCGAACGCCGCCCCGGCGAGAGCGACTTCCTTCTTGCTCCCCTCCGCCGAGACGCGCTCGGTCTTGAGGTCCACCGCCTTCGACAGCGCGCTCACGCGCTCCGGGTCGTAGCCCGCATCGCGCAGGCGGACCCGCTGCACCGAGGCGGAGACCAGGTCACCCAGGGCGTCCTGGGAGAACACTTTCGAGACGCTCTTCGCGTGGTACTCCACCTCGCCGCTGGTGAGCGCATCCTGGGCGATCCAGAGCCAGGCGTCGATCGTACCGTCGAGGACGCGGCGGTCGAGGGTGGCGCGCTGCGCCTTGAGGTCGGGAGCGGGGGGCTCGAATTGGAAGACGAACTCGGATTTCGACTTCTTGCCGTCCTTCTCCTGCGGCTGTGCCTTCAGCTCCGGCGCCACCTTGCCGGTCTCGTCGACGACCACCAGCGTCTGCCGGGTGGTCTGCTTGGTGGCGAAGAGAGTCGGCAGCACGGTGATCGAGCCGACGAAGAGCGGCAGGATGAGCGTGCCGATCCAGAAGCCCTTGCTGCGGATGCGTTGCAGGTACTCGCGTTTCGCCACCACGACGATCGTCTCAAGCCGCATCGCGCACCGCCTTCAGGAAGATCTGCTCCAGCTCCGGCTCCTCGGAGCGGAACTCGTGGACGCGGACGAAATCGACGATGCGCCGCAGGACGTCGGCGCCGTCGGCGTCGGGGCGGAGGAGGAGCTTGGCGACGCCGACGTGCCCGTTCTGAATGATGGCCTGCTCGACCTCGGGCAGCGCGCGGAGGCGGTCGAGGGCGGCTTCGACGTCCTTGTCGCCGACCAGGCGGTAGCTGTTGCCGCCGAGCCGGCGCTTGATCGCGCGCAGCTCGCCGGTGAGGATGGCGCGGCCCTGGGAGATCAGGCAGATGCTGTCGCACAGGCGCTCGGCGAGCTCCATGCCGTGGGTCGACAGGATGACGCTCTTGCCCTGCTGCCGGTATTCGAGGAGCAGCTCGCGGAACAGCTCCTGGTTGAGCGGATCGAGGCCGGAGAACGGCTCGTCGAGGATGAGCAGGTCCGGCTTGTGGAGGACGGTGCCGATGAGCTGGATCTTCTGCTGGTTGCCCTTCGACAGCTCCTCGACCTTGGAGGCGCCGCGCCCGCCGAGCTGGACGCGCTCCAGCCAGCGCGTGATCTCCGGCAGCAGCTCGCGCCGCTTGAGGCCGCGGATCTCGCCGAGGAAGACGAGCTGGTCCATCACCGTCATCTTGGGATAGAGGCCGCGCTCCTCGGGCAGATAGCCGACCCGGCGCAGGTCCTCCCGCCGGCGCGGACGGCCGAAGAGGAGGATCTCGCCGGAGTCCGGAGCGGTGATGTCCATGATCATGCGGATCGTGCTCGTCTTGCCGGAGCCGTTGGGGCCGAGGAGGCCGAAGATGGTCCCTTCGGGCACGGCGAGCGAGACGTCGTCCACGGCCACGAGGCCGCCGTAGCTCTTGCGGACGTCGCGCAGCTCGAGATTGATCGTCATGGCTCCATCCTATCGCGCACGGGGTCTTCCAGGAGAAGGACCGTGGGCACTTGCTCCGGAGCCGCCAGGCGCAGCAGGCCGTAGCCGACCCCGGCGAGGCCGATCATCAGGCCCGGCGGCTCGGCGCCGCGCGGCATGCCGAACCGCCAGCCGCCGTCGGCGTGGCTGGCCAGGATGCCGCCGGCGATGCGGTAGGCCTTCTCCTCCAGGGACGGATCGCCGAGCCGCCGCGCCGCCAGCAGGAACAGCTCGACGTTGCCGAGATCGCCGTGACAGAGCGAGTGGTTCTTGCCGAAGCCGCGGGCCAGGGTGGTTTCCAGGGCGACCGCGATCTCGCCGCGCACGGCGGCGTCGTCGAGGAGGTCGAGGGTGCCCAGGCGCGCGAGGCCGACGCCGGCGGCGCCATGGCACCAGGCGGACATGAAGGGATCGAGATCGTGGAGCACGCCGACCGGGCTGCCGTCGTCGCGGAAATCCGGCCAGTTCTTCTGCACGGGATCGTAGAGGCTCCGCTCGTACTCGATCGCGGCGAGGGCGAGCTCCCGGAACCGCGGCTCTCCCGCCTCCGCGGCGAGGCGCAGGAGCGACCAGGCGATGCCGGCGGCGCCGTGGGAGTAGCCCGCCAGGGGACGGAAGCCCGCCACGGGCGGCGGCCAGGCTTTTCCTCGCGCTCCCTGCGTTGCTTCAGACATCGACAGAGCTCCGGCGGCGAGCCGTTCGCCGCAGAGGACGGCGAGGTCCAGGGCGCCGCAGCCCGGCCTGAGCCGGTGGAGCACCAGGAGGGCCGCCGCGCAGCCGGCGGAGCCGTCGATCAGGTCGTAGCGCTCGTCCCGCGCCACCAGCTCCGGAAGGCGCGGCAGGAACGACTCGGCCCGGGCGAGCAGCTCCTCGTCCCGCCACAGCACGGCGAGATGACACAGGCAGTAGAGGACACCGCCGAGGCCGTTCCAGGCGCCGGGCACGCGCCAGGCGAGAGCGCCGCGTTCGAGCAGGGAGCCGAGGGTGACGACGCCGCGCCGGGCGAGATCCCGGTAGCGCTCCTCGCCGCTCACCTCGGCGAGATAGGCGAGGAAGAGGACGATGCCCGGCACGCCTTGATAGAGGTCGGCCTGCGCCGAGGCGAACGACCAGCGCTCCCCGGCCAGCGCCGCCAGGGTCAGCCACCAGGCGTCTTGCGCGCCGCGGAAGGAGATGGTCTCCAGGCGGTCGCCGATGGAGCACGCCGCCGCCAGGAGAGGCGCGCGGCCGGCCGGCTCCGGCGTGGGCCGGAGCTGATACGGAATGCGTAGCGTGATCTGGCGCGACAGATCGAGGGCGGTCAGGCAGCCGGTGATGGCGAAGCGCTGCTGCTCCAGATCCGCCTCGCTCAGCCGCTCGATATTGCGGCGCGCGCGCTCCAGGCCGGAGGCGTCGAAGAAACCGGCGAGACGCTCGCCGGCCGCCGTCCACAGATCGGTCGAATCGGGACGCGCGGTGAAGAGCGGAATGTCGCCGCGGGAGAGATCGGCGCGCTCGGCGGCGATCAGCGCCGCCAGATAGGGGCGGCGCGTGACGTCCACCCAGAGGCTGTCCAGGAGCCGGTCGCGCAGCAAGGCGTTGCCGAGGACGTCGGGATGCAGGCTCTCGGCGAGCAGCTCGATATACGTCATGGTGGGCCGGAAGACGACGCGGACCTCGGCGCCGCGGAAGGCCTCCAGCGGCCCGCCGTCCGCCAGGAGCTCGCCGCGGTGCTCGAGGATCAGGCGGAGCATGCGGAGGAAGCCGGCGATCAGCTCGGTTCCATAGTCCGGCAGCTCGGCCTCGCGGCCGTCCAGGGACGGCCGGTTTTTGGCGCCGGACATCGGCGCGGTGCGGCGTTCGAAGCGGATCTCGTCCGTGCCCGCGCCGTCGATGTGGAGGAGGGGGCCGGGGCTGTCCTGTCCGGCGACCGAGCCCAGCCCGCTGTGCTCCAGGCGCGCGCCGCCGCCACCCCGGCCGGCCGTCCACTTGGGCAGAAAGCCGACGCGCAGAATCGAGTGAAAGAGGCCCTGGCCCGGGATCTCTTCCTGGCGCTGGATCGCGGCGCCGTCCACCCGCGGATGAAAGAGGGCTTCCAGATCGACGGGATAGGGATCTTCTCCCGCGGCGATGAGATTCTCCGCGTGGAGATCGCTGGCGTCGAGGAGGTAGAAGAGAGCGAGGTAGCCGCCCTGGCGCTCGTAGAAGCGGCGGACCTGCGCGTGGTCGGCGCACGGCGCCGCGGCGATGAACCGCACCCAGCCGTAGGCGCCGCGATCGAGGACGCCGAGGATCGGCAGGCGCGGAGTGAAGCCGCGCTCGTTTGTCCATGCGAGGAGCTCCTGGAACGCGCTCTCGGCGGCCAGCGGCTTGGGCTTGTAGACCAGGCGGAAGCCGAAGGAGAAGTGGAGGAGGGTCACCGCCCGGCCGCCGCGGTGGAGGTCGCCCGCCTCGCCTTTCACGGCGTCGAGCCGTCCGGGGTCACCATGAGGAGAGAACGTGGCCACGATCTCCGGCCAGTCGGCGCGCAGGCGGTCGAGGAGCTCCAGGCTGGCGGCGAGCCAATCCCGCACGGCCGAGACGGCGAGCCGGGCGAGGACCGGATGGCGGCGCAGGATCTCCAGGGCCGCCGCGGGATCGCGCAGGCGGGCGGCGAAGGACGCGAAGCGCTCCTCCGGCGTCGCGCCCGGCAGGTCGCCTTCGAGACGGGCGGCCTGGAGCTCGAGCACGAGGGTGCGCGGAATGAGGGCGAGGAGGCGCGCGAGGAGGAGATCGAAGAAGAGGGGGCCCGCCGTCTCCGGATCGAAACCGATCGGATCGATCCCGGCCAGCCCGCGCTGGAAGCGGCTCCAGCCGGCGCGCAGCAGAGGGAGCACGAGACCCAGGAAGGCGACGCCGGTGGGGTTCGCCATCCGCTCGAGCGCGGGGAGCGGCAGGCCGCCTCCGGCATCGGCGCCTGCGGCGAAGGCGGCCTCCAGCTCCGCGATCCAGTCGGGAGCGGCCAGACGCGCGGCGAGCGATGCATCGCTCTCTCCGAGCAGGGCGATGAAGTCTTCCTCGGCGAGCCCGTCGGCGGCGAGGCGCCGGACGAACAGCTCCGCGTCGGCGAAGGGCGGCCGGCTCCGCCAGCGCTCCAGGCGCTTCCGGGCGAGCTCCGCGTCGCCGGCGGGAAGCGGTGCGCCCGGCGCGGCACGGCGCTCGGCGAGGGACGAGGCGCGAAACCAGGCGGCGGAGGGGGGCATGTTCGGGAGTCGATCGAGGGGGCGGATCAGCCCGGAGGAGCGGCGTGCCCCTCCGGGCTCGAGCTGTGAGGGAGGATCTACTCGAAGAGCACCGAGCCGTCGCCCGCGACCGCGCAGCACAGGCAGCAGGTCTTGCCTGTCCCCGGGGTGTTGCTGGTGCTCACCGTGTCGCTGAAATCGATCGGCGAGATCTGGCTGTCCAGGGCGCCCTGGACCAGGGTGAGCTGCTCATCGCGCAGCTCGATGGCCGACGCCGGGTGCTCCGGCAAGGCGGCCAGCTCCTCCGGGGTCAGGCTCTCGCGAAACTCCGGATCTCTCCAGGCACGAAGAATCTTTTCCTTCTTCATCCGCGACCTCCTTGGATCTCCCCGAAATAGGGGAAGGCAGATATCTTAATCTACCTTTTGATCCGCCAGCCGCCGTCCTCGCTGCCGAGGATCCAGCCGGCGAGCTTGCCCGGCTGGATCGCTTCGTCCTCGCGCCAGTACCGGCGGTTGCGCAGGTGGCGGCTGGAGGTGTCGTGGGCGGGGAGCGCCTCGACCTCGGCGTGGATGCGGCGGCAGCGCTCGATCCAGCGGGCGCAGCTCGACAGGCGGAGGTCGGCCCAGCCGTCCTTCACCCAGCACTCGAGCTTCTCCGGCGTCACCGTCTCGTTCTCGGCGTTGCCGGGGACGAGCACGTGCGGGCCGCGCAGCACCTCCCCGGAGTCGAGGAGGATGGGAGTGCCGATCGAGAGGATGCGATTGGCCTCGTCCGGCCGCGTGCGCACCAGCGTGTCGAGCGCGTCGCGGACCGCCTCCGGCGTCGCCTCGCGGACCGCCTTCAGAGTCTTGAAGGCGAGACGGAGGAGGTGCGCTTCGAAGAGGAGCTTGGCATTGCGCGGCGGGCCGAGCATCTCGAAGGCGACGCTGTGCACGCCGTGCTGTTTCTCCAGCTCCTGCATCTGGTCGATCGCCCAGTGGCGCAGGATGCCGGCGCGGTAAGTCGGTCCGAGGACGGCGCCGTCGAGAGCGTTGACGATGTCCCGCCCGGTCTGCCGTCCCTCGATCTCGAACACCAGGTAGCTCGCGATCTCCTCCGGCGTGACGAGCTCCATCTGCTCGCCGCTCGACACGGTGATGAATTCTTCGAGGCTGAACACCCCGTTCTCGCCGGTGTCGATGAAGACGTTCTCATAGAGGACGTCCGTCTCCTTCGCCGCCGCCGGATCGGCGGTCGAGAAGGTGGCTCCCAGGGGGCGCGGCCGGGCGTCCACCATGCGCAACGGCTTGCCGCCGCGATAGATCGGCCCGTGGGCGATCTTCTTCCAGGCGATCACCGCCGCCGGCTTGATCTCCTTGGTGATCGGGGCTCCCGGCGTGCGTGCCATGAGGAAGAGGAGCATCGACTGGGCGCCGGCGATGGCGCTCTTCGACAGCAGCACCCGGCTCGGCCGCTCCTCGGAGTGGGTATAGGGGATGTTGAGCCCCATGCCGCCGGTGCCGGTGGTGCCGACCTTCACGTAGACGCCGGTGCCGGCGTCGATCATGCCGCGGTAGAGAAGCTGGATGTGGCGGATCAGGCGCGGCATGTAGAGGGCGTCGAGGAGAGCCTCGGTCGAGTCTCCATCGATGGTGTCCGCGTCGAGCTGCCGGAGGATCTTCTCGGCCGACTTGAAGATGTCGCCGTAGGCGATGCCGGTCGCCGTGTTGATGCAGTCGATCACCACGTCGGGCCGGGACCTGGTGAGCAGCTCATAGAGGAAGAAGGTCGCGAGGTGGTCGTCGCTGAGCGGCTGCAGCTCGGCGCGGATCTTGTCGCGCTTCGAGGTCGGCTGCGCGCCGTTCTGGGTGAGGCCGAAGAGGTCGCCGGCCGAGACCGAGAGCACCGTGCTCCCCGCCTCCGGAGCGAGCTCTTCGCGCGCCCGCTCGGACTCCGCCATGCGCAGGCTGTGGATCTGGATCTCTCGCGGCCTGCGCTGGAGCAGCTCCCGGCACACCGCCGTGCCCACGAGCCCGTAGCCGCCCAGCACAAGGATCTTCCTGTTCTCGATGTTCAAGACCTGTCTCCTCCCAGAGGCGAAATGCGCCGGCTTTCCGATGGCGGCGGCTGATTCTATCGCGGAGCGGTACGGTGTACACTCGGCGGGCTTTTCGGCGGCCCGCGGAACGCGGACGCCGTGTCCTGCGTTGCTGGAGGAAAAGACATGTCCCCTCGTTGGAGAACGATGTGCTGTGCCTGGATCGTCCTCGGCGGTTTCGGTGTTTCCGGGATGCCGGCGGTCGCACAGGTCGCACAGATCGACGAGCGGATCGACCGCGAGGTCGACCGGCTCGCGCCGCAGCTCATCGAGCTCCGCCACCGGCTGCACCAGGACCCCGAGCTGAGCAACCGCGAGGTGAAGACCGCCGAGCTGGTGGCCGCCCATCTCCGCGCCCTCGGCCTGGAGGTGAAGACCGGCGTCGCCAAGACCGGCGTCACCGCCGTCCTCCAGGGCGGCAAGCCCGGCCCGCGGATCGCCGTGCGCGCGGACATGGACGCCCTCCCGGTCATCGAGGACACCGATCTCCCCTTCCGCTCCACCAAGAAAGACACCTTTCTCGGTCAGGAGGTTGGGGTGGCCCACGCCTGCGGCCACGACGTGCACACCACGGCGCTGCTCGGCGTCGCCTCCGCGCTCGCGGCGGTGAAGGCCGATTTGAACGGCAGCATCGAATTCATCTTCCAGCCGGCGGAAGAAGGACCGCCGCCGGGCGAGCGCGCCGGCGCCGAGCTGATGCTCTCGGAAGGCGTCTTCGCCACCAAGCCGCAGGCCGTCTTCGCCCTGCACTCCTTCCCCGACCTGAACGTCGGACAGGTGGGCTTCAACCCCGGTCCGACCATGGCCGCGGTCGACCAGTTCGTCATCAAGGTCAAGGGCAAGCAGGCGCACGGCGCCTATCCCAACCTGAGCATCGATCCGGTGGTCATCGCGGCACAGGCCATCCTGGCCTTGCAGACCATCCGCTCGCGCAATCTCTCTCCCTTCGAGCCGAGCGTGCTCACCGTCGGCATCGTCCGCGGCGGCGAGCGCTTCAACATCATTCCGGGGGAAGTCCACCTGGAAGGCACCGTGCGCACTTATAACGAGAGTGTACGCACCGAGGTCGAGCGCCGCATGCGCGAGATCCTGGACGGGATCACGAAGGCGGGCGGTGGCGCGTACACCATGGAGTACAAGAAGAACGCGCCGGCGACGGTCAACGACGCGGCGCTCACCGCCAAGGTCAAGCCGCTGCTGGAGCGGACGCTGGGAGCGGGCAATGTCAAAGTGGTCGAGCCCTCCATGGCGGGCGAGGATTTCGCCTATTTCGCCAACGAGGTCCCCGGCTTTTTCTTCAGACTGGGCGTGGTCAAGCCGGGTACGACCTCCGGCGGCCTGCACACTCCCACCTTCCGGGCGGACGACAGCGCCGTCCCGGCGGGCATGCGGGTGATGGCGCGGCTCCTGGCGGACTATCTCCAAGAGAATCGGAATCCGAGGTGACGTGATGCAGAACGACGGACCTTTCGTGAGCAGCGTGGGACTGGAGAGACTCGGGATCTCCGACGCCCGCACGGTGTATTGGAACCTGAGCCCGGCGCGTCTGGTCGAGCAAGCCGTGCAGCGCGGCGAGGCCGTCCTCGCCGCCGACGGCCCGCTGGTCTGCACCACCGGCCCGCACACCGGCCGCTCGCCGAACGACAAGTTCGTCCTGCGCGACGGCGCGACGGACGATATCTGGTGGGGAGACGTCAACCGGCCCTTCGACCGCGAGAAGCTCGACGGCCTCCTCGCCAAGGCGCGGGAGCACGTCAAGGGCCGCGACCTCTTCGTCTTCGACGGCTATGCCGGTGCCGACCCGCGCTACCGCCTGAAGGTCCGCGTCATCACCGAGAACGCCTGGCACAGCCTCTTCGCGCAGAACATGTTCATCCGCGAGGAAGACCCCGAGGTCCTGCGCAGCTTCGAGCCGACCTTCCTCGTCTGGAACGTCGCCTCCCTCCAGGCCGATCCGGCCCAGGACGGCACGCGCACCGGCACCTTCATCCTCCTCGACCTCGCCCAGCGTATGGTGCTCATCGGCGGCACCCAGTACGCCGGCGAGATCAAGAAGAGCATCTTCAGCGTCATGAACTACTACCTGCCGAAGCAGGGCGTCCTCTCCATGCACTGCAGCGCCAACTATGGAAAAGGCCAGGGCGAGAGCAAAGACGACGTGGCCCTCTTCTTCGGCCTCTCCGGCACCGGCAAGACGACCCTCTCGGCCGATCCGAACCGCACCCTCATCGGCGACGACGAGCACGGCTGGACCGATGACGGCGTCTTCAATGTCGAGGGTGGCTGCTACGCCAAGGTGATCCGCCTCTCCGCCGAAGGCGAGCCGGAGATCTACCAGACCACCCGCACCTTCGGCACCGTCCTCGAGAACGTCGTCTGCGATCCGCAGACCCGCTGTCTCGACCTGGACGACGAGCGCCTGACGGAGAACACCCGCTCCAGCTACCCGCTCACCCAGCTCCACCATGTGGACCTCGGCGGCATGGCGGGCCATCCGAAGAACATCGTCTTCCTCACCTGCGACGCGTATGGAGTCCTGCCGCCGATCAGCCGGCTCACCGAAGATCAGGCGATGTACCACTTCCTCTCCGGCTACACCGCCAAGGTCGCCGGCACGGAGAAGGGCGTCACCGAGCCCAAGGTCACCTTCAGCACCTGCTTCGGCTCCCCCTTCCTCCCCCTCCATCCCAGCGTCTACGCCCGCCTCCTGGGCGAGAAGATGGAGAAGCACAACGCCAAGGTCTGGCTGCTCAACACCGGCTGGACCGGAGGCCCCTACGGCACCGGCCAGCGCATGAAGCTCGCCCACACCCGCCGCATGGTCACCGCCGCCCTCGCCGGAGAGCTGGACGACGTCGAGACCTGGACCGATCCCATCTTCGGCCTCCAGGTCCCCGTCCACGTCGAGGGAGTGCCGGACCAGGTCCTCCGTCCCCGCGAGACCTGGAAGAACCCCGCCGACTACGACGCCAAAGCCACCCAGCTCGCCGACATGTTCGCCGAGAACTTCAAGAAGTACGAGTCGGGCGTCGAGGAGTCGGTGAAGGCGGCGGGGCCGGGCCGGGTGAAGGTGTAGTTTTTCCTGGGATCGTCCCCTCTCCCCTGGTCCAGGAGGGGGGAAGCGAAATCTCTTCCGGTGGGTTAGAATATGGTCATTCAGCCACCGGCCGCGGCTTCTCGATCCCCAGCCACTGCGCCACTTTGCCCGCCACGTCGGTCGAGCGGACGATGCCCGCGCTGCCGTGCGCCAGGCCGCCGCCGACCGCCATGTAGATGCTGGCCATGCGCGGGTCGGTGTTGAGGTAGCCGTGGATTCCGTAGGTGTTGGTCGGGGTGATCGCCTGCCCCTTTCCGGAGCCGGCGGCGAGGCCGCCGGAGCCGAAGGCATAGCCGTCCGCCGCGAAGAGGATCAGGTCGCCGCTGTCCGGATGATCGAGACCCAGGGGTGCCGCCTCCCGGCGCGTCAGCACCTGGGCGATGGGCCGCTTCCCGCCTTCCTGCCAGCCGGCGAGGTAGCTCTTCAAGCCGCCGATCAGGCGGTCGCGGTCCGGCGCGGCGGGATCGACGTAGACGTGGGCGACGCCGCCGGCGGGGACGGAGTAGGCGAGCGTGCCGGCGGCAGGCCGGCCGTTGGCGCCGGCGGTGAGCACTCCCTTGTCGCGCAGCGGGACGTCGGCGTCGAACCGCGAGTGGGCCGGCGCCATCCCGTGGTCGCTCACCACCACCACGGCGGTCGTCGCGAGGTCGACGGACTTGAGCAGGCGCGCCAGCTCGCGGTCCACGCTCTGCCAGACCTTCCGCCGGGCGGCGGCGAAGGCGTCGCGCCGTTCCGCGGTGTAGCCGGGCTGCGACGGCTCGGTGAGCAGAAGCAGGTGGCCGGCCTCGTCGATGGACGGGATATAGCCGAGAATCAGATCCCAGTCGCCCCGCCCGGCGGCGAGGCGCAGGGCGCTGCCGAAAAAGCTGTCGAAGCGCTCCGACTGCTCGCTCCAGGTCGCGAGGTCGATCCCCGGCCGTCCCGCCCAGGACTCCTGCAGGAAACGGTCATCCGGCGGTCCCGGCCAGAGCAGCTCCTTCTCCCCCATCGACATCTGGAAGGTCAGCGGGTAGTCCACGTTGTCATAGAGGGCGTTGAAATAGACGCTCGCGCTGCCCAGGGCGGGATCGAGGCTCAGCAGCTTGATCCAGCAGAAGGTGCTGCCGATCCGACGGTCGCCGCCCGGGTTCTGGCAGGGGACGCGGGCCCATTCGCCGGGACGGATGTAGACGTGGCCGCCGGGGACCAGCGGGACCACCGCGTCGTAGTTCTCCTTGCCGTCGTCGCTGCGGTCGACGGCGGCGAGCTCGAACTCGCGTCCGTAGCCCTCCTTGCCGACCTCGGCGAGGGCGCGCATGACCGGCGAGCGGCTGTCGATGCCTTTGCCGAGCGGATGGGGGGCCGGCAGGCGGCTCCAGTCGGCGCGTTCGAACGAGACGAGCGCCGCCGGGCGCAGGGGCTTGTCGGGCCAGACCATTCCCCAGTTGGCGGTGCGCCGGCTGACCGTGGCATCGGCGCCGGGCCAGGTGATCACGCCGACGCGCTTGCCCTGGCGCGGCAGGGCTTCCCAGAGCGTCTCGGCCGCGATCGGCGCCGCGAAGCCGTTCACCGTCTCCAGGAACGGCGCGCCGGCCGGATGGAAGCGGTTGCCGACGATGCCCGTCTGCGCGGGCGGATAGCCGGTGACCAGGCTGATGTGGTTCACCGCGGTGATGGTGGGATTGACCGGCACCATCCTCTCCGCCACCTGTCCCTCCCGGTAGAAACGCTCGAATCCCCCGGCGCTCAGAGCTCCTTCCTCGTGGAGCTGCCGGAGCGTCTCGGCGCTCGCCCCGTCCAGGCTGATCAGGATCACTTTGCGCGGGTGCGCGGCGTCCGAGACAGCCGGAGCGGCGGCAGAAACCGCCGGCGCGGTGCTCCGCGCCGCCGGCGCGCTCTGGCAGGAAAGAACGGCGAAGGGGACGGTCAGGGCGAGAAGGAGGAACAGGCGGCGATCTCTCATGGCGCGTATCCTATGCCAACCACGTCTCAAGTCATGCCGGTCGACCCGAAGCCGCCTTCACCGCGGCTGCTGCCGGTGAGGTCCTCCCCGCTCTCTGCGATCTCCTCCCAGGCCACCGCCTCGACGCGGGCGAAGACGAGCTGGGCGATGCGGTCGCCGCGCCGGACGGTGAACGGCGCCTCGCCGAGGTTGATCAGGATGACTCCCACCTCACCGCGGTAGTCGCTGTCGATGGTGCCGGGGGCGTTGAGGACGCCGATGCCGTGGCGCAAGGCGAGGCCGCTGCGCGGCCGCACCTGGCCTTCGCAGCCGGCGGGGATCTCGAGCGTCAGCCCGGTGGGCACCAGCGCCCGCTCGCCGGGGCGGATCACCAGCTCCTCGGTGAGGGCGGCGCGCAGATCGAAACCGGCGCTGCCCGGCGAAGCGGCGGACGGCAGCGGCAGATCCCGCGCGGCGGCGGAGCGCCGGACTCGCACGTTCAGCACAGGGAGACCGCTCAGAGGCCTTTCGTGGTGCGCGGCAGCCTGCCGCCGGCGGGATTCGGCCCCGGATCTTTGCCGCCCCCGGGATTGAGGCCGCCGTCCGGTTGCGGCTGCTGGTCTCCCGGCAGACCGCCTTCGGGCGGCTGCAGAAAGGCCGGGAGAGGCCGGCCGAGCCAGCGAATGCTGAGACTCATCCCGGCTCCCGGCGCCATGCCCGGGTTGGGGACCTGTGACTGGCCTCCCTGACCTCCCCCCACCTGCCCCCCCGGTCCGCCTCCGTTCGGACGGCCCTGGAGCAGCAGGTCGAGGGTGAAGCGCCACTCGTTGTAGTGCTCCTTGCCGGTGAAGACCAGGAACGACTTCTTGGTGCTGCTGCTGCGCACGCCGACGATGGGGCCCACCGAGACCGGACCTTTCGGCGTGCCGCCGGGGTTGAGCGAGCCCGGATCCGGACCTTCGGAATCTCCCTGGTTGGGATCGGGCGGCGGCTCCTGGCCGTCCGGTGCCGGCGGCTGCGGCGGCATGTTCCCCTGCTGGTCGGGGTGGAGCGGCACGAAATTGCCGCCGTCCGTGAGGGGGTCTTTCCACAGGCGGCGGATGCAGCGCGGTTTGACCTCCACGAGCTCTTCGAGGCGGACCGGCAGGCGCTGGAAGCGGTTCTGGAAGACGCGGATCGCCTCCACGTACTGGAAGCCCCGCGAGATCAGCTCCTCCTCGCGGTCGCGCTGGATGACCTCGCTCCACATCGGCAGCGAGATCGCCACCATGATGTTGAGGACGGTGACGGCCATGATCAGCATCACCAGGTTGTAGCCGCGCTGCCGCATCAGGCGTCCCTGCTCACCATTCGCTGTAGGCCGAGCCGTCGAGCGCGGCGAGCGGCGAGCCGGAGTGGATGTCGGTGATCCCGGGCTCGGCTTCCATCTCCTCGGTCTCCGGCCTGGCGTCGCCGCCGCCGTTCTCCTCGAAGACGAAGACCCAGGTATCGTTGCGCTTGGTCATCGGATCGGTGGGCACCTTGCGCAGGTAGCCCTTCTCCACCAGCTCCTCCAGGCTCGCCGGGTACTTCCCCTTGTCGCCGTAATACTGGTCGATGACGTCCCGCATGGTGTGCAGGTTCGTCTTGAGGACCGCCTCGTTGGCGCGCCGCGGCACGTCCTTGAGCGCGGGCATGGCGATGGTCGCCAGGATGCCGATGATGGCCATGACGATGATCAGCTCGAGCAGCGTGAAGCCACGCTGGGAAGATGGGGTGGACATCCGGCTAGCTCGCTCACCATTCACGGTAGGGCACTCCATTCAGTCCGACGCCCTTCGACAGAGAGTAGACGTCGTACACGTTCTCTCCGCCCCAGGAGGTCGAGTCGAAATCATCCTGATAGCTGCGCATCCCCCACTCGTTCTCGCCGGTCATCGGATCGACCGGCATCCGGCGCAGGAGCTTCAGCTTCTTGTCCACCTGGCCGGCGAGCTCGACGCCTTCCACCAGCACCTCCAGCTTGGCGGGGTAGCCGTCGGTGCCGAGATCGATCTGGATCAATCCCATGTCGCTGTAGCGCTTGTATTCGTCGATGGCGGCGCGCATCTGGCGCAGGTCCGTCCGCAGCTCCATCTCCTTGAGACGGCGGGAGGTGAACTTGGCGACCGGCACCGTCACTCCGGCCAGGATCACCAGGACGGCGGCGACCATGACCAGCTCGGCCAGGGAGAAGCCGGCCTGGGAGCGGCGGCGGAAGAAGCGATGCGTTTGGCTCATCATGATCTTCAATCAGCTTTTCGGCGCGGCCATTCCCCGGTCCGGCCGTTTCCGATCGATGGCGACCGTGACCGCGCCGCCGGTGCGCAACGGCAGCACCGGCCGCAGGGCGCCGTCGAGGGCCTCCGGGTGGGAGAAGGCGATGCGCGCGCTGCCGGCTGCCGAGTCGAGAACGCGGAAGACGACGCGCGCCACGGTCCCCTCGCCGCGGACCGCCGACACCTCGCCGAGCCGGCTGGCGCCGAGCACCAGGGTGCCGGGGCGGGAGGCGTCCGCCATCACCTGCGCCGTTCCGGGAGCGCCGAGGAAGTCGCCGGCCTCCGCCGCTTCGAAGGCCAGGGCCGCCGGATCGTAGGTCAGCGTCAGGGGCAGGTGCGACACGCCGCGCATCGCCGCAGCCTCGACCGCCACCGTCAGGTGCTCGCCGGCGGCCACCCGCGGCCGGTCCGGCGCCAGCCAGAGGCGTACGGCGGCAGGCCGTGCCGCGGCCTCACCGCCTCCCTCCTCGGACGACCGTTCGGTGCGGAAGGCCAGCAGGGCCCGCGGATTGACCATCTCCGAGGTCGGCGAGGCGTTGGGCGTGGAGAAGACCGACACCGACGGCGGCGGCTCCTCCTCGCCTTCCGACGGCACCTCCTGGTTGGGCTGCGGTTGCGGCTGCGGCGGCCGGAAGATGTCGGTCGGCGCCGACGAGGGTACCAGGTTCATGCCGTTCGGCTGCTGCTCGGGCTGCTGCTCGGGCTGGCCTTGCAGGCCGTCCGGCGCCATGTTGGGAATCTCCTCCCCCGGCTGCAGGCCGCGGGGCAGGCGCTGGAGACGGCGCCGGATGGCGTCCTGGATCTCCTCCGGGGTCCCTTCGTTCGTGTCGAACGGCCCTTCGACGTCCGACTCCACCCGCGGGCTGCCGCCGCGGAAGGTGATGTTCGCCTCGGTGCCGACCCAGATCGGCTGCAGGTCCTCTTCGGTGATCTCGGCGTTGCGGATGATGTGCGGCGTCAGCGTCAGGATGACGTCCGTGCGCTGGCTCTCGGTGCGCTTCTTGGAGAAGAGGCGGCCGAGGAGGGGGATCTCGGAGAGGCCGGGGACCCCGGTGTCGCCGTTGCTCTCGTCGGTGCGGATGAGGCCGGCCAGGAAGTTGGTCTCGCCGTCCTGCAGGCGGATCACCGAGTCGAAGCTGCGCGTGCCGATGATCGGCTGCGACTGCCCGCCGGCCGCCGCGACCTGGCCGTTCAGGTTGCTCACCTCCACCTTGACGTGCAGCGTCACCTCCTGGTTGTGGTGCACCCGCGGCTCGAGCTCGATGCGGATGCCCACGTCCTGGTACTGGAACGAGGTGATGGGGACGATGCCGCCGTTGCCGCCGACGTTCTGGGTGTTGAACGTGGTCAGCGGGATCGGGATGCGGTCGCCGATCACCAGGTTGGCCTTCTCGCCCTCGGTGATGCGGAGCTGCGGCTTGGCGAGGAGCTGGGCGTCAGTATTGGTCTTGACGAAGTTGTAGATGAAGTTGGGCAGGCTGAGGATCCAGTCGCCCTGGTTCAGGTACGGCAGCTCCGAGACGCGCAGCGGGTTCGACGCCCCGCGGTCGAGGGTCTGGGTGATCGAGTATTGCGAAAGGTCGACTCCCAGGTCGCGCAGGCGCGCCGAGTTGATCTGCAGCAGCTCGACGTCGATGACCACCTCGGCCTTCGACTTGTCGTTGGTCTCGATGATCTTCTCCGCCACCTTCACCCGGTCGGCGGTGTCGCGCAGGATGATGGCGTTGAGCTGCTCGTTGGTGGCGATCTTCTTGGCGTCGACCAGGCTGCGCAGGATGGTCATCATGTCCTTCACCTCGGCGTTCGAGAGGAAGAAGGTCTGGATGACGAGGTCCTCGTAGGTGCGCCGGTTCTGCGGCGTGTCGGCGGCGATCAGAACCGTATGGTCGTCGAGCACCTTGTAGAAGTGGTTGACGGCGCGCATCAGCGTTTCGAGGGCGGTCTGCGCGGTGACGTCCTTGAGATCGATCGAGATCTCCTGGTCCTTGAGGTTGGGATCGAACAGGATGTTGATGTTGAAGGCCTTGCCCAGCGCGCGGTAGATCTGGAAGACCGAGACCGGCTCGGGGAACTCGAGCGAGATCGGCTGGTTGGAGCGCGGGTTGAGCACCGGCGGCTGCGGGCGCTCGCTCTTGGCCTTCGCCTTGAGCTGGTCGATGGTGCCGGTGCCGCGGTTCTGGCGCTGCGCCAGGTAGTTCTGCCGCACGTGCTCGAGGCGGGCCTTGGCATATTGATTGGTCGGATCGAGCTGCGCGGCCTGCTGGTACTCCACCAGCGCCCGCTCGGTGACCCCGGCTTTCTCGAACTCCTGGCCTTTTTCGAAGTGCGCCTGCGACGCCTTGATCTTGGCGCGCATCAGGGACGCCCGGAAGGTGATGTTCTCCGGATCGTCCTCGAGAGCTTTCATGTACTGCAACACCGCCTTGTCCCAGTCGCCGTGCTGCGCCGCCGTCTCGGCCTGGCGGTACGCCAGGTGACTGGTGCAGCCGGCCAGAGGAGCGAGAGCGAGCAGCAGGGCCAGGGCCCGCACGATGGGATTGCGCATCTTCGACACTGTTCCTCCGTTCTATAGGCTGGGGTGACCGACCGCCAGCCGCTGGGCAGGCCAATCCGGGAACCCGACGAACTGGATGTCGACCGACTCGTAGCCGATGTGGGCCACGATGAACTTGCCTTCGATCACTTCGCCCTCCAGGGCGTTGTAGATCGTCTTGCCGTCCGTGAACACCGCGAGGCGCTTCTGGGGCGTGCCGAAGCTCCCCAGATAGCTCATGGTGAACTGCGCCGGCTTGGGCTTCGCCGCTTCCGCCTGCTGCCGCGCCAGCTCGGCGGCGCGCTCGGCCGCCAGGCGCTCCTGCGCCTCCCGCATGCGGTCCAGCTCCGCCTGCGAGGGCGGTGGGGGCGGCGGCGGAGGCGGAGGAGGAGGAGGGTCCACGAAATGCCAGGGATCGCGCCCCGGTGTATAGCTGCGGGACTGCCCGCCGAGATCGGCGACGCGCAGCGCTTCGACGAACTCGACCGGCTTCTTGGCGTTCGGATCGGTCGACGCGCGGGGGATGGCGCCGGCGACTCCCGGCGGCAATCCATGGGCGCCGGTGATCGGGTCGCTGCTCTCCGGGCCGAGATAGTGCCAGGCCGTCCAGAGGAGGAGAGCCCCGAGGATTCCCCCCAGCAAACGGGTGCGGCTCTGCGTCATGACGAGGCCCTCCGCACCGCCGGCTCGTCGTCCATGCCATTCGGATCTTTGGCGAACAGGGTCGAGAGGGTGAGGTTGATGCGCAGCTCCGAGCCCGGATCTCCCGGCACGGGGGCCATGCCGCCGCGGCCCGGCCGCGCCGGCTTGCCGGCGTTGCCTTCGCTCAGCGTCACCTCTTCGAGGGTGAGGAACGAGTCCGACAGCTCCAGCAGGTTGATGAGCTTGCGCAGCTCCAGATAGCTGCCCTCGACCTGGAAGATGAACGAGCGCTTGATCAGGCCGTAGCGCTGGATCTTCGTCTCCGGATAGCTGAGCGACTTGGGATCGAGGCCGGCCTTGCGGGCCAGCGTCTTGACCTCGGCGGTGATCTCGGTCAGCCGCTGCTTGCGGGTCGCGAAGGTGTCGGCGTAGAGCTTGCGGATCTCCAGCTCGTTGCGCTCGGAGAGCGCGAGGAGACCCTCGAGCTTCTTTTTGCGCGCCGACAGCGGATCGAGCTTCTGCTTCTCGTCCTTGAGGTCCTGGCGCAGCGAGGCCACGCGGTCGGCGAAGCCGAAACGGTAGACGGTGTACGCCGTGGCGTTGGCCAGGAAGAAGACCAGGGCCGGGACCCACACCCAGAGGCGCTGGCGCCAGATCTCGCCCGGGCTCCTCATTCGACCTCCGAGCGGGGGTTGGCCGGGCGCGTCGGCGCCGGCGGGGGCGCCGAGATCTCGGGCGTCTTTTCCTCAATCACGATCTGCGCCGGCTGCGGCGTTCCTGACGGTAGATACATGACTTTGATCTCGAACTTCACCAGGCCGTCGTCCCCGCGCGATTCACTGGAGATGTCGGGGTCCTCGAAAGCGGGATGCGCGAACAGATTGTCTACGAAGTGGAGAGGCTCTTCGTCACTCTTCGCTTCGCCGGAGATGGTCAGCGTCACCCGGTTGTCGCCTTGTGTCTGCCCGTCGGCGGCGTCGCGCGTGTCCTTGTCGACCAGACCGGAAGGAGCGAGGCGATTCAGGCGCACGCCGTTCGGCATCACCTCGGCGAGGCGGTCGAAGAGCAGGCTCCAGGAGAACGTGCGCTCGGCGATGCGGCGGTTGAGGAAGCGCACCTGGAGGTTCTGCTTGTCGAGGCCGCTGCCGGCGAGGCGGGCTTCGAGCCGGGAGACCGCCTGGCTCTCGTTCGTCACCTGGGTCTCCAGGCGGCCGAGCTCGGCGCGCTTTTCGCCGGAGCCGGAGAGGTAATTCCAGAACAGGGAGACGTTGCCGAGGAGCAGCAGGACACCGAGGAGCCAGAGCAGGAGCGAGATGCGCGTCACCGGCCGGGAGTTGATGAACGGGCGGCGCGCCACGTTGAGCGGCTGCATGCGCTCCCGGACGGGCGCCGGCGGCCGGCTCTTTTCGGTCAGCACGCTCATGCGACCTCCTGCCGGCTGGCGCCGAGCAGCGGCGCCAGCTCGCGCCAGGAGGGCACGGAGCCCTCCTCGGAGCGCAACGGCGGCAGGTGGCGCCCGTCGAGCGGGGCCGCCGGCTCGCCCAATCCTTCTCCCAGGAGGTCCACCCACAGCGGCTCCAGCTCGGGCGGCGCGGCGAGCAGCACCTTGGCCAGAGGGACGCCCGGGAAGTGCTCGTCCAGGAAGTTGCGGGTCAGCTTGAGGTCGCGCACCACGAAACCCATTTTCGACCCTTCCGGCAGGCTGCCCGCGAACCCTTTGTAGCGGTGGAGGACCGGCGCGCCGGCGCGCACGAAGACCAGCGTGTAGCCGGCTTCGTCGACGAGGGCGAGGGCGGTCAGCTCGTCCGCCTGGGAAACGTTCAGGGAAGAGAGCATCGACAGGCTCTCGTTGGAGATCTGCCCGAGGCGGATGCCATGGGCGGCGAAGGCGTCCTCGATCTGCGCCAGGAGCTGCTCGACGCCGAAGCCGAGGAGCAGGCGCCGCGGCTCTTCCTGATCGGGCAGCGGCGGCACCTCGGCGGCGCTGACCCGCAGCTCGTCGACCCGGAAGGGGACCAGGCGGCGCAGCTTCCAGCGCAGCACCTCGTCGAGCTGCTCGGACGATTTCGGCAGGTCGCCGCTCTCGGTGAAGGCGACGCGCAGCCAGGCGTCGGGGATCACCAGAGAGGCCTCTTTGATCTTGGCGCCACCGGGCACCCCGCGCAGCAGGGTGCCGACGATCTCCTTGAACACCGCCCAATCGCGCAGCGGACCGCCCAGCAGGCCGCTGTGGAAGGCGTCGCGCGGCAGCGCCGCCTCGCGCACGGCGCGGCAGCGGAAGCCCTGCCGGTCGCGCACGAATTGGCCGTAGCGCAGCCGTGTGCTGTCCAGCGCGAAGACGTGCGGCGGCACGGGCACCGGGGCGAACCCGAGCAGGCCCTCAATCCACGAAGGTAACTTTATTGATCTCACGCAGAGTCGTCACTCCCCGGAGGACCATCTCGAGCGCGGACTCGCGCAGGAAGGTCATCCCTTCTTCCTTGGCGGCACGCTTGATCTCGGAGGCGGGGCGGCGGTCCAGGATCAGCTCGCGGATGTGATCGGACAGATCCATCAGCTCGGAAACGGCGAGGCGGCCATGGAAGCCCGTGCCGCTGCACTCGATGCAGCCGACCCCCTCGTGAAACGTGAAATCGGAATAGACCGCGGGATCGAGCCCGCTCTCCTCCAGGAGCTGCCGGGTCACCTTGACCGGCTTCCGGCAGTGCTTGCAGACCTTGCGCACCAAGCGCTGCGCCAGCACGCAGTTGAGCGCCGAGACGAAATTGTACAGGTCGACGTTCATGTTGAGGAACCGGCCCAGCACGTCGACCACGTTGTTGGCGTGCACGGTGGTGAACACCAGATGCCCGGTGAGCGCCGACTGGATGGCGATCTGCGCCGTCTCCTGGTCGCGGATCTCGCCGACCATCACCTTGTCCGGGTCGTGGCGCAGGATCGAGCGCAAACCGCGCGCGAAGGTCAGCCCCTTCTTCTCGTTGACCGGGATCTGGGTGATGCCGCGGAGCTGGTACTCGACCGGGTCCTCGATGGTGATGATCTTGTCCTCGGAGGACTGGATCTCGGACAGGCAGGCGTAGAGCGTCGTCGTCTTGCCCGAGCCGGTGGGGCCGGTGACCAGCACCATGCCGTACGGCTCGCGGATGAACTTGCGCAGCTTGCGCATGGTCTCCTCGTCGAAGCCGAGGATGTCGAGGCGCAGGTTGGTGAACTCCTCGTTCATCGACTCCTTGTCGAGGATTCTGATGACGCAGTCCTCGCCGTGGACGGAGGGCATGATGGAGACGCGGAAGTCGATCGTCCTTCCTTTAAGGCGCAGCTTGAAGCGGCCGTCCTGGGGGATGCGCTTCTCGGCGATGTCGAGCTCGGACATGACCTTGATGCGGCTGATGATGGTCTGGTGATGCCGCTTGTCGATCGGCTCCATGGCCTGATAGAGGACGCCGTCGATGCGGTACTTGATGATGACCTCGGTGTCCCGCGTCTCGATGTGGATGTCGCTCGCCCGCCGCTGGATGGCGTTGAACATCGTCGAGTCGACCAGCTTGATGATGGGGCTGGTGTCGGCGGTGATGCGGTCGATCGACAGCACCTCCTCGCCCTCGTCGTCTTCCTGCACGAGCTGGATGCGGAAGTCCTCGCTCGCCTCGTCCATGACGCGCTGGGCGCTCTCGGACTTCTGCAGGATCTCGTCGATCGCCGAGCGGACTCCGACGCTGACCTCGACCGGCTGGCCGAGGAGCATCTCGAGCTCGTCGATCTTGACCACGTCCGAAGGGTCCGCCATGACCACGGAGAGGCGGCCGTCGAGCTGGCGCTCGGGGATGAAGCCGTAGCGCAGCATCAGCTCGAAGGGGATGCGGCGGAAGAGGTCGTTCTCGATGCGGAAGTGGGTCATGTCCACGAAGTCCAGCCCGTAGCGCTCGGCGAACGCTTCCGCCGCGCGCCGCTCCTGGACCAGGCGCTCGCGCGCCTGCTCGACCGTCTCGGGCTCGAGCTCCTTGGTTACCGTCTTTCCATTGATGACCGCCATCGATGACTCCTCGAACCCCCTTGATTTTCCACCGGGTGCATCTAACAGAGTGCAGCCAGGATCGATTTCCGCGCCGCTTTTCTCTCCGAATCTCTCCGAACCTATCCGAACTTGGACGAGCCGAGCACGCTGAACATGGGCAGGTAGATCGCCACCAGGATGAGCGCGATCATGATGCCCATGATGATCAGCATCAACGGCTCGATGAGAGACAGAATCCGCTGCATCCGCGTCTCGATCTGCTCGTCCAGGAAGTCCGCGACGCTGCTCAGCATGTCGTCGAGCGATCCCGTCGCCTCGCCCACCTTGATCATGTCGATCGACATGTCGAGGAAGACCGAGCTGGTCTCCAGGGCGCTGTGGAAGGGCTTCCCCTCGCGCACCATCTGGATCGTCGGCTCGATCTTCCGCCGCACCCACAGGTTGCCCACCGAGGTGACGGCGATCTCGAAGGCGGGCACCAGCGGGATGCCGCCGGTCAGCAGGGTGGCCAGCGAGCGGCAGAACTCGGCGAGGGAGAAGCGGTGCAGCACGGGGCCCAGGAACGGCACGCGGAGCCGGAAGCTGTCCACCGCGAGACGCCCGCGCTCGGTGCGGTGCCAGGAACGGAAGGAGAAGACCGCGCCGAGGACCACCACCAGGATGATCGGCCAGTTGCGGTTGGCGAATTTGGAGATTCCCAGCACGACGCGGGTGATCAGTGGCAGCTCGACGTCCAGGTTCTCGAAGAAGACCTGGAACTTCGGCACGACGAAGACCGCCATGACGATGATCATGGTGATCGACAGGCCGACCAGCACGGCCGGGTAGACGAGGGCCGAGACGACGCGGCGCTGGGCGTCGAGGACGAGCTTGGTGTAGCGCAGGAAGCGGCGGATGACCTGCTCGAGCTCGCCGCTTTTTTCCCCGGCCTTGAGGGTCGCCGGGTAGAGGCGGGGGAAGAGGTCGCCATAGGCCCCGAAGGCGTCGGAGAGGTCCTCGCCGCTCTTCACGCGGTCGCGGATCTCGGTGAGCACGCCGCGGAAGTGGAGGTTGGCCATGCGCTCCAGCATCAGGTCGAGAGCCTGGAGGAGCGGCAGGCCGGCCTTCAGAAGGGCGGCGAGCTCCTGATTGAAGACGACGAACTCCTGGATCGGGATCTTCTTGCGCCGCCGGCGGCCGGCGGCGGAGAGCTGCGGCACGGCGCCGCGCCGCCGCACCTCGAAAACGTGCAGGCCACGCTTGGCGAGCTCGTTGCGCACCGACGACTCGTCGCTGGCGTTCAACACCTCTTCGAGGACCCGGCCGTCCGGGGTTCCGACGCGACAGAAGAACTGCATCCTGCTAGGGCTCCGCTTTCTGCAGACGGCGGGCGACCTCGCCGCTGCGCAGGGTCAGCACGACCATCAGCGCCTCGGGGCTCGACTCGCTGCGGGCGAGCCCCAGGCTCATCGTCTGATCGAGCCGCAGGTTCAAGTTGGTATGGATCAGGGCCGCTCCCGGCAACCGGCGGTCGGTCCGGCGGACGATCCGGAAGTCGGAGAGCTTGACTCTCTGATCGCCGAAGACCGTGCCGAGGCTGAAGCTTACCTTGTAATCCTCGGCGAGGGCATAGGTCACCGCCTGCCCTTCGCGGGAGGCGAGCTGCGCCTGCGCCTGGACCTCATAGATGTCATAGGTGAGGAGCGAGCGCAACCGCCGGGTCAGCGGATCGGGCAGGTCCGAGCGCGGCACGGCCGGCGAGACCTGGGAACGGCTGGCCCGCACGATGTAGATCTCCAGGGTGAGCGGGCGCGCCGGATGGTCGAAGGTGCGCAGGGCCGGGAGGATCCGGCTGAGCGCCGCCGCGGTGTCGCGGATGACCAGGGTGTTGGAGCCCGGCTGCAGCTCCACGGTGCCGCTCGGCGACAACAGGGACGACACCATGGGGATCGCTTCGCCCGCCCGGCGGTACTTGAGGGCGTAGGCGTGCAGGCTCACGTCCGGCGCCTGGGCCCGGGCGGCCAGGGCCGAGACCAGGAAGACGGCGGTCAGGAAGCTCGCAACGGTGCGGCGCAGGGAATCCATCGTGTGTCTCGTCATCAGATCAGAAGAAGGCCGCGCTCAGACGTCGAGGCTCTCGTCGACGATCATGACCACCGACAGTCCTTCGCCGTCCATGTGGTAGACCCGCGCGTCGGGGTGGTTGACCCCCTCGACGGTGGGCAGGTCGATGCCGCCGGCGCCTTCGAGGAGAGTCGCGGGCATCACCGCGCCGAGCATCGCGGCGGCCGGGCGCGGCAGGTCGCGGTGTTTCCGGTCTCCCTGCTTCCAGGTATTGTCGCCCGGGATCGAGAGGGCGGCCAGGACGAGGCCGGCGGCGACGGCCCAGCGCTTCCAGGAGGTGTGGTGCACGGCCGCGTCGACGCGGCTGGCGGCGCGCATGGCGGCGACGGCCTGGCGCATGGAATCGATTGATCCCATCGAAGCGGAATCCATGGCCGTGGACGGAGCCGGAGCCGAGCGGAGGCTGCGGAAGACCAGGGTCGGATCGGCCTTCAGGGCGTCGCGCCGGCACTGGGAGCAGCCGCCGTCGAAGTGGGCGACGGCGTCGCTCCAGGCCGCGGCCTCCGGACCATCAGAAGAGAGGGAGCGCCAGTCGGGACAGCTCATCGCGCCACCTCCATGTCGGAATCAGCCGCATCGAGCGCGAAGCCGGCGGCGTACTCGGGGTAGCGCTTCAGCAGCTCCCGGCGGAGGGTCTTGCGGGCGTTGAAGAGGTGGTTGCGCACGGTCGATTCGCGGCAGTTGAGGACCTCGGCCACCTCGGGCGACGACAGGCCCTCGATCTCGCGCAGCAGGAAGACCATGCGCTGCTTCTCGGAGAGGTCGGCGGCGAGCTCGCGGAAGATGGCGGCGACCTCGGTGTGCTGCAAGCGGGCGAGGTCGCGCTGCGAGCCCGCGTCGGCGACCTGGCGGAGGTGCTGTTTCACCGGCTCGTGGCTGCGCTCGCGGCTCTTGCGCGACCGCAGGTGGTCGATCGCCAGGTTGCTCGCGATGCGATAGATCCAGGTATTGGGGCTCCACCGGTCGTCGAACTTGTGCCGGTTCTCCCACACCTTGAAGAAGGTGACCTGCACGACGTCGCGGGCCTCCTCCTGGTCGCCGAGGATGCGCTGGACGAGCTGGATCAGCGGCCTGGTCTTCCGTCCGATCAGCTCGTTGAGCGCGCTCTCGTCGCCGTCGCGGACGGCCAGGAGAAGCTCGCGGTCTGACCTCTCGGCCCAGGTGACGCGTTGGCGGGTGCTGGAATAGACGAGCTCGAGCATCTTGATCCTGCTTACGTGGCTGGTCCGCAAAGCGTTTAGGCCAGAGGCCGGACACGGACCTTCCCGAGGGTCATTATACTGCCCGCCGGGATGCGCGCCATTCTCTGGGCTCTCTATCAGCTCGCGACCGCGGCCACGCTGGCCGTGGCGGGGCCGTTTCTCCTCCTGCGCCGGGGGAAGCACTATCTTCCGACGCTGCCCGGCCGGCTGGGCAGGGGAACCTCGGACAGCGCGGAGACCGACTCCCTGGGCCGCGGCGGCCTGTGGATCCACGCCGTCTCGGTCGGCGAGGCCGGCGTCGCCGCCACCCTGGCGCGGGCGCTGCCGCCGGAGATCCCGCTCGTCGTGACGACGGTGACGCCGACCGGCCAGGCGCGGGCGCAGGCGCTCTTCAAGTCGAGGGCCGCCGTCACCTACCTCCCGTTCGATCTCGGTTTCGCCGTCCGGCGCTTCTTCGACCGCTTCCAGCCGCGCGCGCTGATCCTGGTCGAGGGGGACTACTGGCCGCTCGTCCTCCGGGAGGCCCGCCGCCGCGGCCTGCCCGTCGCCGTGGTCAACGGCCGCGTCGGCGACCGCAGCTTCGCGCGCATGCGCCGCCTCCGCCCGCTCCTCGGCCCGCTCTTCGCCGCCGTCGGCCGCTTCGGGGTGCAGAGCGCCGCGGACCGCGACCGGCTGGCCGCCCTCGGTCTGCCGGCGGAGCGGATCACGGTCACCGGCAATCTCAAGTACGAGACCCCCGAGCCGCCGCCCGGGCCGGAGCTCGAAGCGGCGCTACGCGAGCTCGCCGCCGGCCGGCCCATCCTCCTCGCCGGCTCCACCATGCCCGGAGAAGAGGAGCCGGTGATCGCCGCCTGGGAGCACGCTGGAGGCGCCGCCCGCGCTCTGCTCGTCCTGGCGCCGCGCCACCCGGAGCGCTGGAGCGCGGTCGACGCCCTGCTGCGTGCCCGCGGCGTCGATTTCGTCCGCCGGTCCGCCCTGCCTTCACCGTCTGTCCGCCCCGGCCTCGTCCTCCTCGACAGCCTCGGCGAGCTCGCCTCCCTCTACCGCCTCGCCGCCGGCGCCTTCATCGGTGGCACGCTCGTCCCCACCGGAGGCCACAACCCGCTCGAAGCCGCCCGCTTCGGAGTGCCGGTCGCCGTCGGCCCGTCCATGGAGAACTTCCGCGACATGGCTGAGCAGCTCGACCGCGCCGGAGCCTGGAGGCGCGCCGCCGACGCAGCCGCCCTCGGCGCGATCTGGAAGAGCTGGCTCGACGATCCCGCCGCCGCCCGCGAGCAGGGCGAGCGCGCCGCCCGGCTGGTCGAGGAGAATCGCGGGGCTCTGGAGAGGACGCTGGCGATGCTGGGGCCGTCCTTCCTGTCCACCTTCTTCCCATGAAAGCTCCTGCCCCCTCCCGCTCTCCGTGGCAGCTCCTCTACGGCGGCGCTCACGCTCTGCGCCGGCGCTGGTACCAGGACCGCGCCCGGGCGCTGCCGCGGCCGGTGATCAGCATCGGCAATCTTCATTGGGGCGGCACGGGCAAGACACCGCTCACCGCCGCCGTCGCCGCCCACCTGCGCGAGCGCGGCCTGACGGTCTGCATCCTGTCGCGAGGCTATGGAGGCCAAGGCAAGGGGGTGCGCGTGGTCAGCACCGGCGGGGGACCGCTCCTCGGGCCGCGCGTGGCGGGCGACGAGCCGGTGCTCCTCGCCGGCGAGCTGCCGGGGGTCGGCGTCGTCGTCGGCCCGGACCGCTGGCAGGCCGGCCAGCAGGCGCTGCGGCGCCTCGATCCCGCGCCGGAGCTCTTCGTGCTCGACGACGGCTTCTCCCATCTGGCCCTGCGGCGCGATCTCGACCTCGTGGCCCTCCCCGCCTCCGATCCCTTCGGCGGTGGACGCCTCGCCCCCGGCGGCCGTCTGCGCGAGCCGCTGGCGGCGATCGCCCGGGCCAGCGCAGTGATCCTGACCGGGGCTGACGAGGGCGGCGCCGCCCTCGCCGAGGCTCTCCGACCCTACGGCTTCACCGGTCCCGGCTTCACCAGCCGCACCGTGCCGGGGCACCCGCGGCGGATCGGCGGCCGGCGCGACGAGCTGCCCGCCGGCCTCTCCGTCTTCCTCGTCTCCGCCGTCGCCCGCCCCGACTCCTTCACCGCCGCCGTGCGCTCGCTCGGCTACGAGATTGCAGGAGAGCTCCGCTATTCCGACCACCACGCCTATCCACCGGCCAGCCTGGAGCAGATCGAAGCCGCCTGGAAAGCGAGCGGCGCCGCCACCGTCCTCACCACCGCCAAGGACCGCGTCAAGCTCCTCGGCCGCCTCGACCTCCCCCTCGCCGAGCTGCCGATCCAGGCCGCGCCCGAGGCAGCCTTCTGGACCTGGCTCGACGGTGAGATCGACCTCCTGCGGCGTCCGCCGGCGTGAAACGAGCCGTCAGAGCCGCCAACGGCTCGCCTCCGCCGTCCACCTGCTCGATGCCTGCGTCCACCTGCTCGTTTCCGAGGTCCACCAATTCGATTCCGTGGCCTGCCTGCTCGCTTCCATGCTCTGCCTGCTCGCTTCCGGCGGCCAACACCTCGCTGCCGGCCTCTGCCTGTTCGCTTCTTCAGCCGAACGGCTCGGCCGAAGTCGCGGAAACCGGGCTATAGTGGTTTGAACCGACGAGCGAATGCGCTACACTTTGGCCTCGGTGCCTTGCGCCGTATTCACGCTGCGCTACCGACAGGGAGGTTATGCGATGGCAGCAGTTTCGGTTCATGACGTCGCAGCTTACATCCTCAGTAAGCGTGGCGAAATGACTGCCATGAAGCTCCAGAAGCTGGTCTACTACTCTCAGGCATGGTCGCTGGTGTGGGATGAGCAGCCTTTGTTTGAAGAGCCTGTTGAGGCGTGGGCCAATGGGCCTGTCGTTCGCGCTCTGTACCGGGGCCACAAGGGAATGTTCAAGGTCTCTGCTTGGCCCTCTGGAAACCCCAAGCGTCTATCCTCGAAACAGGTCAAGACGATTGATGCAGTTCTCAAGTACTACGGGAACAAGCCGTCGCAGTGGCTCAGCGATCTCACCCACCAAGAGAGCCCGTGGGTGGACGCCCGTGTCGGCCTCCGGCCCGGGGAAGTGGGAGCACGGGAGATCAAGCACTCCGCGATGGCGGAGTATTACGGCAGCTTGGTCTAGCCCTGGTGGGGAAAAAGAATCGCCCGCTACGGCAGTTCTCTCCGAGCCTCAAGAAGCAGCCACGCTCCATCATTGCTCCGAGCAGTGAACGCAAGCCTCGTTCGATCGAGGTGGCTTCTTGTCTCAGTCGACTGCCATCCTGGAGAGTTGGCAGCATGGAGATGCTGGACCGGTTTGGATGGCAACGGGTCGACAGGGAGCAGATCCTTGAGATCCGGCAGAGGTTGTCTCACCTGGAGACGATGACCTGGTCGAGCATCCTCGTCTCCGCCAAGAAACAAAACCATTCGGTGGAAGTCTACAAAATCATACCGGAGGCGCAAGCATGGCTTGCCGAGAGAGAGATCTTGCTGGACAAGATCACCTTGCTTCACTGTTCAAACAAAGAGGTGATTTGGGGATACTTGGCGGAAAATGGAGTCTTCGTGTTGTTGTGGTGGGACCCCTTGCATCAGGTCTACCCTGTCGAGAAAAAGCATACCTGAACACATTGCGGAGAGCATGAAGAAACGCCCCATCCGCCACCGCATCGAATACGGCCTCTACCTGGCCTTCCGGACCTTTCTGCGCGCGCTTCCTCACGCGGCGACCCGCATCGTGGGGCACGGCCTGGGGAGCTTCGCCCACGCGATCGACCGGCGGCACCGCGAGATCGCCCGCCGCAACATGGCACTGGCCCTGCCCGCGATCGGCGCCGAGGAGCGCGACCGGCTCGTCCGCGACTGCTTCCGCCACTTCGGCGCGGCGCTCTGCGACGCCGTCTCCTCCAGCCGGTTTGACGGCGTCGAGATCTGCCGCCGCTTCACGCTGGAGGGGTGGGAGAACATCGAAGCGGCCGAGAGTCTCGGCCGGGGTCTCTTCTTCCTCACTGCCCATCTCGGTTTCTGGGAGCTCGCGCCGCCGGTCCTCGGCCTCTACCGCGGTCCGGTCGGCATCGTCGTCCGGCCGCTGGACAATCCGTGGCTCGACCGCGAGATGACAGCTCTACGCGAACGCTTCGGCAACGCCACCTTCCCCAAGCGGGGAGCGGCGCGCAAGATGCTCGAGACCTTGCGCGGCCATGGCCGGGTGGGCATTCTGATCGACCAGCGGGTGCAGGCGAAGGAAGGGATCGAGACGACATTTTTCGGCCATTCCGCCCTGACCTCCCCGATCCTCGCCCGCATGTCGCTGCGCACCGGCGCGCCGGTCGTCCCGGTGACGATCTATCCCGCACCGAATGGCTGCTACCGGCTCGTCGCCCGGCCGGCGATCCATCCTCCGCAAGGTGCCAGGGACGACGAGCCGTCCGTGACCGATCTCACCCACCGCTATCTCGCCGCCGCCGAGGACGACATCCGCGCCAATCCGGCCATGTGGCTCTGGATGCACCGGCGGTGGGACCGCGTGGGCTGATGCTTTGCCCTGTGCTTTGCCCTGCGCTTTGCCCTGATAGACTGGCGGCGAAATGACCGAGCTGATCCTGATCGTCGACGATGAGCCGGGGATTCTCACCACCTTGGGAGGAATCCTTTCCGACGAGGGCTACACGACTCTCACCACGACGAGCGGCGAGGAGGCTCTGACCCTCTATGCCGAGCAGCGGCCGGCCGTGGTCTTCCTGGACATCTGGCTGGCCGACCGCGACGGCCTGGAGACCCTGGCGGCGCTGCGCGACGCGGACCCCACGGCCGCCGTGGTCATGATGTCCGGCCACGGCACCACCTCGACCGCCGTCAAGGCGCTCAAGATGGGGGCCTTCGACTATCTGGAGAAGCCGCTCTCCTACAAGCGCGCCGTCGAGGCCGCGGCCGGAGCGCTCGCCTTCAAGCGCTCTCAGGGGACCGGCGCGGCGGAAACCGTCCTCCTGGATCTGCCGCGCGACCACTTCGAAGGCGAGCGCCGCTTCACCGCGGCCCCGTCCCTTCCGCTCCTCGCCGACACCGGCCGCCGCCAGCGCACGATCCGCCAATCCACCGTGGTCTACGGCCTGGGCCTGCACTCGGGCCAGCGCACCGGCATGGTCCTCCAGCCGCTGCCCGGGAACAGCGGCATCCACTTCGTCACCCTCCCCACCGGCGTCGAGATCCCGGCCCACGTCCGCGCCGTCGCCGAGACCGACTACGCCACCACCCTCTCCGGCGAGGGCGAGAGCATCCGCACCGTGGAGCATCTCCTCTCGGCCCTCCACGCCAACGGCGTGAGCAATCTCCTGATCAAGGTCCACGGCGAGATCCCCGTCCTCGACGGCTCGGCCCTGGAGTTCTGCAAGATCCTCGCGGAGGTCGGCATCGCCGAGCAGGACGAGGCGCAGATGGAGGTGGTCATCGATCGCCGTTACGAAGTGCGCGGCGCGGGTGACAAGGTGCTGGCCATCGAGCCGGCCGACCGCTTCTCCGTCTCCTACCTGCTGCGCTATCCGCCACCGATCGGCGAGCAGTCCCACGAATTCGTCCTCACCTCGTCCGCGGACTACGAGCGGGAGATCGCTCCGGCGCGCACCTTCGGCTTCATGAAGGACCTCAAGATGCTCAACGAGCTCGGCCTCGGCTCCGGCGGCCGGCTCGACAACTTCATCCTCGTCGGCGAGGACGAGGTCCTCAACACCGACCTCCGCTTCCCCGACGAGTTCGCCCGCCACAAGATCCTCGACGTCATCGGCGACCTCTATCTGATGGGCTACCCCATCCGCGGCAAGGTCACCGCCCGCCTCACCGGCCACCGGGACAACATCGCGCTGCTCAGACAAATCATCGCGGACGCATAGGCAACTATTCTATTCTCAAGATCGAATTGCAGCGGGACCATGGACGACTGCAACCGGATCGTGGAGCTACTGTGGGGGAGCCGTGCCCACTCCGTACCCGCTGACCATCGGCTATCTCTATCTATTGCAGGTGCGCTTCGAGGGGGAAAACTGTCACGAACCTGGAAAGGTGTTTCCGATTCTCTGTGACAACTTGCGCGCCATCGCAGCGCAAAACCTGAGCGGCAAGGATCACATCGCCGCCAAGAGACTGGTCGCCATCCGTGGTGCGGCCCTCGGCTCTGGCACGAGCCCAGAGATCCGTTGCGAGAAGCATGACCGGGGTATCGATCGGTAAGAAGTCCGCCACTTGGCGAAGAGCGTTCAAGCGAACCAGGCTTTCTTTCGCCTCTTCGACTCCATGGTGTACCGCCCTCCAGACCAAGACACGGCGATACTCGTAGTCCGCAATCTCCGGGATGACGATTCGTTGACCAGCGGAGCTCAGGCAATCAAGAACCCAGTGAGCCAGCGCTCGGTTGGCCATCGGCTTTGGATGGCAGACTTTACCAAGGATATTGGAATCCAGGACGAGACGAAGCATGCTCAGTCGCGTGTCGTATCCGCGAGATCTCGCTCCAACAATGGCCAGATCTTCTCGTCCAGGTCACCGGGATCTTGCATCCAGCTTTCGATGAGGCGAGCCATCTGCTCGGGGTTACCTTCCCGAATCTGTGGACGTTCATAGCCCAAGCCTATTTGGGAGGCCAAAGCATGGGGTCTCGAGACCACCTGCGTCGCTTTTCTCTTGGTCGATGTCGTCACACGAGTCTCCGGTACGCCCGTCGCGGTTAAGTGTACCATGCCCCCTGTTTTTACGCCCACCAATACCGAATCACATCGTGTACGTTGGCGTAGACCATCAACGCCACCAGGCCGAGCATGCCCATGAGGGTCAACGGCACCCGGAGCCGGACCATGCGAGGGAAGGCCTTCTCCAGGCAGCCCATGGTGATCTGGCCACCGTCCAGCACCGGGATGGGCAGCAGATTGAGCACCGCCAGAGAGATGCTCAGGGAGATGGCGACGTCCATGGCTCGTCCTGCCTGGGCGATCTGGCCCCCCTGGACCACGATGCCGACGACTCCCGAGATCGCCGCCGGCCGCGAGAACAGGCCGCCGAGAGCGCCCAGGAGCTCGCCGCAGGCCTCGGCGACCTGCCCGAAGGGCGCGACGATGAGGTTGTAGAACGACGGGCCTCCCGCGCGTCCGTTCAGCACCGCGAAGAGCGGGAGGGTCGCCGCGAGATTGGCCAGCGGACCGCCGAGGAAGAAGACGAGGCGCTTTCGCAGGGGAATCGCGCGAAACTCATCCTCGTCGGTGACGGCCGGCGTCACGAACCCGCCCAAGGGCAGCGCGCGCAAGGAGTACTCGACCTGCCCCCAGCGCCGCGCCCACAGCTTCGGCCCAAGGCCCACCGAGAAACCCGCGACCGGAATGCCGGCCAGCCGGGCCGCCGCCAGATGACCTGCCTCGTGAATCACCACCAGGAGGCTCAACAGCACGATCATTCCCAAGTAGAACATGGACCGCTCCCGGGCCTTCGGCCCTGTCTGCTGTTCTCCAGATTATACTATAGAGGCCTGTGGCACCTTCGCGGGTGCAAAAGGGCAAGGACATAAAGGACCGCAAGGACTGCAAGGACGAAAGAAGAAACCCTCGCTCAATGATTGTCCCTGGTCCTTTATGTCCTTGCAGTCCTTTATGTCCTTTGTTGTGCCTACTCCCCCTCCATCCACTCCCCCGCGCCGAGTTTCTTTCCGGCGAGATCGAGCTTCAGGACGTAGGCGCCGCGGGCTCCCAGGCGGCGGGTGGGGCTGTAGGTGATGGGCGGGGCGTAGCCGGTCTGGAAGGTGCGCAGGGTCTCGAGCTGCTCGACGAGCTTGTCGCGGGTGAGATCGCGGCCGGCACGCTTCAGGGCTTCGCCGAGGATCTCGGCGGCGGCGAGGGCGGTGTGCTGGGCGGAGAGGTGCTCGGGGGCCGAGGGCAGGGCCAGCCAGAGGCGGCCGGCGAAGGCTTGCGGAGCCTGAAAGAGCGAGCCGTCTCCGGCCGCGGCGGTGGCGGCGAGGCGCGGGTGCCAGCCCGCGGAGTCGGCGGCGCGCAGGAGAGCCAGGGCCTCGGCGCCGGAGCCCAGGAAGACGACCGGATCGGCTCCGGCGGCGGACAGGCGGCGGGCGAGAGCGGCGGGCTCGAAGCTGCCGCGCGGATAGCGAACGGTCTCGGCGGTCTCCACGGCGGCCTCGTCGTTGAGCTCGGCGTCGTCCGGCGTCACGATCACGGGATGGATCGGCGCGTCTCCGGAAGCCGTGCGGAGGGACCGCATCAGAGCCCGGCCCTGCGCCTCGATGCCGGGCAGGAGATAGAAGACTTGGCGGGCCAATGGAAAGGTTTCTCGCGGGTGCACGGTGAACGGGCCGATCAGCGGCACCTCCGCTTTGCCGAAGAGCTCGGCCAGCGCCGTATCGTCGCCGAGAAGAAAGGCGCCGAGGCCTGCGAAGGTGTCGCCTGTGGCGAGAAATCCGGCCACCGCGGTGCGCCGTGCGGCCGTCTCCGCCGGGGGCTCGAAAGGGACCAGCTCGATCTTGCGGCCGTAAATCCCGCCTTTTTCGTTCCACTCGGCGAGGCGCGCGGCGAGGGCGGCCTGCACGGCTTTTCCCATCGGCGCCAGGGGTCCCGGCGGCGGCAGGACGAGACCGATGCGGACGGCGGTGTCGCTCAACCCCGGGTCGCTGCCGGTCCCCAGTCTCTTGATGTAGGCGGTGAGGTCCGCCATGTCCTGCAGGCTGAGACGGAAGCGCGGCATGGCCACGTGCAGCTTGTTGCCGGCGGGATCGAAACCCATGGTGACGGCGCGCTTGAAGAGGCGCTCGTCGTAAGGCGGATGGCGGCGGCCGCTCGGATGCGTGACGCCGTAGGGCCGGGTCAGCGTGTCCCAGGTGAGATCGGACGGCACCACGCCGCCCTCCGGCCGGCCGCGCCCGTCGCGGCCGTGGCAGCCGGCGCAGGTCACGGCGGAGGCCGGCACCTCGACCCCCTCCTCACCCATGACGGCGGTGACCTCGCCTCCCGACGGGCTGCTCCCATCGAGATAGATCTGCCGGCCGCGCTGCTGCTCGACGGTGAGCGGCGCGGCGGCGAGGAGGTCGGGGACGGCGGCGGCGAGCAGCGCGAGGAGAGCGGCGGCAAAGAGTCGGCGGCGGCGCGGCATGAGGTCAATCTCTGACCGTGAAGCTGAAGGCCGGCGACTTCTGGAGCGGCATTCCGGCGGAGGCCACTTCCAGGAAGATGAAGTAGAGACCGGCTTCCGGCGGCTGGAAGCGGATCTCATAGATGCCGGCCGCCGATTCGGTGGCCCAGTGGCGCTGCTGCCAGACGCCGGGAGAGAGGAAGGTGAGGACGCGGACGTCGTGCAGCCCGGTCTTCGGAGCGCCCGGATGCTTCAGATCATTCGGATCGGTGAGACGGAAGCGGACGGTGGCCTCCTGGCCGGCCGTCACGGTGTCCGTCTGGCTGAGGACCTCGATGCCGAGCGGCTTGTGGCTCCGCTCCGCCGCCAGCACCGGATTCTCGGCGACCTTCACCGGGAAACAGTGGACGATGCGGGGAGAGTCGAGAAGGAGGGCGAGCTCGTAGTCGCCGGCGCCGGTCATCCGGGTCTCGGTCTCGTAGACCCCCGGCCGCACCTCGCGCAGCGTGCGGTCCACCACCAGCACGGCCCGCGGCTGGCGGCCGTAGTTCTGGAAGTGCCCCATGGGCGCCGCCATCCCTTCCTTGTAGAAATAGATCGTCTCGTCCTCCGGATTGGCGACCAGCACCGCCGCCTCGCCGGGCGTCGCCACGATGCCGTCCGCCGCGACGCCGCCGGTGGAGCGGCCCGGCGGATGCTCGCCGCCGGGAAAGTCGATCAGCGGCACCGGCCGTCCTTCGGCGCCGAGCCCCTGGAGCGGAATCATCAAGACCTGCTCGCTGCCGCGGTGGCGCACGTAGGCGAGCTCCTTGCTGAAGGTGACCTGGTCGGGCTCGGCCTCCACGTCCGCCGTCTGCACCAGGCGGTTGCTCGTCGCGTCGAAGATCCGCACCAGCTTCCGCGCCGGCTGGAGGACGAAGCCGAGGCGGCCGCCGGGAGCGAAGCGCAGGCGGCCCATGTCCATCCCTTTTTCCTGCTTGTCCGTCTTCGGCGTCTTCAGGACGATCTTTGCCACCGGCTCCGCGGCGTCGGGACGGACGGCGACAATGGTTCCGTTGCCCACGGAGACATAGGCCGCGGAGGCCGCCGCCGACCAGTCGAGCGAAACAGGCGGCCCGCCGACCGCGACGTCGCGCAGGCGGGTGAGGTGCACGGCGTCAAAGACGGTGACGGTGCCCTCTTTCTCGCTGGCGGCCAGAGCCCAGCGGCTGTCCGAGCTGAAGGTGAGATCGTGCAGACCGGGCGCCGGCAGCTCTTTCACCACCCGCGCGTCGCGGACGTCGATGACGGTGACCCCGCTGTCCGAAACGGTCCAGAGGAGCTGCCCGTCCGGCTGCAGGCCGAGCCGCCGCGGATGGCGGCCGGCCGGGAGATCCGCCGTCACCTTCCAGGTTTCGGTGTCCACCACCGCCACGGCATCGGCATCCGGCATGGCGACGAAGAGCCGCCGGGCGTCGGCGGTGAGGACCCAATCCACCCCCCGGCTCTTCAGGAAAACCATGGTGAGGAGCTTGCTGCTGCCGTAGCCGAAGAGTGGATCGACCACGGAGAGGCTGGCGTCGTCGTTGAGTGCCAGGACGTAGTAGGTGTTGAGGTCGATCTCGGGGCGGGAGAGGAGCCCGCCGCCGAGAAAGGACTCGACCTTCTTGTGGCAGCCGGCCGCCCCCTCCGAGGCTCCTCCTGAGGTCAGATCCGGCTGCCGGCGGTCGAGCCACGCCGTCGGGTACAGACCCGACAGCGGGGCTCCGGTGTTGGTGTCCGTCACGGTCAGGCGGATCCGTGCGGATTCGCCCTCCCGCGGCGGCTGGCCTGGCTGGCCGGGGATCAGAAGGGGCTCGACCGCCAGCTCGACGGCGATCCCCTCCTGGACGAGCTTGTTGCCCGGCGCCTCGGCCGCCTCGGCCAGGGCCGGCGCCGTCACGGCGAGAAACGTCATGCAGACCAGAGCTTTGAATCCGTCCATTTGATGATCCCCTTTGCCTTCTCGTTTCGTAGTTGTTCGTTTACTCGACTCGCAGGATACCCCACAGGCCGTTGTCGAAACCGATGCCGGCGGCGTCGCGGTAGAGGAAGTCGCCGCCGACGTGGAAGGCGCCGCCGCCACCGCTGCGGAGCACGGCGTCGAAGTGGTTGGTGGGGCCGTGGCCGAAGCGCGCGCCCTCGAAGAAGGAGAACCCGTTGCGGCCGATGCGGGTGGAGCCCGCGACGTACGGCTCCTTGTCCCACTCGTGGCCATGGACGCTGAACACCTCGTTGCGCGCATGGCCGCCCGCCTGCAGGATGCGGAAGCGGGTGGCGGAGCCCGCCTTGGTCAGGAAGACCGGCGTCATCGGATCGCCGGGTTGCGCCGTCGGCAGCGGCACGGCCGGATCGCCGACCTTGCCGTTGGCGACCACGTCCCACCAGTCCGTGAGGTCGCGGGTCTGCTCGGAGGGCATCTCGGCGACGTGCTGCATGCGCTTCCACAGCGGCTCGGTGCGGTAGTTGAGGGCCTTCTGGCCGCTGTCCTCGGGGTCGTCGGCGGCGCCCAGGTTGCGCACCGCCTCGCCGTACTTCGGATAGTCGACGGGGAAGGAGGTCACCCCGTTGGCGGCGTTCTTCATGTCTTCGTCGGTGAGGCCGCCCATGCGCATGTTGACGTCGTTCTGGAAGAGGAGGACGAGCTCACGGAACTCCCGGTCCTGCGAAGAGAGCGCGCCCGGATTGGTCACCCAGGCGGCGGCGCGGGTGCAGCCCGGCTGCGGCAGGGCGCCGACGTAGAGGCAGTCCTCGCTCCAGGTCGCCGTCTCGGGCTCGATGATGAGAGCGCCGATGGCTCCCTTGCTGGCGTGCTCGATGCGGTCGGAAGAGATCAGGTTGGTCGCTCCGAACTCGATCGGCGTGGCCGTGATGTTGCCGGCGCTGTCGACGGAGATCTCGCCGGCGTACCACTCATAGGTGGTCACGCCGCCGGGCGGCACGGTCTGCACGATGCCGGTGAGACTGGCATTGAGGCCGACGTCGTCACCGTCGTACCGGCTGACGTCGAAGTGGAGGAGCTGCGGGTGCAGGCCGACCCGGCTCGACGGCGCGATGTCATTGGCGTTGAACCCTTCGACGATCATCGGCAGCGTGTTGTAGCCGTCCATTTCGAAAGGTTTCTCGGGCAGCGCGTTGTGCAGGGTGAGCTGGATGCACTCGCCGGCCCGCGCCCGCAGGATCAGCGGCTCGATCGGCACGCCCGTGACCGGCTGGAGGACGCCTTTGACGAGCTGCAGGTCCGAGCTGCGGAAGTAGAGGATGGAGGTCGGATCGGAGAGCACGCCGAAGGTGCCGTCGATGCGCGGGTTGTAGATCAGGCTGCCGTTGGGCAGAGCCGTGCTCGCCGCGACCGCGGTGACGTCGAAGGTCCGCACCGGAGCGCCCTTCGGGCAGGACGGCGTGTAGCTGCTCACCGCGGCGCTGGAGAGAGCCTCCCCGGCGTCCGGGTTGGCGCGCGTCGTCTTGAGGTCCGCCCGCGCACCGTTGTAGCTGCGCAGGATGCCCCAGATGCCGTTCCACAGGTCGTCCGTGGCCGAGCCCGCCATGTAGAGGCGGTCGACGGGGACCTTGGCGCCGTTGTCGAGGAGCTGCGGGACGATGAACTCGTAATGCTCGGAGATGCCCATCATCTGGCTGTTGCGGTAGCCGGAGTCGGGCTCCGACGGCTCGAACAGCCACTTGATGCCGTGGATGCTGAAGTTGTGCCCCTCTTCGTGGGCGCCGACCATGATCCGGATGTGGACCGGGTCGTTCTCATACACCCGCATGAGCGGCGTGAACGGATCGCCCGGGTGGAGGTCCGTCTTGGGATCGGTGTAGAAGGGGGGCTGGACGTTGAGCGCCGCGTCGGCGCGCGTGATGTCGGAGCGGAAGGCGAAGGAGAGATCGCCCGCGTCGCCGGCGGCCTGGCCGTTGGTCAGCGGATCGCGGACGCGGAGGGCCAGCGGCTCGTTGCGGTAGTTGACCACCATGGTGCCGGAGTCGTCGGCCGAGACCAGCTCGGGGCAGGTCGGCTCGCCGTTCGGGCAGTGGCGCTCGATGAGGTCGTTGTTGGTGCTGAGCAGGATCTCCCGCTTGCCCGCCGGATTGACCGGCTTTTTCCCCCAGTAGGCCTGCTGGAAGTCGGCGAATTCGAGGACGAACTCGCGGAAGGACTTCTTCTGGCCTTCGATGACCGCCTGCCAGCTCGTCGGTCCGCCGTCCTCGCGTCCGCCGAGCAGCCCGCCGGTCTCGTTGTGATACCAGGTAGAGCCCTTCTCCTCGATCACCAGGCCGGCATAGAGGCCCGCCTGCTGGTGGGTGGAGGGGCCGAAGTGGTCGTGGGTGAAGACGGTGCGCAGCGTGCGGTCGTTCCCGGCATTGTCCTGCACCGGATCGGCCCACCAGCGCTGCACGGTGGTCTGGGCGCCCATCCACTCGCCGCCGGGGCCGGCGCCGAAGAACGGGTGCGGCTGCGGCAGAGGACAGTTGACTCCCAGGGCGCCGGGAGCGCAGCCGTTCTGGGCGCGGATGGCGGCGATGCGCTGCCGCACCTCGCCGGGGCTCAGGCTGCCGTCCTCATAGTTGAAGCCGTTGCCGCCGCCGTCCGAGGCGAGGACGTCGAACTTCACGAGGTGGATGTGCTGGCCCAGGATGTCGGTGGGCGTGCGCACCTCGAAGTCGTCCTGCTCGTAGTAGTCGGGCACCAGGTTGGTGAATTCGAAGCGGATGCAGTCCTCGCTGTTGGCGCGGAAGAAGAGCGGCTCCGGCGCCTTGCCGTTGACCAGGTAGTCGTTGACGTCCTGCCAGAGCGACGAGATGCGCTCCTGGCCGAAATGCCAGCCTTTCTTGTTGAATTTCACGTCGAGCTGGATGTCGGCCGAGCGGTAGGTGCGCTGCGGCGCGTTGGCCGGGCAGGGGTCGGCATAGGGAGCGCCGGCGGTCCTCGCCTTGCCGTTGAGCTTGAAGCTGCCCGCTCCGCCGCCCGGGGTCGCCGTGACCACCGAAGCCTGGGCGTGGAAATTCATCGCCGCGTTCTCCACCGCCGTGCCGGTCTCGGGCAGCCAGTTGACTTGCAGCGTCAAGGAATTCTTGCTGAAGTCGAGGGGCGTCGTCGTGGTCACCGCCGTGCCGCCCGCCACCACGTGGCGATTCAAGCCGCCGGTGTCGAGCGTGTCGAGCGGCGGGCTGGGCGGCCGGTGGCCGGCGATGCCGGGGACGAAGAAGGGATAGCCGGGATGGCCGGCGCCGGTCACCACGGCCTGGCCGCCGACGATGGCGACGGCGGCGGGCAGCGGAGCCATCGGCTTGCCGGGCAGCGGCACGACGGCGGGGATCGGCGTGCCGGTGGCGATCTCGCCGTCGGGCAAGGCACGCGAATTCGCCGCCGGCCGTCCCTGCCCGTCCAGGGGCGTGCCGAGCTCGAGCACGTCATGCACGCGCCAGAGAGCCCACATGCCCTGCGCGAAGTGGGGATAGAAGTGGCAATGGAAGATCGAGTCGCCCACCGTCATGTTCTTGTTGCCGCTGCCGGCGTAGGCGATCTCGGCGGTGAACGAGCCGCCCGGTCCGATCGCCTGACTGTCGAGATAGCTCGACTTGTCGCTGTCCGCCGTGTAGAGCCATTGATGGGCGTGCAGGTGATGAATGTGGTGCTCCTTCGCACCGGCGTGGAGCACGCGGAACCGCTCGTGATCGCTCAGATAGCTGTGATAGACGTTCGAAGGATCATCGGGAAAATACGCCTTGGTCGCCTTGGGCCCGGGCTGCGGCGCGCACGGCGTGCCGTCGCGCTCGTTCTTGACCAGAGGCGCGAAATTCGGATCCTGGGAGACCGTGATCGGATCGCTCACCGAGACCATGCAGGGCGCATTGGCCGGCACGTCGACGACCATCGCCGGATCGCCCACCGCCCAGGCGGTGAGGAAGAACTCCTCGAACTTGCAGTCGACGCAATTCCACATCGGGCCGACGCCGAGCCGGTTGGCGAGCACCTCGGCGCCGACGCCGGCGGTGCCATAGTTGATGGCGAAGGCGTCGCGCCCGCTCTGCAGCGTATGCCGCCACTTGTCCTGCTCGAACTCCGGGAAGGCCTGCACCGCGCCGGTCTCATCGTGATAAATGATGGTGAATTCGCGGAACGGCTGGAGGCGGTCGGGATATGTGATGTTGTCCGGGAAGCTGCCGGCGGCGAACGAGCCGCCGCTATTGGCCGCCGAGCCGGTGATCACGGCGGTGAGGTCCGTGTGCATGATCTCGATGCCGTTCAGCATGTTGAGGATCGGCACGCCGGCCCGCGGATGCCCGACAGGATAGACCGCCTCGTAGTTGAGGATCGGATAGCCGCCCGGAGTCATGCCCGTGGTGGCCAGGGCGAGGTCGGCCCGGGTCACCTGGCTGCGGTACCAGCGCGAATTGCGCGGCTCGACGATGATGGCGCCGAACAGGCCGGGATTGATCTGCCCGCCGTCGCCCTCGCCGCCGACGGTGGTGCCGCCACTGTTGAGCACGTGCTCGCCCTCGTGGTCGGCATAGAGAGTGTAGGTGGCCCACTGGCCGACGTCGGCGAGGCTGTTGGCGTTGGTGCCCACGAAGGAGCCGTCGTCCTTGATGCCGTCGACCGCTTGCATGCCGATCGCATGCACCGACGCCTGGCGGGTGGCGGGCTGCTCCTCATCCACCTGGCCCGGGCTCAGCAGGTTCTGAAAGCTGATGCGCAGGCAGTCGCCCACGTTCATCCGCAGCACCATGGGGCGTGGCCGCTTGCCCGGGCGGAGCTGGACCGCGCCGGGAAGGAGCTCCTTGCCGCCCGAGCTCGGCATCACGTCGCTGCGCAGGGCGAACATCATCCCCTGCGGCTGCACGGCGCCGAGGCGGTTCCAGAAGAACACCTGGTCGATCGCCACGACGTCGGCATGCAGCAGCCGCGCGCAGCCGGCGGGCACGACATCGGCCGGCGTGTCGGCCGGGCTGATCACCTGCGCTCCGGCCAAGCCGGACATGGTGAGTAACAAGGCGGCGAAACAGAACGGTTTGAGCATGGATCCTCTCCTCCTCGATGATTCGGAGGGGAGACTACAGAGGGGGTCCTTACAAGATCATTACAGATTGAGAGACGCCGTCCGCATCTCCTGGGCGAAGCCGACGAGCGCCGCGATGTCCTCGGGGTATCCGGAGGCCAGGGCGCGGCTCAGGCGGAGGGCTTCGAGCGCCGCCTGCCCGGGTGACAGGCGGCGCGCGAAGACGCTTGCGCGCAGGTAGCGCAACTGTTGCAGAGTGACGTCGGTGGCGCCGCCGTATCTCTCGGCCTGCCCGAGGAAGAAGCTGACGAGAGGCCTGGACAGCTCGAAAGCCGGCAGGACGTCGCGGCGCGTGTACTCGTAGATCGAGCGCTGGTGCCAGGGATCGAATTTCCTGGTCGCAAAGAAATCCGCTTCGGTGAGAAAGATCTGCGTCGTCGGCACGACGACCCGGACGGCGGGTCCCGACGCCGGATGGATCTCCCAGGCCGCGACGGTGTGGTTGGACGTCGGCCACAGGAGACCGACGCCCTTGATCCCGAGCGAGCGCGCCAGAAAAGCGTAGAGGGCGGAGAGCTCGTCGCACTCCGCGGCGGCCGTCGGGGTCGTGAAGGCCGGCTTTTGCACGGCCTGCCACTGCCGCCAGATGTTGTCGGAATTCGGCTCACGGTCGGTGATGGTCCAGTGGAGGTTCCAGAAGCCGGCATCCCGCGTGGCTTCGAAGAGAAGGCGGACGATCACGAAATCGGCGTAGCGGACTCCGTCCGGCGGCAGCCGGAACGTCGCGGTCAGCGATTGAAAGCCGAGCCGCATGCCGGAGGTGGATTCCAACAATTTCGCCCGGTCGCGGAAACCGCCGACCAGCTCGGCCAGCGTCGCCCGGGGAGGCGCGGCCGGCTCAGGCGGCGCGGCGGCCGCCGCCGGTACGACGATCGACGCGGCGACAAAGGCGGCGAGAAGAACGGGGGCGGCCATGGCGCCAGCTTATCCCGACTCGCTCTGTGAGAGTCACCCCTGCCAGCCGCAGGGCACTAAAAAAGGGCGCTGGAGATTTTCAGCGCCCGAAATCAAAGAGAAGAAGTGGACCACGGTACGCCCGCGGTCGCCTTCGATCGGGGGGTCGCCCGACACGCCCATTCTACTCTCACAGGATGAACGGAAACATTACACGCCGAGAGCGGACAGGCAGCGATCGATCTCTTCCTCGGTGTTATAGAAGTGCGGCGAAATCCGGAACCGCCCGGCGCGGGCGGCGGCCACGACGTCCACCGCGGCGAGGCGGTGGACGAGGTCCTTCGCGTCGACCGTCGGATGGACCGCGGTGACGATGCCGGAGGTCTCGCCGGCACGCCGCGAGCTGATGACGGTGAAGCCGCGCGCGGCGAGGCCGGCGGCGGCTCTCTCGGTGAGGGCGAGGACGCGCTCCTCGACGGCCGCGATGCCGGCTTCGAGGAGCAGGTCCAGCGCGCCGCCCAGGGCGTGGATGCCGTACACGTTGAGCGTGCCGCTCTCGAAACGCTTGGCGCCCTCCCGGAAATCGATGTCGAGCCTGGACCAGTCGAACATGTCCCGCATCGAGCGCCAGCCGGAGCGCGCCGGCCGGATCCGCTCGATCACGCGGTCGGAGATGTAGAGCAGGCCGATGCCTTCCGGACCGAGGAGCCACTTGTGCCCCGAGGCCGCGGCGATGTCGATCTGCTCGCGCTCGACGTCCAGCTCGAGGGCGCCCAGCCCCTGGATGACGTCGACCACGAACAGAACGCCGCGCTTACGGCAGGCGGCGCCCAGCCTGGCGAGATCGGCGCGGTAGCCGCTGGCGTACTGCACCCAGGAGAGGACGAGCATGCGGGTGCGCTCGTCGAGCAGCGCCAGCAGCTCGTCCTCGTCGATCCGCCCGTCGCGCTCGGGCACCGTGCGGTAGTCCACGCCGCGGTCGGCGAGGCGCATCCAGGGGTAGACGTTGGACGGAAATTCGAGCGCGGCGCCGACGACGTTGTCCCCCGGCTTCCAGTCGAGCCCCTCGGCCACCATCGAGAGCGCCGTCGAGGTGTTCTCGGCGAACGTCACCTCGTGCGGCTCGCGGGCGCCCAGGAGGCGGGCGGCGAGGCCGCGCACCCGCTCCACTTCATTGTTGCGCTCCATCCACCGCCGGTCGCCGGTGAGAGAAACCGTCTCGGCGAGCTTCTGCATGCGCTCGGCGGCGCGGCGCGGGAGCGCCGCCATGCCGGCGTGATTCAGATAGGCGCAGGTCCCGGTGACCGGGATCTCGGCGCGGAAACGTAGCAGGGTGTCCTGATTCATGACGCTCGCTCCTTCGGAAGACGCATCTCCAGCACCGCCAGCGCCGGAAGCCCCACCGCCAGCACCGTCGCGTAATGCAGCCCGCGGTAAAGCAGAGTGGCGGCGGCGGCCTCGACACGGCCGACGCCCAGGATACCGAAGCCGGCGACCATCGCGGCCTCGGTGGTGCCGAGGCCGCCGGGGGTGCCGGTCAACGTCCCCGCCGCGACGCCGAGAGAGACGGCGGCGAAGACGACGAGAAAGCTCACCGGCTGGTGCAGGGCACGGAAGATCAGCCACTGCGCGCCGACGTTGAGGACCGCGTAGGCGATCCCCAGGAGAAAAGCTCTTCCGCGCAACGGCCCGTCGCCGAGCAGGCGGACGAAGACGGCCACCGCCTCGTGGCCATGGGCATAGAAGCGCTGCATCCTCGGCTGCCTCCTCTCCTGGGCCCGGGCCGCCCGGCGCGCCAGAAAGCGCACCAGCGGGTTCTGCTCGAACGTCTCCGAACGGCGGCTCGACACCACCAGCACGGCCACCGCCGTGACGAGGGCCGCGAGCACCACGGCGGCGAGCCCCGGACGGCCGGCGGCGAGGGCGGCGGCGATCAGGGCGAGACAGGTGGCCGAGATCATCACGGCGTGGTGGGCGACCTGATCGAAGAGCACGACGCCATAGAGAAGGCCGAAGGACCGCGCCGTCGAGCGGGCGAAGTAGCGGGCGCGCATCAGGCCGCCGATCAGCCGCGCCGACGGCGTGATCAGGTTGAGCGCCGCCGAGGCCATGAGGACGAAGAAGCCGAGGACCGGCGTCGGCGCAATCCCCACGCCCCGCCGCGCGGCCAGCCGGAAGCGCTGGTCCCAGGCGGCCCAGCGCGCGAGGAGGCAGAAGACCGCCGGGGTCAGCCAGAGCCAGCTCGCCTGCCGCAGCCGGGCCGCGAGCTCATGCCAGTCCATCCCCGCCGTCAACCGCCAGGTAAAGTAGAGCGCCAGCGCGGAGATGCCGATCTTGAGCAGCAGGCTCCCCCAGCGCTGCCAGGGCGGGGCGGCTTGAGGTGCTTCGAGTGTGGACATGAGGGCTCGCTAGGATAGCGTACCCAGGATGACAGAGGATTCCACGAAACCCCTGGAGCTGTCGCGCGAGGGCATGCGCGATCTGGGCTACAAGGTCGTCGACCTGCTGGTGGAGCATTTCGCGACCCTCCACGAGCAGCCGGTCAACGGCTGGGCCTCGCGCGCCGATCTCGAGGCGCGGTTCCGCGAGCCGGTGCCGGAGAAGCCGGGCGATCCCGCCGCCGTGCTGGCGCGGCTGGAGCGCGACCTGCTGCCGTTCTTCGTGCGCATCAACCACCCGCGCTTCTTCGCCTTCGTCCCCAGCCCGAGCAACTTCGTGGGCGCCATGGCCGACGCCCTGGTGGCCGGTCTCAATCCGCTGGCCAGCAACTGGCTGGTCTGCTCGGGGCCGGCGGAGATCGAGCTGGTGACGGTCGACTGGCTGTGCCGGGCCTGCGGGCTGCCGGCGGAGTCCGGCGGCCTGTTCGTCTCCGGCGGCTCGGTGGCCAACCTGACCGCCCTCGGCGCCGCCCGCCATGCCCGCCTGGAAGCGCGCGGCCTCGGGAGCGAAAACGCCGTCCTCTACTTCTCCGACCAGACCCATTCCTCGGTCGAGCGCGGCCTCGCGGTCCTCGGCTTCCGTCCCGATCAGCTCCGCAAGATCCCGGCCGACGGCCATTTCCGCCTCCCGCTCCAGCCCCTGGAAGCCGCCATCGCCGCCGACCGCGCCGCCGGCCGCACCCCCTTCTGCGTCATCGCCAACGCCGGCACCACCAACACCGGCGCCGTCGATCCGCTTCCCGAGCTGGCCGCCCTCTGCCGGCGCGAGGACCTCTGGCTGCACGCCGACGGCGCCTACGGAGCCGCCGCCGTCTTCTGCGAGCGCGGCCGGCGGGAGCTCGCCGGCATCGAGCGGGTGGACTCCCTCGCCCTCGATCCCCACAAATGGCTGTTCCAGCCGTTCGAGTGCGGCTGCGTCCTGGTCCGCGACCGCCGCCTGCTCTCCGCCGCCTTCGCCGTCCACCCCGAATACCTCCAGGACGTGCACCGCGACGAGGAGGCGATCAACTTCTGTGACCATGGCATCCAGCTCACCCGCGGCTTCCGCGCCCTCAAGCTCTGGCTGACCCTCCAGGTCTTCGGCCTGGAAGCCCTGCGCACCGCCGTCGACCGCGGCTTCACGCAAGCCGAAACCGCCGAGGCCCTCCTGCGCGCCGGCGGCCGCTGGGAGATCATCACCCCGGCGGCGATGGGCATGGTGAGCTTCCGCTTCTGTCCTCCGGGTCCTCCGGGTCCTCCGGGTCCTCCGGGTCTGCCCGGCCTCACCGCCGAGCGCCTGGACGCCCTCCAGATCGACATCGCCGCACGCCTGCGCGCCGAAAGCTGGGCCTTCGTCACCTCCACCCGCCTGGCCGGCCGCAACGCCCTGCGGCTCTGCACGATCAATCCGCGCACGACGGAGGACGATCTGCGCGGGACGATCGAGCGGATGGCGGCAATCGGTGAAGACTTGGCGGCGAACGCGGTAAGCTTGGCGCCATGAAAATCACCGCACTGAAGAACGGCCCCTTCCGCATCGAAGGGGAGGACATCCAGATTCTCGATCCACAGGGCAACGCCTTCGGCCTCGCCGGGCGCACCGTCATCTCCCTCTGCCGCTGCGGCGCCTCCAGCAACAAGCCGTTCTGCGACGGCAGCCACAATCACCACGGCTTCCAGGACGAGCCGGTGGCCCGCGAGCTGCCGCCGAAGAAGGTCTGAGCCGCGAAGCCCGTGCGGCTCCGTACGATTCTGGCCCTGCTCTTCGCGGCTCCGCTCGCGGCCCATGCGCAGGGTCCGTCCGCGGACTGGCGCACCCTCGCGACGCCGCACTTCCGCGTCCACTATCCCGCCGCGTCCGCAGCCTGGACGCGGCGGGCGGCGGCGCGGCTGGAGTCGATCCGCGAGCGGGTGATCGCCGAGGTGGGCTACGCGCCGCCCGAGGTGGTGGACGTCGTGGTCTCCGATCCCGTGGCCGATGCGAACGGCGAGGCGCTGCCGATCCTCGGCTGGCCGCGGCTGATTCTGTGGACCAGCCCGCCGGGACCGGAGTCGGATCTCGGACACTACACCGACTGGTCCGACCTGCTCCTCGTCCACGAGGAGACCCATCTCGTCCATCTCCTGCGCCCGTCGCGCAATCCGCTGCGGCAGTGGCTCGCCCGCCTGGCGCCCGTGGGACCGATCCCGCTCGCCGCGCCGCGCTGGGTGTTCGAAGGCTACGCCACGGTGATCGAAGGGCGGCTCACCGGCGCCGGCCGGCCGAACAGCGACCTGCGGGCGTCGATCCTCCGCCGCCAGGCGCAGGCCGGCAAGCTGCCGACGTACGCCCGGCTGGCCTCCGACAGCGGCACCTGGCACGGCATGTCGATGGCCTATCTCCTGGGCTCGGCCTATCTGGAATGGCTGGAGGAGCGCGCCGGACCGGGGAGCCTGCGCAAGCTCTGGGCGCGGATGACCGCGCGGACGCCGCGCGGCTTCGACGACGCCTTCCGCGGCGTCTTCGGCGATTCCCCGTCCGACCTCTACGACCGCTTCCGCGCCGAGCTGACCTGGCGCGCCCTGGAAGCCGAGCACCGCCTCGCCGCCGAATCCCACGAGTCCCGGGAAGACGAGCTCTGGCAGGATCTGAGCTGGACCGCCGGCGCGCCCGCCGTCTCGCCCGATGGGAAGAAGCTGGTCATCGAGCTCGATCCCAAGGACGAGCCCTCCCGTCTCATCATCTGGTCGACCGAGCCCAACACCGAGGCTGAGGAGAAGCGGAACGAGAAGATCGAGGAGCTCCTGGCCCGCGATCCCGAGGACGTGCCGGCCGTGCTCACCAGGCCGCTGCCGCGCAAGGCGCTCCACACCCTGGAGACCCACGACGGCGCCGATCCCACCACGCCGCGCTGGATGGCCGACGGCCGCTCCATCCTCTGCGTCCGCTTCGCCCCGGACGCCGAAGGCTTCCTCCACCCCGACCTCTTCCGCTGGGATCCGGAGACCGGCACCATCGACCGCCTCACCCGCCAGGCCGACCTGCGCGAGCCCGATCCCTCCCCCCTCGCCGCCGATCCCGACTGGGCCGTCGCCGTGCGCAACCGCAACGGCGCCTCGTCCATCGTCCGCATCGATCTGAAGACGGGAGAGGAAGCCCTCCTCGCCGGACCCTCCCTCGAAGAAGTCTACGACCGGCCCAGAATCTCCCCCGATGGCCAACGGATCGCCTACGCAAAGCACAGCGAGGGGATCTGGAGCCTGGTCCTCCACGACCTCGCCACCGGTCACGAGACCGCCCTCGCCCCGCCCGCCGGAGGCACCGTCGCCTCGCCCGCCTGGAGCCCGGACGGCAAGACCCTCTACGCCGCCGTCGGCAACGGAGGCTTCATCGACCTCTGGGCCTTTCCAGCAGATCCTGAGCAGCCGCCGCAACGCCTCACCCGCACCCAGGGAGCCGCCCTCTCCCCCGTGGCCACCCCGGACGGCCAATCCCTCTTCTATCTCTCCCTGGAGACCGAAGGCCCCGACCTCCGCCGCCTTGCTCTTCCCCCTGGGACCGTCCCCCCTGGGACCGCCGGCGTCCCGCCGGCCCAAGCCGCTGCAACAGCAGCGCTCCCCGAAGATCTGGCGCCCGCCATCCGCCCCATCCCTCCATCTCCGCAACCACCCTTCGCCCTCTCCGAAGTCCCTCCCAGCCACCCCTACAAAACCGGCCGGCAGGAGCTCCTGCCGCTCCTCGGAGGCAGCGCCGCCTCCTCCGGCACGCGCTGGGAAATCGGAGCCCGCAGCGGAGATCTCCTCGGCCGTCTCGATCTCCTCGCCCTCCTCTCCCGCGCCACGAACGGCTGGCCCGAAGGCGCCGCCCTCGCCGGCACCTGGAGAGGCTGGCCGGTCGAGATCGGCCTCCATCTCTTCCGCACCCGCGAGGAGCAACCCGTCGACCTCGAACGCCGGGGAGCCGAGCTGTCCGCCGCCTGGAATCGCCGCTGGATCGGCAGCCGCCTCAATCTCCACGCCGCCATCCTCCGCGAGAACCTCGATCCAGCCGTCGGCCCGAGCGCCCGCCGGGACATCGGCTCCCTCGCCGGGAGCTGGAGCGCCTTCCGGCAATGGGGCTCCTGGAAGCTCGGCACCGCCCTCACCGCCCACGGCGAATGGGGCCGCACCGACCAGAACGACTGGACCCGCCAGGGACTCAGCGCGCGCCTGAATCTCGACAAGGACGACACCGGCCTCTCCCTCGCCTGGCGCCGCGACGATGGCAGCGGCACCTTCCGCGCCTTCGACCGCTACCAGCTCGGAGGCGCCGAAACCAGCCTCCTGCCGCACACCGCCACCTCCGGCCTGATCGCCTTGCCCGCCCTCCCCTTCGCCACCCTCACCGGCACCGAGCACGAAGCCTGGCGCGCCGAGCTCCGCCTCGGCTTCCTCCCGGCCCCGCTCTTCTACGAGCGCCACCGTCTCTGGGAAGGCGGCGGCTCTCCCCGAGGAGCCTGGCTCACTCTCACCGGCCTGGAATGGCGCGACACGATCGGCCCCTTCCCGATCGTCCGCGTGCCCCTCTTCGACGTCCGTATCGGCGTCGCCCGCGTGCTCGACACGCCGTTTTCGGCGGAGAGGCTGGAGGGTGATACGCGATGGTGGATCACGACGGTCTGGCGGCCTTAACAGTTGTAGAATAGAGACATGAAGGAGCCGATCCGCGATCCCGCCATCATGGAGCGAATGAAGGTCGTCTTCGATCTCTATGACACCGCAAAGATCATGATGCGGCAGAACCTCCGGCGCCGGCATCCGGGCGCGAATGAGGCTGAGATCGAGCGCCGCCTCATCGCTTGGCTCCAGCGCCGGCCCGAGGCCGAGCATGGTGATGCAGTGGGTAGACCGTCCCGGAGGTTCGAATCGATCGAGTGAGCCGCCTTCTCGCGGCCCTTCTCCGCGCCGTTGCCGACCTCGAAGAGCTGGGCCAACGCTGGGCCCTGGTCGGCGGCTTGGCTGTCTCCGTCTGGGTAGAGCCGAGCCGGCCTGGAACCTGAGATCGTCGCTTCTGCGCAGGAGGTCGAGATCGCACCGGGGATGGTTATTCCCGTGGCAAGGTTGTTCCATCTTTTGGCGATGAAGGTGCTGGCCGGCCGGCCGGATGACCTCAAGGACATTCGGAATCTCCTGGATGCAGCGACTTCCATGGATCTTCAGCATGCCCGGGAGGCCTTGCTCTTGATCTCGCGCCGCGGCTTCGACCGGGACAAGGACCTGCAAGTCGAGCTCGCCCGCTTCTTGAGCGAGCAGAAGGGCTGATACGTATCGTGCAGGACTCCTGGGATCGCCAGATTCGCGAGCAGCTCGCCGCGGGCGAATTCGAAGGGGAGGAGCTCGAGGCCTGCGTCTCGGATTTGCTTCGTGTCGATTTCCCAGGCATCGCCCCAGTCCCTGGAGGCAAAGACGCCGGGATGGACGCGACTCTCCCGGATGGAGAGACATTCCTGGTCTGCACCAAGGGTGATGTAAAACGCAATCTGGAGAAGAGCCTTGCCTCACATTTGAAGGCAGGAGGACTACGGCGGAAAGTTCTCTTGGCAACTTCGCACACGATCACTCCCCCGCAACGCCGGCAGCTAGAAGACCTGGCCCGGAAGAAAGGCTTCGAGCTGAACCAGGTCTTTGAAAGAGAATTCATAGCCCAAAGGCTTCGAGAGAGCCCCTACTGGTCCCAGCGCCTCCTCGGGCTATCAGGAGCTGCCCCTCTTCTCTCGACAGTCCCGGTCAGCTTCAGGCCAGTCGTCGATCTTCCCCTGATCGGCCGGGAGGAAGACCTCAACTGGTTGAGGAATATACCCGGAGACCGGATGCTCGTCGGAGAACCGGGCTCCGGGAAGACCTATCTTCTCCTTCATCTCGTCCGGGAAGGACGTGGGCTTTTTCTTACCCCTTCTCCCTGGACGCAGCTCGACAACGAAATCCGGGAAAAGAAGCCCCTCTGCGTGATCGTCGATGATGCTCATTTCGATCCAGGCTTGCTCGCCAGTCTGCGGCAAAGACGTCAAGACCTCCGCGCCGATTTTTCCATCCTGGCGACTACTTGGCCCGGAGAAAAAGATTCCGTCGCTGAAGCCCTTGCACTGCTTCCGCCCCAAGTCCGGGAGCTGGAGCTGCTTGCACGGTCGGAGATTCTAGAGATCTACCGCAATCTAAAGGTCAGCGCAGATGACAATGTGATGCGGTGGCTTGTCACCCAAGCAGCGCACCGCCCCGGACTTGCAGTTACTCTCGCCAATCTTTGGCTTGCCGGTGCTTTTGAGGAGATCTTCCGAGGTGAGGCTTTCAGCCGGTCGATCATCACGCCCCTCCGACGCATGGTTGGGCCAAAGGCGATCGACATCTTGGCGGCTTTCAGTCTGGGAGGAGCGGCAGGAATGGGCCTCAAGGCCGTCGGAGATGCTCTCGGGATGAATCCAGGCGAGCTCTGGCAAAAGGCCGCGGCCCTGACGGCAGGAGGAGTGCTCACTGCCCGGAGAGACAATGCGATGGCAGTCATCCCCGAGGCCCTTCGGCCGTCTCTTCTTCGCCAAGTCTTCTTCGCCGAAAGTCCTCCTATCTTGCCGTTTGAGAGCCTCTTGGAGGCTGCTCCAAGCTTTGATGACGCCATCCGAGAGATTGTCATCGCCACGCGGGGATCATCGCGTTCACAGATCCGAGATCTGGTTCAGCGCTCCTCCTCTCCGAAGGTCTGGAGCCTTTTCGCGTCTCGAGGCAGAGAGGAGGCGCGGTGGGTTCTCGAAAACTATCCCGAGGATATTGTCGACGTCGGGGGCGCACTGTTAGAAGAGATACCAGATCTGGCAATCGGTCCCCTCCTGGAATGGAGTGCCCTGTCAAGCGGGTCTTCAACCTGGCGGGAAGACCGCGCTCTAAACCTTCTGAACCGATGGGTCAGTGACATCGGCAGCCACAGGCAGCGCCCTGACGAGCCTATCCGGCGCCGTCAAATCTTAGCCAAGAAGGCGGGAGATTTCTTGTATCGTGGAGGAAGCCGAGAGGTCGGCCTGCACGCCGTCCGGCTCGCCCTTTCTCCAACGCTGCATGGAAGCAGCTCGGACCCGGGAGCGGGCACCACTATTTCCCTAAGCTTTGGTCTTCTACAACTCGAAGCGCTCCGCCGTATATCGGAAATCTGGGAAGAAGCGCGAGCTGCAATCGGGACTCTCGATCGTATTGCCTGGAAATACTTGAGCTCTGCTCTCTGGGATTGGCTCCACCCGACAAGCGCCGCCAAAAGAGCGGATCTGCCGAAGGAAGTCTTTGAGGCCATGCGAGAAGTAGCGGAGCTGATTCTGCGGGACCTTCTCGCCTTGTCTCAAGGCAGTCCGGGTGCAACGGCAGGGGTCGTACGCTTGGCCGAACCGGTCGGAATACATATGGAGGCCGAGCTTGATCCGATTTTCGAGTTGCTCTATCCCTCTGCTCACGTCAAGGTTGGCGAAAATCCAGAACAAGGAGAGGCGATCAGGCAGCTTGCCAACCACTGGAGCCTCAGGGAACCCGAGGCTGTTGCCAAGGACCTCGCCTTTTACGAAGCAGAGGCCTCCAAGATTCATTTTCCAAGGCCGGGGAGCGGACGACACTTAGGAGCATCGCTTGCGGCTGCGGTCAGCGAACCGGAGAAGTGGCTCCGATCATTACTCGAGATGGATTCTGGCAGCGACTTTGTGCAGCCCATGATGGAGAGGGTTGCCCGAGAGCGGCGGCCAGGTTGGGAGGACCTCCTTCAACGCAGCTTTGCTTCGCGGAGCTACGCCTGGGATGCGACCCGAACCATCTTGGAGGATGCCGAGCCACCTTCGCACTTGCTCGATCTCGCCATGGAGAACGCGACAAAATTTCCTCAACTTGTCGAGACACTCTGCCTCCGCCAAGAGGTTCCGCTTCTGACGCTGGCTCGGCTGCTTGATCACCCCGACTGTCAGGTCTCCCTCGCCGCGGCAATCGAGGAATGGGGGCCGGCCGGCCGCATGGAGGTCCGACACGAGATCGAAGCATCCTGGAGAGAAGCAATCTTACGGGCACGATCGGGAGATTCCGACGCCGAGATGGCAAACTTCGGACCACGGTTTTGGCTGGGCGGCCTCCTCAACAGCGACTCTACTCTGGCGATGGAGTGGCTCCGGAGAAGATTTCAAGAAGATCTCCCCACTTCCGTTTTCCCAGACGGGACCTTCGCGCGGGCGATCGACGGCCTGAGTCAACAGCAGCGTCTCGAGCTGATCGACGAGTTGCCGAAGGCTCCTCAGGGGTTCCTGGCTCACCTTATCGGCCGCGATTTGGCGCTTTACGAGCATTTGCTGAGCAGAGACTCACTGCGCCCCCATCATCTAGAACCTCTCGCCGGAGCCCCCGATCCTGCCTGGCTCGAAATGGCAATCCGGGCTCTGGAGACCGGCCACGATCCGGAAGAGGTGGCGTATGCGTCCTTCGGTGGGTCCCACTCTTACTCGGGGCCAGGAGTCGACCATTGGCAGATGTGGGACGAAGGCTTCGCGGCCCTCGAAAGCCATCCTCGCGCTGACGTCCGTACGATGGCAAGAGCCGGGCGCCGAAAAGCTGGCACACGCTTGGATCACGCGAAAGCCCGGAAGCGGCAGTTTGATCTGCGCGGCGTCAACTGAGCCGACTCGTCTGCCCCTCTTCGACGTCCGTATCGGCGTCGCCCGCGTGCTCGATACGCCGTTCCCGGCGGAGCTGCTGGACGGGGAGACGCGGTGGTGGATCACGACGGTCTGGCGGCCGTGAGGGGCACCATGGAGGAGAAAACGCCCTCTACTTTGCTCTGGTCACGATCCTGGTCACCGATGGCCTGATCATGCTCTGGTGAAGAGTCCAAAAGGTAGCCGCTGGAAGACGACAAGCAGCCCCTGCCTTTCAATCCGGCTTCCGGCCCGGGAGGGGCGTCTATCCACATCCCTGGTGTCGTCTCCACACCATGCCAGGTCTTTCATCCTCAAGCTTGCAGAAACCTATCATCCAGCCCGCGAATTCAGTGACTCAGCTCGCGAGTGCGGCCACTCAT